>MRWG01000365.1_pt1 | contig 78213 bp, 65 predicted proteins | sample 1013341 | NCBI WGS metagenome assembly MRWG01 (sample SAMN06117577, study PRJNA244670) | biofilm metagenome | biome: Water; feature: Cathode Biofilm; material: Biofilm; isolation source: microbial consortium enriched at the cathode of a solar microbial fuel cell | place: USA: District of Columbia ...
AACCGCGTTCGTCGCAAAACACAGTTGAATCCAAGCCATGCAACCCGTCCACCCATTCCTTAACCGGACAGCAGTGGGCTTGACCCGGGGGTCCAGGGGCCACGAGCTCAGTGCCTGCCGCCCTGGATTGCTTCGTCGCGGAGCCTGTCCTCGGGATCGCCGAAGGCGATACCCGTGGGCTCCTCGCAATGGCGGCGGAAATGAAAAGCCTGTCCTCCCACCCGCCCCTGGGGGCGGGTCGAAATTCGCGCCGCGAATTTCGGGGCGGGGGCGCTAACGGGAGAACCCCCATGTCCACAGTCCTCGTCACCGGCGGCTCCGGCTTCATCGGCTCGCACTGCATCCTGCAATTGCTGGAAAAGGGCCACGAGGTCCGCACCACGGTGCGCAACCTTGCCCGCGAGCCGGAAGTCCGCGAGATGCTCAAGGCGGGCGGCGCCGAGCCCGGTTCCCGCCTCTCCTTCTTCGCTGCGGATCTCATGTCGGATGACGGTTGGGCCGAAGCCGCCGCCGGGTGCGACTACATGCTCCATGTCGCCTCGCCGATTCCGCCCGGCGTACCGAAGGACGAGAACGAGCTGATCGTCCCCGCCCGCGACGGCGCGCTCCGGGCCCTGCGCGCCGCGCGCGATGCGGGCGTGAAGCGCGTCGTGCTCACCTCCTCCTTCGCCGCCATCGGCTATGGCCACCCCGTCCGCAAGGAGCCCTTCGACGAAACCGACTGGACGAACCTCGACGGCGACGACATCTCGCCCTACACGAAATCGAAAGCCATCGCCGAACGCGCCGCCTGGGATTTCATGGAACGCGAAGGCGGCGCCCTCGAACTCGCCGTCGTCAATCCCGTCGGCGTGCTCGGCCCGGTCCTCGGCCCGGACTATTCCGCCTCGATCCTGATCGTGAAGGGCCTGATGGACGGCGCCATGCCCGGCTGCCCGAAGCTCGGCTTCGGCCTTGTCGACGTGCGCGATGTCGCCGACCTGCACTTGCGCGCGATGACGGACCCGGCCGCGAAGGGCGAACGTTTCCTCGCCATCTCCGGCGACTGCGTCTGGATGCGCGACGTCGCGCTCCACCTGAAGCAGACCCTGCCGCCCGCCCTCGCGAAGAAGGTGCCCGCCCGCCAGCTCCCCAACTGGCTCGTCTTCCTCGCCGCCCTGCGCATGCCGGAAGTCAAGGTGCTGCTCCCCGAACTCGGCAAGGAAAAACACGCCACCGGCGAAAAGGCGAAACGGCTCCTGGGCTGGAACCCGATCCCCTGGCAGGACGCCGCCACCGCGACGGCCGAAAGCCTGATGAAGCTCGACGCCTGACGCGCCTAGAGCAAATACCATCCATGCGCGCCCGCCAGCGCGCCGGCGATGGTGATGAGGCTCGCCGTCAGCAGCACGGCATGCGCGCGCTGCACGAAGCGGAACGTGCCGTCCGGGTCGCGCGCCGCGCGGGCGCGGAACCAGTCATGCAGGAAGAGCGGCTCGGCGACGAAGAGCACGACGGTAAAGATCGCCCATATCGCCACCATCGCATGCATCCACCAGTAGGAGGCGTCCGCGAAGCGGACCCAGGCGTCGAGCTTCCACGTCATGTAGAAGCCGGTGAGCCCTGCCAGCGTCACCGACAGTTTCGCCTGCGGCGCGAACCGCCCCTCGATCTCCTCGAAGGTCGCCGCGCGCTTCTCCGCCTGCGCGAGGCGGCGCACCGCGGGCAGCACCACCGCCGTCACGAAGAACACGCCGCCGATCCAGTGGACCAGCGCGAGAACATGCAGCGCGCGCGCCAGCGTCAGATCGTCCATCGCTACCCCGCGAAGATCCCGAGCGCGTCGTGCGCCCGCGCCACGCTGACGATGAAGAGAAAGACGAGAAGCGCCGCCGCCCAGAGCCCGGCGCGTTCGGCTCTCGTCCGCGCGAAGCGGAAGGCCGCGACCCCGAGCCCCACATAGACGGCGAGCAGCACCACCTTCACGGTGAGCCAGGGATCGATGAAGGGATATTGCTGCACCACCGTCATCAGCATCAGCGCGGCGGTGAGCAGCACCGTGTCGACCGTATAGCTCGCAAGCTTCACCGGCATCGACATCGCGATCCGGCCGGGCGCCTTCCCTTCGCCCGCGAGGAGCGCGAGCCCCCGCAGGAAGAAGATCGTCCCGCTGAGGATCACGCTCCAGATATGGACGAGCCGGATTTCGGCATAGAACTCGATCATCCGGCTCGCCCCTTTTCGTCGGCCTCTTTCGCCCGCCCCAGTCGCGCGCCTCAGTCGCCCGCGCGGGCGCCGGCGCGGCTGTCTTTCTCCGCCCTCACCGGCACCTCGTCCTCGCGCTTCGGGAAGAGCCAGAGCCCCGCCACGAAGACGACGAGCGCCAGCGCGCCGATCGAGAAGATCGTGTCGCCCGGCACGCGCATCCACACCAGCAGGTCCACGAAGGGCTGCTGCATGAACTCCGCCGAGCGCGCATAGGCATAGCCATGTTCGAGCGAGGCGAAGAGCTGCATCGTCCCGAGCGGCAGCAGCGTCAGCAGCGCCATCAGCGCCAGCCCGATATTCAGGCACCAGAAGCTCGTCTTCAGGATGCCCTCATGCCAGGCAAGCTCCGGCTTCATGCCGCGCAGGCAGAACAGCACCAGCCCGATGCCGAGCATGCCGTAGACGCCGAACAGCGCCGTGTGCCCGTGCAGCGGCGTCAGGTTCAGCCCCTGCATGTAGTAGAGCGACAGCGGCGGGTTGATGAGGAAGCCGAACAGCCCCGCGCCCACCAGGTTCCAGAACGCGACCGCGATGAAGAACATCACCGGCCAGCGGTAGCGTTGCATCCAGGGCGTCGCCCCGCCGAGGCGGTAGGTGTGATAGGCCTCGAAGCCGATATAGGCGAGCGGCACCACTTCGAGCGCGGAGAAGCTGGCACCGAGCGCGAGCACCGGCGTCGGCGAGCCCGCGAAGTAGAGATGGTGCAGCGTGCCCAGCACGCCGCCCGCCATGAAGATGATCGTCGCGAACAGCACCGCGACGGTCGCCGTCTTCGCCTGCAGGAGTCCCAGCCGCGTGAACAGGAACGCGATCACCGCCGTCGCGAAGACCTCGAAGAAGCCCTCGACCCACAGATGCACCAGCCACCAGCGCCAGTATTCGACCATCGAGATATGCGTGTGCTCGTTCCACATCAGCGCCGCCGCGAAGAACAAGCCGATGGCGACGGTGGAGAGGAACAAGAGCCCGATGATCGAGCGCATTTCCGACTTCTGCGTCAGCGTCGGCCAGAGCGCGCGGCCCACAAGCACCAGCCACAGCATCAGCCCGATGAACAGGAACCACTGCCAGAAGCGGCCCATGTCGGCATATTCCCAGCCCTGATGCCCGAACCAGAAATTGTTCTCGAGCCCCAGCGTCTGCATCACCGCGAACCATTGCCCCGCGAAGGAGCCGACCACGATGATGAGAAGGCAGACCCACAGGAAGTTGACGCCGAGCCGCTGGAAGCGCGGTTCGTGGCCCGATACCGCCGGCCCGATATAGAGCCCCGTGCCGAGCCAGGCGACCGCGATCCACAGCACCGCGAGCTGCGTGTGCCATGTCCGCGTGATGGAATAGGGCAGGATCTCGGCCATCTCGTAGCCATAGACGAGCTGCCCTTCCACCTGGTAATGCGCCGTCATCGCGCCGAACAGGATCTGCACCAGGAAGAGCGCGAGCAGCACCCAGAAATATTTCGCCGTCGCGAGCATGGAGGGCGTCGCCTTCACATGCCGCATCGGGTCGAACTCCGGCAGCGGCACGCGCGCTTCCTCGCGGTCATGCGTCACCGCGTAGTGCCAGCCCAGAAGGCCGATCCCCGCCAGCAGGAAGGTCACGCTGAAGGCCGACCAGAGAAAGGTGCTGGCCGGCGGCTTGTTGCCGACGAGCGGCTCGTGCGGCCAGTTGTTGGTATAGGTGATGGTGTCGTTCGGGCGTTCGGTCGTCGCCGCCCAGGCCGTCCACCAGAAGAAGGCCGACAGCACGCGCCGGTGTTCCGCATCGGGCACCGTGCCGTTCTTCATCGCGTAGTTCTCGCGAAGTTCGGCCGTCGCCGGGTCGTCGCCGAACAGGCTTTCGTAATGCGACGAGACCTCGCGGATCGCCGCCGCCCGTTCATCGGGCAGCGTGATCGTCGCCGTCTCCGGATCGTAGGTGTTGCTGCGCATGACGCGGCGGAGCCGCCCCGTCAGCGCCGCCTGCCGCTCGGCATTGAGCTCCGTATACGGAACGCCGTCTTCGGCTTGCGACCAGCCGTCCAGCACCGCCAGTGCCTCGCGGTGCAGCCAGTCCGCGCTCCAGTCCGGCGCCACATAGCCGCCATGGCCCCAGATCGAGCCGAGCTGCATCCCGCCCATGGACTGCCAGACCTGCCGCCCCTTCTCGATTTCGGCGCGGCTGTAGATCGTCGTGCCGTCCGCCGCCACCACGCGTTCCGGCATGGGCGGCGCCGCTTCGTAGATGCGCGTCCCGCTCCAGATCAGCACGCTGAACGAAACGACAAGCAGAACGCCGAGCAGCGTCCATAATTTCCTGGTGTCGCTCATGTCTTCCATCCCCTCTCTCTGGGCCGCGGGGCCTCGCGCAAGCTGCGCCTCATGCCGCGGCACTGCCGGCGCGCAGACGCGCGCCCATCCGGGCTTTCACCCGTGTGTCCTGTCTTTCGTCCCTGGTCTGAAGTCCTGCCGTGCGGCGCGCGGTGTCCCGCTTTCCGCCCGCTGCCGGAGGCAAAGCCGCCTTGTCGCCGGTTCCTGTGTCGGAATGCGTGCCACCGCGCTTCCTCCTGTCAGGCCTCTGGCTTCGCGCCCGGGCCCCTGCTGCCGCCGGTGCCCAACGCCGCGCTCCCCGCGCCGTTGCGGCGAATCCTAACCCCATTCGTGCCCCGTTGCCAGTGACGGTCCTGCTATAAGATGTATCGCTGATACATCTTATACGACAGTCCCCCGCATCAAAGCCCGCTCACACAAAACCCCCTGCGGCTTCTGGCCGCTGGCGCGGAAAGGGGATGCGGGAATCCTTCCCTCTCCCCGCCGGGGAGAGGGAAGGGGCCCACCCGACACCGTCGGGTGGGAAGGGTGAGGGGGGCGCCAACCACCAACCTCTCCAACCACCCGCCCCTGGGGGGTGAGGCGCGGTTTGCGTCAGCAAACGAAAAGCTCCGGCGGCCTGTCCCGGCGGCTTGCCCCGGCGAAGGCCGGGGAGGCCGGGAACCTTTTCGAGCGCCGAACGCCCGGAGCGCAAGCGAAGGGCAGTCGAAATTCGCTCCGCGAATTTCGGGGCGGGGGACGAACGGATGCTGCATCGGCTTGTCCCTCCGTCTTCCCCCTTTCCCCGCGCCCCCGCGCGTGGGAGAACCGCGCAGCCTTCCGCCGGAGTTGATGCTTGACCGGACTGTCCGCCTACGCCGCGCTGTTCCTCGCCGCCTTCGTCGCGGCGACGCTGCTGCCCGCCCAGTCGGAAACCGTGCTGGCGGGCCTGCTCGTCGCGGGCGGCCATTCGCCGGTCCTGCTCGTCCTCGTCGCGGGCATCGGCAATGTGCTGGGGTCGCTCGTCAATTACGCGCTCGGCCGCGCGGCGCTGCGCTTCCGCGGCCGCCGCTGGTTCCCGGCCGGCCCCGCCGCGCTGGAGCGCGCCTCCCGCTGGTATGGCCGCTACGGGCGCTGGTCGCTGCTCATGAGCTGGGCGCCCTTCATCGGCGATCCGCTCACCGTCGCGGCCGGCATCCTGCGCGAACCGCTCTGGAGCTTCCTCCTCCTCGTCGCCACGGCAAAATTCGCGCGCTACGCCGCCCTCGCCGCCGTCACGCTGCAGCTCGTCTAGGCAACAGGACGTCTCCAACCACCCGCCCCTGGGGGGTGAGGCGCGGTTTGCGTCAGCAAACGAAAAGCTCCAGTGGCCTGTCCCGGCGGAGGCCGGGAACCTTTTCGAGCGCCGAACGCCCGGAGCGCAAGCGCGGGGCAGTCGAAATTCGCTTCGCGAATTTCGGGGCGGGGGCCAGGCGCTCCACCCGATCCCAAAAACAAACACGTCACCCCCGAGCTTGCTTGTCCCGGCGAAAGCCGGGAACCCGGGGGTCCAGAAGCCGCGCCCTCGCGCGGCGTCTCTCTTCGCAAGAAAAGGAAATCGCGCAGAAGCGCGGCGGCTCTTCATATCCGGTGTCATCCCGGCGATGCTTCTCCCGAAGCTGGCACGTAGCGCAGAGAAAAGCAGAGGATCAGCAAGCGATATGACACGTACACTTTTCCCCTCAGAACTGAGGTTTGTGTAGTGCAGAACGTCCACGTCTTTCCTAATACAACAAGGATTGTTGTAAGTTTGATCGCGCAACCGAACTTCTATCTGTGTTCTGAAGAAAATATCTGTCTGCCGTCGATCAGGATACAAGCGATGCCCCAAAAGTACCGACTTATGATTCTAGGCGCTGGTTTCTCACGACCAGCGGGCCTTCCGCTAGCTTATGAATTGTGGAACGAAATACGTGAAACGGCCGCCAGGTTTCCTCGTGATCAACGGGCATACAGATTCAATAAAGATCTTCAGCGCTACATATCTTTTCGACGGGAGGCTGAAGGGGAAGACTTGACACCCGAGGCAGTCGATTTCGAAGACTTCATGCGCTTCCTCGACGTAGAGCACTACCTTGGTCTGCGGGGCGGAGATACTTGGAGCGCGGACGGGAATGAAGGAACGGTTGTAACTAAGCACCTCATCGGTGCCATCCTGGCGCGTTACGTCAACTCGCTTGAAGAAGTTCCGGAACTTTATCTGCAGTTTGCTAGGCGTCTTGAGCCACACGACACCGTCATCAGTTTCAACTACGACACCTTGTTGGAGCGGGCACTTGATGCCGTAGGCAAGCCGTACCGACTGTTCGCAACCAGATTCAAGGAAGTCGACCAGTTTAGGGGGGTCGTTGACAGCGACCGAGAAGAAATCGTCGTGCTTAAGATGCACGGCTCAATAGACTGGTTCGATCGGACAAACTTCGAAAGTCGGGTTGCACTCCATGCACAAATTGGCGCTCCGGCCCCAAGCGACGTTATATTCTCGAATGCAGACGCATTGGACCTGCAAAGAATAGTCGACGGTCCGCGTCATGAGAACGATCCGCTCAAAAATGTCTATCGCGCCAAGAATTTAAAAGAACTCTATCGACAACGGCTTCTTTTCCTTGCCACTCCGCGTATCCTTCCGCCGTCGGCGACAAAACTACTCTACGCCAACCAATTGAACGACTTTTGGGAAGGGATGGGAGACGCGGGTCTCCTCAACTTCGGCATGGCTATTATCGGCTTCTCGTTGCCCGACCATGACGACTACGCCCGACAAATACTTTATCAACTGGTGACAAACTACCAAAGATACAATCTGGATCGAGATGAACTCGGAAGGCAGAAGGGCGACCTCGCGATTGTTGACTTCTTTCCTGATGCGGTGTCCGAGGTCCGTTTTCGAGAGCGATATAGGTTTGTTGACTGGGCGCGTACCGATTTGAGCGGCAACGGTTTTGGTCTCTCTTCGCTCGACAAAGTATTCGCCTGACAGAGACGTTTAGCTAAGAAAAAACGGCGCTCCTCGGAACGCCGAACTGATTCTATCGGTGCGGCTTCGCCGCGCTCTTTGCGTCTTCACGCCTCCGCGTGAGCCTTCTCCGTGTCTCCGTGCCTCCGTGTGAAACCTTCTTCTCTGCGGCTCTGCGCCTCTGCGTGAATCAAAAAGCGGCAAACAAGAAGTTTGCCGCTTCTGGATTGCCGCGCTCGCTTCGCGCGCTCGCAATGACGAAGAGAGGGTGGGGGCTCAGCAACCGCTAATGCTGGCTCTCCGGCATCTGCACCCTGATCCCGTCGATCGCGTCGCTCGCGACGATCTGGCACGAGAGCCGCGAGTTGTCTTCGCGCCGTTCGCAGAAGTCGAGCATGCTCTCTTCCATCGTCTCGATCCCGGCGAGCTTGCCCTGCCATTCGTCGGGCACATAGACCATGCAGGTGGCGCAGGCGCAGGCGCCGCCGCAATCGCCGTCGATGCCGGGAATGCCCTGCTTCACCGCCGCTTCCATCAGCGACATGCCGTTCTGGACCTCGATCGTGTGTTCCGTGCCGTCATTCTCGACATAGGTAACCTTCGCCATTCCGTTCCGCGCCTCCACGCTACTTCGTTTGTTGTGTCGCTCGCCGTTAGCCGGCGATTTCCCCAGGCCGGCTCTCAGCCGGCAATTTCTTTGACGGGTATCGCTTCGTCGCGGATGCGCGCCGGGTCGAGCACCGCCTTCTTCTGCGTCAGCATCTTCGCCATCATGAATTCCGGCGCGCGGTTGACCGCGTCGACCGCGACGAGCACACCGTCCTTGAGATAGAACACCGCGAAGCTGCGCCCGCTCTCCGGGTCGCCGCGCACCACGGCCTGCGTGTATCCCGCCGAAAGCCCCACGATCTGCAGCTTCAGGTCGTACTGGTCCGACCAGAACCACGGCACCTGGTTGTAGGGCTTCTCCTTGCCGGCCAGCGTCGCGGCCGCCGTCTTTCCCTGCTCGATGGCGTTGTGCACGCTTTCGAGCCGGAGCCGGTGGCCATAGACCGCGCTCGGATGGCTGGTGCAGTCGCCCGCCGCGCAGATGTCCGGGTCCGACGTCCGGCAGAGCTCGTCCACCACGATGCCGTTCGAGACATCGAGCCCCGTTTCCGCGGCAAGTTCCGTGTTCGGAATGATGCCGATGCCGACGACGACGAAGTCGCAGGGGAAACGCTTGCCCTCGCCGGAGACGACGGCTTCGACCTTGTCCGTTCCCTCGAAGCCCGCGACGGTGACGCCCGTCTCGATCGTCACGCCTTCTTCCCGATGCACGCGCTCGTAGAAATGCGACACGATCGGGTCCACCACGCGCGCCATCACGCGGTCCGCCGTTTCGAGCACGGTGACGGCGATGCCGCGCTTCGCCGCGACGGCCGCGACTTCAAGCCCGATATAGCCGCCGCCGACGACGACCATCCTCGCGCCTTCCTTGAAATGCGCCTGGATCGACTTCACGTCTTCGATGTTCCTGAGGTAATGCACGCCGTCGAGCTCGAAGCCCGGCACGTTGATCTCGCGCACGCGGCTGCCCGTCGCGATGATGAGCTTGCCATAGTCGAAGCCGCGCCCGTCGCCGGTCAGAATGCGCTTCGCCCGCCGGTCGATCTCCGTCACCCGCGTGCCCCAATGCGTCTCCACGTTCGACTGCGCATAGAAGTCGGCGCCCTTCAGCTCCACCCGGTCATAGCCGATCTCGCCCGCGAGGAATTTCTTGCTGAGCGGCGGCCGCTGATAGGGCGCGTAGGGCTCGTCGCCGAACAGCTTTATCGGCCCCTCGAACCCTTCCGCCCGCAGGCTCTGCACGGCCTGCGCCGCCGCCTGGCCCGCGCCGATGATGAGAATGTCGTCCGCCATCTTCCTCCCTCGCCCCGCCGCGTTCTTTCCGCCGCGATTTCATCCGTACAAGGATGGTATTGCCTTCGTCTGCCTTCCACCCTCCCCCTGTGGGAGGGTCAAACGGTCGAAGACCGTTTGGGGAGGGGGTCTCCGCCATCGGATTTCCTCCGTAGCCGCCCCTCGCGCAGTCTCCAACGAAAATATGCGGAGATAAACTACGCAAACGCCGGATTTATATACCCTCTTTCGGGGGATTGCGCCTCACCCCCTCCTCGCGGCGGATCGCCGCGCGCCGGGGTCGTGCGGCACCGTCCGAAGTGTAACACGCCAAAAAATGACGCTAGCGTCAACTTTTTTGTGGGGCGCTTCGGCGGGGAGCGGGCAGGGACTTGTCCCCATGGGGATAACCGGCCTTATGGCGAATCACGAGCGCCGCAAAAATACTTGTCCCCGGGCCACATATCCCCGGTTTCGCGCGTCCGTCGCGTCATATGACGTTTCGATGACAGTTCGGTGACAGTCGCCCCGGTTTATCCCCGTTCGGCCCCTGTCACAGAACTTGTCCCCGCCTCGTCTTGTCTCTGAAACCATGCCCCAAAGCAGTCAAGGAGGCTTCCCCATGAGCACCGATCTCACCCCCCGCATGAACCCCTACAAGGCCGCGCCCGCCGCCTACAAGCCGCTGATCGAGCTTCAGGCGTATACGGATCAATGCGGCCTCGAGCCCTCGCTGCTGGAGCTCGTGAAGACTCGCGCCTCGCAGATCAACGGCTGCGCTTTCTGCCTCGAAATGCACACGCGCGAGGCCCGCGCCGCCGGCGAAAGCGAGGCGCGTCTCTATCTTCTCAATGCCTGGCACGAGTCGCCGCTCTACACGGATCGCGAGCGCGCGGCGCTCGCATGGACGGAAGCGGTCACGCTGGTCAGCGAAACCGGCGTGCCCGACGCGGCATGGAAGGCCGTCAGCGCGGCGTTTTCCGAACAGGAAATCGCGAACCTCACCGTCGCCATCGGCATGATCAATGTCTGGAACAGGCTTGCCGTCTCGTTCCGCTCGCTTCATCCGGTCACGGAGGAACAGCAGAGAAAAACGGCTTAAAGCAGCATGGATTTGCTCTTCGCCTTCACCACGCCATAGTCGAAGGTGAAGGCGGAGAGGATCATGTTCGCGGTCTCGCCATCCTCGGAAAGCGGCAGGAAGATCGAATCGAACGTGTCGAAGCCGTCGGCGAGCCAGGCCGCGTCGCCATGCGCCCGCACCGGCAGCTTCAGTTCCGCCGCCTGCCTGTGAACGGACTGCACGCCCCTCACGGCATCCGCGCCGAACGGCTCGAAGGCTTCCGTGATCGTCTTGCCGGTCGCGTCCGCGCCAAAATAATGCGCCACCTTCGTCCCGATCAGCCGGTAGCGGAAATCGCTGAACCCCGTCAGTACATCGACAAGGATGATCCAGCCGAGCTGGTCGCGAAGCTCCAGCGGGCTGATTTCCGCCCGCGTCGGCATCGTCCGTGTGCCCCGTTTCGCGTTCCAGTAGGCATGGATGTCGGCCAGAACCGGATGCTCGATGCGAGCAGGGTTCACCTCCGCCAGGGTCCGCTCCCGGATATCGTTCATCGCCCCGCGTCTCCCCTCATTCCGCAACGGCAGTCTGTCCCGCGATCCTTAACGGGACCCTAAGGTAAAGTAACTTTATGGAAATTGCCGTGCCGCTTGGCGCGCCCCGTGCCGCCGCGCTACAAACGCTCATGACCGCGGAAAACCTGAGCATTCTGGAGTTCGAGCTGGCCGATGAGGCGGCGACCCGCGCCCTTGGCGGCGCGCTTGCGGGCCGCCTCCGGCCGGGCGATCTGATCCTCCTCGAAGGCGATCTGGGCGCCGGAAAGACCGCGCTCGCCCGCGCCCTTGTGCAGGCCCATCTCGCCGCCCACGGCCTCGCCGAGGACGTGCCGTCGCCGACCTTCACCCTCGTTCAGACTTATGAAAGCCCGGCCCTTCTCATCGCCCATGTCGACCTCTACCGCATCGAGGACGCATCCGAATTGCGCGAGCTCGGCCTCGCCGAAACCATCGACGAAGGCGTCGTCATCGTCGAATGGCCGGAGCGCGCGGCGCGGGAAATCCGCCGCCTCTCGCGCGATTGTCTCGACATCTCGCTCGCTCTCATGCCAGAAGGCATACGTCGCGCGCGGCTTGAAGGCAGGGGAAGCTGGGCCGCGCGGCTCGAGGGGCTGACGATTTGACGACGCGCGAGGAAACGATCCGCGCCTTCCTCAAGGAAGCCGGCTGGGAAAAGGCGGAGCGCCGTCCGCTCGCGGGCGACGCCTCGACGCGCCGCTATGAGCGCCTCTCGCTCTCGGGCCGTCCCGCCGTGCTGATGGACTGGCCCTCCGGTCCCGACGCCCCCGTCATTGAAGGCCGCGCCGCCTACAGCCGCATCGCGCATCTCGCGGAGGATTGCCGTCCCTTCGTCGCGGTCGGCGAGCATCTGCGCGGCCTCGGCCTCGCCGCACCGGAAATCTTCGCCCGCGATCTCGCGCATGGCCTGCTGCTGCTGGAAGATCTCGGCGACCACGTCTATGGCGAGTTGATCGAAAAGGGCGAGGGGCCCGCCGGCGAACCGCTCGACGACCTCTACCGCGCCGGCATGGAAACCATACTCCGCCTGCAATCCGTGCCCGCGCCCGCCGCGCTTCCCGTCGGCGACGGCACGGCGCATGAATTGCCCCGCTTCGACGACAGCGTCTTCCGCGCCGAGCTCGACGTGCTGCTCGACTGGTATTTCCCGGTGGTGCTGGAACGCGAGGCGACGGCGCAGATGCGCGCCGATTATCACGGGCTCTGGACGGCGCTGCGGCCGCATGTCGATGCCGGTGTTGAGACGCTTTTCCTGCGCGACTACCACTCCCCCAACATGCTCTGGCTCGGGGATCGCGACGGCGCGGCCCGCGTCGGCCTCATCGACTTTCAGGATGCGCTGATCGGGTCGCGCGCCTATGACGTCGTTTCCTTCCTGCAGGACGCGCGGCGCGACGTGCCGCCGGCCCGCGAGCAAGCCATGCTCGCGCTTTACCTCGAACGCGCGAAGGCGGAACTTCCCGGTTTCGACGAAGAAGAATTCCGCGCTTCCTATGCCGTCCTCGGCGCGGAACGCGCGCTGCGTCTCATCGGCCTCTGGCCGCGTCTCCTGAAGCGCGACGGCAAACCGCACTACATGGCGCACATGCCGCGCACCATGGATTATCTCCGCCGCAATCTCGCGCATCCCGTACTGGGCGATCTCCGCGCCTGGCTCGATGCCCATGTCCTCGCAAAGGTTTGAGATGACGGGCCGCGTGCGCAGGGCGATGGTCATGGCGGCAGGCAAGGGCACGCGCATGCGCCCCCTGACCGACACCATGCCGAAACCGCTCGTGCCCTTCGGAGGGAAACCTCTGATCGATCATGTGCTCGACCGTCTGGAAGAAGCCGGCATCGAGGAAGCGGTGGTCAATGTCCACCACTTCGCGGACATGCTGGAAGCCCATCTCGCGGCGCGCAAGAGCCCGCGCATCGTGATCTCCGACGAGCGCGCCGAACTCCTCGACACGGGCGGCGGCACGAAGAAGGCGCTGCCGCTTCTGGGTGAGGAGCCGATCCTCACCTTCAATTCCGATTCCGTCTGGGCCGAGGAGCTCGACTCGAATCTCGCGGAGCTGATCGCCGCCTGGGACCCGGAGCGCATGGACGCGCTTCTGATGATCGCCGAGGCGGCCCGCACCATCGGTTATGTCGGCCGCGGCGATTTCAACATGGACGCGTCGGGCCTTCTCTCCCGCCGGGGGCCTTCCACGACCGCGCCCTTCATGTTCGCCGGCGTCCAGATCGTGAAGCCCGCCCTCTTCGCGGACGGCCCGGCGGGCCCCTTCTCGACCAACCTCGTCTGGGACCGCCTGATCGAAAAAGCCCGCCTTTTCGGCCACCGCATGACCGGCACCTGGATGCATGTCGGCGCCCCGGACGATCTCGCCGAGGCGGAAGCCTTCCTGCGGGATTTGTGAGCGGCATTATCGTTCGAGGGGCGCTACGATGGGCCCCATGAGGGCCGATTCCCCAACGCTTTTCACCATGCCGCCCGGCACGCCGTTTCTCGAGCGGCTGGCGGCGACGTTGCTCGAAGACCTGTCGCTCGGCGGCCGCTTCGAGGGCGATTTCGTGCTCGCCGACGCCACGATCCTGCTGCCCACCCGCCGCGCCGTCCGCGCGCTGGGCGATGCCTTTCTGCGGGCGGGTGAAGGCCGGGCGCTGATCCTGCCGTCGATCCGCGCGCTCGGCGATATCGACGAGGAAGAACTCGTTCTCGATCCCGTGGGCCTCGGCGCCGAGGCCCTGTCTCTGCCGCCCGCCATGCCCGCCCTCGAACGCCAGCTCCGTCTGGCCCGGCTGATCGCGGACGAAGGCGGCGCGGACAAGGTGCGCGCGCTCGGCCTCGCCGCGGATCTCGGCCGCTTCCTCGACATGATCGTGACGGAAGGCGCCGATCTCTCGGCGCTCGCGAGCCTCGTGCCGCAGGAATTCGCGGACCACTGGCAGATCACGCTCGACTTCCTGAAGGTCCTGACGGCGCGCTGGCCGGAGGAACTCGCGCGTCTCGGCTACATGGAACAGGCCGAACGCCGCAACCGTCTGCTCCGCGCGCAGGCCGAAGCGTGGGTGACGAAGCCGCCTGCCGGTCCGGTCATCGCGGCAGGCTCCACCGGCTCCATTCCCGCCACCGCCGATCTCCTGCAGGTCGTCGCGCATCTCCCCTGCGGCGCGGTCGTGCTGCCCGGCCTCGATCTCGCTCTCGACGACGAAAGCTGGAAAACGATCGGCGAACCCGGCACCGCCTCGCACCCGCAATACGGCATGAAGAAACTTCTCGCGCATCTGCGGGCGGAACGCGCCGATGTCGCGCTCTGGCCGGGCACCGGGATATCCCCGCGCCGCGCCGCCCGTGCCAGTCTCCTGTCGGAAGCGCTGCGCCCCGCCGAGACGACCGACAAATGGCTGCAACGGCTCTCGGCGCTGAAAGACGAAGCAAAGGAGGGACTGGCAGGCCTGTCGATGATCGAGGTGGCAGGTGGAAGTGAACGATTCCGGCGGCGAGCCGCTCAAGAACACCGCGCCCGTTTCGTTTCTTCGGCTCGTCGCGGAAATGGTGACGGAGGAATTCGCGCCGGTTGCGCTGCTTGCCTGCCTGAAGCACCCATTGGCGGCCGCTGGCGAAGACCCGGGAGCGTTTCGCACCGGGATCCGCCGGCTGGAGGCATTGCTGCTGCGCGGGCCGCGCCCCGCCGCAGGCATTGCGGGCCTCCGCGCGGCGGTGAAGGAAGCCGGGAACGACGAACGAAGGAGCCGCCATCTGCCGCGGCTCGCTGCGTTGATTGACCTGATCGAGCGGTGCATGTCGCCGCTCGCCGATGCGATGCTGGAGCGGCGTGAAACGGCGGACATCGTGCGGGCTCATATCGCCGCCGCCGAGAATCTGGCGGAGACGGCAGGAGAAAAGGGAACAGGGCGGCTCTGGAAGGAAGAGGCGGGCGAGGCGGCGGCGAATTTCATCCGGGAGCTGATGGACGCGGCACCGGCGTTCGGAGATATCGATCCGCGGACCTATGCGCGCCTTTTCGCCGAACTTCTTGGCGGCCGGGTCCTTCGCCCCCGCTGGGGTCTCCATCCCCGGCTTTTCATCTGGGGTCCGCTCGAGGCTCGCCTTCAACACGCCGATCGCATGATCCTCGGTGGCCTCAATGAAGGAAAATGGCCGGCAGAAGCGAATATCGATCCCTGGCTCAACAGGCCGATGCGGGCCGCCATGGGCCTCGAGCCACCGGAACGTCGCATCGGCCTCGCGGCGCATGATTTCGCGGAAGGCGCATCGGCCATTGAGTCCGTCTTGACCCGGTCGCTGAAGGTCGAGGGTGCCCCCGCCGTCGCCTCGCGATGGTGGCTCCGCCTCGAAACGGTCCGCAGCGGTGTCGGCGGCGAGGATCTGGCGGACGAAAAATGGTGGAAATGGGCGCAGAAGCTGGACCGGCCGGAAAAGCTGCTCGTTCCGGTTCGTCCGCGACCTGCTCCGCCGCTCGAGGCGCGCCCGGTCAGATTCTCCGTGACGGAAATCGAAACGCTGATCCGCGACCCTTACGCGATCTATGCGAAGAAGATCCTGAAGCTGCCCGTGCTCGATCCCGTCGACGCCGATATCGCCGCCGCCGAACGGGGCACCATCGTGCATGAGGCGCTCGAGCGCTTCGTCGACGAGTATCCGGTGGAGCTTCCGGAGAATGCGCTGGAACGTCTTGTCGAAATCGGACAGGAGGTCTTCGCCCATGCGATTGGCCGGCCGGGCGTCGCCGCCTTCTGGTGGCCCCGCTTCCGGCGCATAGCGCGCTGGATCGTGGAGCATGAGCGTGAGGAGCGGGCGAACCTCCGCCGGGCCTATGCAGAAGCGCGCGGCGAAATCCTGATCGGCGATCTCGCGCGGCCCGTGACGCTTGTCGGCAAGGCGGACCGGATCGACCTGCGCGAAGACGGTACGGTCGACATCGTCGACTACAAGACAGGCATGTTGCCCAGCGCGCGCCAGGTCGAAATTGGTCTTGCACCGCAGCTGCCGCTCGAGGCCGCCATCGCCGCGCGCGGCGGCTTCCGGGAAAAATCGGAAGGCAACGCGGAAATCCCCGCGGCAAGAACACGCCGCATGATTTACATGCGCCTGACGGGTGGAGAGACCGCGGGAGAGGTGCGCGCCGTTTCCGACCCGGATGGCGAGCTCGCGGAGAACATCTTTGCTTCGCTGGTCGAGCTTCTCGGCCAGTATGAAGACGAAGAGACGCCGTATCTTTCCCGCCCGCGTCCGATGTTCTGGGGCCGCTATGCCGACTACGACCATCTTGCGCGCGTGAAGGAATGGTCTGCGGCGGGCGAGGACAGCGAATGAGCGGCGGCGCCCGGAAGGATATGGCGCCCGACGAAGCGCAGCGGCGCGCCTCGCATCCCGAAACCTCCGTCTGGGTGTCGGCCAATGCCGGCTCGGGCAAGACGCATGCCCTGACGACGCGGGTCGCACGATTGCTGCTCGCTGGCACCGAACCCGAGCGTATTCTCTGTCTCACTTTCACCAAGGCGGCGGCCGCAGAAATGTCGGCGCGTCTCTACAAGCGTCTCGGTGGCTGGGCGACAATGGCGGATGCCGAGCTGGCACCGGCCATCGCCGATATCGGCGGCAAGAAGCCCGGAGCGGGCGAGCTCGCGACCGCCCGCCGCCTCTTTGCACGTGCAGTCGAAACGCCCGGCGGTTTGAAAATTCAGACGATCCACGCCTTCTGTGAGCGGCTTCTCGGCCGCTTCCCCCTTGAAGCCGATGTGCCGCCGCAGTTCGAGATTCTCGACGAGAGACGCGCACAGGAACTGATAGCCGAGGTGCGGGACGCGGTTTTGCGTCGCGCCAGCGAAGCGCCCGAAACGTCGATCGGCGTCTCGCTTGCTCATGTCGTCTCTCGCGTCGACGAACTCACCTTCGGCAAGTTGCTGACGGAAGTAATCGGCCAGCGCGGAAATTTCGTGAAGATGCGCGAGCGTTTCGGTGGACTGGAAGGAATTTGTGCCGCTATTCGCGTGGCGCTGTCGGTCGAGGCCGGCGCGACCTCGGATGTTCTCCTCGCCGAGATAGCGGCCATCGCGGAAGAAGACCTGCGCCGGGCGGCGACTGTTCTGATGGAGGGGACGAAGACGGATGCGGAGCGCGCGGCGGCTCTCCATGCCTTTCTCGCCGCACCCGAGCGGACAGACGCCGTCGACGACTATATCGGTGTGTTCCTCACAAAGGAGATGACGCCACGCAAGACCGTCATCACGAAGAAACTCGGCGAAGAGAATCCTCAAATTGCGCACGCGCTGGAGAAGGAACAAGAGCGTGTCCTGCGCCTTGTCAGCCGGCTCAAGGCCGTTCGTGTCGCTGAAGCGACGGAGGCCGTCGTAACGATTGCCGTCACGATCCTCGATACTTTCGAGGACGAGAAACGGGCACGTGCTCTGCTCGACTATGACGACCTGATCGCGAAGGCGCGCGCACTGCTCACGACAAGCGCCATGGCACCCTGGGTGCTCTACAAACTCGATGGCGGCATCGACCATATTCTCGTGGACGAAGCACAGGACACCAGCCCCGAACAATGGGATGTAGTGGCGCGGATCGCCGATGAATTTCTGTCGGGGCACGGCGCCCGCGAGGTCGTGCGCACGATATTTGCCGTCGGTGACGAGAAACAATCGATCTTCTCGTTCCAGGGCGCAGATCCCACCCGCTTCGATGACATGAAGCGTTACTTCGAAAAGCAGGTGAAGGGAGCCGAAAGGCGGTGGGATTATGTCCCGCTTACCCGCTCCTTCCGCTCCGTTCCCGAAGTTCTGAGGACTGTCGATCGCGTCTTCGAACTCGAAAGGGCCCGCAACGGGTTGACTGCGTCGGGAGATGTTGATCCCCATATTGCGCATCGCGATCTGGATGCGGGCCTCGTCGAAATCTGGGACCTGGAAGAACCGGAGGAGGGAGAGGAGGCTGATCCCTGGGATGCGCCGCTCGACTATGTCGCGGGCGCGGCGCCCATGTCGCGCCTCGCCGCCCGCATCGCGCAAACCATTCGCGGCTGGCTCGACGACGAAGAAGAACTCCCCGCAAAAGGCCGCCCCATTCGTCCGGGCGATATCCTTGTCCTCGTGCGCCGCCGCAATGCCTTTGTCGGCGAGATGGTGCGGCACCTGAAGGAACTCGATATTGCGGTTGCGGGCGCCGACCGCATGGTTCTGACCGAGCAGATGGCGGTGATGGATCTCCTCGCGCTCGGTCATTTCGTTCTTCTGCCCGATGACGATCTTACCCTGGCGACCGTGCTGAAAAGTCCCTTTGTGGGCTTCACCGAGGACGAACTCTTCGAGCTTGCCTGGCGACGAAAGGGCACGCTCTGGCAGGCGTTGAAAGACAAGGCGGCAGACCGCCGATACGGCGATGCGGCAGACTTTCTTTCCCGTCTGCTCGATCGTGCGGATTTCGAGCCGCCCTACGAATTCTTCGCGCATGTCCTGGCGGGCGAAGGGGGCCGCAAGCGTCTCCTGGAACGGCTCGGTCCCGATGCGGCGGACCCGATAGACGAGTTCCTCTCTCTTGCCCTCGAATTCGAGGAGGATCATGCGCCCTCCCTCGAAACCTTTCTGCACTGGCTGGAACAGGGTGCGGCCGAGATCAAGCGCGACATGGACCAGGGCCGCGACGAAGTCCGTGTGATGACGGTACATGGGGCGAAAGGGCTGGAGGCCGACATTGTCTTCATGCCTGATACCTGCGCTGCGCCGGGCGGCGCACACGATCCCGCTCTTCTTTCACTGCCGCCGCTGGGCGAGGATGGGCCGGAACTGCTTCTCTGGCCTGTTCGCAAGAAAGACGAAGACGCGCTGAGCGCCGAAGCGCGCGAGCGACTGAGAATATTGCGAGCGGCAGAGTACCGGCGCCTTCTCTACGTCGCGATGACGAGGGCCCGCGACCGCCTCTACATTGCGGGCTACCGGGGGATCAATCCGCCTGCCCCCGATTGCTGGTACGAGATGATCTGCGAAGCGCTCATCCCGGAGTCGGAAGAGATCGAATTCGAGGATGGACGAAAAGTCTGGCGGATCGAGGGAAAGCAGCGCGGGAAGGTCGAGGCGGACAAGAGACAGGAAACGCGTAGGTCCCCAGGTGTCCCCGCATGGAGCGGCCGGAACGCTCCTTCCGAGCCGACACCCTCGCGGCCATTGGCGCCGTCGCGTCTGCCGCCGGAAGACCTGGCCGAACCGGCTGCCTCGTCGCCCGCGGCCGGCGACGGCACCGCGCGGTTCCGGCGCGGCAGCCTCATACACCGCCTTCTCCAGACCCTGCCGGATTTGCCTGCGGGAGAACGACCCGCGGCGGCGAGGCGATATCTTGCATTGTCTGCACACGGACTTGATGAAAACGAAAGGGCGGAAATAGAGCACGCTGTTTTCCATGTGCTCGAAAACCCGAAGCTCGCCGATGTTTTTGCGCCCGGAAGCCGCGCCGAAGTGCCGGTTGCCGGCATGATCCAGTTTCGCGGCCGCCCGCTCCTCGTCGGCGGCCAGATCGACCGGCTCTGCATTGCCGGTGATGAAGTCACCATTGTCGACTACAAGACAAACCGTCCGCCGCCGAAAACGGTCGCAGAGGTCGCACCCGCCTACATCGCCCAGATGGCGGCCTATCGGGCGGTGCTCGCGGATATCTATCCTGACCGTGTGATTCGCTGTGCCCTGCTCTGGACCGAGGAGCCGGAACTCATGCTATTGCCCGCGGAAATGCTGGAGAATGCGCTTGCTGCGGCGGCGCCTGCGGCAATGAGGTAGCCTTGACCTTGTTGAGGGGCGTTCCTAGATTCAAGCGAACGTGAACCCGTACCCTGTTTATAGCGCGTCACCGGCGCGCGCCTTGCCTCCGACATCCGGGGCCGGGCTGGAAAGGATAAAGACATGACAACCAGCAAAGTGACCGACTCCTCGTTTGAATCCGATGTGCTGGATGCGAGCGGACCGGTATTGGTCGATTTCTGGGCCGAGTGGTGCGGTCCCTGCAAACAGATCGGTCCCGCGCTCGAAGAGATCGCCAAGGATTACGGCGGCAAGCTGACGATCGCGAAGCTCAATATCGATGAAAATCCGAACGTGCCGACCAAATACGGTGTGCGCGGTATTCCGACGCTGATGATCTTCAAGGACGGCCAGGTTTCGGCGACCAAGGTCGGCGCATTGCCGAAGGGCAAGATCGTCGAGTGGATCGACAGCTCGATCTGATCGATCGGATATATTTGTTGAAAGGCCGGTCTTGATGACCGGCCTTTTTTCTATCCGTTGTCCTTGAGGATGTGGCCCGCAAGATAGAGCGATCCGCAAATGAGGACGCGCGGTGTCGCACGTCCCGCCGCAACGCCGAGCCTTGCCAACGCGTCATTCAGCGAGGAGGCGGCACTTGCGCTCAAGCCGGCGCCCTCGGCGGCGGCCGCCAGGCTTTCGGCAGAAAGGCTGGCATCCGCGTCGGGAATCCGGATCGTTTCCACATGGGCGGCTAGCCCGCGGAACGCGGCGAAGAAACCGCCTGCGTCCTTCGTCTCCAGCATTCCCGACAGAAGCAGCAGCGGCCGCGCCTCGCCCGGCGCATCGTGCTGCGCGAGATCGGCGAGCGCCTCCGCGACGGCGCGCCCCGCAGCCGGGTTGTGTCCGCCGTCGAGCCAGACCTCCGTTCCTTCCGGCAGATACTGGAATATCGGTCCGCGTGTCAGGCGCTGCAGCCGGGCTGGCCACTCCGCATGCGCGAGACCTTGCGCGATTGCGTCCCGTTCGAGCGGCAGCGCGCCGGCTTGCCTTAGCGCGCATATGGCGACGCCCGCATTGTCGATCTGGTGCCGTCCGGGAAGGCGCGGCAGAGGGAGGTCGAGAAGCCCCGCCTCATCCTGATAGACGAGGGCGCCCGCCTCTTCATGTGCCGTGAAATCCTGCCCGTGAACGAAGAGCGGCGCTCCCGCCTTTGCGGCGGCTTTCTCGATCGCGGCGAGCGCTTCGTCGGGTTGCGGTCCGATGACCGCGGGCACGCCTCTTTTCAGAATGCCCGCCTTCTCCGTCGCGATGAGCGTGAGCGTGTCGCCGAGAAACGACTGGTGGTCGAGGTCGACAGGTGTGATGACGCTGACGGCCGGTTTGTCGACCACATTCGTCGTGTCGAGACGCCCGCCCATGCCGACTTCGAGAATGAGTGCGTCGGCGGGCGCCCGCGAAAAGGCGAGGAGGGCGGCACCCGTCGTTATCTCGAAGAAAGTGATCGGTTCGCCTGCATTTGCCCGTTCGCATTCGTCGAGAAGCCGCGAGAGATCGCTCTCCTCGATCGGCGCACTGTGCGGCTTGCCTGCAAGGCGGATACGTTCGTGAAAGCGGACGAGATGGGGAGAGGTATAGCTGTGGACGGCGTAATCGCCCGCCTCGAGCATGGCGCGCAGCATCGCCGCGACAGAGCCCTTGCCGTTCGTTCCCGCGATGTGGAAGACCGGCGGCAATCTTCGTTCCGGGTTGCCGAGCGCGCCGAGCAGGCGCCATGTCCGCTCGAGCGACAGATCGATCAGCTTCGGATGGAGTTTCGTCAGCCGTTGAAGAATGACATCGCTTTGGACGAGTGCGTCGTCGCTCACGGGGCTGACGATGCGGCGACGGTCGCCGGAACATTGGCGCTCTGCTGCTTCGCACTGCGCGGCCGATGGGTCATCAGCCGGACGAGGCGGGCGAGCGTATCCTTCATCTTGTGTCGATGGACGATCATGTCGACCATGCCGTGCTCAAGCTGGAATTCGGCTGACTGGAAGTCGTCGGGCAGTTTCTCGCGGATCGTCTGCTCAATGACGCGGCGTCCCGAAAAGCCGATCAGCGCCTTGGGTTCGGCGACATGGATGTCGCCCAGCATGGCGTAGGAGGCGAGCACGCCGCCGGTCGTCGGGTCGGTAAGAACCACGATGAAGGGAAGTCCCGCCTCGCGCAGCAGTTGCAGCGCAACCGTCGTGCGCGGCATCTGCATGAGCGAAAGAATGCCTTCCTGCATGCGCGCACCGCCGGCCGCCGTAAAGAGGATATAGGGTGCCTTCTTCTCGAGCGCGACTTCCGCGCCCTTGATGATGGCCTCGCCTGCGGCCATGCCGAGCGATCCGCCCATGAAGGAGAAATCTTCGATTGCGATCACGGTCTCGACGCCGTCGAGCGGTCCGTGTGCCACTGTCACCGCGTCGTCGCGTCCGGTTTTGGTGCGCGCTTCCTTCAGGCGGTCGGGGTATTTCTTCTGGTCGCGAAATTTCAGGGGGTCGAGCGCGACGGCGTCCGTCGCGATGAGCTGGTAGTCGCTCTTGTCGAAGAGGGCAGCGAAGCGTTCCTTCGTGCCGAGACGCATGTGATGGTCGCAGTTCGGGCAGACGCGCATCGCCGCTTCGAGATCGCGATGGAAGATCATCTCGCCGCACGAAGAGCACTTGTGCCAGAGATTGTCCGGCGTCTGCTGCTTCTTGTTGAAGACCCGCTGGATCTTCGGACGAACGACATTGTTGATCCAGTTCATCGCATGAACTCCCTTACTCGGCCGCCGCCGCCCGGGCGTGGTGAACGCCATCGGCAAGCGACCGGACAAAAGCCAGAACGCGCTCCGCGGCGCCGGACTTGATGGCGCCATTGGCATCTATCTCTCGCGCGATGGCATCGACGATGGCGGAGCCGACGACTGCCCCATCGGCGGCACGCGCAATATCGGCTGCCTGTTCCGGCGTCTTGATTCCGAAGCCAACGGCAACGGGAAGTGAGGTATGCCGTTTGATCCGCGCCACGGATTCCGCGACATTGCGCGCTTCCGGGCTCGCCGAGCCTGTGATGCCGGTGATCGAGACATAATAGACGAAGCCCGAGGTGTTCGCGAGAACGGCAGGCAGTCTCTTGTCGTCCGTCGTCGGCGTTGCGAGACGGATGAAGTTGAGCCCGGCTTTCAGTGCCGGCACGCACAACTCGTCGTCTTCTTCCGGCGGCAGATCGACCACGATCAGCCCGTCGACGCCCGCTTCGCAGGCGCGCGTGAGAAAGGTTTCGACACCCATGTGGTATATCGGGTTGTAGTAACCCATGAGCACGATGGGCGTCTCGTTGTCGGTTTCGCGGAAACGGCGGACGAGCTCGAGCGTCTTCAGCATTGTTGAGCCGCTGCGAAGCGCGCGCTGCGACGACGCCTGGATTGCGGGGCCGTCGGCCATCGGATCGGTAAACGGCATGCCGAGTTCGATCACGTCGGCCCCCGCGCCGGGCAGGCCTTTCAGCACGCTGAAGGACAACTCCGCGTCGGGATCGCCTGCCGTGATGAAGGTAACGAAGGCAGCGCGGCCTTCCGCCTTCAAGCGGGAGAAGCGTTTATCCAGCCGTGTCGTCACAACGTCACCCCCAGATGATCCGCGACGGCGAACACATCCTTGTCGCCGCGACCGCACATGTTCATCACCATGAGATGATCTTTCGGAAGCTTCGGGGCGATCTTGCTCACAAAGGCGAGCGCATGCGCGGGTTCGAGCGCGGGAATGATGCCTTCCAGACGCGAGCAGAGCTGGAAGGCGTCCAGCGCTTCCCGATCCGTCGCCGAGACATATTCTGCGCGCCCGGATTCATGGAGCCACGCATGCTCTGGTCCTATGCCCGGATAGTCGAGCCCGGCTGAAATCGAATGACCGTCCTTGATCTGTCCGTCGTCGTCCTGCAGCAGATAGGTGCGATTGCCATGGAGAACGCCCGGCGCGCCGCCTTTGAGCGAAGCGCAATGCTCTCCCGTCTCGATCCCGCGGCCCGCCGCTTCGACGCCGTATATCTTCACGGATGGTTCGTCGAGGAAGGGATGGAAGAGGCCCATCGCATTCGAGCCGCCGCCGATGCAGGCGACGACGCTGTCCGGCAGGCGCCCTTCGCGCTCCATCATCTGCTGGCGCGTCTCCTGTCCGATGACGGACTGGAAGTCGCGCACCATCGCAGGATAGGGATGCGGGCCCGCGACCGTTCCGATCAGGTAATAGGTGCTCTCGACATTCGTCACCCAGTCGCGCAGCGCTTCGTTCATCGCATCTTTCAGCGTGCCGGTCCCCGATGTGACGGGAATGACTTCGGCGCCGAGCAGCTTCATCCGGAAGACGTTGGGCTTCTGCCGCTCGATGTCGGTGGTACCCATGTAGATCACGCAGGGAAGCCCGAACCGCGCACAGACCGTCGCCGTCGCAACGCCGTGCTGCCCCGCGCCCGTCTCCGCAATGATGCGCGTCTTGCCCATGCGCCGGGCGAGCAGAATCTGCCCGAGGCAATTGTTGATCTTGTGGCTGCCGGTATGGTTGAGCTCGTCGCGCTTCAGGTAAACCTTCGCGCCGTCGAAATGCTCGGTGAGGCGTTCGGCCAGATAGAGCGGGCTCGGCCTTCCGACGTAATCGCGTTGCATGAAGTCGATTTCTGCCTGAAAGGCCGGGTCGGCTTTCGCGTCTGAATAGGCCTTCTCGAGATCGAGCACGAGCGGCATCAGCGTTTCGGCGACGAAGCGGCCGCCGAAAATGCCGAAACGTCCGCGTTCATCCGGTCCGCTTCTCAGTGAATTTGCTTTGGCCGCGCTCAAGATAACTCTCTTTCAGTATCGCTTTTCTCTCAGGTCGCTTGCGCTGCCTTGATGAAAGCCTCGATCAGCTCAGGCGATTTGTGGCCGGGCGCGGTTTCGACGCCCGAGGATACGTCCACGGCTTCCGCGCCGGTTATCCTGACCGCCTCTCCGACATTCTCCGCATTGAGCCCGCCCGAGAGCATCCAGGGCAGGCCCGGCCGGTGGCCGGCAATCAGCGACCAGTCGAAGACGAGACCGTTTCCGCCCGGCAGTGCGCCTGCCATAGATTTAGGTGGTTTGGCGTCGAACAGCAACAAATCGGCGGAATCGCGGTAAATATCCGCGCTTTCCGGGTCTCCGGGCTCCGATATGCCGATGGCTTTCATCAAGGGAAGCCCGTAGCGGGACTTGAGTTCCATGAGGCGCGCGGGCGTCTCCGCGCCGTGAAGCTGCAATATGTCGGGATCGAGCGCCGCGACCACGGCGTCGAGCGTCTCGTTGTCGGCGTCGAGTGTGAGTGCCACCTTCGCAACCGTCGATGGCATGTCGGCGGCGAGCGTCGACGCCGTTTCACAGGACACATATCGCGAACTTCTCGCGATGAAGTTGAAACCGAGATAGTCGGCGCCGGCGCCGATTGCGGCTTCGACCGTTTCCCGGGTCGACAGGCCACAAATTTTGACGCGGGTTGTCATGTCTCTCTCACGCTGCGAGCGATTTGCCGATTTCCTCGGCTGCCGCGCGGGGACTGCCTGCACCGGTGATGGGCCGGCCGATGACCAGTATGTCGGCCCCGAGCGACAGCGCTTCGGAGGGCGTCATCACGCGCTTTTGGTCGCCGATATCGCTGCCCGCGGGACGGATGCCGGGTACGATGAGCGTGAAATCAGGGCCGAGGTCACGCCGCAGCATCTCGATCTCATGCGCGGAGCAGACGACGCCGTCGAGCCCTGCCGAAGCCGCAAGGCCCGCCAGACGGCGCACATGGTCCGACGGCGATCCCGAGACCCCGGTATCGGCGAGGTCTGCCTGGTCGAGGCTGGTCAGCATGGTGACGCCGATGATGAGCGGGCGTCCGGCGCCCGCTTCCCTCGCCGCGTCTGCCGCCGCCCGCATCATGGCGCTGCCGCCTGCCGTGTGCACGTTCACGATAGCGGGCTTGAGTGGCAGAACCGCGCGGATACCGCCCGCGACGGTGTTCGGGATGTCATGAAGCTTCAGGTCGAGAAAGATCGGAAGGCCGGTTTCCGCAACTGCCTGATAGCCGGCCGGGCCCTGCGCATTGAAGAATTCCATGCCGAGCTTGATGCCGCCGACGCGTCCTTCGAGATCGCGCGCAAGAGCGATGGCGCGGCTGATCTCAGTTGTGTCGAGAGCGCAGAAAACGGGATTTTCGAGCTTCATGCGGACTTGCCCCTTGGCTTTTGGGCGCGTGATTCCGGGCCTTATAGCAGATCGTGGAAGCGCGCGGGCGCTATTCTAGGCCTCGTCGCGCAGCGCTGGAAGAGCGCTGCCGGAGGGCGCCGTCCGGGCTGCCTGAGCGGCCTTCTTGCGGCGCGCCTGCGCCCAGGCACCGATTCCGCCGATCAGGATGCCGAGAAAGACAGAGCCCAGAATGATCAGGAAAAGGGGCACTTCGAGCCCGAGCGCCGGCGTTTCCGGATCGAAGGGGTCGAGGCTGAAGGTAACGGGGGCGCGGTTTGCGATCGCAATCGCCATCGCAAGAACGATAACGGGAGGCAGGACGAGCCAGCGCAGGAGTTTCAACGGGCGGATTCCTGTCCAGAGTGATCCAGCAAAGACGGTTCCGGCGGCGAGGGTCAGTCGTCGCTGTCGTCGTTGTCGTCGTGAGACATGAGCTTGTCGTCGGCGATGTCGGCATTGTTGAGCCGCTCGCGCAGTTCCTTGCCCGTCTTGAAGAAGGGCACCGACTTTTCCTCGACGTGAACGGGTTCGCCGGTCCGGGGATTGCGCCCCGTGCGGGCAGGCCGGTTCTTGACAGAAAAGGCACCGAAACCGCGCAGTTCCACCCGGTCTCCGCGGGCAAGGGCCGCGCTGATTTCATCGAAGATCGTGCTGACGATGCGTTCGACGTCGCGCTGGTAAAGATGAGGATTGGCTTGGGCGAGACGGGCGACGAGTTCCGATTTGATCATTTCCTTGCGTCCCCCGGCTTCGCCTCACCGCGCTTCCCCCGCTTGCCGGAAACGGCGGGAACCTGCTTTCATTTACCGGTCAGGTTGCCAAAGGCTCGTCAGACCGTCAAGTGTAAGTCGTTTTGTTTGCTGTGTTTTTCCGGTCAGACCATCGGCGGCGACCACCGTCGCCTCGCCAAGTGCCTGGCCCACGAAGCCGGCGAACCCGAGTTCGGGATAGGCAGGCACCCAATCGGTCACCGGCAGGTCTTCATCGACGTCATGGGTTTCGGCGAGCCAGGCGATCGCGGCCTCTTCGCCGCCGAGTTCGTCCACCAGCCCGTTTTCGACCGCCTGCCAGCCCGTATAGATGCGCCCGTCGCCTACCCGCCGTGCGGTCGCTTCGTCCATCTTGCGGCGCTCGGCAACCAGCCTGAGGAACCAGGCATAGGAGCTGTCGATCAGTTCCTGGGTGACCTTGATCGACCTGGGATCGGCCTTGTGAAAGGGGCTCGGTTCGGCCTTGAGCGGCGAGGATTTCACTTCGCGCATCTGGACGCCGATATTGTCGAGCAGATCCTCAAGCTGCGTCCACTGGAAGAGAACGCCGATGGAGCCTGTGATGGTGTTGCCGCGGGCGACGATATGGTCCGCCGATATTGCAGCTATGTAGCCCCCGGAAGCGGCCACCGTGCCGAGAACGGCGACGACGGGCTTCTTTTCCGAAAGATCGCGCACGGATTCATACAGGGCTTCGGCGCCCGTCGTGGTGCCACCCGGGCTGTCGATCGAGAGAATGACGGCTTTGACGCTGTCATCCTCGCCGATCCGTTCCAGCATGTCCTGCTGATAACGGTCGTCGACGATCACGCCGCCGATCGTGACGCGCGCGATATGCGTCCGGTTGAAGCTCAGTCCACCTTCCGCAAGTACGACGACCACCGCCACGAGAACGGCGATGACGGCGCCGGCGCGCCAGAGGAACAGCCGCCGCTTGAGACGTCGCCTGTCTGCGAGTGTATCGGCGTCGAGTGACAAGGGAGAGATCCTCCAGGTCAGAACATCCGGGACCCGGAGCTTAACGTGGCCTGCGAAAGAGTAAACGGTTTCGCTGCCGGATCGTTATGGCAGGTGGGAAAAGCCGGTGGCGCGGCAGTGCCGCGCCACCGGATCGTCTTACTTGTCGTCGGTGCTGGCCTTATTCAGGGCCGCTCCGAGAATGTCGCCGAGCGAGGCGCCCGAGTCGGACGAACCGTACTGGGCGACCGCTTCCTTCTCTTCCGCGATCTCCAGCGCCTTGACGGAAAGCTGGATCTTGCGGGCGGCGCGGTCGAACTGCGTCACGCGGGCATCGACCTTGTCGCCGACGGCGAAGCGCTCGGGGCGCTGATCACCGCGGTCGCGGGCGAGTTCTGCACGGCGGATGAAGGCCTGCATGCTGTCGTCGCCGACACTCACCTCAAGACCGTTGTCCGTGACGCTGGTCACCGTGCAGGTAACGACGGCGCCCTTGCGGATATCGCCGAGGCTTTCCATCGGATCGCCGCCGAGCTGCTTGATGCCGAGCGAGATGCGTTCCTTCTCGGTGTCGACGTCGAGCACCTGAGCCTTGACGACCTGGCCCTTCTGGTAGTCCTGCATGGCTTCTTCGCCGGCGCGGTTCCAGTCGAGATCCGACATGTGCACCATGCCGTCCACGTCGGCATCGAGACCGATGAACAGACCGAACTCGGTGATGTTCTTGATCTCGCCCTCGACGACCGTGCCGGGCGGGAAGCGCTCGGCAAAAGTGGTCCAGGGGTTGTCCATGCAGTGCTTCAGGCCGAGCGAGATGCGGCGCTTCACCGGATCGACTTCCAGCACCATCACTTCCACTTCCTGCGAGGTGGAAACGATCTTTCCCGGATGCACGTTCTTCTTCGTCCAGCTCATTTCGGAAACATGGACGAGGCCTTCGACGCCCGGCTCCAGTTCGACGAACGCGCCGTAATCGGTGATGTTCGTCACGCGGCCCTTGAAGCGCGCGTTGAGCGGATACTTGGCTTCGACGCCTTCCCACGGATCGGCTTCGAGCTGCTTCATGCCAAGCGAAATGCGCTGCGTTTCGTGGTTCACCTTGATGACCTGAACCTTCACGGTCTGGCCGATCGAGAGAACTTCCGTCGGATGGTTCACGCGGCGCCATGCAATGTCGGTGACGTGCAGCAGGCCGTCCACACCGCCGAGATCGACGAACGCGCCGTAGTCGGTGATGTTCTTGACGACGCCCTCGAGCACCTGACCTTCCTTGAGGTTCTCGACGAGTTCCTGACGCTGTTCGGCGCGGGTCTCTTCGAGGACGGCGCGGCGCGAGACGACGATGTTGCCGCGGCGCTTGTCCATCTTCAGGATCTGGAAGGGCTGCGGGATGTTCATCAGCGGCGTCACGTCGCGCACCGGGCGGATATCGACCTGGCTGCCCGGAAGGAAGGCAACGGCGCCGTCGAGGTCGACGGTGAAGCCGCCCTTCACGCGGCCGAAGATCTGGCCGTCGACGCGCTCCTGCTTTTCGAAAGCGACTTCCAGGCGGATCCAGCTTTCTTCGCGCTTCGCCTTCTCACGGCTCAGGACGGCCTCGCCCGCGGCGTTCTCGATGCGCTCGAGATAGACCTCGACGGTGTCGCCGACATTGATATCGGACGGCTTGCCGGGGGTGGCGAATTCTTTCAGGGGAACGCGGCCTTCGGTCTTGAGGCCCACGTCGATGATCGCAAGATCGTTTTCAATGCCGACAACCGTCCCCTTGATGACGGAACCTTCCTGCATGTTGCTGTCCGAGAAGGACTGCTCGAGAAGGGCGGCGAAATCTTCGCGGCTCGGATTGAGCGCGCTGTCTGTGTTAGCCAATAGAAGTCTCCTGACGATGCTTTTATTCCGGCCGACGGTTGGGTCCGTGGGTCTTCCCCCGAAATCGTGAGGTGTTCGGGAGCGTGTGGATTGGGCACTCGGTTAGGGGTTGCGGATATGTCCGGAGCCGGCCGCACGTCAGAGGCTTCGCCAATGCGAAAAAGCGCGCTCGCCCCATGAGCGAAAACGCACTTAACCCATTGCTTTGTCTATGATCGCGACGGCTGCGCCGAACGCCGCTTCTATACTCAAATCGGAGGTGTCGAGCAAGTGCGCGTCCGCGGCAGGCTTCATCGGGCTCGTCGCCCTGGCGGCGTCCCGGCGGTCTCTTTCCTCGATATCCTCAAGGACTTGTGCCTCGCTCACCCGAGACCCCGAATTCTTGAGTTCAAGCCATCGCCGGTGGGCACGAACCTGCGGGCTTGCGACGACGAAGAGTTTCGCCTGGGCAGCAGGGCAGACAACGGTTCCGATGTCCCGCCCGTCAAGCACGGCGCCGGCTTTCCCGTCCGGCGGATTTTCGGCGAAATTCCGCTGAAAATGGAGGATTGCGGCCCGGACGGGCGGCATCGCGGCGACCAGGGAGGCCGCTTCGCCCGCCTCCGGCGTACGGATCGCCTTCTCATCGATCTTCGTGATGTCGAGCGCCTGCGCCGCGGCGAGGGCTGCCGCTTCGTCGGCCGGATCGCCGCCGCCCGCCCGCACGGCATGGCCGACAGCGCGATAGAGCGATCCCGTGTCGAGATAGGCGAACCCGTAATGCGCCGCCAGCTTGCGGGCAAGCGTACCCTTGCCGGACGCCGCCGGTCCGTCGACGGCAATGACGGTTCCTTGCGGCTGCGTCACTGTGCCTGCCCGGCGAAGCTGGCGCCAAGGCCGCGCATCAGTCCGATGAAGTCCGGAAAGCTCGTCGCGATCATGGAGGCGTCGTCCACCGTTACCGGTCTCTGTGCCGCAAGCCCCATGATGAGGAAGGACATGGCGATGCGGTGGTCCATGTGAGTGGCGATGTGCCCGCCGCCCGCGACGTCGCCGCCGCGGCCCTCCACCACCATGCCGTCCTCGCTCTCATGCACCTTGATACCGTTTGCCCGGAGGCCGGAGGCGGTGGCGGCGATCCGGTCGCTCTCCTTCACCCGCAATTCGTGGATGCCGAGCATCCGCGTTTCGCCTTCCGCGAAGGCGGCCGCGATGGCGAGAACCGGATATTCGTCGATCATCGAAGCCGCGCGGGCGGGCGGCACGTCGACCCCCTTCAGCCTACTCGAGCGCACGCACAGGTCCGCCACGGGCTCGCCTCCCTCGTCGCGCTGGTTCATCACTTCTATATCGGCGCCCATTTCGATCAGCGTCGTGTAGAGGCCGGCGCGATGAGGATTGAGAGTGATGCCCTTGACGACAATCTCGGAGCCGGGCGTCAGCAGCGCCGCCACGACCGGAAAGGCTGCAGATGAAGGGTCGCCCGGAACCGTGATCGGACAGGGAGAAAGCTCCGGCTGGCCGGTAAGCCTGATTTCGACGAGCCCGCCTGGACCCTCCTTTGCCTCGATCTCCGCCCCGAAGGCTCGGAGCATGCGCTCCGTATGGTCGCGTGTCGGCGTTGCCTCGATAACGGTGGTCTTGCCGGGCGCATTGAGCCCGGCCAGCAGGATCGCGGATTTGACCTGGGCCGAGGCCACCGGAGACGTGTAGGAAATCGGAAGCGCCGGCCGCGCGCCGGTCAGCGTCAACGGCAGTTTTCCTCCGTCCCGGGCATGGAAATAGGCGCCCATCTCGGTGAGCGGATTGATGACCCGTCCCATGGGACGCCGTGAAAGCGAGGCATCGCCCACGAAAGTCGCCGTTATCGGATGCCCGGCGACGAGCCCCATGACGAGCCGGGCCCCCGTACCCGAATTGCCGAAATCGAGCGGCTCCGCTGGTTCCCGGAGGCCGCCGACACCAATCCCCCAGACCCTCCACGAGCCGTCGTCCAGGCGGTTCACGCGCGCGCCGAGCCGCCGCATGCATTCCGCCGTTGCGAGCACGTCCTCGCCTTCCAGCAGCCCTTCGATCCGGGTTTCGCCAACCGCGAGCGTGCCCAGAATGAGCGCGCGATGCGAGATTGACTTGTCCCCGGGCACGCGGATGGTTCCGGCGAGGGAGCCGGACGGTTCTGCGGTGAGGCCCGCTGAGGCGTGTGAGGATGGTGAGGCCAATTGTGGTCCTTGCCGGGCTGGCTTCGCAGGTTTGCCGGATGGTTTCCGGCCCGCGCCGCAAACCGCCTGATTGGCCGGTTCCGGCGCCGCGCGAATAGGTTTTGACAGGAGCAATTTAACGTGGCAATGGGAAAATCCTTCAAGGCCATGTGCCACGCGTTTCCGATGGAAGCGCCTTGAAACGCAATTTGATGCGGGGGAGTGCGGAACTTGTCGAAACCGGAGTTGGGAACCAAACGCGATTGTCCGAGCTGCGGAGGGAAGTTTTACGACCTGAACAAGAACCCCGTCGTATGTCCCAAATGCAAGCATGAGTTCGTGCCGGATACCGGCGCAAAGGCAAAGCGTGCAAAACCGGCCGAAAAGCCGAAGGAAAAGGCGCCGAAGCGCGCCGCGGTGGCGGAGGATGACGGCAACGTCTCGCTGGACGCCATGCGCGACGAGGAACTTGCCTCGGATAGCGATGACGACATCGATATGGACGATGTGGATGTCGACGTCGAGGACGACGACAGCGACGACGATGCCTTCCTCCCCGACGATGAGGATGAGGACGACGACGTCAGCGGCATTGTGCGCGGTGGAAAAGGCGACGACGACTGACACCGGGCATAACCGGGCAATTGCGGAGCCGCGGCCAACTTTCTCTTGATCGCGGGAAGGACCGGTCCTAAGTTCCGCCACCGTCGGCGCGGGTCCCAACCAGCGCCGGATTCCAGGATGGGGCCATAGCTCAGTTGGGAGAGCGCTTGCATGGCATGCAAGAGGTCGTCGGTTCGATTCCGTCTGGCTCCACCAATCCTCCCCAGATTTACCAGCGACCGGCATAGCGCCTCCGGAAAGCGTGCGCCTTTGGGCTTGTCGATCGATCCTGCGTCGTCAGAGCACACAGAACTCTCCGTGTCTGTGGACAGATCCAGGTCCAGAGCAGGCATTCGAGTTGAATGGGATGGGCGTGAGTTCGACTCCGTTCCTTTTTCCTGTTGGCTTCGCAGAAATCTCGGAACAACACTCAGCCACTGCAAAAGCCTTGCATCGCGATAGAATCGCGCTTGAGCATCTGACGGGCGTTCAGGCATCGCGTGAGCGAAGGCGGACAACAGGCTGCATGCCTCCATGACGGTTTGAACGAGGAGGAAAGTGCAGGAGTTGATGCTAGGCTGACCTGGGTTGCTGGTCGCATGGCGTGGGTCCCGCCGCTGCGCCGCACGACGATGACGAGAAGGGGGAGTCTGAGAAATGGAAACATCCGGTCTTTCCGCCGGTCTTTCCCATGTGAGGGGAGCGTCGACGCCGCCTCTTCGCCGGGAAACCATCGGGGCGGCTCTTTCGGCGGCCGCCGAAGCCTGGCCCGAAAGGGAAGCGCTCGTCTCCGTTCATCAGGGCATCCGCTGGACATACGGCGAGTTGAACGGGAAGGCGGAGGCGCTTGCTGCCGGGCTCTTCGCTCTGGGGCTGCGGCGTGGTGACCGGCTCGGCATATGGGCGCCGAACTGCGCGGAGTGGACGCTGACGCAGTTCGCGACGGCAAAGGCGGGCATCATTCTCGTCAACATCAACCCGGCGTACAGGCTCTCCGAGCTCGAGTACACGCTGAACAAGGTCGGTGTTGCAGCACTCATCACGCCGGAGCGTTTCAAGACCTCCGAATATGTTGCGATGGTGAACGAGCTGGCGCCGGAGATCGCGCGCTCCGTGGGAACCATAGCCTCCGCCCGTCTGCCCCATCTGAAGCACGCAATCCAGATCGGCGGCACACCGGCAAAGGGCTGGCTCGGTTTTGACGATATCGCCAGCCTCGCCACCGCGGAAAGCCGCCGCGCCATTGAGGGAACGGCGGGTGAGCTTGATTGCCGCGACCCCATCAACATCCAGTTCACGAGCGGCACGACCGGTCTGCCCAAGGGTGCGACGCTGTCGCACTTCAACATTCTCAACAACGGCTTCTTCGTCGGCCGTTCAATCGGCTTGAGGGAAGGGGATCGTCTCTGCATTCCGGTGCCGCTCTATCACTGCTTCGGCATGGTCATGGGCAATCTCGGCTGTCTCACGCATGGCGCGACGATGGTCTATCCGGCCGACGCCTTCGACCCGCTGGCTGTCCTGGAGGCGGTGGAGAAGGAGCGGTGCACGGGGCTCTACGGTGTGCCGACAATGTTCATCGCGGAGCTTGGTCATCCGGAGTTCGGCAAGTTCGATCTCTCCTCGCTCCGCACGGGCTGCATGGCGGGCTCGCCCTGTCCCGTGGAGGTGATGAAGCAGGTGATCGCTCGAATGCACATGAAGGACGTCACCATCGCCTATGGCATGACGGAGACGAGCCCGGTGAGCTTCCAGACCGGCGAGGACGATCCGCTGGAGCGCCGGGTCTCGACCATCGGACGCGTACAGCCGCACCTTGAATGCAAGGTGGTGGACCTCGACGGCAAGACGGTGCCGAGCGGCGAGCCGGGCGAGCTCTGCACGCGGGGTTATTCCGTGATGATCGGCTATTGGGATGATGACGAGAAGACCGCCGAGGCCATCGACGCCGAGGGCTGGATGCACACGGGCGACCTCGCGACCATCGACGCGGAAGGCTACGGCAACATCGTCGGCCGTCTGAAGGACATGGTGATCCGGGGCGGCGAGAATGTCTATCCGCGCGAGATCGAGGAATACCTCTACCGCCATCCGAAGGTGGAAGATGTCGCCGTGGTCGGTGTGCCGGATGAGAAGTTCGGCGAGGTGATTTGTGCCTGGGTAAAGCTCAAGCCGGGTGAAACGGCGAGCGAGGATGAGATCAAGACCTTCTGCAAGGGGCAGATCGCACACTACAAGGTGCCGCGTTATGTGCGCTTCGTTGCCGAGTTCCCGATGACCGTCACGGGCAAGGTCCAGAAGTTCCAGATTCGTGACTCCATGATCGCGGAACTGAAGCTCGACACCGCGAAGACGGCTTGAACGTTGAATGCATGGCTATTGCTTGTCGCGATACGCAATCGTTTCAGGATGGATAGATTTCGGCGACGTCCATGAGAGCCGCCATGTCGAGGATGGTCAGCACGCCGCCGCGCACGCGCACGATGCCGTTTTCCCTCAGGTTTCGCATTACCCGGCTTACGTGAACCTGGGTCAGGCCAAGTGCATCCGCGATGCTTTGTTGGCGAAGCGGAAACGGAAACGAAGAGTCATCTGTCAGCTTCTTCATCGTCAATCGTTCGTGAAGATCAAGGATCAGTCGCGCCAGGCGTTGCTCTGCGTTGCGTCGGCCGAGGTCGACAAGGCGCGCCTCGCTGGCCTCCCGGCCTGAGAAACATATGTCGACGAAAGCCCAGACAAGGGCAGGATCGTCCTCGGCGATTTCCTTGAGATTGCTGACCTCAAAGGCGCAATAGTCGACCGGCGTCACGCTTTGTACCGGCGTGCGGACTTGATTGCGCATGATCAACTCGCCGCCCGCAACGTCGCCCGGAAGTAGAATGGAGAGCACCTGGCGCCGCCCATCGGGCGTTACGACAGAGCGAAGCGCCCATCCCTGTCTCAGGACGATGATGCGTCCAGGTGCTTCGCCGGGTCTGTAGATGTGCTGACGTGCGCGAACGGAGCCTTCGGTCTTGCGCCCCCGCTTCACGTCCGGCGCGATCCCCATGACAGCACCGCAAAAGCCGACGTGCCGAAACGGACAAGCGTCGCATCCTTCGGATGAATCGGGTACCGCTCTGTTTTCTGCGCTGCTGGACCCAGAGTGGGTAGTTTCGTTTCTTATACTCAAAGAACATTCACCGCCGAGCATGGCCCGGCCCGCCTCAGGGATAGGCATGTAAACTGTTTCACACGGGGTAGTTAGCGCGTCCGAACCAACTTTTCCAGATTGAACACGAATGAAATGTGTTTTCCTAACTTAAGTTATAAACATTATATATAAGTATTAGTTATAATAAATCTATGGCGAATACATGGTAATTAACCATTTATTCTACATCAACCAATAGACTCACAATTAGTAACTCCGATTCGGTGACAAAACGTCGCAATTACTGCGTTGTCATGGAGGGGTGAGAGGGAAGTGCCCGGCGAAGCCGGGTGGCTGTAAACGGGGGCCGTTATGACGAAAGCCGAAATATCTACCGCGGACCGGGAGTCGCGCCTGAGCTTCATGGAAGTATCCGAGACGACAGGAACAGCGCTTCGCGACTTCTGGAAGGTTCTGGAGCCGCACCTGCCGCAAATTCTCGATGGTTTCTATGCCCATATCGGCTCCGTGTCGGAGCTTTCGGCGCTGTTGGGCAATCAAGCGCCCCGTCTGAAGCAGGCGCAGGGCACGCATTGGGGCCGACTCTTTTCGGGCACCTTCGATGACGCCTATATGCACAGTGTGCACACAATCGGACTCACGCATAACAGGATCGGGCTGGAGCCGCGCTGGTACATCGGTGGCTACAAGTACGTGATGAACAGGTTGGTCGAGATCGCGGTGAAGAAGTATCGGTGGACGCCCGGCCAGCTTTCTGAAGTCCTTTGCGCTGTGAACACGGCCGTTTGCCTTGACATGGACCTCGCAATTTCGGCCTATCAGGATGCGATGGTCGAAGAACGGGCTGGACGGCAAAGGGCGCTGGAAGCGGCTATTTCCGATTTCGACGTTGCCGTCAACGAGATCATCAAATCGGTAGCTTCGGCCTCGACGGAACTGCAGGCCTCGGCGCAGGCCATGTCTGTTACAGCGGAGCAGACGAGCGCCAAGACGACGACCGTCGCCGCTGCATCGGAAGAAGCCTCCACCAACGTGCAGACAGTTGCCTCCGCGAGTGAGCAGCTTTCGAGTTCGATTGCGGAAATCGGCAGGCAGGCGTCGATGTCGACCAAAATAGCTGGGCAGGCGGTGCAGGATGCTCATCGAACGGATGAGAAGGTACAGGGTCTTGCCGAGGCCGCTCAGAAGATCGGCGACGTCGTGACCCTCATCAACGATATCGCCGCCCAGACAAATCTGCTCGCGCTGAACGCGACCATCGAGGCTGCGAGGGCCGGCGAGGCGGGCAAGGGCTTCGCCGTCGTTGCCTCGGAGGTAAAAAGCCTCGCCAACCAGACGGCCAAGGCGACCGAGGAAATTGCCGAGCAAATCAAGACGATGCAGGGCGCAACGCAGGAATCGGTCGACGCGATCAAGTCGATAGAGCAGACCATCACCGAAATGAATCAGATCGCGACGTCGATTGCCGCCGCCGTGGATGAGCAGGACGCCGCGACGAACGAAATCGCCCGCAACGTCCAGGAAGCCGCACGCGGCACCCAGGATGTCTCCTCCAACATCGCTTCTGTTGCCGAGGCGGCGACGGAAACAGGCTCCGCAGCGGCGCAGATATCCGGCTCCTCCGACATTCTGGCACGTCAGGCAGAGACGCTCCGCCAGCAGGTCGATACGTTCCTGAGCCGTGCAAGGGCCGCCTGACCAATACGACTGTTGGGGAGTATCGAAGTGGCGCGCCGCCAATCTGCCCCGTCGTCCTCGCCTGCAGTGTTCGTCTTCGATCCTGCGACGAGCCGACTCGCTTCGCGGAATGCCGTTGCGGGTGAGATGCTTTCCGCGCTCGGCTGGAAGGGTGGCGAGCTCCCCACTCTTTCAGCAGTGGAGCGACTCCTTGTTCAGGGAAGCAAGGTCTCCGCGGATCCGCAGACTGTCGTCGGTGATCAGGAGCCCAATTACGAACTGCGCAGGCGCTGCCATCGCCCGGATAGCAGTGAGTTGATCCTTACCCGCATCTGGACACCGGGATCCAGCACGACGCTGATCGTCACGGACATCACGCAGTCGGTACAGGAAGAGCGGCAACTTCGATTCGCGCAACTGATCATCGACCGCTTGATGAAATCCGAGTCGCTCTCGGTTGCGCTTGGCTCCATTTTGCATGCGGTCCTGCTCTATGGGGGCTGGCAGAAAGGTGTTGCCTGGATACCAAGCGGCGGGCGCCCTTCGATGCGCAAGAGTCTTGCCCGTGCCAGTGCCGAAGCAATGCCGGACGAGGAAAAGGCGCTCGAATTCGCCCGGACCATGGCGGAGACGTGCCAGATGACCGGGGAGACCTCCCATGCATGGGACGAGTCTGGCGGTTGTGTTGCCCTCCCGCTCAAGGCGAACGACGAGGTCATCGCTGTTCTAACTTTTCATACAACACAACCGCGCCCGCGCGATCGGCTTGCACTCGAAGTGCTTGATGGCATTGCGGATCGAATCGGCATGGCGCTCAAATGCCGGATCAACGCCGAAGAAATGACTCATGCGCGCCGGCAGTTGGACGAGTTGCTCGACGCGGCGGGGGACGCCATCGTGGCGATGGATGGCGAGCATCGTATCCGCATCTTCAACAAGCAGGCGGAAGCGATCTTTGGTTATGGCGCCGAAGAAGCGATCGGCAAGAAGCTCGACATGCTCTTGCCACGGAGCACGAGAGCACGACATCGCACACATGTGGCCCGGTTTGCGCGCGAAGACGCCTCGACCCGGGTTATGGGCCGGCGGCCCGAAGTGAAGGGTCGACGCAAGGACGGCTCGGAATTTCCGGCCGAAGCGTCCGTCTCGCGCATTACGCTTGATGGTGACATCATCTTTACTGCAGTAGTGCGCGACCTGACGGCGCTGCGTCAGGCAGAAGACGCAATCAGGGCGCGAGAGCGGCAGATGCGCATGATCATCGAAGCAATGCCTTTCGGGCTTGCGACCGTCCGCCAGGCGACGGGCGAGATCATATTCGCCAACAGTGCCTTTGGCGTGCTGGTGGATTGCGAGCGGCGAAAACTCGTTGGCCGCCATTTCGCGGAGTTTGCGGGTGCCGACCTGGCTGCGACGCTCATGGCGAGCGAAGATATGGACGGGCGGCACCGCGAAGTTGAGGATTCCCTGACCACGGGAAGCGGTGACGAGCTTCGGTGCGTCGTCTCAGCCCTGTTGCTGAGCATGGGCGGCGAAGACGTGATCCTGATCGGATGCTACGACGTTACCGACAGGCACCGTGCGGAGGAAGCCTTGCGCGAAAGCGCATTCAATCTTGCGGCTGCAGAGCGCATCGCCCATCTCGGCAACTGGCAGCTCGATATCGGAACAGGTGAGATTGCCTGCTCCGACGAAGCTTTCCGCATCTTTGGCGGTGAGCCGCAAGACGCGCGGCTGAAGTTGCCTGAGGTCCTGGACCGCGTTCATTCTTCCGACCGTGCCCGGATACGCGAGGCGGCGAACGATGCCATAAAACTCGGCACGCCTTTCCGCACGATGTACCGGATCATTCGCGCCGGCGGCGAAACTCGCTACGTCCGCTGTGAGGCAGAGGCGATTCGCGGTCCTGATGGTGGTGTCAAACAACTCATCGGTACCGTTCTCGACATTACAGACCTCCAGAAGGCGACCGAGGAACTCCGCGCTGCGCGAAACAGAGCCGAGTACGCCAACCAGTCAAAGTCACAATTCCTGGCAAATATGAGCCACGAACTTCGAACGCCTCTCAATGCCATCATAGGGTTCTCTGAATTGATGGCGACCGGTGTCATGGGGAGGTTGGAGACCGCGCAGTATCAGGCCTATGCGAAGGATATCAATGATAGCGGTCTGCATCTCCTTGCAATCGTGAACGACATTCTGGATCTCAGTCGAATCGAGGTGGGCGCGACCGAACTCGAAGAGACCGAAATCGACGTGGAAGAACTTGCCCGGTTCTGTGTGAGGACGGTGGAGGGACGCGCCCGTACGGCAAAGGTCAGGCTGTTCCGGCAGCCGATGCCGGAAATGCCGAAGCTGTTCGCGGACCAGAGGCTTGCGCGGCAAATTCTGCTTAATCTTCTTTCGAATGCGATCAAGTTCACGCCTGCCGGCGGCAGTGTCAGCCTCGGTGCGGAACTTACCGCGGAAGGAGAGCTGGTATTCCTTGTGGAAGACACAGGCATCGGCATCGCGGCCGAGAACATTGACCGCGTCACCGAACCGTTCATGCAGGTGGAAAATCATCTCTCGCGTCGGTTTGAGGGGGTGGGGCTCGGGCTTGCGCTTACCAAACAATTCGCCGAGTTGCATGACGGTACGCTGTCCATCGATAGTGTCGAAGGAAAGGGAACCCGCGTTGAGATCCGGTTTCCTGCGGTGAGGATGCGTTCTGCCTCCGAATTTCGTGTCGCTGCGGCGGGTGAATAGACAGCTGCCGTACGGAGTCTCTCAAGTATTTATGATGTAATAATAACAATAATTCTCATTTTTACGCAGAGTTAATCTTATAAAAATAGCCTTTTCTCAAGGTAAACTGAGAAACAGGCTATTGAAGATGGATGATCTTCTGAAGGATTTCCTCGCGGAAACCTCCGAGTCTCTTGACCTTCTGGACAGCGAGATCGTGGAGCTGGAGCAGCGGCCAGACGATCCGGCGCTTCTGGGCAGCATCTTTCGCGTGATGCATACGATCAAGGGGACCTGTGGCTTCCTGGGGCTTCCGCGGCTCGAGGCAGTGGCGCATGCGGCTGAGGACGTGCTCGGCCGCGTCCGCGACGGCGAGCTTTCCGTCTCGCATGACGTCATATCGCAGGTGTTGACCGCGCTCGACCGCATCAAGGAACTCGTCGCCTCACTTGGCGAGACGGGTAGCGAGCCGGAAGGCGAGGACAGCGGGATTATCGGTGCTCTGAGGCGCATAGCGAGCGGCGAGACTCAGGCAGCGCCTGCAAACACGGCACCGGCGAAGCAGGGAAAGCAGGGCTCCCTTTTTGAGCGCGCAGGAGGTGCCTCCGGCATCGATACTGCCTGCGAACTGGCCTGTGCGGGCTTCATGGCGAAATCCGGGGACTGCGCTGTTCTTAAGCCGGAGATGCTGAAGCTGCAATTCGCGCTGGCCAGGGGATTCGAGGTCGCGCTCGAAAAGACACCGGGTATCGACGTTGCCGATGTATTGAGCTGCCTCACGGACAATGGCTGGACGCAGCAGGACCTGGCGCTGCTCGAAGCAGAACTCGCAGCTGCCTTCCGATCTCTCGAAGTGGGCGAGGAGGATATCTCCGCGCTGCTCCTCAGTCTTTATCGCGGCAAGTCGCCAGATGCGGAAGTTCCCGAAGAGGATGCGGTGCCGGCGAAGACTGCCTCAACGGAGAAGCCCCAGGTTAGCAACGACAAGCACGATGCTGGGCACGGTCAAACGCAGACGCTTCGCGTCAACATCAGCGTCCTCGAAGACCTGATGACGCTCGTCAGCGAGCTTGTTCTGACGCGCAACCAGCTTCTGCAGATCATGCGCAGCCACGATGAGACGCCCTTCGCCGCGCCCCTTCAGCGCTTGAATCAGGTGACGACCGAACTGCAGGAAAGCGTGATGATGACGCGCATGCAGCCGATCGGAAATGCCTGGGGAAAGCTCCCGCGTCTGGTACGTGACCTTGCGCAGGAACTGGGCAAGAAGATTGAACTGGTGATGACCGGCGCCGACACCGAACTCGACCGCCAGATCCTCGAGTCGATCCGAGATCCGCTCACGCATATGGTTCGGAACTCCGCCGACCATGGTATCGAGTCTTCGGCCGATCGGGTCGCCTCTGGCAAGCTGGAGCACGGAACGATCAAACTTTCGGCGCGACACGAAGGCGGCCACATCGTCGTCGTTGTGTCAGATGACGGGCGCGGTCTGCCGACAGCCCGCATTCGCGAGAAGGTGGTGGCCAACGGGATCGCGACAGAGTCGCAGCTCGAAGGCATGAGTGAACAGCAGATACAGCAGTTCATATTCCGGCCCGGTTTCTCCACGGCAGCTGCAGTGACGAGCGTTTCGGGCCGAGGCGTCGGCATGGACGTCGTCCGGAACAACATCGAGAAGATCGGCGGCATCATTGAGTTCCAGTCGACAGAGGGTGTCGGCTCCAGCTTCATCATCAAGATCCCTCTCACGCTCGCGATCGTCTCCGCGCTCATCGTCGAATGCGAGGGCGAGCGGTTCGCGCTGCCGCAGAACAGTGTGGTTGAACTGGTCCGCATCAACCCCACCGCAAGCAAGGGACTCGAAAACATCAACGGCAGGCCGGTTTACCGTCTGCGAGACCGGCTTCTGCCGCTCGTCTCGCTGAGCGAGATACTGGGGCTGTCGGACTCCGCTGAAGCGCCCCCAGGAGATCGTGAGGTGGGGGACAGCACTTATGTTGTTGTCTCTCAGGTTGGTGCGCTCGTCTTCGGCATCATCGTGGACAAGGTGTTCGACACCGAGGAAATTGTTGTAAAGCCAGTGTCGCGCTGCATGCGTCACATCTCCTGCTTCTCCGGCACGACGATCCTGGGCGACGGGCGGGTGATCATGATCCTCGATCCTAACGGGCTCGCTTCGGCCGTCTCCGCCTCGCCGCATGCCGAAGCTGCGTCGCTCGCGGAGACCGGGCGCGGCTCACGCCGCAACGAAGCTGTTTCGATGTTGGTCTTCGAGGCTCGCGACAAGGGGCCGAAGGCCGTGCCGCTTTCACTCGTTGCGCGACTTGAAGAGGCGGATCTCGGTACAACCGAGAGGGCCGGTTCCCGTACGGTGTTGCAGTATCGCGGCGGATTGATGCCTCTGATCGACCTGGATGGCAATCCGGCGGCACAGGTGGGAAGGCATCCGATACTCGTCTTCGTGGACGGGAACCGCATGCTGGGCCTCGTAGTCGACCGCGTCGTCGACATTGTTGAAGCGCCGCTCGACCTTCATCTCGCAGGAGGTAGTCGCCCGGGAATCCTCGGTAGCGCAATCATCGCCGGCAACGCCACGGACATTATCGATACTGTCTATTATCTCCGTCAGAGCGACGCCGACTGGTTCGAGGTCAAAACGGAGAGCCCGTTCGGCATGGAGAGTGAGCGGCAGGTTCTGCTTGTCGAGGACAGTGCCTTCTTCCGCAATCTGCTGATCCCGATGCTCACCATTGCGGGCTATTCGGTGACAGTCGCCGAGCACGCTGAGGCGGCCATTTCGCTCTGCAAGGATGGTGCTCATTTCGACATCATCGTGTCGGACATCGAAATGCCGGGTCTTTCTGGTTTTGATCTGGTGAGAACCCTGCGCGCTGACGAAAGGCTGGGCGAGGTGCCGATCGTCGCGCTCTCCTCACACGCGAATGCCAAAGACATCGAACGCGGGCTGGAAGCGGGCTTCACGGACTACGTTACGAAGCTCGATCCCAAGGCACTGCTTGGCGTTCTTTCCCGCACATCGTCCGACGAGTCCCGCAAGGAGATCGCAGTATGAATACGTACTGTCAGACCAGCGCTGCTGCGGATGGCGTGGAGACGGCCACCGAGGATTACGTGACGATGACCGTCGCCGGGCAGGCGTTCGGCATTCCGGTGCTCAGCGTGCGCGACGTATTGAGCCCGCAGATCATCACTCGTATCCCCCTGGCGTCTCCCGAGATTGCGGGATCGTTGAACCTCAGGGGCCGCATCGTGACAGCGATCAACATGCGCACAAGGCTTGGGCTGCCCGCGGATGGCTTCGTCGAGAGGGCGATGGCTGTCGTCGTCGAGCATGATGACGAGCCATTCAGCCTGCTCGTCGATGAGGTGGGAGAAGTTCTGAGCCTGCCGATCGGCCAGCGGCAGGCTGTGCCGGCGACACTCGACGCGCGCTGGCGCGACGTCTCCCAGGGGATCTACCGGCTCGACGATCGGCTGCTGCTTGTTCTGAGTGTTACAAGCGTGCTCGGCACGATCGGATTTGACCCGGTTCACTGAACGCAACGGAGGAAAGAACTATGGCCGTTAACATGAAGATGCCGATTCTGATCGTGGACGACTACAAGACGATGCTGCGCATTGTCAGAAATCTGCTGACCAAGCTCGGCTTTTCCGACATCGACGAAGCGACCGACGGCATGGATGCCTTGGCAAAGCTCAAGAATCGAAATTACGGCCTCGTCGTATCCGACTGGAACATGCAACCGATGACAGGCTACGAGTTGCTGCAGAAGGTGCGCGGGGATGACAGACTGAAGTCCCTCCCATTCGTCATGGTCACGGCCGAGTCGAAGGTCGAGAACGTGATCGCCGCGCGCCAGGCTGGCGTGAACAACTACATTATCAAGCCTTTTAGCGCCGAAGTGCTGAAGGCGAAGTTGAAGACGGTGCTGGGAGATTTCTGATGATGGGGAAGGGAAAACTCGATCTCGTCGAACGTTTGACAAACGAATGCATCGACTTGTGCCAGACTGTATTGCGCGGACGCAAGCGACTTGAGCCGCTGCTCGATCCCGCTTTCCGCACACAAAAATTGCTGCGGGCCGTCAACGAACAGAAGACGGCGGTAAACGAGATGGAAGCAGCCGTTGATCGCATCATCGCAGCGGTCGAACGAATGTCGGAAATTGATTTTTCGGATGCCGCTGCGGCAGAACAGCAGCTTTCCACTTGCTGCGACGAGATCATGGAGGCTTGTTGCTTCCAGGACCTGACCGGTCAACGTATGTCGCAGGTGAACGATACCTTGAACGAAGTCGAGGCCGTGCTTGCCAGCATTGCCGATGGGCGAGCTTCGCCGCAGGTCTCAGTCGCGGGGGAAAGCCTGCTCAACGGTCCTGCCCTTCCCGGCAACGGCGTCGAACAGGACGTCGTGGACCGCCTTCTCGCAACAAGCGAAGGAAGGCGATAGGAGGGAAATGAAAAGTGGTTCAGAGAAGCTGACAGACAAGGAAGATCGATCTTGCCACGTGATGGTCGTTGACGACTCCGCCATCGCGAGGGGCATCGTCACCCGCACGCTGGAGGAGGAACAGGGCATCAAGGTTGTGGCCTCCGTGCCGAACGGACTCATGGCCCTGAAGGCGATCGGCAATCACGAGATCGACGTCGTGGTTCTGGATATCGAGATGCCGCAACTCGATGGGCTCGCCGCACTTCCGCAATTGCTCGAGCGCCGTCCCGGTCTCAAGGTCATTATGGTCTCATCGGCGAGCCAGCGCGATGCGGATATATCGTTGAAGACCATGGCCATGGGCGCTGCGGATTATGTCGCAAAGCCAATGGCCGGTTTGGGTGGCGCCGAAAGTTTTCGAGCGGAGCTTGTGCGCAAGGTGCGCGAACACGGCGCGCGCCGGACGGCGTCGGCAAGGAAGAAGCACACGCCGGCAAAATCCGCTGCTTCAACTGGAGTTCAGCCGGCCGCCTCGCGGAAGCCCGCTCGCAAGCTTGTCAAACCCGAGGTCATCGCAATCGGCTCTTCGACCGGCGGCCCGCAGGCGCTTGCCGAGGTGTTGCGGAACATCGATCCGGCCTTCACGCAACCCATTCTGGTCACGCAGCACATGCCTGCCACCTTCACGGCGCTTCTCGCGGAACACATGACGCGCTATTCGGGCCGCCTCGCCGCGGAGGCCCGCGATGGCGAACCGCTGGAGCCCGGACGCATTTACATAGCGCCGGGCGGCAAGCACATGCTGGTCGAACAGCGCGCGGCGGGTGGAGCGATTATCCGGCTCGACGATGGCCCGCCGGAGAATTCCTGCAAGCCTGCCGTGGATCCTATGCTTCGAAGCCTTGCAAAGACCTTCGGCGAACGTTTGCTCGTCGTCATTCTGACGGGCATGGGGTGTGACGGACTGAAGGGGTCGCAGACTGTCATTGAGGAGGGCGGCCGCGTACTCGCACAGGATCGCGAGAGCAGTGTCGTATGGGGAATGCCTGGCGCGGTCGCTCAAGCTGGCCTGTGCGAGGAAATTCTGCCGTTGTGGCAGATAGGTGCAGCGATCGCTCGCATCGCCGGGGGAGAGGGAAAATGAACAATCTCGAATTCGACTATTTGAAGCAGGTTCTCTATGAACGCTCCGGTCTCGTCGTGACCCGGGAAAAGGGATACCTCATCGAGAGCCGGCTGGCGCCGCTTGCGCGGCGGAACGGCCTCGAAAGCGTCGATCGTTTCATCGAGGAAACTCGTCGCACGCGAAATGAAGCTGTGCTTACGCAGATCATTGATGCGATGACGACGAACGAGACGCTTTTCTTTCGTGATGCCTGGCCATTTGAGCGTTTGAGCAAGACCTTGATGCCGGAGGTCATGGCGAAGGCGAAGACATCCCGGCGGATCAGGATATGGAGCGCCGCCTGTTCGAGCGGACAGGAGCCATATTCCCTCGCAATGACGCTGGCGGAAATGGCTCCCGCACTGGCTGGCTGGCAGGTTGAGATTGTCGCCACGGATATTTCGGAAGCCATGCTTGCTCGAGCTGAGGCGGGCCGGTATTCGCTGTTCGAAGTATCGCGCGGTTTGCCCGAGCACATGCTCCGCAAGTACCTGCTCCCTGAAAAGGATGGCTGGCGGGTCAAGGAAAGTTTGCGCGAGATGATTGAGTTCCGGCGCTACAATCTGCTCGAAGATCCCTACCAGAGTGGTCTTGGACCTTTCGACATCGTCTTCTGTCGCAATGTGCTGATCTACTTCGATGAAGAAACGCGAAAGCGAGTCTTCACGGGGCTTGCTCGTGTCATGCGCCCCTGGGGTTACCTCTGCCTCGGCGGAGCGGAAACGGTGGTTGGAATCTCGGATGCCTTCCGTGTACTGCCCGGGGAAAGAGGGCTTTTCGGACTCGCGCGATAGATCGTTTCATTGGAGGTGTCCGATGTGCGCGATGAGTTGAAGACCTGGTTGCATCGGCCCCGGCGGCTGGACGATACCCGCCGAGGTGCCGGTCGATGCGCCGCCGATGCGATCTCCATCGGACTTCTCAGGGCGTCGCGGCGTTCGGTAGGTGTCTTCCCGCTCTACCGGAAGCGCTCTTCACCCTCAGCGCGGCGCAAGCCCGTTCATCAGCAGGTTGATATATTCGTCAACGAGCTTCCTGTCCGCCGGCTGGCTTGGTCGCGGGTGCCATTGGCCCATGGAGTTGAGGGCACCGGCAAGTGCAAAGGCGGTGATCTTCGGGTCCGACGAGGCGATCGACCCGTCCGCGATTCCATCGGCGACGAGCTGCCTGATCTTGCGGTCGATCTCGCTCTTGATCCGCCGCACTTTCTTCCGGCTTGCCTCCGACAGTTCGGCGTCGCTGATGCGCACGGCGCAGCGCCCGAAATCCGTCTCGATCACCGCGGCATAGCCCTCGAGATAGGCGACCAGGCGCGTCCTTCCGTTTCCTTCCGCCGCGCTGCCCGCCGCTTCCAGCATGTCGAGCCCGTGTTGCACGCAGGCAAAGAGCATCGCTTCCTTGTTCTTGAAATAATAATAGAGTGTCGGCTTCGTGACGTTCAGCGCCTGCGCCACCTCGTCGAGAGAGGCGCGGTGATAACCCCTTTCCGAAAACACATGTGCCGCCGCCGCAAGCACCGCCTCGCGCTTCAGTGCGCGCTCGGTCTTGCGCTCGGTTTCGTTCTTCCAGGGCGATGCGATTGCGGCTTTGGCCATGCGGGAATCTCCGGATTCGGGCGCGCCAGGGGCACGGGCCCACGCTGCTTTGACAGAATACTATATAGAAACTATGTTACTTCAAAGTAGAAAAGCCGGTAACTGCCGCGCCCGGCCGGGACGAGCAGGGCCGCGATGACAGAGGAGTGACGACGATGGCGAATCGTGTGGTTGTGGCAGGCGTCGGAATGCTTCCCTTCGTGAAGCCCGGCGCCAGCGCCTCTTACGACGAGATGGGCGCGGAGGCCGCACGTCTTGCGCTGAAGGATGCGGGCGTCGACTACGACAAGGTCGAGCAGGCCTATGTCGGCTGGGTCTACGGCGATTCGACCTCCGGTCAGGCCGCGCTCTACAAGGTCGGCCTCACCGGCATTCCCGTCGTCAATGTGAACAACAACTGCTCCACCGGCTCTTCCGCGCTCTTCCTCGCGCGCCAGGCCGTCGAGGCGGGCATCGTCGATTGCGCGATTGCGCTCGGCTTCGAGCAGATGACGCCGGGCGCGCTCGGCGCGGTGTTCGACGACCGCCCCAATCCGCTTGGCGACTTCCTGAAGATTGCCGATGACAGTTTCCAGGGGGCAGGCGAAGTGCCGATGGCGCTCCGCCTCTTCGGCGGCGCGGGCTACGAATATCAGGAGAAATACGGCGCGAAGAGCGAGACCTTCGCCAGGGTGCGCGAAAAGGCGAGCCGCCACGCGGAACACAACGAACGCGCGATCTTCCGCACGCCGGTCAGCATCGACGACGTCATGCAGTCGCCGAAGATGTTCCTGAACCTGACGCGCCTCCAGTGCTGCCCGCCAAGCTGCGGCGCCGCCGCCGCGATCCTGTGCTCCGAGGGTTTCGCGCGCAAGCACGGGCTCGATGCGAGCATCGTCATCGCCGGTCAGGCCATGACGACGGACTATCACTCGACCTTCGCCGAGAAGAGCCTCATCAAGGTCGTCGGCGCCGACATGACGAAGGAAGCCGCCCGCCGCGTCTACGAGCAGGCAGGCATCGGCCCGGACGCCATCGATGTCGTCGAGCTGCACGACTGCTTCACGACGAACGAGGTCATCACCTATGAGGGCCTCGGCCTCTGCCCCGAAGGCGGTGCCGAGAAATTCGTCTGGGACGGCGACAACACCTATGGCGGCAAGGTCGTGACCAACCCGTCCGGCGGCCTTCTTTCCAAGGGCCATCCGCTTGGCGCAACCGGCCTCGGCCAGTGTGCGGAACTCACCTGGCAGTTGCGCGGCCAGTCCGGCAAGCGCCAGGTCGAGGGCGCGCGCGTCGCGCTCCAGCACAACCTCGGTCTTGGCGGCGCCTGCGTCGTTACGCTCTACGAACGCAGGGCGTGAGCTCCGTCCCAGCCCGGCATGGCACTCAGCTCATCGAACCGAGCTTCTTCGCAACGCGTTTCACCGCCGTCGTGATGACGACGAACGAGACGTAGAGCGTGACCGGAATGTTGAGGAGCCCGATCGCAAGGAAGATAGCCGGGATCGACAGGCCCTCGTCGGAAAGCCAGAAGATGAAGCCCGACGCGCCCACCATCGCGAGCGCGTTCAGCACGTTGTTGACTGCGATCAGCCGCGCCCTGTAGTGCGGCTCGCTCCGCGCCTGCAGGATCGCATAAAGCGGCACGATGTAGAGCCCGCCGCAAATCGCGATGCCGAAAAGGTCGCCCACGATGCGCCAGTTCTCGGGCAGGCTCAGAAAGGCCATGATGCCGATGAACTCGCCCGTCCTGGTGGCGAGCAGCGGTTCGCTCGCGAAGAAAAGATCGGCAGAGAAGATCGTGATGCCGAGCGCCCCCACCGGCACGTAATAGTCGCGCACCTTTCCGCCCAGCAGCTTGTCGCAGAGCAGCGAGCCGATGCCGATGCCGATCGAAAAGATGGTCAGCAGCATCGCGACGATCTGCTCGTTGCCGCTCAGTACATCGCGCGAGAAGACCGGGAACAGGATGATGAAGACCGATCCGACGAGCCAGAACCACGAAATCCCGATGATGGAACGGAAGATCGGCAGGTCGCGATATCCGAAACGGATCATGTGGAAGGTTTCGGACACGAAATTGTAGTTGATCTTCATGCCCGGGCTCGCCGCCGGGCGATCCGGAATCTGCCGCGACGTCAGCCAGCCGAGTGCGGCGACGCCGATGCAGAGGATGGAAACAACCGTCAGCCCATACGCCCGCAGAACGATCAGGCTGCCGAGCAGCGTGCCTATCAGAATGACGAGGAAGGTTGCGGTTTCGATCAGCGCGTTGCCGCCGACGAGTTCGTCTTCCTCGAGCAGTTCCGGCAGGATGCCGTATTTGAGCGGCCCGAAGATCGCCGATTGTGCGCCCATGAAGAAGAGCACCGTCAGCAGCATGATTGGCGCCTCCAGGGCGAAGCCCACGGCCGCCGCGATCATGATCAAGATTTCGAAAAGCTTCACCTTCCGGATAAGCCCCGCCTTGGGCAGCTTGTCGGCGAACTGGCCCGCCGTCGGCGAAAACAGGAAGAAGGGCAGGATGAAGATACCGCCCGCAAGCGCCACCAGCGTCTGCGTGTCGATGCCCTCGAGGTTCGCCGCCGCCGAATAGGTGATGAGGATCACCAGCGCGTTCTTGAAGATGTTGTCGTTGAACGCACCCAGCGCCTGCGTCACGAAGAGCGGCAGGAAGCGCGGTGAGATGAGCAGCCTGAACTGCGAGTGATGTTGCGTCTCGCTCATGCTCTCTCTCCCACCAGCCGCGCCGTTTCCGCTTCGATCGTGTCTTCGAGCACGCGCATGAAGGTATCCTTGTCGAGTCCCGTGCGGATCGGTTCGAGGAAGGAAAGCACCACCTTGCCGGGCGTCTTGCGCCAGGCGCGGCACTGCCAGCAAAGCCCGACATTGGTCGCCACCGGCGTTACCGGCAGCTCGAGATCGGCATAGAGGTGATAGACGCCGACCTTGTAGCGTTCGCGGTCGCCGACCGGCACGAGCTGCCCCTCGGGATAGATGAGGATGTGCCGGCCATTGTCGTAGGCGCGTTTCGCCGCCGTGCTCAGCGTGTTGCGTTCCGTGCCGCCGCCGCAGGTGTCGACCATGATCATGTCGAGCTTGGTGAGAATGCGGCCGACGGCCGGATAATCGAGCAGGTCCTTCATCGCCACGGTCGCGATCTGCGGCAGCAGCGAGAGCACGAGAATGCCGTCGGAAAAACTCTGATGCTTCGAGGCGATCAGGCTCGGTCCCTCGACGGGAATGTTCTCGCGCCCGCGCACTTCCATGTGGATGCCGGCGACATGCCTGAGCAGCCACACGATCCCCTTCGCCCACCAGTGCAGCACCGCCGCCAGCGGCTTCGGCGAATGGAGGTAGGTAAGCGGCAGGCAGGCGATCGCGACGAGCGCCGTGAAGCCGTAAAAGGCGATGTTGAACAGAAAGGACCGCATGGGCGTTTCCCCTATTTGCCGGCCGGTTCGAGATGCAGGATGTCGATCACGCTTTTCGAGAACAGGTCGCGATGCTTGATGAGCGGCCCCTTCAGTCGGCCGAACGCCTTGAAGGTGACGGCCTGCAGAACAATGCCGAGCGCCATCGCCGCGCGTACATTCGCATCGTCCTTCGGAATTTCCCTCCGCTTCATCGCTGCCTCGATGACCTCGACGACGACGCTCACGGGGTTCGGCAGCTTCGGGTCGAGATAGCGCAGCAACGTGTACTGGTTCACCTGGTGATAGCGGAACAGAAGCCAGTCCCCGTCTGCCATGTTGCAATAGACCTCGACGATGGCGCGCGCCTGCTCGTCGATATGGTCGTATTTCGCCGCCGCCGTCTTGATCGCTTCGGCAAGGCTCGCATGCTGGCGCATGAAAAGTTCGCGGGCGAGCGCATCCTTGCTTTCGAAGTGCCGATAGATCGTCCCCTCGGAAATCTTCACTGCCTCGGCGATCTGCTTTGTCCGCGTTTCCATGATCCCCTGGGAAACGAAAAGTTCCAGGGCAGCACGTTCGATCTCGGTCTTGGTGTTGGGGCCGCGGGGCATTCGAGGCTCTCTTCTTTCTGGTCGCAATTGAGTCGGTTGGGTGAAAGCGTATCAGGTTCCCTGCGAAAGAGGCGCACCCGCATGTGCGCCCGGCAGAAGCCGCATCTCGCCGCCCGCCATCTGGCGCCGCAACTGCGCCAGCGGTGCGGAAAGGTCCCGTCCGTCGTAGAGCAGGGCGCTTTTCGTCATCATCGCCGCCACGCGCTTGCGCTCGGCCGCCATCGCGCCTGTCAGTTTCTCGCTCATCCGGCGCACGGCCTCGGCCCAGGCCGGCCGCGCCCCGGCAAGTGCATCGCGCAGCCACTGGCCGAGCTGCTTTGCGTCCTTTTCGATCTTGGCCCAACCGTGCCGCGCGGTGTTGATCCGCTTGCGGACAAGGTTGAGTTCCGCCTCGCAGGCGCGCTTGCGGAGGGTCCATTGCGCCGTGGCCCTCGCGAGTTTCCCGATGGCGGCGTCTCCCGTCGTTTCTGCTGCGGCGAGGGCATCGGTCAGGCAGACGAGCCGTGCGTCGATCCTTGTCAGCGCCGCCTTGTAGCGGAGTTCGCTTTCGACATGGCGGTCCAGCATCTTCGCCTCGGCGGCGATCCGTTGATGCGCCCGCCGGATGTCCTCGAGCGCCCGGCTTGCGCGCGCTTTCAGCTCGGCGCGGCCTGCCGCGCTCGAAGTCCGGATCCGGTTGAGAAACGTGCGAAGGGTGAACATGGGTCCTGCTCCTTTTGCCGGGCGCCGGAGGCGTCCTGTTGCAATGAAAGTAAGTGAGCACACACTTCTTGTCAAGGCCGTAATGCACCTCTGTCTGAATTTCGTGAAAAGCGTTAGTGAACTGTTTTCGTTGGATAAATGCGGGAAACAAGCCGCCGGGCCCTTGAGAAGGGGACCGGCCAGGCCCGCTCCGCCACGAGGAAAAGAAGCCCCGCCACGGCGCCGCCCGCATGGCCCTCGAAGGCTGCGGGCCAGGGCGTATAGAAGAAGAGCGTCTCCGCCGTCACCGCCTCGTAGACGATCTTCGCAAGTGACAGAAAGCCGATCAGCGCGATGAAGCCGCTCCGCTTCTGCCGCCATGCTTCCACGATCATCACGGCCCAGAGCGCATTCAGCACGCCCGAGAAACCCGCATAATGGGAAAGCTGCGTCGGGCTCAGAAGGATCGCCGTGTCGATCGCGACGACGCCGGCGAAAATGATCGCGCCCTGCCGGGTGTAGGAAATGCCCTCGTCATGCCGAGCCATCACCGCGAGGACGAGATAGGCGAGCCCGTTCCAGATCAGGTGCTGGAAATTGAGATGCACGAGATGCCCGCTAACGAGCCGCCACAGCTCTCCATCCATGATCTTCGCCCGGTCGAAGATGAGCATGTCGCTCGCCGCCGCGCCGATATGATGGATGAGCGCCATCGCACCGGTGAGGAGAAGGGGAAACCATGGCAGGGAGATCCCGCCATGGTTTCGTTCGCTCTGGCCCTCCGGCTGCATGCTCAGGCCTTGGCGGCCCGCTGGCGCACCCGCACCAGGTGGAACAGGCCGAGCAGCAGCAGAAGCGCCGGTCCAGCCGCACCGCCGCCGCCGCCGCCGCCACCACCGCCGCCGGACGAAGCGATATGTGTGCGCGGTGCATTGCCCACCGGCGCCGAAGCGAAAGTCGGTGCCGCGTTCTGCCGCGCGTTGCGGGCGTCCGCTTCCGCCGTCAGCCTCTGCTGGTTGTTCCGGGCGATGCCTTCCTGCGCGAAGATCTCCTCGCGCACCACAACCATGGATGTGTAGGGCGTGAGCAGTCCGTATTCGATGGCCGTGTCGGCAATCGACTGTTCGGAATCCGCGTCCTCGCCGATCACGGCCAGTTGCCGCATCTCGTCCTCGATGCGCGAAAACGCCCAGAGCCTTTCGATTTCGGGGTTGAGGCCGGCGGTCTCGGGCATGTCGAGGGTGGCTTCATAGACCTTCGGCTTGCCGTCGACCTTGCCGCGCACGCGGAATTTCGCCGGACCCGAGCCCCAGTAATGCCCGAACACGACCAGCTGCTCGCCGCGATAGAGCCCGCCTTTCAGTTCCGGCGTCACGTCGGCAACCTTCACGCCGTCGACGCTGACGTCGATATCGCTCAGCGAGTGGTGCGACAGCCGGGTCACGGCGGTCATCAGCCGCCCCGTGATGTCGTCGCTGTTCGAGACGTTCATGGTCGTGCCGCCCGAGATCGCGGCAAGATGCTCGAGCATCGGCCGGTCGGCGCCGTTGCCCATCACGACGGTGAAGAGCCGCATGTCCTGAGAGGCGGCAAGATCGACGAAGTCCTTCCGCTCGTGCGGCCCGACATTCGCGACGCCGTCAGTGATCAGAACGACGCCGCTCGGCCTGTCTTCATCGAGATCGTCGAGGCCGTCCTGAAGCCCGGCATAGAGATTGGTGCCGCCGCCGATCGGTACATTGCGCAACTCGGAAATGGTCTGCTGAACCTCCTGCGGCGTCGCGGAGCGGAAGCCGCTGAACATCCGCATCGCCCTGTCGTCGAAGAAGATGACGCGGAAGCGATCCTGCGACGGCAGCGCTTCAAGTGTTCTACCGATGCCTTCCTTCAGCGTTTCGAATTTCGCCTCCATCGACCCGGACCGGTCGAGAATGAAGGTCCAGTCGCGGCCGCCCGTGATCGTCGCATTGTCCTCGCCCGGCGTCAGCACGGCCATGAAGGTGCCGGTTCCCTCCGCCGTTTCCTTGTAGGTCAGCACGTCGAGCGAGCCCGCCAGTCCGGGCTTCTGCCGCCAGTAAAGGGCGACGTCCTTGTTGAGCGCCGCCGCTGAAACCTGCGCCGCCGCGGCCGATACGGCCTCTTCCGCACGGTTGCTGCCGCGCGCGATCGAGACGTGCCAGCTCCCGTCGGCGTCCTGGCGCACCGCCGCATCGGGATGTTCGGGCAGCCGCAGGGCTTCCACCGGATAGGACGTGCGCATCGTCACGTCGAAACTGAAGCTGCCTGTCACCTCGTCCTTCATCTGCCAGAAGGACGCGACGGCCGCATCTTCGGTCCCGCCTTCTTCCAGCGGATAGACATAGCGCCCGACGCCCGCATCGAGCTTTGCGGGTTGCACATAGGACATGCGGATGCGCACGTCGGAATTGGCGCGCACCGGCCATACCGACATCTGGAAGCGCCGGAAATCTTCCTGCTCCGCCAGCGCCGTTTCGCGGTCCGCTTCTTTCTCCCTTTCGTAGAGCGTCCGCGCGTCCTCGCGCTTCATCACTTCCGCGGTCACCGGCTTGCCGTCGATCCAGTAGGTGAATTCGCCGACGGCGGCGTGCTGCGGCACCGGAAAGGCGTAGACCGCCTCCAGGTCGCTCCCGCCCGGATTGCGGAACGTCTGTTCGATGGTCGTGGTCGCGTAGCCGTCCTCGATCAGCACGTCGACATGGTGATCCTCGATCGCGAGCGGCGTGGAGGAATTTGCTGGCGTGAGCAGCCCGGCGGCATCCGCCGGTTGCGCCGCCATCATCATTGCCGGCAGGGCGAGCGCCGGAAGCAGGCTTGCCCTGCGGACGAAACCGCCTGAAAGACTTCGCATGTTCGTCTCCTCTGGTTGAGCGGTGTCGGGTGGGGTGTCGAATATGTAAGTGGTTACACACTTACATCACGGTAATGTAAGCGAGCACCCGCTTACTTCAAGGGGAAAACCGCGTGCCGCGCGGAAACCGGGCCGGACCCCCCGGATTCCCTGGAAATCCGGGCCGGAAAATCTGGAAGGAGGGCGGTCCCCGGAACGGGCGAACCTTCCAGTGGATGGATGAAATCTCCCCGACCGCCTATATAGGAGCCATCGCCATTCACTCTTCTCTCCGAGGACACAATGCAGATGGACAAACTCGCCGAGCCGCTCGCGCTCGCCCGCGGCCCCGCCATGAAGAACCGTTTCATGCTGGCCCCGCTCACCAACACGCAGAGCCATCCCGATGGCCGCCTCTCCGACGAGGAGTTCCGCTGGCTCACCATGCGCGCCGAAGGCGGCTTCGGCCTCACCATGACCTGCGCCGCCCATGTCCAGGCGGGCGGGCAGGGCTTCCCCGGCCAGCTCGGCGTCTGGGACGACAGGCATCTCGAAGGGCTGACGCGGCTTGCCGCCGCCATCCGGGCGCAGGACTCGGTTTCCTCCGTCCAGCTTCACCACGCGGGCATCCGCTCGCCGAAGGAGATCGTGGGCGATGTCGTCGGCCCGTCGGACGACAAGGACACGGGCGGCCGCGCGCTGACGACCGCCGAGGTCGAGAAACTCCGCGACGATTTCATCGCCGCCGCGAAGCGCGCCGAGACGGCCGGCTTCGACGGCGTCGAGGTCCACGGCGCGCATGGCTACATCCTCGCGCAATTCCTCTCGCCGGAGCTCAACCGCCGCGACGACGCCTACGGCGGCTCGCTCGAAAACCGCGCCCGCCTGATCTTCGAGATCGTGACCGGCATCCGCGCCGCCTGCCGCCCGGATTTCCAGCTCGGCATTCGTCTGTCTCCGGAACGTTTCGGCCTGAAGCTCGCCGAGATCCGCGACGTCGCTGCCGAACTTCTCGCCGATGCGAAGATCGACTTCCTCGACATGTCGCTCTGGGATGTGAAGAAGGAACCGGTGGAAGAGGAATTCCATGGCCGCTCGCTGATGAGCGTCTTCACGGAACTGCCGCGCGGGCAGGTGTGCCTCGGCGCCGCGGGCAAGATCGCAAGCGCCGCGGACGCCGCCTGGGTCATCGAGGCCGGCTGCGACTTCGCGGTGATCGGCCGCGCCGCGATTCTCCGCCACGACTTCCCGCGCCGCGTCCTTGCCGACCCGTCCTACGCCTCGCCGCCGCTCCCCGTCACCGAGCAGCATCTGCGCGACGAAGGCCTCAGCCCCGCCTTCGTCACCTACATGCGCAACTGGAAGGGCTTCGTCGCGGAAGAAGCCGCCTGATCAGTTTCCCCGCGCCGCGGCCTTCTGAAGCCAGGGGCGAACGGGCAGGAACAGCCGGTAGCCGAGTGCCAGTCCCCACGAGAAAGGGGGGACACGGAAAATGATGCCGGCAAGACGAAGACCGGGCAGCGCGGCCCAGAGTTCCGCGAAGGCTGCGCCGCCCGTGACGAGAACGCCGTCCGTCCGCATCACATGGAAGCGCTTCATCGCCGCCGCACAGTCCGGGGCGCCGGCGCCGCCTCGATAGGTTTCGATGCTCACATCGATCCATTCGATCTCGTCCGCCCCGTCGCGGCGGCGGTAGAAATCGATCTCGCGGCGGCAAAGCGGGCAGGAGCCGTCGAAATAGACCTTGCAGGTCGAATTCCCGTTCTGCATCACCACGCTATGGCCTCGCCCTTGTAGTCGAAGAACCCGCCGCTGTCCGCGCTCGTCAGGCGGTCGATGACGCTCGCGATATCGCTTGCGGCTTCCTCCGCCGGGCGCACATGGAGGCCGGTCTTCTCGAAGGGTGCCGATAGCGCGCTCGCCACCGTGCCGGGATGAACAGAAAGACAGACGGCCTCGGGCTTGCGGCGTGCCGTTTCGATGGCGGCGGTGTGCAGAAGCTGGTTGAGCGCTGCCTTCGATGCCCGGTAGCTGAACCAGCCGCCGAGCCTGTTGTCGCCGATGCTGCCGACTTTGGCGGAAAGGGTCGCAAGGACGGATTTCCCCGCGCGCGGCAGCAAAGGCAGAAAATGTTTCATCAGCAGCGCCGGTCCTGTCGCATTCACGGCAAATGCGTGGGCCATGTGCTCGGGCGTGATGTCGCGCAGGCTTTTCTCGGGCATGAATCTGTCATCGTGAAGAAAGCCCGTCGCGTCGAGAAACAGCCGCAGATCCCCGTCCATCGCGGCAATGGCGCGCACGGCGCTGGCGACCGATCTCTCATCGAGAACATCGAGGGGGATCGTTCCGCGGCGCGACAGCCGAACCACCGCGCGAAAGCGCCCGCACGCCTCTGCCATATCGGCAAACGCGCCGCCGATGGCGCCGCTTTCCCCGGCAATCACGGCAATGCCGCCGCCGGGGAACGAGGTGAAGCCGGGTTGTGTGCTGTCGGTCATGAACCTTCGCCTGGCCGGGGATGCTCTTGAGAGTCATACGTCCCGGACCGCCCGGAGGTTCACTTGCCGTTCCGGTTCACCAGGTGTCGATGAAGGCGCGGGACGGTTTCGCTTGCATCGGCGGCAGCGATTTCAGCCCCCGCGTCACCCAGTGCCGCGTTTCCGCCGGATCGATCACCGCGTCGATTTCGAGGAACGACGCCATGTTGGTCGCCTTCCCGTTCTCGTAATAGCGGTCGACCATCTTGCGGTAGAAGGCGTCGCGCTCCTCCGGATCCTCGATGGCCTCCATCTCGCGGCGATAGCCGAGCCGGACCGCCCCTTCGAGCCCCATGCCGCCGAACTCGCCCGTCGGCCAGGAGATGTTGAAGAACGGCGCGTGGAAACTTCCCGCCGTCATCGCCTGCGCGCCGAGCCCGTATCCCTTGCGCAGCACCACCGCGAACAGCGGCACGCTCATGTTCGCCGCCGTCACGAACATGCGGCTCACATGGCGCACCTGCGCCTCTTTCTCGATCTCCGGTCCGACCATGAAGCCCGGCGTATCGCAGAGCGACAGGATCGGCAGCCCGAACGCATCGCAGAGCTGCATGAAGCGCGCCGCCTTGTCCGCCGCCTCCGCGTCGATGGCGCCGCCGAGGTGATAGGGATTGTTCGCCATCAGCCCCATCGGCCGCCCTTCCATGCGAATGAGCGCCGTCTTGATGCCGATGCCGAATTCGCGCCTGAGTTCCAGCACCGAGCCTTGGTCCGCCACGCCCTCGATCACCTTGTCGATGTCATAGGCGCGCAGCCGGTTCTCCGGGATCATGTGGCGCAGCAGCCGCTGGTCGCTCGCCTCCCAGTTCTCGATCGGCCCCTGGAAATAGGAGAGGTATTTCTGGCAGGCGTCGATCGCCTCTTCCTCGTCCTTCACGAAGATGTCGATGACGCCGTTCCTGCGGTGAACCTCCGCCGGGCCGACTTCCTCCGGCGTATAGACGCCGAGCCCGCCGCCCTCGATCATCGCCGGGCCGCCCATGCCGATATTGGAATCCGCCGTCGCGATGATGACGTCGCAGCAGCCGAGCAGCGCCGCATTGCCCGCAAAGCACCGCCCTGCCGTCATGCCGACCAGAGGCACCTTGCCGGAAAGCGTCGCAAACGTGTGGAAGCTCGGCGTGTCGAGCCCGGCGACGCCCGCCGTGTCCGTGTCGCCCGGCCGTCCGCCGCCGCCTTCCGCCAGCAGCACGATCGGCAGCTTCTGGTCCCGCGCGAGAAACAGCATGCGGTCCATCTTCTTGTGGTTCATCGCGCCTTGCGTGCCCGCGAACACGGTGAAGTCGTAGCCCATCACCATGGCGCGCGCCTTCTCCTCGCCGAAGAGCTGCGCGTTGACGGTTCCGATGCCCGAGACGAGCCCGTCTGCCGGGCTCATCTTCAACAGTTCTTCCATCGAGCGGCGCCTGCGCTGCGCGGCAAGCGCCAGCGCGCCATATTCGATGAAGCTCCCCTCGTCGCAGAGCTGGTCGATATTCTCGCGCACGGTCCGCTGGTTGCGCTTGCGCCGGCGCGCGACCGCGTCCGGCCGGTTCTCGTCGAGCCCCAGCGCGTGCCGGTCGATCACGTGTTGCAGGTCGGGGCGGATGTAATCGGGATCGACAGCTTCTTCCGTTACTGCCGCCGCGTCGTCGCCCGCGCTCTCCTCGATGAAGAGGATCGGCTCTCCCTCCATCAGCGTCGCATTCGTCACGGCTGCAATCTTCCGCACCGTGCCGCCGAACGGCGCCGCGATGGTGTGCTCCATCTTCATCGCTTCGAGCACGGCGATCTGCTGGCCCTTCGCGACTGTCGCGCCTTCCGCCACGTCGACGGAAATCACCTTGCCCTGCATCGACGAGGGCACCGGCGTCGTCCCCGCCGGTCCTTCCACATGTTTCGCCGCCGCCGCGCCCGCGCCGTTCCCGCCGGTGAAATAGCGCCCCGGCGTTGCTTCGGCTTTCGCAAGCTCGCCCGCATGTTCCGCGATGAAGCCCGTGCTCACCTCGTTCTTCTGCACATCGTCCCGCGCCATCAGCGCCTGCAGGAACGAAAGATTCGTCGTCACGCCCTCGATCTGGAATTCGCTGAGCGCGCGCCGCGCCCGCGCCACCGCGTCGGCATAGGCGGGCGAGGGCGAATGCGCGATCAGCTTCGCCAGCAGCGAGTCGTAGTTCGGGCTGGTGCGGTATCCGGCATAGCCGAACGTGTCGACGCGGATGCCCGGCCCTGAAGGCGGATTGAACGTGGTGAGCACGCCCCCCGTCGGCACCGCGGCGCCCGTCTCGTCCATCCGCTCCATGTTCACGCGAAGCTGGATCGCGAAGCCGCGCGGGGCAGGGGTCTCGGTGAGCCCCACCTCCTTCAGCGTCGCGCCGGCGGCAATCCTGAGCTGCGTCTTCACGAGATCGACGCCCGTCACTTCTTCGGTAACCGTGTGCTCCACCTGCAGCCGCGGGTTCGCCTCCATGAAGGCAATCGCGCTGTCGGCATTCTTCGCTTCCGTGTCGATCAGGAATTCGAACGTGCCGAGCCCCTTGTAGCTCGCCGCGCTTGCGAGCTTCCGCGCCGCCTCCGTCAGGCGCTTGCGCATCGCATAGTCCAGCGTCGGGCTCGGCGCGATCTCCACCACCTTCTGGTGCCGCCGCTGCAGCGTGCATTCGCGCTCGCCGAGATCGATCACGGTCTTGCCGTCGCCCACGATCTGGATTTCGATGTGGCGCGCTTTCCGCACCAGCTTCTCGACATAGATGTCGCCGCTGCCGAACGCCGCCGTCGCTTCCGAGCGGCAGCGCTCATAAGCCTCCGCCAGCTCCTTCGCGTCGCTCACCGCGCGCATGCCCCGGCCGCCGCCGCCCGCCAGCGCCTTCAGCATCACGGGCGCCCCGCCGATCTTCTCCATGAAGGCCCGCGCTTCCTCGAGGCTCGTTGCCCCGTTCGTGCCCGGAAAGAGCGGCACGCCTTCCTTCTCGGCCAGCGCCCGCGCCTGCGCCTTGTCGCCGAAGAGCCGCAGCGCTTCGGGCGAAGGCCCGACGAAAATAATGCCTTCCTTCGCGCATTCTTCCGCGAAACCGGCATTCTCGCTCAGGAACCCGTATCCCGGATGGATCGCGTCGCATCCCGCCTTCTTGGCTTCCGCGACGATCTGCGCGATGTCGAGATAGGCCGCCGCCCCCGTCCCCGTCAGCGGCAGCGCCTCGTCGGCGGCACGCACATGCAGCGACAGCGCATCGTCTTCCGCATAGACGGCGACGGTCCGCAATCCGAGTTCGGAACCCGCGCGCGCAATGCGCACGGCAATCTCGCCGCGATTGGCGATCAACAGGCTTTTCATGGGGTCGGGCCTCCCGCGCCCTTCAATGGCTTTTGACAATTTGAGTAGGGAGGCGGACCGCGCCTGTCAAACCTTCGCTCGCCCGAGTGCTGATGCTGCACCCTTCAGTGAGGGCGGCAATAATCTCGATTTGCTTTTTGCGGGGAAGAACATTCGCCATGGGGCCAATCCATAGTGTTTTGGGCATCCCCATTTGCGAGTAGTCAGTTTCCGAATTACTCCCTATATTTGACAAAGAGGTCAGAAACTCGGGGCCCAATCCCGTGTGGACGATCCGGGTCCGTTGCCGCTCCAACGGCTTCGGGCCTACTTTCTGGTGATCCCGGTCTACGATTCGAACGTAGGTCTCCACACTTGTAAGGGCGGGCGTCCTACCACTAGACGAACCGGGATTATTTAGAGATTTCAAGGGCTTGTCTGAGTTCCACCAGGATTCTCAGACAAGCCTTTTTTGTCTCCCGATGTCTTAATTTCGCATTTTTGCGAAAGAGCGTCAACGAAGTTTTAGCAATTTTGAGAAATAGTATGGCCCTATGGACCATCCGATGTTATCTTGAGAGGGAAGATCAGGACGTGATCGACGTGTGGCGTGGTGGGGTCTCTGATGCCGTCGCGTACAAGTTCGAAGGTCGAATGCGTTTTCTGCAAGAGTTGCCAGCAAACGCTTGGGTGCGGCCGTACGCCGCCTCCCTCAAGGGGGACGGCGCTGGACTCGTGGAGATTCGGTTTCAGTGCGAGAAAGTTCAGCATCGTCCGATTGGCTTCTTTTCAGGTGCCCGCGAATTCACCTTCGTCTTTGTCGCAATTGAAAAGGGATGGAGATTCAAACCAAGGTCAACAATCAAGATTGCGAACAGCCGAAAAAGAGAAGTGATTGCAGACAGGAGTCGGGCCCATGCTTGTGAATTTGAGTGAAAAGCTTTTCGCTCGTCTAAGGCGAAAGACGTTTCGCGATGCTTATGTCGCAGAGAACGTCCGCAATTGGATCGCATTCCAGATTCGAGCTCTACGCATGCAGCGCAACATGCAGCAGGGAGAGCTTGCAAAGCTTATGGGCCGCCCGCAAAGCGTCGTGTCCAGGTTCGAGAATCCGGACTACGGCAAACTAACGCTCTCCTCACTGTTCGAGATAGCGGCGGCGATGGATGTCGCTTTGCTCGTGAAGTTTGTCAGTTTTCCGGAATTTCTAAGACAAACGAGGGATGTGACGCCGCGCGCCATGCACGTCGAAAGTTTCCGTGAGGACTGTTTCCGCGTTGATGGTCGTGGAAACGTCGTAGCGGATACCGGGTCTTCCGTGCATTTGATTCAATTGAATGGGAGCACGACCACGAGCACGGCGGCTGACGATGTTCTCCAGTTTCAATTGGCTTCGGATTGATGAAGAAAACTTATCCATTTGGCTGGGTGATTTTTTGCGACGACGTCCGAATGGAGTCGAATGGCAAGCGAATTTATATCGGCACCTATTCCAACGTAATGTACGTCAACGCGGGTTTTCCGGTCACGCTCCCCAAGCTGGTAATTACGATAACCTGCGTAAACAGCATTGAGAGTCCACGGGAAATCCAAGAAATATTAGTTTATGTGCCGGGTGATCCGCCTGACGTCCCCTCAATGAAGATTGACATTTCGGCGCATGAGTCTGCCGCTCGCGAGAAAAGCACGAGGAAAAATGCGCTGGGTGAACCTGCAACAGAACGCATAATGGCGATGGATTTACTCGCCTCTCCTCTAGAACTTAAAGAGCCCGGAAAAATCCGCGTTATCGTCCTTGCTGATGGCGAGGAAATTGAGATTGGAAAATTGCTGGTTGTCGGCGCACCAGAGGCGGGAAGTGTTGCCGAGCCCGATACTCAATAGCCGTACAGGAATGGAGCAAGGAATGTTGAAGCTCAATTGGACGAAGTGTGCGGACGGGGAATCTTGGTGCCAGTTGGAAAACGTGAATCTGGCTGACGTGAAGACCGCTGGCGTTTACGTCATTTGGCATGCAGGCCAACCGGCGCGAACGGTTCGCGTGGGCCAAGGGGATATCTCCGCCCGGCTGTCGGCCCATCGAGGAGACCCCGCAATTCTAGCTCATCGGAAGCACGGGAAGCTTCTGGTCACGTGGGCAAGTGTACCGGTAGCCCAGCGGAATGGCGTTGAGCGCTATCTTGCTGATCACTATCGCCCACTAGTCGGAGATGCTTTTCCGAACTGTCTGGCGATTCAGGTGAATCTTGTAGCGTGACGGTCGCGTCCATCCCGGCGAGGATCTGATCCAGCGTTTCGCGGAGCTTCATATACTGAAACCATGCCCAAGGCGGCTCTTCGCCAGCCTTGATCTTGGCGTCCGCCCATTCTCGGACTGTTTCTAGCTCGTCGCGCATTTTACTAACCTAACGTCCCGACATTTAATCAACCGATAAGGCCCTAGTGTGTTCCGGCCAACTTAGGACACCCGCTCTTCCTACTTAGGACACTTAGGGGCTATTTCGGACAGCACCCTCGCCCGCACCCGGCTCCGTGAGAACTGACAGGAAACGGCTCGCCGCCCGCCGCTCCGGTGTGAAGCGGCTTCGGTTGACCTCGCTTCGCGCGGGCCTAGGTCGTTTCCGAGGCCACAAGGTCGCCGGGGAAGGGAGGACGTTTGTCCGCAAAGCCGATTGCGATTGCCGCTGCGGGCGCCGTGTGCTGCGCCCTCGCGGCGCTGCCCGTCCGCGCGGCAGAGAGCGAAGCCGCGCCTCCGGATGAAGCCGGGCCATCCGAAGAAGCCGCGCCCGTTTTCGATCTCGGCGGTGCGCTCCGCGTCAACTTCTACAACAAGAGCTGGGAGGCGCGGCAGAAGCGCCGCAGCATTTCGCAGAATCTCCGCCTCGACACGGCGATGATCGACGCCTCTTTTGAATCCGGCCGCTGGGACGGCTCGGCGCAGTACCGCTTCTATTATTACAGCGACGGCGACCAGCTCACCCATTTCCCGCATCACGCCTGGGTTGGCTACAGGCTCGACAGTCGCCAGAAGCTCCAGGCCGGCATCCAGAAGGTGCCCTTCGGCCTGCTTCCCTTCGCCTCCAACAATTTCTTCTTCTCGCTCGCCTTCTATGCAGGCCTCGAAGACGACTACGATTTCGGCTTCCGCTACAGCCGCGACATGGGGCCTTGGACGCTCGACGCCGCCTGGTTCCCGATGGACGAGGGAAGCTGGTCGGGCGACAGCGAGGACAGCGCGCGCTATTCCTACGATATCGTCACGGACGGCACGCGCGACAATGACGAGCGTCATCAGGTCAATCTGCGCCTCGCGCGCAGCTTCGCGCTCGGCAACGGCGTGACGGGCGAAGCGGGGGCGTCGTTCCAGTATGGCCTCATCCCCAACGGCATCACCGGCCGCAACGGCCACCGGAATGCGCAGGCGCTGCATGCAAGCTTCGACTACGGACCCTGGAACCTGAAGACGGAAGCGATCCGCTACGCCTTCGACCTCGAAAATCCCGCCGGCCAGGACGATCGCTACGTCGTCATGGGCGCTTTCGACTTCCCCTATCGCGTCGCCGCGCGCGGCGCGATCTATGTCGCGGGCCTCGCCTATGCATGGGACACGGTGGAGGAGACGGGCGGTCTCCTGAAAAGCGTCACCTTCTACAACGACTACAGCTATCTCGATAAGGCCGAGGACGCCTATTCGGGTAGCCAGCAGAATGTGCTCGGCGCGGGGCTCGATTTCGACGGCCCGCTCTATGTCACGCTCGATTGGGCGCTCGGCCGCAACAACGCCTATATCGGGCCCGAATTCACGCGCGCGCTTGCGGACGGCGGCACGGGCGGCGGCTGGTCGAGCCGCGTCAATCTCAACCTCGCGCTCTATTTCTGAGCGGGTGCCGCTTCGGCGAGCTTTCGCGCTTTCGCCGGGCTCATGCCCAGCAACCTCAGGATGCTCTCGCAAGCGGCCCGCGTAAGGGCAGGGTCCCGCCCCCCGTGAAGCTGCGCGCGCAGCGCCACGCCGATCAGCGCCGCCACCTGGTCGAGCAGGAAGTCCGTCACGTCGACATCGAATTTTCCCTGTTCGACGCCGCGTTCGATGTCGCTCCGGAGATAGTGATAGATGTCGCGCCGCACATCGGGCAGGTGCTCCGCGCTGCCGAGCAGCACATGCGCCCAGTCCGGTTCCGCGATGGTGATGTCGATGAACCGCGCCGTTGCCGTCGTCACGCGCTTTGCGCCGTCCTCGATCCCGGCCATCTCCTCGTCGAGCTGCCGGCTCACCGCCAGCGCGATTCCGTAGGCCGTCTCGCGGAGGATTTCGTCCTTGTCCGTGAAGTAGTTGTAGAAGGTGCCGTTCGCGAGCCCGGCCGCCTCGGTGATGTCGAGGATCTTCGCGGCCTCCATCCCCTTCGCCGCGACCACGCTGGCCGTCGCGTCGAGCAGCGCCGAGCGTGTCCGCTCGCGCTTGCCGCCGCCCGTCGTCTGTTCCTGGAAGTGTCCTTGCCGCACGCCGCGTTCCTCTGTGCCGCCCGAAGAACAGGGAGGATAGCGCGGGGGCGGGCTTGACAAAAGCCATTTATGAGATGTATCTCAAATATGAGAGTAATCTCAATTTATGGAGCGCGCATGTCCCGCCTTCCCGTTCTTGTCGTGGGTGCCGGTCCGGTCGGCTGCCTCGCCGCCCTTCTTCTTGCGCGCCAGGGCATCGCCTCGCACCTGGTCGACCGGCGGCCCCGGCCCTCCTCGGCGCCCAAGGCCCATGCGGTGAACCCGCGCACGCTGGAAATCTGCGAAAGCGCCGGCGTTTCCGCCACCGCGCTCCGCCGCGCCGGCGCGAGCGCCAACGATGCCGGTTTCGTCCGCTTCATGGGCACGCTGGCGGGCCCCGAATTCGGCGCCCTGCCTTACGAGCGTCAGGACGATGCGGCCCTTGCCCACACGCCCTTTCCGCTGACCAATATCCCGCAGCCGAAATTCGAGGCGGCGCTCTTCAGGGCGATCGAGGCTGAGCCGCTCGTCTCCTTCGAGCGCGGTGTCGCCTGCACCGCGCTGGAAGAGCGAGGCGACGGCGTCGTCGCGACGCTCGCCCGCATGGGTGAGGACGAAACCGTCGATGTCGAATGCAGCTACGTCGTCGCCGCCGACGGCGCGGGCTCGCGCCTGCGCGAAGCGCTCGGCATCGCGATGGAAGGCCCGGACGCCCTCCAGCACTACATCATGATCCATTTCGAGGCCGACCTGCGCGCGCTCACCGCCGCGCGTCCCGGCGTCCTCTATTTCCTTTTCGATCCGGCGACGAGCGGCGTCCTCATCGCCTATGACCGGGCGAAGACCTGGGTGCTGATGCATCCCTGCGATCCGGCCGCCGACGCGCCGGAGAGTTTCGATGAAGCGAAGTGCCGCCCGCTGGTCGAGGCCGCAATCGCGGACGCCGCGCCCTTCGCCATCCGCAACATCAGCCCCTGGGCCATGTCGGCGCAGATCGCGGAGCGCTATCGCAAGGGCCGCGTCTTCCTCGCGGGCGATGCCGCGCATCGCTTTCCGCCGACAGGCGGCCTCGGCCTCAACACCGGCGCGGTCGACGCGCAGAACCTCGCCTGGAAACTCGCCGCCGTGCTCAAGGGCGAGGCGGGCGAGGCGCTTCTCGACACCTATGAAGCGGAGCGCCGTCCCGTCGCCGTCGCGAACAGCGAACAGAGCCTCATGAACGCATCGAAGCTCTTCGAGCTTTTCGGCGTGCTTTACGGGCCGGACCCTGCCCGCATGAACGAGCATTACAAGGCGCTTGCGGCGGACCCGGCGGCGAGCGCGGCGCTTCCCGCCGCCATCGAGGCGCAGCGCCCGCATTTCGACAGCTTCAATCTGCAACTCGGCTATCGCTACGCCTCCGCCGCGCTTGCCGGCGCGCCGCCGCTGATCCCGGCTTCCGACATCGACATCAGCCGCTACGAACCGTCCTGGGAGGTCGGCGCGCATCTGCCCCATCGCTGGGTCTCGCGCGGCGGCGAGCGCGTCTCGCTTCTCTCCCTTCGCGATCCCGCGCGATTTTCGCTTCTTGCCGGTCCCGCCGCTTCCGCCTGGCGCAAGGCGGCGGACGGTTTCGGTCTCCACACGATCTCGTCCGGTTGCGACTTCACGGACGAAGATGATTGGTCCGCGTTGACCGGCCTGCCCGCAGACGGCGCGCTCCTCATTCGTCCGGACGGTCACATCGCCTGCCGCTTCGATGAAGCGGACGACGCGCCGCGCCAGCTCGCGCGCGTCATGGGCTCTCTTCTTTCTCTTTCGGCCTTCGCGCCCGCCTGACAGGAACGCCTCATGGATCTCGGATTGACGGACAGGAAGGCGATCGTCTGTGCCTCCTCGCGCGGTCTCGGCAAGGCCTGTGCGGTGGCGCTCGCGCGCGAAGGCGTGCATGTCGTCGTGAACGGGCGCAGCGCCGAAACGCTCGACAGGGCCGCCTTCGAGATTTCGTCCGGCGCGAAGGGGTCGGTCACGCCCGTCGTTGCCGATCTCAACACGGAAGAGGGCAGGGCGAAGCTGCTCGCCGCCTGTCCCGACGCCGACATTCTCGTGAACAACAATGACGGACCGCCGCCCGGTAATTTCGCTCAATGGGGCGAGGCCGAATGGCGCGCCGCGCTCGACGCCAACATGCTGGCGCCGCTTTTCATGATCAAGGGGCTGATGGAAGGCATGAAGGAGCGCCGTTTCGGCCGCATCGTCAACATCACCTCCGCGATGGTGAAGGCGCCGCGCGCCGTCATGGGTCTGTCGACGGCGGCGCGTTCCGGCCTCACCGCCATGTGCAAGGGCCTCTCGACCGATCTTGCGCCCTTCAACGTCACCATCAACAACATGCTGCCCGAGCGCTTCGACACGGACCGCCAGAAGAAGATGGCCGAGCTCGCCATGGCGTTCAAAAAGATCACGATGGAAGAGGCGCGCGCCGAAATCGAAAGCTCGATTGCGGCGAAGCGCATGGGCGATCCTTCGGAGTTCGGCGACGCCTGCGCCTTTCTCTGCAGCGCGCAGGCAGGCTTCATCACCGGACAGAACCTCCAGCTCGATGGCGGCACCTATCCCGGTCTCATCTGAGGAAACGAAAAATGGAAACGGCATTCGACGCGCTTCTCGTTCCCCGGCTGCTTTTCACGGTCGTCGCCGTCATGATTTCCGTCGGCCCGATCTTTGCGGACTTCAACAAGACCCATGCGACGAACCCGCTCTGGACGCCCCATGCGCGGTTCCATGTCGTGTGGCAGGTCTTGAGCCAGTCGGGCGTCTCGCTCGTCATTCTCTGGCTGCTCTGGACGAATGCCGCGGACTACACGACCCATATCTGGGTCGCCGCCATCCTCAACTATGTCTGGATCGCGAGCTTCTACGCGACCCTCGCCTCCATGCCGCTTTATGGCGGTGCGCTGAAGGATGTGAACGGCATCAAGCCCTTCCGCTTCAATATCTTCGGCAATATCTATCTTGTGGACACAAATCTTTTCGGCAGCGTGATACTCATGATTGTGAACACCATCGGCGTGTTCCTGCTCGCGAACTGAAGAAGATGGAGGGGAGATGTTCCTGCGCTGGATTGGAGTTCTGCTGATGACCGTCATCGCATCGGGAGCGGCGCATGCCGGCACGTTCGGCACCGTCGGAATTGCGCCCGTCGAGGAGGCGCTCACCTTCGCCCGCGACAAGGCGAGAACGCGCCTCCTTCTCGTCTCATCCTATGAGGGCAAGCAGGTAACGGGCATCGACCTCACCGCCGCCTTCGGCGCCGTCGACCCGATCGCGCTCTACAACGCGCAGGGCTATGACGCGATCGCCGCCGTCTCCGGTAACGAGGTGACGCTCCCGGTGAGCGATCTCGGCATCCCGGTCGATCTCACCGCCTCCCACATCGCCGCCGGCACCAACTTCCCGGAGCACGCGGAAGAGTCGACCGTCGAGGACGGCCCCTTCCTCTTTGCCAAGGAAGTCGAGCCGACGCCTTTCGATGCGCCGATCCCGGCGGGCGAGGCGCTGCTCGACTACGAGGTCGAACTCGCCTTCGTCGCGCTCGCACCCTTCGACATTTCGCAGGCGCCGAAGGAAGCAGGTCTCATCCTCTGCAACGATGTCACCGACCGCGCGAAACTGATGCGCAACATCGACGCCTCCGACGTTACCTCCGGCAAGGGCTTCACCACCGGCAAGAGCGCGCCGGGTTTCCTGCCCGTCGGCAATCTCTTCGTCATCCCGCGCGACGTGCGCGCCTTCGCCGCCGCCGTCGAGCTGCGTCTGTGGCGTGGCGGCGAGTTGAAGCAGTCCGCGCGCCAGTCGGAAGCGATCTGGGATTTCGACGAACTCGTCCGCCAGTCCGCGGCGCGTCAGGATGTGCGCTGGGATTTCGAGGGCCGCGAAGTCGGCCTGCCGATCCGTGACGGCATCGTCCCCGCCCGCACCGCCATCCTCGCGGGCACGCCGGACGGCACCGTCTTCCAGGGCGTAGACAAGTCGTCCATGGCGCTCGGGGCATGGGACTGGATCGCGGGCGGCTGGGACCGCACCCTCGTCTCGCATGTCGTCGAACGCCAGATCGCGAAGGAGCGTGACGCTCTGCGCTACCTCCAGCCCGGCGAGCATGTCGTCATCTCCGTCGACCGCATGGGCGAGATCGACAGCCTGATCGTCGAGTGATCCCCGGGGGCTCGCGCGCCGAACTTGCCAACTGGCTTTATCCCCGCTTCCGGGCCATCGGGGGAGGTCCGTGGAGGCGGGGATAACCCGGCCCCAAACCCTTTGTGACGTTTCAGTGACAGTTCGATGACGGTCGGGGCTGAAAACCCCCTGTTTATTCCCGCTTCCCGCCCCTCATGGTAAGGTCCGGCCGGCTCAAGCGGGGGTGATGGGGCACGTGAAAAAGGCGCGGGGACCGTTCGACTTCAATTTTCTCATCAGTCTCTTTCTGGCCCTCGCCGTCTGGATGGGCCTCAGAAACGACGTGATCTGGGAAAGTTTCGTCGGCGAGGCCGACCGCGAGGCGATCCAGATCGCCTTCGCCATGCGGGTCAACCGGACGCTCGAAGGCACGGGGCCCATCCTCTTCCTCAACCTCGACGATTCCGTCTGGCACGGCGAAAAAAGCGACAGCCCGCCCCTTGCCTACGCACCGCGCCCCGTCATCTACAAGCTCCTCCGCGACTCGTTCGGCACGCCCGGCTTTCCGCGCCCCAAACTCGTCATCGCCGACTTCGATCTCTTCTGGCGCACCCCCGACGAAGAAGCCGAAGCCAAGATCGACGCCCTGCTCGAGGAATGGGGCAGGGACCCCGAAGCACCGCTCCTGGTGCTCCAGCGCGAAGTGGTCGACGGCGACGGCACGAAAGCCTATCCCGCCGCCATCCGGCCATCGGCCCGCGACCGTTTCATAAACGAAGCGCCCGAAGGAAACATCGTCTGGGCCAGCGCCCTCTTCACCGGCGACGAAGTGATCGGTGCCCGCTATTTCGAGCACTTCCTGTGCCTGAAATCCGATGAAGGTCCCGGCGTCGTCGCCAGCACCGCGCTTTATGCGGTGGCCGCCCGCCGTTCCGCCTCCGCCCGCGAGGCGGTCGCGCAGGTCGACGCGGCGATGGCGCAGCCGCTTCGCTATTGCGCCGGCGAAGGGTCCGGCAGCTACGAACTCGAAGTCAGCGGCCGCGACGCGCTTTTCTTCAGTGGCCAGAGAAGCCTGATTAACTATAGCGCGCGGCCTCAGGGCGATTTCGATTTCACGAGCCCCGGCCTCATCGCGGCGGACATGTTCGTGATCCCGGCCGCCGCGGTCAGCAGCGAAATGGTCGGCGGGCTTGCCGCAAATAGCGGCATCGTGATCATCGGATCGGCATCCCTGACCGCCCGCGACCGTCACATAACGCCCTATGGACCGATGGGCGGTAGTCTGATCATCGCCAATACGGTGCGCGGCCTTGAGGTCGGCGGCCAGGTTCATCGCCTCCACTGGATAATCGAGGCGTCCTTATTGTCCGTATTCGTCTCATTGATAGTCCTGGCCTTCTGGTATTGCCGTCTCGCCCGCGAAATCGTCGATATCGAGCCCGCGTCCGAGGTTCCCTGGTATGTCGAGGCCTACCAGATCCCCTTCGCGCTGCTCACCAATCCCGTTATCGTCAAGATCCTGATCGGCGTTTCGGTTTTTTGGCTCGGAGCGCTGGCAACTTACTATATGCTGGACTACGGGCTATGGATCGGGTTTGCGGCGCCCGCCTATGCAGCGGCGCTTAATGAAGCGCGCGAGGATTTTGAAGAACTGATGGAGAATCTCCGTGAAAAGAAAGCTCGTGCCAAATAGGTGGATGCTCGCTCTCGGGGCGATCGTTCTTGCCGCGCCGGCCGGAAGCAGTGGTGCCGCTGCCGCGATTGCGCCCTGTTCTTCCGCCACCGTCGCCTTCGTGAAAAGCATCAAGGGCGATGGCGGCAATGTCATGCTCGCGCGCGGCGGCGAAGAAGCGCAGCTGACGGCCTTTGCGCCGCTCTGCACCGGCGATGTGCTGAAGCTCAAGACCTCCAACGAAGCGGTCGTGCTCGGCATCGCCGGCAGCACCGCGCCGGCGGAGGTCGTCGGCCCGGTTGCCTACAATGTCGGGCCGGGGAGTGCCGGGGGCGAAGCGCTGACGGAAGTGCTTGAAGACCGCCTCCTTCCGCTCGGCGAACGCACCATCGGTCAGGGATTGGCGCGCTCCGCCGATCCGTTCGAGTTCGGGCTTCTCGATCTCGAAACCGAGTCCGCTCAGATCGGCTCGGGCAACCGCCCGCTCTGGATCGGTTGGGCCGGCGGACAGGCGCCTTTCGATGTGAAGGTTACCGGCCCCTCGGGTCAGACCTTCGAAATGACGGCGCTTGAAACGAACGATTATGTATTTCCTGCAACCGACATCGAGCCGGGCCGCTATTCGGTTTCCGTTTCGGACGCGAACGGCCGGACACGGGAAACCGGGTTCGAAGCCGTAACCGATGTGCCGGAAGTGACGACCGTCGCGATCCCGGCATGGATGGGTGCGGATTCGGGCGCGATGCTCAAGGCGTTCTGCGTCGCGGCGGAAGACCCCTACACCTGGTCCTTCGAAGCGGCGCAACAACTCGCCGCCGCACCCGATGCCGGTCTCGACCGGGAAACCGCGCTGGCGCTGATCGCCTCGGGCGACACCGCCGCTCTCTGCCCCGGCGGAAACGGCTGATGCGTTACTCGGCCGATGTGAGCTTGCCGGTTGTGCGAATGAGCGGTCGGCTCGCATCGCCGATGACGACGTAGGGCCCCCAGTAGTAGGGGTGGCTGAACTTCTGTTCGGCAATCAGCGACATCTGCGCCGTGCGGAGCGCATTGTCGATCGCCAGACCGTTTGAACTGGCAAAGAAGCGCCTGACGACAAGGTCGGCAGCCGCGTCGTCCGCCACCCAGTGGGTCGCCATCACCGACCGGGCGCCGGCATAGATGAAACTGCGAACCAGCCCGTCGAGCTGGGCGCCGTCGAAAACCGCCGCGATGCCCTGGGCGCCTTCCGCTTCGCGCGCCGTGTCGCAGGCGGCGAGCAGTACCAGTTCCGCGTCGAGCTTCAGGTCCAGAATTTCCGACGCACTGAGAAAGCCGTCGCCGCCATCCTCAGCCAGCGAGGTCAGGAGCGACGGTTCGGTGATGCAGAACCCATCACCGAAGAAACCATGCGTCACGAAAACCAGCACCTGCTGGTCCGATAGGTCGTCGCTGGAAAGGGTGCTTTTGTCGGTGAACGTCGCTCCCGTGACATCGGTACGAATGAATCGGGAAGCGACATCGCCCGCGAGCGGCGTCAGGGGCCGCGTCAGGGCATCTTCGGAAAGGAAGAGTGTTCCGCAGCGGTCGGGACGTCCCTCCGCAACCATGCGCGCCGTGAAGTCCTCCGTCCATGCGGCGGATGTCTTGGGCGGCACGGGTGGTCCGAAAACGGTAACGGTTCCGGACGACTTCGCCGGCCCTGCCTGCCTCGCGGCGACGAAACTCGCTGCACTCGGCGCGCTTGCGAAGTTGAACTCCGTCGCGAGAAACGCGACATCGGTGTAGTCGCGAGTCCGCTGCGGCGCGCGGATGTCCGCAGGCAGCCGGGAAACGAGGATGGCGGGCGGAACCGAGCCGATCACGCCGCGCGGCGCAAAGATGATCGTATCGATGCCCTTGGCGGTGAGCTCCTCGTGAACGGGCCCGAAGATGCCCTCGAAGAGTTCATGCGCCTGTTCGATCCCGTACGGCGGAACACCCGCCGCCCGGCTTCGCAAGGTGACGCGAAGCCGCCGGACAAGCGCCTCGGCGCTCTCGCGCGTGAGCCCGGTCTTGAAGACACGGGTTTCGCCGCCGAAGATCGCGTAGCCAAGTCCGCCCGAGCGCGTCGCGGTAAAGGCGATCAGCGCTTCGTTCGGTGCGAGGGTCGTCGCGATGTCTTCCGTGGCAACGCCGCGATTGACGAGTTGCATATATTCCGGCTCGGCGCGCCGCGCTTTCGCTTCGGCATCGAGAACGGCTGCTTCCGCCGCTTTTGCTTCCGCCTCGAGCGTGGCCAGCCTTTCCGGATCGTCGACGCCCGCTTCCGCCTGCAGCGTCTGCAAGGCGTCGCCAAGTTTGCGCTCGGCGTCCTGAAGCGCCCTTATCTCTTCCGATGCGGTATCCGAACCGATGCGCGCCGAGGCGAGTGCCATTGCCGCCGCCGCGCGGGGTTCGACAACGGCTTCGAATGCCTGGATGTAGCGCTCCTTGAGTTTCGCGGCGTTGCCCTCGTTCCTGTTGATGGCCTCAACGAGAAGCGCCAGATATTCGCCCGCATTGTCGGGTGAGACGCCGAAAGAGCCTTCGACCGCGAGATAGAGTTCGAAGGCCTCATGATAGTCGGCAAGCGCGCCGGCTTCGTCTCCTGCCGCAAGGCGCGCGCGCCCGAGGCTCGTCAGGAAACGCGCGGTAAGAAGCGAGCGCGGCTCCTGCTTCCGCCATTTCGCGAGCACCGCCTGCAACCGGCCGATTGCCGCGCTGGCGCGGCCCGCGTCGAGAGCGTCGAGAGCGCGCTTTTCTTCCACCAGCGTTTCAAGCCAGAGGACCGACCCGGCGGGTGCCGAGTTGATGAGAGTGGAGGCTTCGTCCAGCGAATCCGCCGCCTCGGGCTGCTCCATGAACGAAAGCGCGACCGCTTGTACATAGGCCCGGTGTGCCTTGAGCACGATGGCGCGTACCTCGGGCCGCAATTCGGTGTTCGAATAGAGCGGCGGCGCGCTGTTGGCGTCACGCTGGTTCACGTACCCTGCTTCGCGGGCGGTAATGACGCTGAGGTCGTTCGTATCGGCATGCGTCAGCACGGCCGTTCCGTCGTCGAGATCGATTGCGAAATCCCGGCGGGTCTCGGCAAGGGCGGCGGCATAGTCTCCCTTGTTCAGATAATGAACGGCGCGATAGTTGACGATCTTGTCCTGAACCCATGCCGTCGTCTGCGACCCGAGCGAACTCGACGTGTCGTCGAGCAGACGCTCGGCTTCCGCGAACCGGCCCTGATTGCTGAGATTGAGCGCAAGGTCGAGTGCGATATCCGCACGCCGCGCCGCGTCGCCGCCGAACAGTCCATCCTGAATCGCAACCGCCTGCGCATAGTCCTCAGCCGCCAACGCGAATGAGTACGAGATATTGCGCTGATGCCCGCGCCGCCGCAAAAGCTCCTGGTCCTGCATCGCCTGCACACCCGGCAGCAAGGCAAGTTCTTCCTCGGACAGCGCCTGCGGTGGCTCGGCACCGGTGAGTACGGCACCGGCCCGCTGCATGGCGGGCAGGGCGCCCGGCAATCCGCGGGCGCGGACGTTGCTTTCCGCGCCTCCCATCTCTATGGCGACATCCTGGAAGAGATCGCTCGACTGCGCGCCCGGACAGCGCATGAGCGTTCCCTGCTCGGAGCCGAACTCGTCCTCGGGGATACACCCCTGCAACAGACTGCGGTCAAGTACCGCCGCCTCCACGGGCTGGACCCGCACAATGGCGGCGGCCTTTCGCCACTTGCCGCAGAAGAGTTCATATTGCGCGCCGTCGCCCCCGGCGATCTCGATATCGTCACGCCGGACCGCGCGGCAGGTTTCCGCATCGGCGCTCGCGCCAAGGTCGAGCGAAGCCGGAAACTTCTCGACCGGCACGCTCACGCAGCCTTCGACCAGTGGAATGAGAAGCGCGAGAGCGATGAGTTTCCAGGTTTTCATCTGACCCCGGCTCCCCACAGGCTTTCATTGCCGGTCGCGGCGACGCCGCCTAGGTCACCCTCGCCATCGAGGTCGTCGTCGTCATCGTCGAAGCTGAGGTCGGGCCCGGCGACATAGGGATTGGGGTCGCTTCCCGCCACGCCTGCTGTCGGCTCCGCTTCGCGCAGCAACGCGTTCGAACAGCTTACCGGGTCGCCGATGATGCAGAGATTGAACCGGTAGTCCGTCGATTTCTCGAGTGGTTCCTCGATGACGTTGCCGTTCGCGTCCGTCGTGCCCGGAAACAGGATGCGCGGCTCGAGGCCCGCCGAGTAGCTCGTCACCCGGGTGCCGTCGTCGCGGATTATCACGCCGAACAGAACGACCTTCTCGGGCCCGTCGCCTGAAGGGTTGACCACGCCTTCGTCGACAGCGGCCACCTTGAAGACGATGCCGCGGCCGTCGACACCGCTGCCTGTGTTGAGCTGGACGATATCGCCGGGGGCATAGAGCTTCAGGTCGTCCGCCGCAATGAAGATGTGGTTGCGGGTGGCCTTGAAGGCCGCGGGGTTCAACTTGCCAAGCGAGGCGAGCGAGGGATCGTCGGCTTGGTAGAACGCCTGGAATGCCTGCGGACCGATGATGATGTCCTGCGAAGAATTGAGGGTAACGGCACCGAGCCGCCCGGTCGTCGTGTCCTGCCCCAATTCTCCCGGGACGACGATCAGTCCCGGACGCCTGTCGTCGGCACCGTCGACATAGCCGAGGGTGAGCGCATCGAGCCCTTGCACCGATCCGGCGGCAATGATCTGCGAACTGTTATCTGCGCCGACCGAAAGATCGCCGAGCGTGGCGCCGGTGAAGTCGACATCGAGCAGCAGCGCATCGTTTGCTTCCGCATCGATCCTGAGTTTCCCCGTCGATATGCGGGAGAGTTCATCCGCATCGATGGTAAGACCCGCCGGATTGCGCAGGACAACGGTTCCCGTCCCGCCGTCGCCGCCGAGTACGACTGTCGTTCCGCTATCGAGCGAAGTGAGTTGCACTTCGTCGCCGGCGCTGATCGACCCTGACAGGTCGAGATCGAGCGCAAGGATGCTGACGTTGGTGAGCGAAGCGATCCTGTTGATGATGGCGTCGCCCTGGCCAGCCTCCAGAAGGAGCAAGCCGCCATTGGCGGTTACCGCCCCCTGCACGTCGACATTGCCCGTCAGCGCCTGAAGTGCCACCTGACCCATCGAGACAATGTCTCCGAGAACACTGACGGCACCCGCGACTATGGTCGTGTCGAGCTTGCTCTCGATGTCTTCGGCCGATGCGTGGCCGAGCTTGGCTTCGATAAGGACATCGCCGTTTGTAGATGACGTCTTGCCGCCAAACGTTGCATCCCCGGTCATGGCCCGGAACGTTGCGTCGCCGCTTGCGGATGCGTCTCCGGAAACCTCGAGCGCCGCCGCCGTCACGTCGATCGTCGTCGCGGCGTCGAGGGAGACCAGATCCACTTCACCCCCGGCCTCGATTTCGATGGCGCCGGACGTTGCGGTGATGCTGTCGGCCGCCATTATGTCCCGGGCAGCTTCGAGGTAAACGCTCGCCGCCTCGACCGCTCCCTGGAGATCGATATCGAGCAGTTCGGCAATCATCGCAAGGGCCCCGCCGGCCGTTGCGACGTCCGTCACCTCGATGTCGTCGGCGGTTATGTCGAGCGTGGTGTCGGCGTCGAGCCCCGCGGTCGTGACCTCGCCTTCCGTGGCTTCGATGAGGATGGAGCCGGTCGAGGTCATGTCGTCATTGAGGGTGGCATCGCCTGTCGTTGCGACGATGGAGGCGCTGTCTGTGGCGGTGACGGGGCCGGTCAGTTCGACACTTGCGCCTTCGATATCGATATCCGTTCCCGAGATGTCGCCCGCCGTCGCTTCGACGGTGACCGCTCCTCCTGTCGTCATTAAGCGTGGCATCGCCTGTCGTCGCGACGATGCTCGCACTATCTGTCGCGGTGACCGGCCCGGTCAGTTCGACACTTGCGCCTTCGATATCGATATCAGTTCCCGATATATCCCCGGCAGTTGCTTCCATCGTCACCGCTCCGCCGCCCACGACGGTGCCGTCAAGGTCGATGTCGGCAGCGGTCACGTCCAGTGTCGTGGCGGCATCGAGCCCGGTAGCGCTGATCTTGCCGGACGCGGCCTCGATCAGGATGGAGCCGGTCGAGGTGAGGTCGTCGTTGAGGGTGGCGTCGCCCGCCGTCGCGACGATGGAGGCGCTATCCGTCGCTGTGACCGGACCGGTCAGCTCGACGCTCGCACCTTCAATATCGATGTCGGTACCGGAGATATCTCCCGCGGTCGCTTCAATTGTGACCGCCCCGCCGCCTGCGACCGCGCCATTGAGGTCGATGTCTTCGGCAATGACGTCAAGCGTGGTGGCGGCGTCCAGCGCGGCCAGGCCGGTATCCCCCCCGGCTTCGATGCCGATCTCTCCGGCAGTGGACGTAATCGTTCCGGTCGCCGTCACATTCCCTTCCGCATCCAGGGAAACGCTTGCCGCTTCGACGGCGCCCTGCAGGTCGATGCCGAGCAGCTCCGCGACCATGGAGAGGGCCCCACCGGCCGTTGCGTTGCCCGTCACCTCGATGTCGTCGGCGGTGATGTCGAGCGTGGTGTCGGCCTCCAGCCCCGCGGTCGTGGCTTTGCCTTCGGCGGCTTCCAGCAGGATCGAACCCGTCGAAGTCATGTCGTTGTTGAGGGTGAGATCGCCGGTCGTGGCCGTGATCGAAGCGCTATCCGTTGCCGCCACTGTGCCAGTCAGCTCGACGCTCGCGCCCCCGATATCGATATCCGTTCCGGAAATGTCGCCGGCTGTCGCGGTCATCGTTACGGCCCCACCCCCCAATACCGTGCCATTGAGATCGATGTCTTCCGCGGTCAGTCCAAGGGTGGTGTCCGCGTCCAATCCAGCGGCCGTCACCTTGCCGGACGCGGCCTCGATCAGGATGGAGCCGGTCGAGGTGAGGTCGTCGTTGAGCGTGGCATCGCCTGTCGTCGCGACGATGGCGGCGCTATCGGTGGCGTTGACGGGGCCGGTCAGTTCGACACTTGCGCCCGCGATATCGATATCCGTCCCCGAGATGTCGCCCGCCGTCGCTTCGAGGGTGACCGCTCCTCCTCCGGTTACCGTCCCGTTGAGGTCGATGTCCCCGGCGGTGACGCCTAGCGTCGTGTCCGCGTCGAGCCCGGCTGCGGTGACCTTGCCGGAAGCCGCTCCGATCAGGATGGACCCGGTCGAGGTCATGTCGTCGTTGAGGGTGGCATTGCCTGTCGTCGCGACGATGGAGGCGCTGTCGGTGACGGTGACCGGGCCGGTCAGTTCGACACTTGCGCCTTCGATATCGATATCCGTTCCCGAGATGTCGCCCGCCGTCGCTTCGACGGTGACCGCTCCTCC
>MRWG01001116.1_pt1 | contig 78087 bp, 70 predicted proteins | sample 1013341 | NCBI WGS metagenome assembly MRWG01 (sample SAMN06117577, study PRJNA244670) | biofilm metagenome | biome: Water; feature: Cathode Biofilm; material: Biofilm; isolation source: microbial consortium enriched at the cathode of a solar microbial fuel cell | place: USA: District of Columbia ...
AGCAGCTCCAGTCCGAATGAGGAAGCAGCTATTTTTTCCAGTTCACCTGATTTCAGGTTCAAAGCCGACGCGCGAAACGCGGTACCAAGAACGGGGCGTCCTGGTCTGTCGGCGCCGATGTAGACATTCCCCTCAAGTGACGCAAACCCAAACCGCATCAGAACGGCCTGATCCGCGGCTTCCGTACAACGGGTCAACAGCCAGCCACAATCCGGATCCTCAGGGCCATAGAACAAGTCTGCCGCCAGGTGATATTCTTCCCGGGCATCCGGTGTCAGAGCATAAAAGCTGCGCCTGCCTTCCCGCTCACCTATCAACTGACCTTTTGAAACCAGACGGGACACCGCTGTCCTGACAAGCGATTCATTAACGCTGAAGCCGGCGCAAAGGCTGATCAGGTCTCCCATCCACAGCACACCGCCACGCGGTTCAACGATGTCGCCGTAGATGGTCACGATCAGCTGCGCAGCCTTGGGCGGAAAGGGCCGCAGGAAACTGTCAGCAAGTATTTCGGTTCCGGTGTGCATGAAGCTTCTGATCCGTCAGCATTTTTCTAAAGCTTATCTGTACGGCGGCTGCAAACCAAGATGTTCACGGATGCTCTCGACAACATTCCGGCGAAAGTGGACTTGAAAACCCGATTTTTGAACGTTATAAAATTACACGTTATAAAATTACATCATCCTGAAGGCCTACCTATGCCCCTCACCTTCTCCGCCATCAAGAACAGCGCCTGCAGGTCACTTTATCTGACGGCTCCCGCCGCAGCAGCACTAGTGACCCTGACAGTGAATGCGCACGCCGACGCCCCCCCCAGTGTCGTCACGTCCATCAAACCGATCCATTCCATCGCGTCGGCTGTTATGGAAGGTGTCGGGACGCCCTATGTCCTTGTCGACGGCGCCTCCTCTCCTCATGGCTATGCGCTGAAACCGTCGCAGGCATTTCTACTTCAGGGAGCCGATGTGGTGTTCTGGGTTGGGCCAGAACTGGCTCCCTCGCTGAAGAAGCCAATCGAAACCATGGCCAAGAATGCTGTAACGGTCGAACTGATCGATGCGTCTGGAATTCATCAACTCGACATTCGAGAAGGTGCCAGCTTCGACGCCCATGATCACGATCACGACGATGGGCACAGTGGCGAAGAGCATGCGCATGATCATGCAGAAGAAGAAGAAGATGACCACGACCACGCTGGCGGCGAACATGATCACGAAGAGGGCGCACATGAACATGCCGGCCACGAACATGATGACGACGACAGCCACGCCGATGCCCATGACCACTCGGGTCACGACCACGACGCAGAGCATCAGCACGCGGCACATGAGGCTGTCGATCCGCATATCTGGCTGAACCCGGAAAACGGCATCGAGATCGCAAAAATCATGGCAGATACCCTAGCGAAACAGGATCCTGCCAACGCCGAAATCTATAAAAAGAATGCAGCGGCGTTTTCCAAGCGGATCGCGTCACTCGATCAGGACATTTCCGCTGAACTGGCTCCGTTTGCAGACAAAAAGTTCATCGTCTTCCACGATGCCTATCATCATTTCGAACATCACTATGAAATCGAGGCCAGTGGATCGGTTACCGTTTCTCCGGAAGCTCTGGCGAGTGCAGACCGAATTCAGGAAATCCAGGGCAAGATCAGGGACCTCGGCGTAAGCTGCGTTTTTCAGGAACCGCAATTTGACGCAAAGCTGGTTTCGGTTGTTCTGGAAGGCAGCAGCGCTCGGTCAGGTACGCTTGACCCGCTGGGCACCGATCTTGAAAATGGCCCGGACCTTTATCCGCAACTTCTGAAGGGGCTCTCAAGCTCTCTGAAGGATTGCCTCGGCGGCGCCTCCTGATATTGCCTCTTCGAGATGGCAAACAAAAAAGCCGCCGGAGGTCACCCCTTCGGCGGCTTTTGTTGTTCTGCAATTCCAGATCAGGACGTTCTGACTTTTTCCCGCTCTGCTTCGGTTTTCTCGATGGCCTTCAACAGATGCATGTCCCTGTCGTAGACGTCGGTATAGAAGGCAACCGTCCCGTCCAACTCAGGCCACGCCGTGAAATAGGACACATAAACCGGAATATCGCCGGTCACCTGTTCTTGCTGGTTCTGACCGCCCGAAATACGCGAGCTCACGTAATCCTTGGATTTGCCGAGAACCGCAGCGGCCATGGCCCTCGGATCCTGCAGACGGATGCAGCCATGGCTGTATGCGCGCATATCCTTGTTGAAGAGGTTTTTTGACGGCGTATCGTGCATGTAGATGTGATGCCTGTTCGGGAACAGGATCTTGACTTCGCCAAGCGCGTTCGAGCTGCCCGGATACTGGCGGACGTTGACCGATTGCTGTTTGGAAGCAACCGCGTACCAGTCGACTGCAGAAGAGGAAACCTGCCGGCCGCCTGGTGTCGTTACTTCATAACCGGCGCGGTCGAGATAACTCGGGTCGTTGGCCAGTTTCGGCAGCATTTCATTGACAATGATCGAATACGGCACGCCCCAATAGGGATTGTATTCAACGATTTCGATCTTGTCGTAGAAGAAGTTGGTCTGATTGGACTTCTTGCCGACAACCACCCGCATGCTCAATGGAGCTTCGTCAGGCGCAGTATAGGTCGCGGTGAAGGCAGCCTGGTTGATGAAAACCTTGCGTTCGCCGAGCTCTTCGGGAAGCCAGCGGCTGCGCTCCATGGCCAGTTCGACCTTGGCGATCTTCGCCGCGTTGGTTTCGCCGACCATCGCGTTGATGGTGTTCTTGCCGATAATACCATCCGGCGTGAGCTTGGCTTCCTTCTGGAAAGCCTTCACCAGCTCAACGAGTTCCGGAGAATAAAGTTCAGCGCCATCATAGGCAGTCAGCGTCTCTTCATGAGCCGACTTGAGTTCCTCCGAGCCGTTCTTGGCGATCGCGGCGACGATGTTCTTCATTTCCGGGCTGGATTTGCCAGCCTTCAGGAAAGTGCCGGGCGCGATGACGATCTGGTCGGCGTCTTCATCTTCTGCTCGCAAGCGGGCCAACTCTTCGGTCAGCTTGCGGAAATGTTCACTCTGAGGCTGCGCTTTGGCAACTGCTGTTTCGGCATTGGCCGCTGCCTTGAAGCCTTCCAGGGCTGCAACGAGATCGACTTCATGCCTCGGAAGATCGTGATATTCGGAAATCCGGTTCGGATCGACACGTCCGCGCCTCGAATCCAGAACATATGTCAGAACGGCTGCACTCATCTCCATCTCGAACCGCATCGTGGCGGCATCGAGTGCCTCACCTTCAAGACCTTCAGTTACGGGAAGATCGACGACATAGTCTTCCGGGTTCAGCGCAAATTTGCCTGTTTCAGCGAGACTGCTGCGGACCGCGATTGCCTTTTCTGTCGGCTTACCGTCTTTCACCCAGACGAAATCGGGATGCTCACGATAGAATGAAATGACTGCAGAACCCACTTCCGGAAGGACGGTGAGCGACATGTCTTTCAATGCCGGACGCGCCGTGTCGAATGCGGTCAGGACGACCGGAGCCTGTGGCAGGCTATCGCTTTCGGTGCTCGGGGCATCCGTCGTTTCAACGGGCTGGACATCAGGCTTCACCTCGGCGGACTTGATCTCCGACAATTCAGCCAGCGAAACCTTCTTCCAGCTGTCGGCCGTGTAATTGAGGTAGCGCGGCGCAGAGACCTTTGCGGTAACGACCTTCTTGCTAAGATCCTGCTGGCGCTCACGCTCCTGCTGCCGGCGATGCGCTTCCGGATTGAACAGACGCTGGAACAACCCCTGCGCGGAAGCAGGCTCAACCGAGACCAGGTTAAAACCGGAAAAAAGCACCGTCGCCATCAAGCCAGCCCTGAGGGACGTCCCCAGGACAGAACGTTTCGGTTTTTTCCTGGTACATTCGCTCAGTGCCATTGCATTCGCTCGCATTGTCTAAACCCGCTTTTTTTAAATCTTTTCGAACCTGACGCCTTGCCCAAGTCACCAGGGTTTTATTGCTTCCCTGCAAGGAACGAAGGCTGTTCGGCATATCCGCCGAGGATGTTCTACATCCGAGCGTGATATGGCAACGCAGTTACCGTGCAACCGGGCCCCGCGACCCGATTCCCGGAAACTGCGCCCGTAAACCGTTTGATACTATAACAGGGTTCATCAGATGGTTAAGGGGCGCCGTCCTACACAGGTTTGAAATCAGGCGACTGTGACGATTTTGCCTCGTTGCTGACAGTACAGCTGCCCACCATCACGGTGCCAGAAACGGCAGAACTGCGGCTGTTTGGAAAAACTACCTGGCGTGATTGGCATCACGCCGCCTTCTTCGTCAAAGGGGTATCTACGGCTTCACGAGTACGTGAGACATTACCGGAGAGCCAAATGCCGTTTCAATTCAATGTTGGTGACCATTCGTCACCGATCTGGAAATACACAAGTTTCAACTCTTCCCAGTATTCAAAGCTGAAATGGGCCAGAAACAAGCTTTTCAAGATGGTCAAGAACAACCCGGGATGTAATGCCTATTTCCGGACGCTCCCCAAGGGGCGAAGCTTGTCGGACATGATCAACGACAGCTCGATTTGGGTGAATTACGGACCGACCATTTCACCGCTACATGGGGAAATCCACGTTCCTTCCGGGGAAATCGCGGTTGGTGACCGGGCCTTTAAAATGGGCAGGTGGATGGTGCTGGCCACCATCATTCATGAATTCGCGCATCACAACGGCGCCCCGATTACGGGTGGCGACACACGCGCAGAAGAAGCCGTCTATCACTGCGGTCTCGGCAGTGCGAAGGAATATTACGACGGCATTGATGACCCGAACACGCCTTACGACCCGAACGTCGGCGGTTGATCAACATAACCTGGTGCGCGGCCCCAAAGCATGGGACCGCACCCGGTAGGGCAGAAAAAGATCAGAACGGAATTTCGTCGTCCATGGGGCCGCCACCGCCACCGGACGGACCGCCGTAACCGCCACCGCTGCTGGAACCGCCGCCATAGCCACCACCGAAATTCCCGCCGGAACCGGAACCGCCGCCGCCGAAGCCACCTCCGCCGCCGCCTTGTGAGTCATTGCCGTAATCGGGAAGACCGCCGGATGCACCGCCACCTTCGCCGCGGCCGTCAAGCATGGTCAGGTTGGAGTTGAAGCCCTGCAGCACGATCTCGGTGGAGTACCGGTCCTGACCGGACTGATCCTGCCATTTGCGGGTCTGAAGCTGGCCTTCGAGATAAACCTTTGATCCCTTGCGCAGATATTGCTCCGCAACTTTGCAAAGACCGTCGTTGAAAATCACGACACGGTGCCACTCCGTCTTTTCACGACGCTCACCGGTGTTGCGGTCGCGCCAGGATTCCGACGTCGCAATCCGGAGATTGGCGATCGGGCGGCCATCCTGCGTACGGCGGATTTCCGGGTCTGCTCCCAGATTGCCGACCAAAATTACTTTGTTGACGCTGCCCGCCATACTGAACTCCTGTTTGTTTTTCGTTGACCCCGCCGACGATGTACGTGTGCTTCTCCGGCACGTGTCGATAAACGGTCAACGTTGCAAGCTTTGCTGCTAGAAACCAGAACCCTAACGGCACGCCAACAGCTTCGCCGCTATTTTCGCCAGGCTTCACTCATTTTCCACAAGGCAACTTAAAAACTGCCGCCTGGTTCATCCGCCTAAAATTCGAGCAAAGTCGACAGACACAATCCCTGATTGCGCCAAGTTACAATTTGCTCCACTTTTGTTCCAATCAAGCCCCGATTTTTGTGTCAGGACATTATCTCATGAACTGCGAGGTTTCGGTCACCTATTTCTGCTCGGCTCCTGACGCTGCAATCGTTAATGTACTTGTTTTGTTCTTATCATTTCTGTAAAAGCGATTCAATCAGGCATCGCATCGACAAGTGCCTCTGGCACGATAATGAAAATGCCTCACTGGAAGCTCCGCCCGAAACTGCTATATCGGGGCAAACAGACATCATCGGCAATGGACCATCTTAGCGTATGCGAGAGCAACAATCGGCTTTGGGCGACGCATGCGGTCAGGAAGAACGACAATGAAGACAGCCAAGGGATCGCAGTCGGAAGAAGCCTGGAAGGCGGACCCAACACGGGTCATCAGCATCCGTGGCGCACGGGAGCATAACCTCAAGGGTGTCGACCTGGACCTGCCCCGCGACAAGTTAATTGTCATGACCGGCCTGTCTGGCTCAGGAAAGTCGTCACTCGCCTTCGACACCATATATGCAGAAGGACAGCGGCGGTACGTGGAAAGCCTGTCCGCCTACGCACGTCAGTTCCTGGAAATGATGCAGAAACCGGACGTCGACCAGATCGACGGACTGTCGCCGGCAATCTCCATCGAACAGAAGACCACGTCCCGCAATCCGCGCTCCACGGTCGGGACGGTTACGGAAATCTACGATTACATGCGCCTTTTGTTTGCGCGTGTCGGCGTTCCCTATTCCCCCGCCACCGGTCTGCCGATCGAAAGCCAGACCGTCAGCCAAATGGTCGATCGCATTCTGGAACTGGAAGAAGGTGCCCGCCTCTACCTGCTCGCGCCGATGGTTCGCGGCCGCAAGGGCGAGTATCGCAAGGAACTTGCCGAGCTGATGAAGAAGGGTTTCCAGCGCGTCAAGATCGACGGAACCTTCCATGAGATTTCCGAGGCCCCTGCCCTCGACAAGAAATTCAAGCACGATATCGACGTCGTCGTAGACCGTATCGTCGTGCGTGACGATATCTCCGGTCGGCTTGCCGATTCACTGGAAACGGCGCTGAAACTTGCCGATGGCATTGCAATTGCCGAATTTGCCGACAAGACCGATGAGAACGGCAACCCGGAACGGCTGATCTTTTCCGAAAAATTTGCCTGCCCGGTATCCGGCTTCACCATTCCGGAGATCGAGCCGCGTCTGTTCTCGTTCAACAATCCCTTCGGTGCCTGCCCCACTTGTGACGGCCTTGGAACGACACTCGCTTTTGAAGAAGACCTGGTTGTTCCTGACCACTCGCTTTCCCTGCGCGAAGGAGCTGTCCTGCCGTGGGCGAAGACAGGGTCGACATCACCTTATTATGCCCAGACGCTGGAAGCACTCTGCAGTCATTTCAAGGTGTCCATGGCAACGCCCTGGAAGGATCTTCCTTCGGAAGTGCGCGAGGCAATCCTTCATGGAACCGGCAATGCGAAGATTGAATTCGTCTATGATGACGGCGTCCGCAGCTACCGGACAGAGAAGACCTTTGAAGGTGTAATCGGCAATATCGAACGGCGGTGGCGCGAGACGGAATCCACCTGGGTTCGCGAGGAACTGGCAAGGTTTCAATCCGATCATGCCTGCCCGGCTTGCAGCGGGTTCCGTCTGAAGCCGGAAGCGCTTGCCGTCAAGATTGCCGGCAGGCATATCGGTCAGATCACCGAACATTCCATTCGCGATGCAAGCCTCTGGTTTGAAGCCCTGCCGGAGCAACTGAACGACAAACAGAGCGAAATCGCAGGCCGCATCCTGAAGGAAATTCGCGAGCGGCTGAAGTTCCTGAATGACGTTGGTCTTGAATATCTCACCTTGTCCCGGTCTTCCGGAACACTGTCAGGCGGCGAAAGCCAGCGTATCCGCCTCGCCTCGCAGATAGGCTCGGGGCTGACAGGAGTTCTCTATGTACTGGATGAGCCGTCCATCGGCCTTCATCAGCGCGACAACGCCCGTCTTCTGGAAACGCTGAAACACCTGCGCGATCTCGGCAATACGGTGATCGTGGTCGAGCATGACGAAGACGCGGTGCTGACTGCCGATTACGTTGTCGACGTCGGACCAGGAGCGGGTGTCCATGGCGGGCAGATCGTCGCCAAGGGCACTCCCTCCGAAATCATGGCCAATCCCAATTCGTTGACGGGGCAGTATCTGTCTGGATCCATGATGGTTTCGCGCAACGACGAGCGCAGAAAAATCAACAAGAAGCGGAAGATCTCCGTTCGCGGCGCCCGCGGCAACAATCTGAAGGACATTGACGTTGACGTGCCGCTCAGCACGTTTACCTGTGTCACCGGTGTGTCGGGTGGCGGCAAGTCCACGTTCCTGATCGATACGCTCTACAAGGCCGCGGCTCGTCGCCTCAATGGCGCGCGGGACAACCCTGCCCCGCACGATCGCATCGAAGGTCTGGAAGTGCTCGACAAGGTGATCGATATCGATCAGTCACCGATCGGCCGGACACCCAGATCCAACCCGGCGACCTACACCGGTGCCTTTACCCCGATCCGTGAATGGTTCGCCGGCATGCCTGAAGCAAAGGCCAGAGGCTATCAGCCCGGCCGGTTCTCCTTCAACGTCAAGGGAGGCCGCTGCGAAGCCTGTCAGGGCGACGGCGTCATAAAGATCGAAATGCACTTCCTGCCGGATGTGTACGTCACTTGCGACGTATGCAAAGGCAAACGGTACAATCGAGAAACGCTCGAGGTCGAGTTCAAGGGCAAGTCGATTGCCGACGTGCTCGACATGACCGTGGATGAAGCCGCCGTGTTCTTCTCCGCAGTTCCTGCCGTGCGCGACAAGATGGAGACCCTGGCGCGTGTCGGTCTCGGCTACATCAAGGTCGGCCAACAGGCGACCACGCTTTCAGGTGGTGAAGCGCAGCGCGTAAAGCTTGCGAAGGAACTCTCCAAGCGCTCGACGGGCCGTACGCTTTACATTCTGGACGAACCCACGACAGGCCTGCATTTTCACGATGTCGCAAAACTGCTGGAAGTGCTGCACGAACTGGTTGACCAGGGCAACACGGTTCTGGTGATCGAGCACAATCTCGAAGTCATCAAGACGGCAGACTGGATTATCGATCTGGGACCGGAAGGAGGCGACGGTGGCGGTACGGTGGTTGCAACCGGACGCCCTGAAGACGTTGCCGAGGTTTCGGAAAGCTACACGGGACAATTCCTGCAGGAACTGCTGCAGCGACGTCCGCAACGGGCGCACGACGCTGCGGAATAAGTCTTAACCAGTCTCCAGTTACGTGACGACAGGCATGTGTGCACCGCACACATGCCTTTTTCATTTGTATTTCCGCATGTTCCACGAATCATCCGGATTCTGTCTGCGCAAGCTTTGCTGCATTGCATCAAACGCATGTCAGGCATGCAGAGATGGCACTTCTTTTATTTTGAGTGGTGAAATATATCATTGGACAACAACGGCGCGGAACGCACACGCGTTTCGATAATTAAGGAATAAGAAGATGTTTGACACCGTGCGCCAAAAGTACAGCAACTGGGTAAGCTACCGCCGTGCGGTTGACGAATTGTCCCGCCTTTCGGCTCGTGAGCTTGCCGACCTCGGCATCTGCCGCAGCGACATCAAATTTGTCGCACGTCGTCAGATTGGCTGAATGAAATAAAGAGATCGCGTCCCTAGGCATCCTCCTCCCAGCCGACGGGCGTGTGACACGCAGGGCATCCTCCTCCCAGCCCTGTCACGTCGAAACGTCGCCCGCCAGCACCTCCTCCCGCTGGCGGGCGTTCGTTTTTCTGGCGTCCTGATTTCCTCCCATGCCTGTCTGGTCAGGCAAAACCCTCCCGACTGCATTTTCATTTCGCACCTGCGAACACTCAAATCATGACAGCTATGCGAAGCATGCGGGTCGTTTTGCCATTTCAACCCCATTAAGGCTTTTTTAATCTGCATTTTTTGCATATCAGCTTCGCGATTTCCCCTCTACCTCGCACTGCACAAAACACCTATCTTCCAGCCTGTAAGAGATGAACGGGCCAGACGCCGATCCGCGGTGCCATGGCCATGAGATAGCGAAAGGCCTAAACCATGATCGATACTGTTGTTCGCAAATTCAATAACTGGAAACGCTTCCGTCAGACCTATGACGAGCTGTCCAACCTGTCCAACCGCGAACTGGACGACCTGGGCATTGCCCGCTCCGACATCGCCCGCTACGCGCGCATGTCTGCGAAATAACAAAGCTTCGCGGTCAGAAGGTATCCTCCTCCCAACCTGATGACCGCATCTTCCGCGCTCCATGCGTGGAATTCCAAAAGCGCCTGCCGGTACCTCCTCCCACCGGCGGGCGTTTTTTGTTTTGTCGGCAATCATATCGGCGCCTGACTTCAGACCATTCGGTCACATCGATATGGCGCACATTGCAGTCGCCCCACTTTGCCTGTAATCAGGGCGGCACAGCAATTGTCCGGATCCACCTTGCCGCAAGTCGGTGACGAAAGGCGGCCGGAACAGGTCCCAGGGACACAAAATGACCCCCATCCATATCATTGGCGGCGGCCTTGCCGGTTCAGAGGCTGCCTGGCAGATCGCACAAGCCGGATTGCCCGTAGTCCTCCACGAAATGCGCCCTGTCCGCAAAACGGATGCTCATCAGACCGAAGGTCTTGCCGAACTGGTCTGCTCGAACTCTTTTCGTTCTGACGATTCCGAGCAAAACGCCGTTGGCCTGATACATCATGAACTGCGTCAGCTCGGTTCGCTCATCATGTCTTGCGCTGATGCTCATCAGGTACCTGCCGGCAGTGCACTTGCCGTGGATCGGGACGGATTCTCCAACGCTGTAACGACCGCACTTCAAAATCATCCGAATGTGACGATCTCGCGTGAGGAAGTCGCGGGTCTGCCCCCCTCTGAATGGGAAAAGGTCATCATTGCAACGGGACCGCTGACGTCACCGGCTCTCTCGGCAGCGATCCTGGAAAGAAGCGGGGAAGATGCTCTTGCATTCTTCGACGCTATTGCACCGATCGTCCATTTCGAAAGTGTTGATCTTTCCAAGGCCTGGTTCCAGTCCCGCTATGACAAGGTGGGGCCTGGTGGAACTGGCAAGGACTATCTCAACTGCCCGCTGGACAAGGTGCAATACGAGGCCTTTATCGATGCGCTTCTTGAAGGTGAAACAGCGGACTTCAAGGAATGGGAAGAAAACACGCCCTACTTTGATGGTTGCCTGCCAATTGAAGTCATGGCTGCCCGCGGCCGCGAAACACTTCGGCATGGCCCGATGAAACCCATGGGCCTGACCAACGCGCATAATCCGGAGGTGAAGGCCTACGCGGTTGTGCAACTGCGTCAGGACAATGCACTCGGCACGCTCTACAACATGGTCGGTTTCCAGACAAAGCTGAAATACGGTGCCCAGGCCGACATTTTCCGCATGATTCCAGGCCTTGAAAACGCACAATTTGCCCGCCTTGGCGGCCTTCACCGCAATACCTTCCTGAACTCTCCTAAGGTTCTAGATGGAACCTTACGGCTCAAAGCCGATCCTCGGCTGCGGTTTGCCGGTCAGATCACCGGCTGTGAGGGCTATGTGGAATCGGCGAGCGTCGGCTGCCTCGCCGGACTGTTTGCAGTCCTTGAAGCCCGCGGTCAAGAGCTCGTCCCGCCGCCCGCAACGACTGCCATGGGCGCGCTGCTCGGTCATATAACCGGCGGACACATCACACGGGACGAAGGTGCCGGCAAACCGGGCTCTTTCCAGCCGATGAATGTCAATTTCGGCCTCTTCCCCGAAGTGGACGCACCAAACAAGGATGAAAACGGCAAGCGACTGAAAGGCAAGGACAAGACCCGTGCAAAGAAGCTTGCGATGACCAATCGGGCGAAAACGGACTTCACGGGCTGGCAGGCCAAGTTGGGCCTTGTGAAACAGGCCGCCGAATAGTCGGTGCCGATTGGCCCCATGTTCAGGCATGTGCGGCGGGATCGAATGCATTTTCATGATTTTCAAACAGGCGCTTTTTCTCGCGGGAAAGCGCCTTTTTGCATGTCTGGAAATCAATCCGTACGGTATCAGATGGCCTTCAGTACGTTCGCGGACGCTCGCCAGAGTATCCATTGCCGCCTGAGTTGAGACATCTCCGCAACCTGCTTCAACGGGTCCAGGTCTTCCCGTTCCAGTTTTTTCAGGAATGGCTCCACAAGAACCAGTGGCAGGTAGGCTGCCTGACAGGCGGTTGGTACATCCTTTGACGCCTGACGCACACGGCCGAGGTGATGGCGGACATGGCCGCGCATTTCAGCAAGCACAGCCCGAAGTTCAGCCGTCGTTTCTCCTCGAAACACTGTCTGGACGTCAAGATTGTGCCGGTCACAGACGTCCTTCGGCAAATACATCTGCTGCCGCGACGCATGCCAAGGAAGTGCGCGCATCAAACCAAAGCGTTGGCAACCGGATTGGACGCAACAGCTCCATGTTCCGTGCCTTCGAGCAGGTCTCGCCACCATTGTAGCCGAACTTCACCTGGAAGCGGTTCCGACACCAGTTCTCGAATACGGGAAATCTCGGCGCTGTAGGCATAGAGCGCCATCAGTCCATTGCGATGGGCTTCTGGTGCCAGCAACGCACTGAGATAGCGGTCCTTGTCAAATTGACGAACCACATCGGCAGCATGGTCAAAATCGGTCGTCATAAAGCCCGATAGCCTTTGAGGTACTTCAGTCGACAGCGATCAGTGCAGCAGCGACAGCCCGGTCTTCCGACAGAAGCACGTTGAAGGTCCGAAGCGCGGCGCCTGTCGACATCGGGTCGGACAATATGCCCGCCTCCCGAAACAGGGTTTTCAGCTCTGCCGGCAAAGGTCGAAGTTCCTTGCCGGTTCCGACCAGAAGCACTTCAATGTCCGCCTGTTCCTCCAGAACCTTCTGAAAGGCTTCAGGAGTAAAGGCGGACGCATCGGTAACGTCCCAACCGTAGATTCCGCTCGGAACGCATAACAAGGATCCGCGATGAGACATCCCGGCAAACCGGAAGCCGCCGTTGCCATAAGCTTCGAGCGGCGCCCGACCGGGAAAATGCGCATCGCGGATTTCCATCGTACCGTCCCTAAGCCGACGCTTTCGCCTTTGGATCCTTTTCGCCATCGTCGTCCTTCGGAGACATGGCCTCCGCACGAAGATTGAAAAGGATCAGGAAAGGTGCCGCCAGGAAGATCGACGAATAGGTGCCGATCACGATACCGAAGATCATTGCCAGGGTGAACGACTGGATGACCTCACCGCCGAAGATGTAAAGCGCGAAAAGCGCCAGCAGCGTCGTGAGAGACGTCATGGTCGTACGAGACAGCGTCTCGTTGATCGACATGTCGAGCACTTCCGTCAATGGCCGCTTCTTGTATTTGCGCAGGTTCTCGCGAATACGGTCATAAACGACCACGGTATCGTTGAGTGAGTAACCGATGATGGTCAGAACGGCCGCGATACTGGACAACGAGAAATCAAGCTGCAGCAGGACGAACAGGCCAATGGTTATGACCACGTCGTTGGCCGTTGTCAGAATGGCCCCAACCGCAAACTGCCACTCGAAGCGGAACCAGATGTAGAACAGGATCGCCAGCAACGAGGCGGCAACCGCGATTGCCCCTGCCTGAGCCAGCTCACCCGAAACACGCGGGCCCACAACTTCGACACGGCGGAAATCCACTTCCTGACCTTCGAAAATGGTTCGCACCTTGCCGATAACGGCCTGTTGAGCAAGCTCGCCACCCGGCTGTTCTTCAACACGGATCAAGATGTCGTCCGACCCGCCGAATTCCTGCACCTGGACATCCCCAAGGTTCAGGGAAGACAGATCGGAACGGATCGAGGCGACATCGGCCGGACCATCGGTCTTGATTTCGATGATGGTACCGCCCTTGAAGTCGATGCCGTAATTCAGCCCAACGGTGAAGAAGGCGGCGATTGATGCGATCACCAGTACGATGGACAGCGGAAAACTGACTTTCCGCAGCCACATGAATTTGATTTTGGTGTTGTCCGGAACAATTCTCAGCAACATTTGAAAGTCTCCCGGATCAAATCGGCAATTTCGACGGACGGCGGTGGCGGAGCCAAAGGGCTACCAGCAACCGGCTGAACGTGAATGCCGAGAACACTGTGGTGAAGATACCGATGGCCAATGTCACGGCGAAGCCCTTGACAGGACCCGAGCCGAGCTGGAACAGGATCACGGCGGCGATCAGGGTCGTGATGTTGGCATCCAGGATCGTACCGAGGGCACGGCTGAAGCCTGCATCCACCGCAGAAATGACAGATCTCCCTGCCCTTGCTTCTTCGCGAATACGCTCGAAAATCAGCACGTTCGCATCCACCGCCATACCGATCGTCAAAACGATACCTGCAATGCCGGGCAAGGTCAGTGTTGCCTGCAGCATTGTGAGAGCACCGAAGATCAGGAAGATGTTCACCATCAGAGCCAGGTCGGCAATGATGCCGAAGCGGCCATAGGCCAGGATCATGAAGACGATCACCAGACCGCCGCCGATGATAGACGCCAACTTGCCTGCTTCAATGGAGTCAGCGCCGAGGCCTGGGCCGATAGAGCGTTCCTCGATGACGGTCAGCTTGGCCGGCAACGCACCGGCGCGCAACAGCACGGCAAGATCGTTGGCGCCCTCCAGCGTGAAGCTGCCGGAAATCTGACCTGAACCACCGGTGATCGGCTCACGGATAACCGGCGCGGAAATGACTTCATTGTCGAGCACGATTGCGAACGGACGGTTGACGTTCTGCTGCGTGATCTGGGCGAACTTGCGCGCGCCGGACTGATTGAAGCGGAAGTTCACAACCGGTTCGTTGTTGCGCTGATCGAAGCTGACCTGAGCATCGACAAGGTCTTCGCCCGACAGGAGCGGCGCTTCCTCGAGAAGATAAGGAATGGGCGGATCATCAACCGAAGTCATGATGACAGTGCCTGCAGGCGGACGGTTCTGAAGCGCCTGTTCGCCGGACATGGACGTATCGACCATGTGGAAAGTGAGCTGCGCCGTCTGGCCGACGAGATCTTTCAAGCGTTCCGGATCATCTTCACCCGGCGCTTCGACCAGAATCCGGTCGGCGCCCTGGCGCTGGATGCTGGGTTCCGTAGTCCCCAGTTCATCGACACGACGCCGGATGACCTCGATGGATTGCTGGACGATATTCGTCATGCGATCCTCAAGGCCACGCTCGGAATAGGAAAATCGAACGAGACCGTCTTCCGTCACGGTCATGTCAAACTCATTGACCGCCTGACCGCCAAAAACACTGGAGGCCAGCGGGTTGACGAGTGGTTGCAGACGCTCTTCCGCATCGGCCAGCCGCGTCAGATCGCGAATACGAACCTGAGCGGCGTCTCCCTGAACTCCGAGCCCCGTATACCCGATGCGCGGATCTTCGCGCAGGGTTGACCGGATATCGCCGACCAGCGCCTTCATGCGCTTCTGGACGTAATCCTGCTTGTCGATTTCATAAAGCAGATAAGCACCGCCCTGAAGGTCGAGACCGAGAACCATCTGGTTCTTCGGCAGGAAGTCCGGCCAGCTTTCAAGTTGTTTTTGGGAGAAGAAATTCGGCAGCGTGGTCAGGATGCCAGCGGCAACCACAAGCACGATCAGCGCGATTTTCCAGCGTGCGAAATAGAGCATGGTCAAGCCTTAAATGCAGCCAGGCCGATCTGAACCGGCCCGGCGGTATCATCGAAGCGGCGGGGATCGCGTTACGCGTTTTCCTTGGCCGGTTCGGTTTTGGAGCGCACTTCCTGCACCATGGAACGTACGAGACGAACCTTGACGCCCTCGGAAAGTTCGACCTGCACTTCACCGTCGTCTACGACTTTGGAAACCTTGCCGATCAGGCCACCGGTGGTCACGATGGTGTCACCACGGCGAAGGTTGGCAACCATATCCTGATGCTTCTTCATGCGCTGACGCTGCGGGCGGATGATCAGGAAATACATGATTGCGAAGATCGCCACGAAAGGCAGGATCTGGATCAAGAAACCGGAAGCGCCTGCCGGACCGGCTGCCTGCGCGTAGGCTGGTGTGATAAACATTCACTTCTCCTAAGTGGCGTTTTTGGTGACCACCGACCCCTCTGTCGGGTCTTCGGCAAAAACGCTCTCATTCTGGTGGCGCGGACTATAACTGCGGCGCGCCTCATTTCAAGCTTTGCAAGCAGTTTCCAGCGTACCGGTATGGGAATAACTGACGTTTTCGTGTTTCTCGCACCGTGTTAATCCTGCCATCACTTAATTCAGGGCCTGACATGGGCCTTTTTGACAGGGCTTGCAAGAAGAATGAACGCTGAAAACGACCTCACCGCATTAAATGCAAAACTCGATTCCCTGATCGACCTTATCGCACGTGCGGTGCCGGCCCGTCCCGGCCGCCCGGATTTTTCGGTTGCTGACGCTTTCGTCTGGGCGCCTGATCCAGGTGAACTGCTACCGGTTCAAAAGGTCAATCGCGTCGATATCACGTTGCTTTGTGCGGTTTCCCATGTGCGTGATCTTCTTCTCGACAATACGCGCCGGTTTGCGAAGGGATTACCTGCAAACAACGCATTGCTGTGGGGCGCCAGAGGCATGGGCAAATCCTCACTGGTCAAGGCTGCCCATGCAGCGATCGCCGTCGAAAACGCTTCCGCCGGCTTGAAACTCATTGAAATTCATCGAGAAGACATCGAGTCGCTGCCCAAACTCATGAACCTCATCCGGGACGTTTCCTGCAGGTTCATCGTTTTTTGCGACGACCTGAGTTTCGACAATGACGACACCTCGTACAAGTCGCTCAAAGCCGTTCTTGAGGGCGGGATCGAAGGTCGGCCTGACAACGTCATTTTCTATGCCACTTCGAACCGCCGTCACCTTCTGCCAAGGGACATGATCGAGAACGAACGCTCGACAGCAATAAACCCCGCAGAAGCTGTTGAAGAAAAGGTTTCGCTGTCGGACCGGTTCGGGCTTTGGCTCGGGTTTCACAAGTGCAGCCAGGACGACTACCTGGATATGGTGCGCGGGTATGCCGCACACTTTGACCTGAAGATCGAAGCCGACGAATTGCGGGCAAAAGCGCTGGAATGGGCGACGACGCGCGGCAGCCGGTCGGGCCGTGTCGCCTTTCAGTTCATTCAGGATCTGGCCGGCAGGCTCGGCAAGACGATTTCCTGAAATGACAAAGCCCGGCGCAAGGGCCGGGCTGATTGACAAGGTTCACGGTTTTTGGCCACGGACTGCCTTTTCTCATCCGGCGGATCGCAAGGTCCCACCGGATACGAGAATTGTCAGCGTCAGCGTCGCGGCAGGTATTTCAGCGGATCGACGGGCTTGTTGCCCTGGCGCAGTTCGAAATGGAGCTGCGGCTGGTTGACTGACCCAGTCGCCCCGGCAAGCGCAACCACATCACCGCGGCGGATCGTATCGCCCCGTTTGACCTTCAACTCGCTGTTGTGTGCATAGGCAGAGACCCAGCCGTCATTGTGACGAACGAGGATCAGGTTACCGTAGCCCTTCAGTTCGTTGCCTGAATAGATCACGGAACCGTCGTCAGCAGCATGAACAGGTGTTCCTTCAGGAACAGCAAGATTCACACCCTCGTTCTTGCCACCACCCGGCTTTGCGCCGAAGTCGGAGATGATACGGCCACGAACAGGCCACCGGAACTTGGCATCCGCGCTGTCGTCTTCCTGAACCTTGGCAACGACAGTTGGCGTCTTGATCGGTTCTGTGGGCCGGGCTTCCTGCGTCAGAGCGGGCTGTGGCAGCTTGGTTTTCTCTACCGTTCCCGACGGTGCCGCAGCAACGGGCTGCGAAGCGGCGGACGAAGCCTCAGGCTGACGGCGCGGTGTAGGCACACTCGAGGAAGACGATCCGGACGAAATGGAAGCTGTCGTCAGAGTTTGATCGGATCCACCGGGCTTGCGCCTCGGCAAGGTGCTGACGCGGACAACGTCGACCTTGCCCTGGCTGATATCAGCAAATGTCGGCTGCTGACCGTTCTTCTGATCAGGCCTCGGCATCGTCCCGACAGACGTCGGCACGGACCCAGTGACAACATTATCGCTTCGTCCAGCTGTCGGCAGTTTGACCTTGCCGCTTTCGCCTTCAGTCGTGCTCGTTGAACCGTTTCGTTCAGCGTAAACGTAAGTCGGGATGATGACGCTTTGACCCGGCTGTACCTTTGCCGGGTCGTCGATGCCATTGACAGCAACAATAGCCTGGATCGGAACACCATACCGGCGTGCCATCGAATGGATGGAATCACCCTGACGCATTTGCACCCGGGTTCCGCCGGCAGATGTCCACCCTTTCCAGCTCCTCACATTCCCGGTCGATGCCACTGCTTCAGGTGCGGGCTGTGTCGCAACTGGTGCTGCGCGGACAGGTGCAGGACGCTGAGCCGTCGTCACCGGCGCCGGCAACGGCGCAGACTGGACAGATGGTGCTCTGTTCGGGATGGACCCCGTCGTCACTGGCTGGGACGAACTCTGTGGAAGCCCTGCGGCGGTCCCTCCAGGCCCATTCACGATATCCTGGTATGTCGGCTGCTTCTGGCCGCCGTTGAGAATATCCCGCTGATTCTGTGTATTGCCCGTATAATAGGGTGGTTCACCAAATCGCTCGACCGCGCTGGAACATCCCGCGAGAGCAACAGCAACCAGCGACACTGTCGCTACCTTGCCCATCAGATCCCTGCGGAGGGTACGCTTCCGCTTCATCATCGCCTTAACTCTAACCGCTGACTGTGGCTGTTATGGTTAAGAGTAGACGGTAGTAAGGTTTATAAAGGCTAAAGACGGTTGACGCTTTCGCTGAAAAACAACGATTTCTCAGTATTGAAGCAAACCAGAAAGCCAGCAATCGCGCCGATTATAGTAAATTTGAACAGGCAAGTGGTCGAGCAAGCTCAACGAATGCATGGGCCAAGAACCGGCATGAAACACCGTTCTAGAGCTTCTTGGCGATTCCCGGCTGCAACATGACCGTCCGCACCATCATCAGCGTTTCCGCAGTCACAACACTCTCGGTTTTCTGGAACTTGATCAACGGCTGGGCCTTTTTTGCCTGACCGACCGGCGCGATCAGGATACCTCCCGGTTTCAGCTGCTGCAGCCAAGGATCTGGCACTTCTTCCACTGCCGCGTTGACGACAATCCTGTCGTAGGGGCCTTTCTGGCGAAACTCGCTCAAACCGTCGGCCTGCCGGGCTTTCACGTTCGTGAGTTTGAGCGCCTCAAAACGTCGTGTTGCCAGATCCGTCAAGGTGGCGAACCTGTCGAGCGTTTCCACCTGGGCGGCCAGATGGGACATAACGGCTGCCTGATAGCCGGAACCGGTCCCTATCTCCAGAACCACGTGACTGGAGTCGATTGCTAGCGCTTGTACCGTGAAGGCAACGATTGAAGGTGCTGAAACGATCTGCCCGCATTCGATCGGCAGCATTGCGTCTTCATAGGCAAGACTGTGATGGCGTGCGGACAGGAAAAGGCGCCGAGGGACGCGTTCAATTGCAGCCAGTACGTCCCTCGCCCCGACACCGCGCTGTCGCAGTGCCAGAACCAATGCAGCGCGGGCTTCCGCTTCATCCGGCAAAGCGGACGCCATCGTCCTGTTTTCCTTGCCGGGCAATAGACCGGCCATGAACCGTTCCCCCTCAGGGTTTACCCCAAAGCCTCCGCCAAGTGTGTCACCAGGTCGTGGGCTGTCAGATCTATGCGTAGCGGCGAAACGGAAACATATCCATCCGCAATTGCCTGCAGATCGGAATTATCAAGTACGGATTTGCCGCGATCCTGAAAACGCAGCCAGTAATAGGGATAACCACGCCCGTCCGAACGCTCGTCGATGGACAGTCCGCTTTGTTCATGGTGCCCCTGTACGGTAACCTTGATCCCCTTCACGTCCTTGGCGTCACAGGCCGGAAAGTTGACATTCAACAACGTATATTGCGGAAGTTCGAAATCGATCAGCCTGCGGAAGAGCGCCGGCGCATGGGCCTCAGCGGTCGAATAGTCCGGCTCGGCACGCACATCCCAGTTGTAAGCCTGGGAAACGGCGATCGACCTGATCCCGAGGATGGCACCTTCCATCGCTCCGGCAACAGTTCCGGAATAGGTCACGTCTTCAGCGAGGTTCTGGCCCCGGTTGATTCCCGACAGCACTAGATCCGGCAAACCGGGAAGCACCTTGCGCACGCCCATGATCACGCAATCGGTTGGCGTCCCTTTCAAGGCGTAGTGCCGGTCATCGAGCTTACGAAGGCGCAGCGGGTCGCTCAGTGTCAGGGAATGGGCAACACCACTCTGGTCGGTTTCAGGAGCGATTACCCAGACATCGTCGGAAAGTGTCCTGGCAATGTTTTCCAGAACCGTCAGCCCGGGAGACTGAATTCCGTCGTCATTGGTGATGAGGATACGCATCTCGATTTTTGCTCCGTTTTCCCGCGAGCTCTTCTGACTTCAGATCCGAAGAGCCCCAAATGAAGATGGACGGCAAACTTGCGCGGTTGCCGTCCATTGCAATCAAAATTCCGGCGGTATGCTGCGGCTGAACGCCAGCGCTCACGATCCACGCAATGCCGATCAGGCCGCCGTTTTCGCCGGTCCCGCTCAGCCGATCTTTTCCAGACCACCCATGTAAGGTCGCAGAACGTCGGGAACGGTGATGGTGCCATCGCCATTTTGATAGTTTTCCAAAACGGCAATCAGAGCCCGGCCAACTGCGATACCCGATCCGTTGAGGGTGTGCACGTGGAGCGGTTGCTTGGAGTCGGTGGGCCGGAACCTTGCATTCATGCGGCGCGCCTGAAAGTCACCGCAAACGGAACAGGACGAAATCTCGCGGTAGGTATCCTGCCCGGGCAGCCAGACCTCAATGTCGTAGGTCTTGCGTGCGCCAAAGCCCATGTCGCCGCTGCACAAGGTCATCACGCGGTAATGCAGGCCGAGTTTCTGCAGAACTTTCTCCGCGCAGCCCAACATGCGTTCCAGTTCGTTGAGCGAGTCTTCCGGCTTGGTAACGGAAACGAGTTCGCATTTCTGGAACTGATGCTGGCGCAGCATTCCACGCGTATCACGCCCGGCAGACCCGGCCTCGGACCGGAAACAATAGGTGAGCGCAGTCACACGAAGCGGCAGTTGATCTTCTGGGAGGATCTCACCTGCAACCAGATTGGTCAGCGGTATTTCGGCCGTCGGGATTAGGTAGTGATCCGTGGTGGTCTTGAAGAGATCTTCCTCGAATTTCGGCAGCTGACCGGTCCCGTAGAGCGGATCGCTATGAACCAGAAGCGGCGGCGAAACCTCGGTGTAGCCATTTTCCTGGGTGTGCAGGTCAATCATGAACTGGCCAAGTGCACGTTCCAGCCTGGCTATCTGCCCCTTGAGGATCACGAAGCGCGAACCGGACAGCTTTGCCGCAGCGGCAAAGTCCATGCCGCCGAGGTCTTCGCCCAGCTCATAGTGTTCTTTCGGAGCTTCATTGAACGTGAAGACCGGTTTTTCACCGTGCGTCTTCAGAAGCACGTTGCCGGCTTCATCCTCGCCCACAGGAACATCGTCATGCGGAAGATTGGGGATGACGGCCATGGCCGCTTCCAGATCGGCAATGAGCTTACGCTCTTCTTCTTCACCCGACTGAATGAAAGCCTTGATCTGTGCGACTTCGTCAATCAGCTCCTGCGCACGCGCGTCATCGCCCGAACCCTTGGCCTTGCCGATTTCCTTGGAGGCGGCGTTGCGCCGTTCCTGGGCTTCCTGAAGTCTGGTGATATGGGAGCGGCGGGAATCGTCCAGTGCGATCAGCTTGGCTGCGGAAGCTTCATAACCCCGTTTAGCCAAAGCCTGGTCAAAGGCGACTGCGTTTTCCCGTATCCATCTAATATCAAACATCTTCGCTTCCCGAACGACGGTCGTTTCAATCAATTCCGTCTGTCAATCCGGGAAGCGCAGCGTTCAAAGCATCAAGCGGCCGCATCCTCGGCTTCGCGTTGAGCCTCCCTTTCGGCACGCTGGCGTTCCACCAGTTTGACGGACAGAATGGAGACTTCGTAGAGAAGCAGCGTAGGCAGCGCAAGACCGATCTGCGAGATCGGGTCGGGTGGTGTCAAAATTGCAGCAGCAGCAAAGGCACCAACAATCGCATATTTGCGTTTTTGGCGAAGCGTATCGGAGCTCACCAGGCCAGCCCTGCCGAGCAAGGTCAGCACCACCGGCAACTGGAACACCAGGCCGAAGGCGAAGATCAGGATCATGATCAGGCCCAGGTATTCACTCACCTTGGCAAGATGCTGAATGGCAACCTTACCGGTGGCCGCAGCCTGTTCCTGCGACAGGAAGAAGCCCATGGCCATGGGCATGACCAGGAAATAGACGAGACAGGCGCCGATCAGGAACAGAACAGGCGTTGCGACCAGAAACGGCAGGAACGCGCCACGCTCATGCTTGTAGAGCCCGGGCGCCACGAACATGTAGATCTGGCTGGCCACGACAGGAAAAGCCAGAAAGAGCGCGCCGAAAAGTGCGAGCTTCAACTGGGTGAAAAACCATTCCTGCGGCGCGGTGAAGATCATCTCCACCGGGTGGCCCTCTCCTGCAGCACGCAGGTAAGGCACAGTCAGGATGTTGTAGATATCCGTGGCGAAATAGAAGCAGATAACGAACATCACGAGGATCGCACCGATCGACCACATAAGTCGTTGGCGCAGTTCGATCAGATGTTCGATCAGTGGCGCCTTCGAGGCGTCGATTTCGTCCTGGCTCATGCCTTTACATCTTCCGTCACCGGCGCGGTTTTCGGCTTTGCCTCGGTTTCAGCCTGGGCTGTTTCCGTAGGAGAAACCTTGTCCGCATTTGCGCTGTCTGCCGGCGGCGACGCCGGTTCGCTGGCTGCCACTTTTGGCTTGTCGGCTTTCTTGGTCGCGTCTTCTTCGATGGATTTTTTCAAATCACCCAACGGATTGAAGTTGGCGGCCGATTCGACCTGCTTCTTCATGTCAGCGATATCGGCCTGTTGTTCGGCCTCACGCAGCGCGTCGTTGAAGGTCGACTGGAACTCACGCGAAAGCTTTCGCATCTTCCCAATCGTCTGGCCAAGTGTGCGCAGCATGCGCGGCAAATCCTTTGGCCCCACGACGATGATCGCCACACAGGCGATCACCAATAGTTCGGTCCACCCGATATCGAACATGAGATGTATCGTCCCTTAAGGAGACGCGATGCAGATTGAGATCAGCTCGCTTTGGTCTGATCTTCGGCGTTCACGGACGATGCCGTTTCGCTGCTCTTGTGGTCGATGGTCTTCGGAGAGTCGGCTACGTCGTCTTCGGCCATGCCCTTCTTGAAGCTTTTGATTCCCTTTGCAACATCACCCATGAGATCGGAAATCTTGCCACGTCCGAACAGCAGAACAACGACCACTGCGATGATCAAGATCTGCCAAATACTAATGCCCATACGCCAAACTCCTGATAATCGGCTTTAAAAGCCCTTAGGCCCTTATTACAAAAACGGCCCACTCCCTGCAACATGCCAGTCTATTTGATTTCGATCACTTAGACGGAATGATAAGTTGCCCTCCCCTTAGACTTGGGAAGGTGAACGCGGAAAAACAAGCACGTCTTTCGGATCAGTCGTGACGGCGACGTCCATTCCACGCTCCCAGGGACTGCCCGCACGAACCCTTGCCTGAAGGGGATGATTGAGCCCGTCTATTGCAATAGACAACAAATCGACCTCGCCGACGAATCGTTTCGAACGAATTCTGCCGGGAACACCGCACAATCCAGCATTGTTTAAAACAACGCCTTGTGGCCGAACGCAAACATCAACCTTCTGCCCCGGCGACAAACCCTCCGATGACAAGACGCCGACCGGCGTTTCGACACCTGCCGGGGTCACAACACCTTCCAACTGGTTCAGTTCCGAAAAGAACCTGGCGGCAAACAGGTCGACGGGCGCCTTGTAGAGGTCTGCGGCCGTGCCGTGCTGAACCAGGCGGCCCTGGCGCATCAGTGCGATCTTGTCGCCCATGCGCATGGCTTCTTCCGGATCGTGGGTCACAATGATGCAGGTGGCGCGCGTTTCGCGAATAACCGCGAGCGTTTCATCGCGCACATTGTCACGAAGACGTTTGTCGAGACCCGAGAATGGTTCGTCCATCAGGAGAATGCCGGGCCGGGGAACCAGTGCACGGGCCAGCGCAACACGCTGCTGTTCACCACCGGAAAGCGCGTGAGGATAGTCGGCTGCATAGTCCGCCAGACCGACGCGGCCGAGAGCACTCAGGGCGGCGGTCTGGGCTTCCCGTCTTGGCATGTTGGTCAGGCCGAACATTACATTCGCCAGAATGCTCATATGCGGAAAAAGCGCGTAATCCTGGAACATCAGGCCGACACCGCGCTTTTCGGGAGGCTGAAACAGTTCATCGCCGGCAATTTCCCGGCCGTTGATCAGCACCCTGCCCTTGCTCTGACGCTCAACGCCTGCGGCAATACGCATCAATGTGGTCTTGCCGCAGCCGGAATGACCAAGCAGACAAAGGATCTCGCCCGGTGCGATGGACAGGCTCAGGTCCTGAACCGATGTCACGCCATCATAATCGTGAGACACATTCTCAAAGACGAGACCTGCGGCGATTGTTGCGCCGGCTGTTCCGGGCGCACCCCAGCTCAGCGTATGGCCATTGCCATTGGTTGAAGTCGGCTTTTTGCGATCGGGCATCAGGATCCGGCGGTCTCGTCCGCGTCATCATCGTCAAACAGAGACCCGTCTTCTAGTGGATCCTCATCTTCCGTCAATGCGATATCGTCATTGGGTGTCGGCACAAGGAACGAGGCCGGTACGGCGCTGTCCAGAAGCCCAGCTCCCTTCAGCTCCTCAAGTCCCGGCAAGTCTCGGACATTCTCCAGACCGAAGTGGATCAGGAAATGATCGGTGGTTCCGTAAGTGACGGGACGACCGGGAGTTCTGCGGCGTCCTCGCATTCGTATCCATGTCGTTTCAAGCAGAACATCAAGCGTTCCCTTGGAGGTGGAAACGCCTCGAATTTCTTCAATCTCGGCGCGTGTGACCGGCTGGTGATAGGCGATGATCGCAAGCGTCTCGAGTGCTGCGCGCGACAATTTGCGCTGCTCTTCGACGTTCCGGTGCATCAGATAGGCGAGATCCTCAGCCGTTCGGAAGCACCATTTCCCCGCGACCCTGACCAGATTGACGCCTCTCGAGGCATAGGTGTTCTGCAACTGCTCGAGAAGGGCCAGCACATCCGTGCCTTCAGGCAGACGTAGTGTCAGCTCTTCAAGCGACAGCGGTTCGGACGAGGCGAACAGCAACGCTTCGACCATGCGAAGGCCGGCTGGATCCAGAGGCTTTGATGGAGCGGTTTTCCCGTCGTTTTCCAACTGCAGAAGATCGAAATCAGACGCCATGATCCGGCTCCTTCATGACAGCACGGATATAGACAGGGGAAAAAGGTTCGCCCTGCCGGATTTCGACCTGACCTTCGCGCACCATCTCGAGACTGGCGCTGAAGGTGCTTGCGACAATCGTCGCCCAATCCTTGTTGTCGTAGAGATAATCGCGCAGATAGGCATTCATTGGGGCCCATTCACCGACCCGGCCAACCAGTTTGGTGAGCAGTTCGCGCGCTTCCTGCAGCGACCACACCGTCCTGCGCAACACACGGACGGAGGTTACGGATTGCCTTTGGCGCTGCGTGGCATACGCAGACAGCAGATCGTAGATGGAAGCGTCCCAGATACTCTTGTGTTGCACCGACATGGTTTCAGGCTCACCACGATGGAACACGTCCCGCCCCTGTCTGTTCCGGGTCAGGAGTTTTTCGGAAACTTCCCGCATAGCTTCCAGGCGCCGCAAACGGAAAGCGAGAGCCGCGGCAAGTTCCTCACCTGTCGGTTCGTCCTCATTCTTCTGCTCAGGCAGCAACAGTTTGGACTTCAGGAAGGCAAGCCATGCAGCCATGACCAGATAGTCCGCGGCCAGCTCCAGCCTCATCCTGCGGGCTTCGGCCACGAATTCCAAGTATTGTTCGACGAGTTCGAGAATGGAAATACGCGCAAGATCTACCTTTTGCGTTCGCGCCAGGCCTAACAGAAGGTCGAGCGGGCCTTCGAAACCTTCCACATCGACAACAAGTTGCGGATCGGAACTCGCACGCTCCTCGGGAGTGCTGACAGAACTGAGAAGATCGTAGGAACCATCCTGCTGTCGCTTCGAGCTGTTTTCCAATTCCGCCATTGCCGCTCCGGTCAAACGCCCTGCCAGCCGGTCAAGGTGTGAAACTCATCAAAGGCCGCAAGCCTGTCAAATTCCGGATCGGGAACCTGGAAGCCGCTCAAGGCCGTCTCGCATCGCCGCCTGGCTGCACCCGAAAGCTCGGGCACCACCTTCGCGACTGCAATCATTTCATCCATATCACCATTGCAGTGCAAAACGATGTCACACCCTGCCTCGATGATCTTGCCGGACCGGTCCTCAAAACTGCCACCGAGCGCCTTCATGGAAATGTCGTCGCTCATCAGACAGCCGTCGAAGCCGATTTCACCCCTGATGATTTCCTGAATGACTTTCGCGCTCTGCGTCCCAGCTGTATTCGGATCGATCCCCTCGTACACAATATGGGCTGTCATCCCCAATGACACGTGAGAAAGGGCCTTGAAGGGCCGGAAATCCACGCTTTCCAAAGAAGAAATGGCCGCATTGACGCGCGGCAGCTCCAAATGGCTGTCGACACGTGCGCGTCCGTGGCCCGGAATATGTTTGATCACGGGCAACACGCCACCCGCCAAAGCACCTTCCGCCATCGCCTTGCCAAGTATTGCAACGACTTCCGGATCCTGTGAAAACGCCCTGTCTCCGATAGCATCGACAGTTTCAGGGAACCTGACATCCAGACAAGGCAGGCAATCGACAGATATTCCGACCTGGTAGAGATCATCTGCAATCAGCCGCCCGGCAAGCCAGGCAACTCTTTGTCCTGCTGTAGCGTCCCGGTCGTACAGATCACCATATGCCTTCGGTGCCGGATACTTTGGCCAATGAGGTGGCTTCAACCGTTGCACCCGGCCGCCTTCCTGATCCACCAGAACGGGTGCATCGCTCCGGCCTACAGCTTCCCGAAAAGCCGACGTGAGTATCCTGACCTGTTCCGGCGTTTCGATGTTGCGCGCGAACAGGATCAGTCCCCAAGGGTCTTCCTGCTGGAAAAAGTCGATTTCGGAACTTGTCAGGGTCGGTCCGGCACACCCGGATACAAAGGCTTTGGTCATTGATCCGGCTTAGCCGCAGCGCTGGGAGCCGTCAAGAAATGCAAGTGCTGCCTCTTGCACCCTTGTCACTATCTTGCAATCTAGACGCCCTTCGTCCCAGATCTGATTGGAGCCCCCATGCGCGCGCGTCTCGACATTCCTGCCGGCACCCTGCACCGTTTTTCCCATAGATCTGAAATTCTTGGACGAAACCGGCTGGGGGATACGGCAACGCGCGAGATCCACGTCTATACCCCTCATGGTCATGACGGCAGCGGCTTGCCGCTTTTGGTGGATATCGTCGGATTTACCGCCGGCGGCCCGGCTCACACGAACTGGAAGAATTTCGGTGAGAACGTACCGGAGCGGCTCGACAGGCTCATCCATGACGGTGCCATGCCACCTGTTGCAGTCGCTTTCCCCGACTGTTTCACGCGTCTTGGCGGGAACCAGTACATCGACAGCGACGCTATGGGGCCCTGGGCAACCTGGCTGACAACCGAAATGCTGGAAGATGTTGAAAATCGCTTCAAGTGCGGCGGCACCGGCAAGCGCGGTATCTTCGGAAAATCCTCAGGAGGCTACGGCGCCATCATTCATGCGATGAAACACTCAGACGTCTGGTCTGCCGCTGCCTGCCATTCCGGTGACATGGCGTTTGAACTTTGTTACCTGCCCGAAATGCCAAGCGCATTGAGGGCAATTTCAAAAGCGGGTTCAATCGAAGCCTTCGTCCGGGATTTTGAAAAGGGTCCGAAATATCCGGGCAACTCACTTCATGACTTGATGACCTTTGCCATGGCTGCAACCTACGATCCGGATCCCGATCCGGAGGTCTTTTGCGGCATCCGTCTGCCTGTCGATCCGGAAACATGCGAACTCATTGAAGAACGCTGGAATGCCTGGCTGAAGTGGGACCCAGTGCACATCGTAGGTGATCACATCGATGCTCTGAAATCCTTGAAGGGCCTTTGGATCGAATGCGGCGATGTCGATCAATACAACCTGGTCTATGGTGCGCGCCGCCTGCACAGGAAACTGAGCGAAGCCAGCGTTGACCACGTCTATCAGGAATTCAGCGACAATCACTCGTCAGTGGATTACCGGCTGGATGAGAGCCTGCCGTTTCTGGCAGAAAAGCTCAGTCATTGACCTTTGGCGCCAGGCATCTCAGGAAGCCTGGCGGAACTTTCTGAAAGGGTTCGGCAGGGTCAGAATAGCACCGCCCGCCACAATCAGAACGGCCCCAAAGACAGCAACGCGAGTGGGAATTTCTCCCCAGACTGCAAAACCGAAAACAGCCGACATCACCACTGTGCCGTAATACACGGGGGCAAGTGTTGCCGCCCCTGCTCTTCTGTAGGCGGAAATATTCATGGACTGGCCGACAATTGCCAGTGGACCCATCCAGGCAAAAATCAGCAGATCGCTCCAGGAAATTCCATCTTTGACGATCAGCCAAAGGACCGGCCCGCTCAACAGCACCGCGGCAAAGACATTGACATATGCCAGGATGGTGACGGTGTCCTCGCGCTGGGCAATATAGCGCATGATCAGGGCTTCACAGGCCATGAACACGGCGCCGATGAGCGCTGACATGACGCCAGCCAACGCAAGCTCGTCATAACCCGCAGCACTTTCCGCAGACCGGACCACGAGATATGCACCTGCAGCGCACAACACACCTGCGACCCAATGACGACCGGTGATCACCTCCTTGAGAATAAAACCAGCCAAGATGATGGCGATGATACCTTTTGTGAGGCCTATTGCGGTTGCGTCCGCCAAGGGCAGAACACTGGCGGCGTAGATGGAGCAGGCAAGTCCACCAACACCACAAAACGCTCGCATGAGGTGCAGTTTCCAGAGCGGGCTGACACGCGTGAACACCGGAACACGCTTGACGGCCGCAACACTCACGATCGTTGCAGCTCCCCCAATGAACCGAAGCCATACCAGCACAGCAACCGGCAACAAACCTCCAGACAGTTTACCAGCGGCAAATATCGGTGTGAAAGCGGCCATGCCGGCAAGTGCAAGCAAAAGGGCGAGCAACGTGTTATCCGGGCGGTGATAGACGGAGTTCTGTGACATTCAACGGTTCCAGGTAATTTCAAGAGAGTCTTATCACTGCTCCGGCAGCCAAATCAGTCGTGAAAACCCCATAACGGGTATGCGTATACGCATCACGTTGCTCCGCGCCTTGTATATTGGTATAACCCACCCATGAACTGGGATGATCTGAAACTGGTTGATGCCGCTGCCCGCATGCGCTCTCTCTCCGGGGCGGCAAAGGCACTGGACATCAGCCAACCGCAACTGAGCCGCCGCCTGAAGAGCTTTGAAGACCGGATAGGCGCAAGACTGTTCGACCGTACGCCGACAGGACTGAAACCGACGGATGCCGGGCTGCGCCTGATCCCACTTGCAGATGACATGCGCAAGAAGGCGGAGGCGGCTGCACGGATCCTGCCCGATCTGTCCGGATCGGCACTGAAGGTTGTTCGTGTCGCCGTAGACGAGGTCCGTGCGCGGGTTCTGACTGACCGGTTTGAACTGCTGACGGGCCTGCTCGACGGTGTCGAGCTTGAACTGATATCAAGCCACCAGCATGTCAATCACCAGTCACGCAGTATTGAGCTGCAGATCCGCAATTGCCTTCCGGAAACCGACACGTTGATTGCACGGAAAATCGGTGAATTGGCCTACGCGGTTTACGGTTCGGCCGATTACGTCGCAAAACACCCTGCCGCCAGAACACCGGACCGTTACAAACTCTGTACATGGCTTGGCTTTGCTCCAGACGACCTCTGGTATCCCTCGCAGATGCGCTGGCTGGAAACCCGGCTGGCACAGATGCCGAAACTGCGATCCAATACCATGACGACTCTCATGAACATGACCGCATCGGGAGCCGGATTGTGTCTCTTGCCGGTTTTCATGGGCGACAGTAACCGCGAGCTCGTCAGATTGACTGAGCCGCTTGCGGAACTCACGAACGTCGAACACATCATCGTTCACCGGGACTTGCGCCGGGAACCCGCCGTGCGCCAGGCCATGGATGCCATCGCCGAGGTCTTCCGTCACATGGGACCGCAGTTGCGCGGCACCTCATTGAACGAGCCAGTCGCAGCAGCAGAATAAAACGGCCGGGAATACCCGACCGTCTCACTTACGCTTTTCGATTGTGTAGTCTGTCTCAGGGCTGTCTGCGAACGAAACAGTCGCCACCGGCTGCCTGGAGGCTTTCGCACAAGCTTATTGCTTCATCGCGCGACCCGGTCGGGATCCGCGCCCTGTAGAACACACCCCTGTCTTCAACGGTCGCTGCAACGATCACCGCGTTCCGGTTACCCAATACAGCGGGGAACCGCCGTTGCAGTCCAGAGTATGCGTCGCTTGCAGCGGCTTCAGAACGTTGAGACGTTACCTGAACGATATAGGTCCCAGACGGGATGCTGCCGCCGGAGGTGCTGGCAACAGGTGCCGGTGCTGCGGGCGCAGTTGTTGCCGGGGCAGCAGGCTGTTGCGTCAGGTTAAGCGGACTATCGTTCTGCTGCGCCTGCGCCGGTGTCGAGACGACGGCTGGAGCACTTGCAACCTGGACAGGAGCATCCGGCTTCTTGCGAGGCACAACTGACGGCACCGGTGCAGCAGGTTCACTTGCAGTCGGTTCCGGCGCTACGTCAGCACCGGTTACGATTGCCGGTGTATCGGGCTGAGCCGGTTCCGGTGCAGTGGCTGACGGATCTGCAGGCGCGACATCCGCACCGGTCACGACGGGCGACGTGGAAACCACCCGCGAACCGTTTTCGCCGGAAGCCGCATCAGGCTGCGCCGGTGCCGCCGGTTCAGGCTGCGCCGGTGTCGCTACAGCAGGTTCTTCACCTTCAGGAATGATGGTTCCGTCCGGTCTCACGACCACAGTCCTCACCCGTTTCGGAGTTCCGGGAACGAGATCGGCACAGCAACGCCAAGCACTCCAGCTGCAACGAACAAGCCTTTCCGGGATTTTTCGCCCGCATGCGGTATCGCGTTGCGTTCGGCTGCCGAGTGAGGCGGCAGGACGCCAGCACCGGTAAGGCTTGGATCGCTTTCCTGCATTGCCCGTGCAACCGCATCAAGGTCATAGCCTTCCGGCGGTGGCGGCGTTTCGTCGTCTTCCGATTGAGGAACCGCTGCAGCTGCAGCAGGCCAAGCCATATCGTCCAGGTCCGGCTCTGTTGATGGAGTGTCCTGCGACGATGGGTCGATCGAGCCACCAACAGGCTTCCGAGACGTTGGAGCCGGGAAGTCAAGATCGGCAAAAAGGGCGTCAATGCCGGCAGGATCTCCTGCCTGTTCCGGCGCGGCTTCCACCTTTTGCGCCGCCGGTTCGGACTGAACCGGGTTCAGCGCAGCAAAGAAGTCATTCTCGTCAATCTGCGGACGTTGCCCGGTTACAGGCTGCTGGTAGTTGGAGGTTTCGAATACCTCCTCATCTCCAGCAACTGCCTCAACCGGTTCATCGTGTTGCACGCCACCAATCCGGTAGTCGTCCGAGGGACGCGGCGCATCAATTGGCTTCGAAATGCTGGACGCTGCGGTCCCAATGGCGGGAGACACGGACGGCGCGCTCGGCACCTGGGTTGCGCGGGTCAAGCTGTCAGAGGCGGCAAAATCCGTTTTTTCGCGGGAGTATGAAGATGCCGTTGGCATCACAGGAATTGAGGGAGTTTGAGGAGCAGCCTCTTCCACCTCGTCTGCATATCCCATATCGGGCGCGCTTGCCGGATGTGTCTCGTCAACGGACTGACGCAAGGCGCCGATCAACTCGTCTTCCAGTTCTGCCGTAAGATTCTGTTCGAGATCCATGGCAACGGAAGGTGCAAGATAAGACTTGTCGTTTGCGCCCTCTGGCTCAGCCTGCACTGGGGCAGCCTGTGGCGTGCGAAACTGCACGACATGATCCACCGGAGCATGTGACACGCCAACCGGGGGAGCGACTGGTTGTACAGGTTCTGCGGCCTGCTCCGGCTCGCTCGGCCAAAGCGAAGAAACGTGTGAAGAAGGCGTCACTGGGGCTGTTTGAACCGGCTCTTCCAGCTGGAAAGACTGCTCGAAGCTGGACGGCGGTGTCGCCGCGTAGAAATCATTCCTGGAGGCGCTGTATGTTCCTTCAGGTTCTTCTGCAAAGTCCGCGCCAGCAGGGGCTTCAGGCGTATTCGACACCGGACGTAGATTTGAAAACGAAGGTTCGATGCGCGACGGCGCCGGGGTGGATTGTGCAGGCCCATCGCCTGCCACATCGTCCAGCCCCGCAAAATAATCTGTACTACCAACGCGGCCGCTGCTCACATTTGCCCCCGATTGCTTGTTCTTGTGGACAATCCGGGCCAATTCAACCAGCGGATCCTCCGCGGCCGGCCGTTCGCCGCCCGCCTCGTTTTGCGAGGCGCGCAAATCTGATCGCTTTGTTTCGTAGTCTTGTGACATGAGCTTTACGAAAACCGGTCCACTTCAAGTCGCTGGCGAGCCATTTAGTCGTTCCCAGCGGCCATTAAAACTAGCGCATTTCTTCAGGAGCATTCACGCCGAGAATCGTTAGACCTGAAGCGAGCACCAAAGATACTGCACGAACCAAAGCAAGACGCGCTAGGGTTAATTTCAAGTTACCGGCCTGAATAAAACGTAAATGAGGCAATTCGTAGCCTTTATTCCAGTGGCCATGCAAAGAACTAGCGAGTTCATGTAGATAAAACGCAATTCTGTGCGGCTCATGTGTTTCTGCAGCTGCTTCGACCACTTTCGGCCATTCCGCCATCTTGGCGATAAGCTCCTGCTCGCCGATATCATCCAGCAAGGTGAAATCGGCCCCTGCAAGATCATCAACCGCATAGCCGGCTTCCTTGAGTTCATCGGCCGCCTGCCGCAACACCGAACAGCAACGCGCATGGCCGTATTGAACATAGAAGACCGGATTGTCTTTCGATTGTTCCGTAACCTTTTTGAAGTCAAAGTCCAGCGGTGCATCATTCTTGCGTGGCAGAACCGGACAATAACTTCCGTCTTGCCGTCGGAGATCGCCTTCCCGACTGCCTGAAGGCGTTTGGCGTAACCGCCGTGATCGGCACCAAGCACGTAGATCGTTTCGGAAAAACCCCGTTCGAACTTGTCCTGGAAATAGGCGACGTCGGCAGCGAAATACGTGTAGGAACCATCGGACTTCTTGAGCGCCCGGTCGGTATCGTCACCAAAGTCGCTTGCGCGAAACAGTGTTTGCTCGCGGTCTTCCCAGTCATCAGGAACCTGACCCTTGGGTGGCGGAAGCGTGCCTTCGTAAATCAGACCCTTGTTCCGGAGAGTTTCGAGCATGTGATCGATCTTCGAACCGTTGCCCGAGCCGCGATCATGCAAGGTTCTTTCGGAATAGAACACCTCGTGTTCCACACCGAGCGCTGCCAGGTCCTGCCGGATCAACTCGAGCATGGCGGCAATCGCGCGTTCCTTTACCAGCGGCAGCCAGTCGCTTTCTTCCTTGCTTACCAGCGACGGACCGAACTCCGCTTTCAGTTTTTCACCGACTGGCTTCAGGTAGTCTCCCGGATAAAGGCCAGCCGGAATGGCGCCGATGTCCTCGCCAAGTGCCTCGCGGTAGCGCAGGAAGGCGCTACGAGCCAGCGTATCGATCTGCGAGCCTGCATCGTTGATGTAATATTCCTTGACCACGTCATTGCCGGCAAATGCCAGAATGTTCGCCAAGGCATCACCCACGACCGCTCCACGGATATGACCGACGTGCATCGGACCAGTCGGGTTCGCGGAAACATATTCGACGTTGACCTTCGGAGCAGGAGAACGTTCCTGGGCTCCGAAGCGGATACCCTGATCCAATACGCTGCCCAGAACCTTGTGCCAGACCCCCTGGGCGACACGCAGATTGATGAAACCAGGGCCGGCAATCGTCGTCTCGGTAATTTCCGGGTCAGCGTTGAGCTTGGCAACGAGCTGCTCGGCAAGATCGCGCGGCTTCATGCCGAGTGGTTTTGCAAGTACCATTGCAGCATTGGTGGCAAGGTCGCCATGTGCCGGATCACGCGGTGCTTCCACGACGACTCGCGAAAGATCTGGCGCCTCTCCATTTGCATCTTTTAAATCAAGGTCTTGGAGAGCGTCTTTGACGCGCAGCGTGAAGTCCGCGAAGATATTCATAGAACACCGGTCTGGTTTTGGTTTTCAAACACAAAGCCCCCGCGCGCTGCGAAGGAAAAGCCTTCGGCGCCACGGGGCTGTAAAGTTGCCTCTGCGCCTACCCCAAATCAGGAGTGTCGTCAAACAGTCTGCGGTGCTCTTCGATGGCGTATCGGTCGGTCATTCCGGCGATATAGTCGCAAACCAGTCGCGCGATTTCCGTTTCACCCAGGTTGCCAAGGCCACTGTTCCATGGTTTCGGCATGAGGTCCGGTTCCGCAAGGAACCTTGTGAACAGGTCCCGCACAACCCGGGCAACCAGCTTTCGAACTGCAAGAACATCTTCATGCCGATAGACCCGGGCGAACAGGAACCGTTTCACTTCCTTTTCCGCAGCGGTCATGTCCGCAGAGAAACCGACGAGACAACGCCCCGCCATGCGAATCTCCTGGACGCTTTTCGGAGCAACGTCATTCAGATTGCGCACCGCTTCGCGAATGACATCCTCGACCATGCGCGTGATCGATCGCCTGACGATCTCGTGGATACGTCGGCTCTCTTCGAGACCCGGATATTTGCCATCGACCTCGGCAAGAATGTCGGCAAGGAACGGCACATCGCGCATGTCTTCGATCGCAAACAGCCCTGCCCTCAATCCGTCATCGAGATCATGCGCGTCATAAGCAATATCATCGGCAATGGCAGCGGCCTGTGCCTCCGCACCAGGCCAGGTATGCAACAGGAGGTCCTGTTTCCTGGCATAGTCGCGGATCGCAAACGGCAACTGGCTGTCCTTGAACTTTCCGAGCGGCGCACCGCTGGCATCAATCAGGGGGCCGTTGTGCTTGACCAACCCTTCCAGAGTTTCCCAGGCGAGGTTCAGACCGTCGAACTCGGCATAGCGCTGCTCCAGATGGGTCACGACCCTCAGTGATTGCGCGTTGTGGTCGAAACCGCCGAAGGGTGCCATGCACTCATGCATGACGTCTTCGCCTTCATGCCCAAACGGCGTGTGACCGAGATCATGTGACAAGGCCAGGCATTCCGCCAGATCTTCATCAAGCCGCAAAGCGCGTGCCAGCGAGCGCGCGATTTGCGATACCTCGATGGTGTGGGTCAACCGTGTGCGAAAATGGTCACCTTCGTGATAGACGAAAACCTGCGTCTTGTGCTTGAGCCTGCGGAACGCGGAGGAATGAATAATCCTGTCCCGATCCCGCTGGAAGGGTGTCCGCGTCGGGCTTTCAGGCTCGGGGAAGAGTCTTCCCCGGCTTTCCAGAGGGTTTTCCGCGTAGATTGCGCGGGATTGTCCCCCAAATCCGATATCCGCTTTCATCAGTTTCCAGCCATCCTTCACAGAACCGGTCCGCGTTTGCTGTTGCTCGGGCCGCGGGCAACACATTGACGCGGGCGGCCTCAAAACATACTTATCTGAACAAATCAGGTTTAACGTTCCCGCACATTGCCGGAACTAAGCGAGTCGGTGAAAGATGACCGAAACACTTGAAATTGGCGTAACAGTCAGCGACCGCGCTGCCAAGCGCATTGCTTCGATTTTGTCCAAGGAGCCGGGTGGCAGCATGCTGCGTGTCAGCGTTGAAGGCGGCGGCTGTTCCGGACTGCAGTACAAATATGACGTGGTCGACAGCCGCGAAGACGACGACCTGGTGATCGAAAAGCCGGGGGCAACGGTTCTGATCGATTCCATTTCCCTTCAATACATGAGCGGATCGGAAATCGATTTCGTCGATGATCTGATTGGCCAGTCATTTCAGATCAACAACCCGAATGCGGTCGCCGGATGTGGCTGCGGCACCAGTTTCACGATCTGACACTGGTGCGATACCGCTTTGACGCCGGTTGCCCCGGCAGTTTCGAACAATTGAGGCAACCGCGCTCATGAAAATCGCGACCTGGAACATAAACGGCGTCAAGGCACGTATCGACACGGTCCTTGAGTGGCTCAAGGAAGCGTCTCCGGATGTCGCCTGCCTTCAGGAAATCAAGTCCGTCGACGAGAACTTTCCCCGTCAGCCGTTTGAAGACCTCGGTTACGCCGTCGAAACACACGGCCAAAAGGGTTTCAACGGTGTGGCGCTTCTGTCCAAGACGCCGCTGACTGATATTCAGCGCGGCTTGCCCGGAAACGATGCGGACGAACAGGCCCGTTATATTGAAGGCACTCTGTCGACGGATAGCGGCCAGATTCGAATCGGCTGCCTCTATCTTCCCAATGGCAATCCGCTGGGAACAGAAAAATTTCCGTACAAGCTCGAGTGGATGGACCGCTTGATTGCGCACGCTCAAAAGCGGCTTTCAGAAGAAACGCCATTCCTGCTGCTGGGGGACTACAATGTCATCCCCGATCCCGTAGATGCCAAGAACCCGCAGAACTGGCTGGAAGACGCTCTCTTTCAACCTGAGAGCCGGCAACGCTTCCGTGCCCTCACCCACCTCGGCTTGACCGAAGCAGTCCGGTCCTGCAGCGAAGCGCCGGAAACATTCACGTTCTGGGACTATCAGGCAGGTGCCTGGCAAAAGAACAATGGCATTCGGATCGATCATATCCTGATGTCTCCGCAGGCCACAGACCGGTTCTCAGGCTGCGGTATCGACAAGCATGTGCGCGGCTGGGAAAAGCCGTCGGATCATGTGCCCGTCTGGGTGAAGCTGGCTGCTTGAGACTGAAACTGCCTCCAAAAATCTGTCTCCATCGCTGATGGAGGCGTGAAGCGCGGTGCGTGCCCGGAAACCGGGCTTGCAGTCGACTGACGTCATGGTAAGCTTTTCTCATCATGGGATGACGCTCAGCCGACCAACATCCGCGACGGCGACATGCGGAACAGACATACCGGTAACGATTTCGATTGCCGGTCGGTCGGTCTTTACTGTCACCGTATGGTTGTTTTCCGGACTGATTTTCGGTCTGATTCTTGGGTCAGGCAGCGCGGCTTGGGCGCAAGACGTCACGTGTACCTGCCGATACCAGGGCGAGAAATACGGCGTAGGTGAATCTATCTGCCTGAAGAGCCCATCCGGGCTGCGAATGGCGACATGTGAAATGGTGCTGAACAACACGTCCTGGCAGATCAGCAACGCGCCTTGCCCACTGACCCAAATTCAAAGCCCTGCGATCGATAAATTCACGACCAGGCGTCCCACAACACCAACTTATTCGTCAGGTTGAAGATCACTCGCCAGATAACGCAGATTTTCTGAAACCCTGGCACGCTCCTGCTTCGAACCGGAGCAGAGTTAGCACGGCAGTGCGAGAGCCATTGAAGACGGACGATCACACCCACATGGTGTTCAGATCGGTCTCTATGAGCTTGAGGTTATTGTGCGGGCAACTGCTGTGCGGTGAGCACGTCCGGGCGGTTTTGCTTCAACCATCCGTCAGCCATTGATCTGGCCATCTGCCTGACAGGCTCGGGCGAAACCGCGAAATACTGCTCGTGCATGGAATGAATCCAACTGGTATCCGTCCCCTTGGCCTGTTCCCGGGCAACGGTCATCCACATCAGGCCGCGAGCTTTTTTCTTGTCCGACGTACCGAGTGCATAGAGCGTTTCACCAAGGCGTGCCTGGGCACCCACATGTCCCTTGAGCGCGGCAAGATTGTACCAACGAACGGCCATGCGGCTGTTGTTTTCCTGGTACATGCGGCCAAGTTCATACTGGGCATCGGCATCGCCGAAATAGGAGGCGGCATGCGTGAAGATCTGACGGGCACGTGATTCATTCTTGGGCACTGCGCCGTCGATGCCGTTCAGATAGTAGGAACCGAGCGCAACGAAGGCGCTTGAGACAAAGGGAGCATCCGGTGCATCGGGGCGATCTTCCCCGTGCTCACGAACGATCTGACTGTAATATTCGAACGCCTTGAGGTCGTCTTCCTTGACGCCGTCGCCGGAGGCATACATTTCGCCCAGCTTCCAGGCGGCCATGGGCTGACCGTTTTCGGCGGCATACTGCAGCGACCCAAGCGCAGCGGCCTTGTCGCCGGAATAATATTGGCGGGCACCGGCCCGCAGTGCTTCAGACGGGGAAAGATCGTTCGGACCGATCGCCCGTGCAGGCGCCGGCTGACCGTCAAAGGCGGCCACGGGCCCTGTCAGGCCGATCAGGATCAACGCACCGAGCACGGTTCCGGCTCTTCCCATGCGTTGAAGCTTTGTGCTGTTCTTAGGCATCCCAGTCACACTATTATCCGTCGGCAACGAAACAGATCCCCGACGGACTTTCTTGTTTTTTGTCCGCGCCAAGCGCATTTGCTGTCTCTTTGGTCCCAAAAGCATATGCCTGCGGGACCCACTGTTTCGGAGTGGCCTAAATTGGCCGATCATTTCGTCTTAAGTTGGGCCATACGACGCCGAAATAAGACCATTTCCTGACACTTTTGTCCGGACTGTGAACCACTTCAGGAGTTGATCCCGATCTGGTCGTCCCAGACATTAGCGTAACGGGTGACGGGCAAACATGGCCGAACAGGGGCAACGGCGGCAAACCGGGGCCCTGCAAATGACTCTGTCAGTAACTGTTGCGGAATTGGCACATATTGTGACCGCCCCTCTCCCATTCAAGACCCTTATTTCAACACAGGCGGGTTGATGATGTGTTTCCAGATCGGTTTTTTGGCCCCGGGCTGTTGAAAACGGGGGCTTTTGGCCAATTACCTTTGCCGTTCTATCTTTGTCCTTCAAACTGAGACATGATTCGGTGTAGGTAACAGCGCTGAGTTTGTAGAAACTGTGACCCAAGACCCATCAGGCGATACGGAATGAGCGCAAAAGACGATCTGTTTGCAGGCAACGCGGCGGTCTCTGCCCCAATGACACAAGACGAGCCCGCCCCAGCTCCGCAAAAGCCGCGTCCCGTTGCGCCTGTCGCGGTCAGCGACGATTATTCAGCGGCCGACATCGAGGTTCTCGAAGGGCTCGAGCCGGTTCGGCGCCGGCCAGGCATGTATATCGGCGGCACTGACGAAAAGGCGTTGCATCACCTCTTTGCCGAAGTGATTGACAACTCCATGGATGAGGCGGTTGCCGGCCATGCGACGTGGATCGACGTGTCGCTTTCCAGCGATGGCTATCTGACGATCACCGACAACGGCCGCGGTATTCCTGTCGACCCTCACCCGAAGTTCAAGGACAAGTCCGCACTCGAAGTGATCATGACGACGCTGCATGCGGGCGGCAAGTTCGACAGCAAGGTCTATGAGACCTCTGGCGGTCTGCACGGTGTCGGCATTTCCGTGGTCAATGCGCTGTCAGAGGAACTGATTGTAGAGGTCGCACGCAGCCGCAAGCTCTATCGTCAGATCTTCCGCCGCGGTCACGCCCAGGGTCCTCTCGAGCTGGTTGGCGACACCCAGAACAGACGCGGGACCCAGGTCAGCTTCAAACCAGACGATCAAATCTTCGGCAAAGGCGCCAAATTTGTCCCGGCGCGCCTTTTGAAGATGGCACGGTCCAAGGCCTATCTCTTTGGCGGTGTCGAAATCCGCTGGCACTGCGCACCTGAATTGCTGTCTGAAAAGGACGAGACACCGGCTGAGGCCGTGTTTCACTTCCCCGGTGGTCTTCGCGACTTTCTCAACGAGAGACTGACCAAGGAACGCCGTGTCGTCGACGACGTGTTCTTCGGCCGCACCGACAACGCCGGCAAACATGGATCCGTGGAATGGGCAGTGAGCTGGTTTGCTGGCGACGGCTTTGTCAGTTCCTACTGCAACACCGTGCCGACACCGGAAGGCGGAACTCACGAAGCGGGTTTCCGATATGCCCTGTTGCGCGGCCTCAAGGCATATGGCGAACTGACAAACAACAAGAAGGCATCCATCATCACCGGCGATGATGTGATGACATCAGCCGGCGGAATGCTGTCCGTCTTCATCCGTGAGCCTGAATTCGTCGGCCAGACCAAAGACAAACTGGCGACCAACGAAGCCACGCGCATTGCAGAGACTGCTGTGCGTGATGCATTTGATCATTGGCTGACGGCCTCCCCCAACCAGGCAAACAAGCTTCTGGAGTGGGTGATCGACCGCGCGGATGAGCGCTTGCGCCGTCGACAGGAAAAAGACGTCGCCCGCAAGACAGCTGTCCGCAAGCTGCGCCTTCCGGGCAAACTTGCCGACTGCTCGGCAAACCAGTCCGATGGCACCGAACTCTTCATCGTGGAGGGTGACTCGGCAGGTGGCTCGGCCAAACAGGCGCGCAACCGTTCCAACCAAGCCGTCTTGCCCTTGCGCGGCAAAATCCTGAACGTCGCAAACGCCGGCCGCGACAAACTCGTCGCCAACCAGCAGCTTGCCGATCTCATCCAGGCCCTTGGCTGCGGCACGCGCTCCCAATACCGGGAAAGTGACCTGCGGTACGAGAAGATCGTCATCATGACGGATGCTGACGTCGACGGCGCCCACATTGCATCACTTTTGATTACTTTCTTTTACCGCGAAATGCCGGAGCTAATCCGTGGCGGCCATCTCTTCCTGGCCGTGCCACCACTCTATCGTCTCAGCCAGGGGGGAAAGACCCTCTATGCACGCGACGATGCCCATAAAGACGAATTGATGGAGACAGTCTTCAAGGGTAAATCCAAGGTGGAAATCGGCCGTTTCAAGGGTTTGGGTGAAATGTTGCCGGCTCAGCTGAAGGAAACGACAATGGATCCGTCCAAGCGGACCATGCTGAAGGTCGTCGTCGAAGAAGAAGCTGTAACAGACACCAACGACACCGTTGAACGGCTGATGGGCAACAAGCCGGAAGCGCGCTTCCGGTTCATTCAGGACAACGCTGAATTCGCTGAGGATCTTGATATTTAGCCACAACAGCAGGTATTTTGATCTATATCTTTTTTTGAAGAGGTTGGGCGGGCGTATATTTTTGCCCGCACTGCCTATTTGACCGGTCGGAAACGTAGCATGTTAAACCGGATGTATTCGATACTGGACAGACGGCTTCGCCCACTGCGAAATCATGTCTTCCTGGCTTTTCCCAAGCACAAGATCGCCTTTGCCCGTATCGCAGAACCTGCTTTTCAACTTCTGCGCCCGGTTCTTCATTGCCTTGCCGGTACCGACAAGCTCAAGGCCCTTTCCGGCTTTGATCTTCGGACCGCCGCCACGGAACGGCTGCTCTTCCATGGGAATGTGGAGTTACTGACAGCACGCGAACTCAAGCGACGGCATCCCGAAATGAAAGTCGCGGCCTGGGTCCAGGATCCGATGCATCGGTTGGCCTACTGTTATGAGAAAGTCATCCTGAGTGCCGATCCGCTTCCGGCCTATTATGAAGAGCGCCAGTTCAATCAGGACATGACACCTCAGGAGTTCGTGTCACACGTTGCGTCGATTTCGGACCTGGAAGCAGACAATCTGTTTCGCAGCCAGACAGCTGCCCTCACCTACAAAGGTATGTTGACGGCTGATCTGATCTTGCAGCTTGAAGATTTCGACCAGTCATTCGCAACTTTTCTTTCGGAAAGCTCTCTCAGGTTCCGCACGAAATCTCCTGTCGCGTATCACGTGGACAATTTTGTCGGCAGGGACACGCTGCTGTCCTTTACCGAAGACAGCCTAGTGCAGCAGCTGCGGCGGCGCTACAAGTCAGACTACGACCTGTTCTACAAACCGGCGGCTCTTTCTGCCTGACGCTGCGCAATTTTACGTATCGAATACCGGCTGAAGCGATACTTTCGGAAACACATACCTTCGTTTGCGCCTGCATTTTGGGCAACGCATACTGATTTTCCAGCCGATTTCATGAACCAACTTGGTTGCACTATTAACTGAGATGGCAAATCGTACTCGGAATTACTCGATTTTCTTGAGATTTTACCTCTCAAGCGCATTGACACCTGAGCGCATGAATGTAGGGTGTGCGCACATTGGCACCGGCGGTTCCCACGGCGCCGCCGATTAACAATCACAACATTCGGGCAAAGCGCTCCATGGCATTTAATACTCTCGGTCTTAGCGAGAAGGTCCTCGCTGCAGTTGAAGCAGCAGGTTATAAGGAACCCACGGCAATCCAGTCGGGAGCCATTCCGCAGGTGCTTGAGCGCCGCGACATCCTTGGCATTGCCCAGACCGGAACCGGCAAGACCGCAAGTTTCACACTGCCCATGCTGACGCTGCTCGAAAAGGGCCGCGCTCGTGCGCGGATGCCGCGTACGCTCATCCTGGAACCGACGCGCGAACTCGCTGCGCAGGTTGAAGAGAATTTCGCCAAATACGGCACCAACCATAAACTCAATGTCGCCCTGCTGATCGGCGGCGTCTCCTTTTCCGACCAGGACAAGAAGCTCGACCGTGGCACAGATGTTCTGATCGCGACGCCTGGCCGTCTGCTTGATCACTTCGAGCGCGGCAAACTGTTGTTGCAGGGCGTTGAAATTCTCGTCATCGACGAAGCCGATCGTATGCTCGACATGGGCTTCATTCCGGATATCGAGCGGATCTGCAAACTGATCCCGTTCACTCGTCAGACTCTTTTCTTCTCGGCGACGATGCCACCGGAAATCCAGCGTCTGACCGAAACGTTCCTGCAGAACCCGGCCCGTATCGAAGTCGCTCCGACCTCGTCGACGGCTGAAAACGTCGCTCAGTTTCTGAAGGCAGCCGAGTCCAAGGACTACGAAAAGCGCGCAGCCCTGCGCGAACTGCTGGAAGGTGCTGAAGACCTCAAGAATGCGATTGTGTTCTGCAACCGCAAACGGGACGTGACGACGCTTTACCGGTCTCTGGAGCGTCATGAATACAACGTCGGTGCTCTCCATGGCGACATGGACCAGCGTACACGCATGATGATGCTGGACAATTTCCGGAAGGGAACGATCAAGCTCCTCGTCGCAAGTGACGTTGCCGCGCGTGGCCTCGATATTCCCGAGGTCAGCCACGTCTTCAACTTCGATGTTCCGAGCAATGCCGAAGACTATGTCCACCGGATCGGCCGGACGGGCCGCGCCGGACGCAAGGGCACCGCGTTCACGCTCGTAACCGGTGAAGACCAGAAATACCTCGATGCCATTCAGACATTGATCAAGAAGGACATCGACTGGCTGGGCGATGCGATCGACTTCGAAGCTGCAGCACAGGAACGCAAGGCACGCCGCAAGGCCGGCAAGCCTTCCAGGAACGCACGGTCGAGCAACGACAACGAGGCTGCAGAACAACCCAAGCCTTCCAATCGTCGCCGGTCGCAGAGCAAGCCACGCGAAGTCGTGGAAGAGCAGATGGAGGAACTCCCGGAAATGCTGAACCCGACACCGGTCTCAAACCTGCCGCAACGGCAGACTGGCAAGCGCTCCAGAAACGATAAACTGGAACCTGCCTTCGGTGCTGGCGTTCACATTCCTGCGTTTCTCCTGCGTGAGCCGCGGCCTAAAAAGGCATCGTAACGCCGAATTCTCTCCAGGTTTTGCTTTAAGCTTAACGGCTCCTTAAACCTTCCAGCCGAGTTTAAAACCTAGTTCTTGTGTCCGTGTGGGGCGGATTCGCAAGGCATGGGTGAGAGAAACTTGATGGCGGATGAAGACGACCATAAGCGGACTATCCAGTATGGAGAGTCCGCGATCAGTTACATCAAGAAGAATGTGCTGCCAGCCTACCCTCGTTCTTACGAGCTTTGGTACACTTACGCGGCTGGATACAATCAAGGCCTGAACAGGGCCGTCAATGAATCCATAAAATCCAACGGCAGGATCAGCACCGACGAGATGCTGACCCTTTACGGTCGCTTCCTGTCGCCGACACGGCTCGGTGATCGCCTGGATGAAGTTGGCTCCAAGGTTTCCCGGGAAGTTGAAGAACTGGTCGACACGCTAAAGCTGAGTGCCGACGCCACGTCCGATTATGGCACCGCGCTCGAGCAGGCAGGCGAAAAGATCAGGTCGGTCTCCGATCCGGAGAAATTACAGAACTACGTCACACATCTGGTGAAATCGACCCAGAATGCAGTTGCGTCCAACCGCAAGCTTGAGAGCCAGCTGCTTGAGTCCAAGAAACACATTGAGAACCTGCAGTCGTCACTGGAAGCGATCCGCTACGAATCCCTCACGGACGAACTGACAACACTCAACAATCGCAAGCACTTCGAGAACTCGATTGAACGTGTCATCGATCAATCAAAGGAGAGCGGTCGTGGCTTCTCCTTGCTGATGACCGATATCGATCACTTCAAGAAGTTCAACGACACCTATGGCCACCAGACTGGCGACCAGGTTCTGCGACTTGTCGCACTTGCGGTTAAACAGAACATCAAGGCACAGGACATCGCCTGCCGGTATGGCGGTGAGGAATTTGCGATCATTCTGCCACATGTCGGGCTCGAAGATGCTGCCGAAATTGGCGAGAACATCCGAAATGCGGTGATGTCCAAAGAACTCGTGAAACGTTCAACGGGAGAAAATCTTGGCCGTGTGACCATCTCTGTCGGCATCGCAACCTACGAGAACATCGATACGGTCCATTCCATCGTTTCGCGCGCGGACGAAGCGCTCTACCTTGCAAAAGATGCCGGTCGAAACCTAGTGAAGACTGAAAAGGATCTTGCAGGAGTGGATCAACGAGAAGACGTTGCCTGATCCAAGGCATCGTCCCTGATCAAGTATCAAGTTTCTAAATTCATTGGAAAAACAGGGGCTGAGCAGAAAACTGTCTCAGTCTTTTGCATTCAGCCCCATCTGCCAGAAATCACTTTCCAGGCGGCAGGCCTTCTCAAATATGGACAGGACGCGCGGATAGCGGTGCTCCGTCAACGTCTGGCCTGCAGTTCCGTCGAGCCAGGTGATAAAGCCTTTTGCGAGTTCCTGATAGCCTTCACTGGCGTATTCCCGGATCCAGCGTGCGTAGGGATTGCGATCGGTGTCGCAGCCTTCCGCGGTCAGCCTGGCTCCAATTTCCGCATAACCAATTACGCAAGGTGCAAGAGCGGCCTGGAGGTCCAGGAGATCACCAGCCATACCGGCATCGAGCACAAAGCGCGTATAAGCCATTGTGGGCGTGTCTTCTGGTGCCTGCTCGATCATGTCACGCTCCATGCCCCAACTGCGGCACATCTCGACATGCAGATCGAGTTCATCATCCAGAATCGCCTTTACCCCCTCCAGTGACTGACGCATGTCGGCGACTGACGGGCTTTTGTAGACGCCAAGCGCATAAGCGCGGGCGAACTGGATGAGAAACAGATAGTCCTGAACCAGGTAGTGCTTGAAACAAGATAACGGCAGCGTTCCCGCGCCAAGCTGCTGAACAAATTCGTGACGGGTGTAGTCGGACCATTGCGGGCCGGCGTCGGCCTTCAGCCGCTCGAAAAGGCTCATGAAAATCTCATCGAATAGATAAAAAGGCGCGTTCAGCGTGCCAGGGCATTCAGGTCCGCAGCCTGAAGCGAAACGGATTCCCCACAGCCACAGGCGGACACTTCATTCGGGTTCTTGAAGATGAAGCCTGAACGGAACTTGGTCACTTCGAAGTCCATTTCCGTGCCGAGCAGAAAGAGCACAGCAGAAGGATCCACAAAGAGTTTCGCCCCCTTGTCTTCAACGGCATCATCACCTGGCCGTGCCGCATCCACCATTTCCATGGTGTATTCCATACCGGCACAGCCGCCCTTCTTGATACCGACACGCAAGCCGATGGCATTCTTGTCGGAGTTCTCGACAAGTTCCTTCACGCGCTCGGCGGCGGCGTCAGTCAGGGTCATCACCTGGAATTTAGCGGCGGAAGCCATATGATCCTCGTTCAGTGCAGCGAATGCTAAACCTGATATGGGGTTTCAGCTTATCCGATTAAAGGCTTGAAGCTCAATACCAGTTGAGCGCAACCTTCGCTTCGTCAGACATGCGATCAGGTGTCCAGGGAGGGTCGAAGACCATATCGACGTTGACCGGTCCCACCCCTGCAACCGCAGAAACGGCATTTTCCACCCAGCCCGGCATTTCGCCAGCCACAGGGCAGCCAGGGGCCGTCAGGGTCATGTCGATGTTGATCGACCTGTCATCCTCGATATCGACCTTGTAGATCAGGCCAAGCTCATAGATGTCACACGGAATTTCCGGATCGTAGACCGTCTTCAGAGCACCGATGATATCGGTGGTCAGCTGGTCGAGTTCATTTGCCGGAATGGCGCTCTTGGCCGAGACTTCCGTCTGCAACTCTTCGCCGTCCGCGCCGGTATCGATTGTGGTAGCGTTTTCCATGGGGTCCGTCCTTACCCGAAAAAGCTCTGAGCCTTCAACAGGGCTTCATACAGCGCGTCCACTTCCGCACGCGTGTTGTAAAGCCCGAAGCTTGCCCGACATGTAGAGGTCACACCATATCTTGCCAAGAGCGGCTGTGCACAATGGGTCCCTGCCCGCACGGCGACCCCTGCACGGTCGATGATCGTGGCAACGTCGTGTGCGTGGGCGCCCTGCAGTTCGAACGATACAATTGCACCCTTGTCCGGCGCATCCCCGAAAATCCGCAGCGAGTTGATCTCGCGCAGCTTCCGGTGGGCATAATCCTTCAGATCAGCTTCGTGGCGTGCAATGTTTTCACGGCCTATCGCATCCATATAGTCGAGAGCCGCGCCAAGACCGATTGCCTGCACGATCGGTGGCGTACCTGCCTCAAACCTGTGCGGCGGTTCATTATAGGTAACAAGGTCCTCGGTCACGTCGAGGATCATCTCGCCGCCACCGTTGAAGGGACGTAAGGCTTTCAGCCGATCCGGCTTGCCCCACAGGACCCCGATGCCCGACGGCCCATAGACCTTGTGTCCCGTGAAGACATAGTAGTCGCAGTCGATGTCCTGAACGTCGACAGGAAGATGTACGGCCGCCTGGCTTCCGTCCACAAGCACCGGGATGCCCCGTTCATGCGCGATCCGGCAAACTTCCTTCACCGGAACGACCGTACCCAGAACATTCGACATGTGCGTGAGCGCAACCAGTCTTGTCTTGTCCGTCAAGGTATCAGCAAAGGCGTCAAGATCGAACGAGCCATCCTCGCGCACATAGACCCATTTCAGCTTCGCACCGTGACGTTCACGGTGAAAATGCCAAGGCACGATGTTGGAGTGGTGCTCCATGATCGACAGAACGATCTCACCGCCATCGGCAAAATAGTCGGGCCCGAGGCCATATGACACCAGGTTGATCGCTTCGGTCGTGGACTTGGTGAAAACCACCTCATCGACGGATCCGGCATTCAGGAAACGGCGCACTTTCTCGCGCGCGGCTTCATAGTTGTCCGTTGCGGTATTGGACAGGAAATGCAGGCCACGATGAACGTTGGCGTACTCCTCCGAGTAAGCCTTGGTCACCGCATCTATCACCTGCCGGGGTTTCTGGGCGGAAGCACCGTTATCCAGATAGACCAGCGGCTTGCCGTAAACCTCCCGCGACAGGATCGGAAAATCCCGACGGATGGTTTCGACGTCGTAACCGGTGTTGCCGGTTGTTTCTTCTGCGGTCGCGACCGTCATGCGGCGCTGCTCCTTATTCCCGTTCGCTTCAGATGTCAGTGATTGGCAAGCCAGTCACGCACGCGCGCTTCGAGGCCTTCGGTCACATCGTCCTCGCCGTATTCTTCAATCGCTTCGGACAGGAAAGCGAGTACCAGAAGGGTCTTTGCCTCGTCTTCCGGAATGCCACGGGCACGAAGGTAGAAGAGCAGGTCTTCATCTATCTGTCCGCTGGTCGCACCATGGGCACACAATACGTCGTCCGCAAAAATCTCCAGTTCCGGCTTGTTGGCCATTTCCGCGTCCTCGGAAAGGAGCAGAGCCTGGGTCATCATCTCGCCATCGGTTTTCTGCGCATGCTGGGCGACGTTGATGCGGCCCTGGTAGACCCCCCTGGCCTCGCCGTCCAGCACGGTCTTGAAGAACTCGCGGCTGTTGCAGTGTGGCACAGCATGATCGACGATCAGCGTCTGATCAGCCAGCGATTTACCGCCGTATCTCCGACAAAGGTTTCCAGAAGACGCAATTTTGCGCCTTCGCCAAGTTCGATGCGGTTGCGGACGGCCTGGGCGCCCTTGGAAGTCGCCACCTGAACCAGCTCGACCGGCTTGGACACTTCCACGCCCGCCTCGACTGTCATGACGACGCCGCCTTGGAGGAAGGCAGTGTTCAAGGCAACGACACCGTCAGACGGTCCCGTCTTTGGCGACGCAATCAGCTGGGTGCCTGTTTCGCCGGCAAGAGCATCGGCAACGTTTGTCAGGGTTACACCTTCGCCTGCGAGCGCTTCCACGTCCGAAAGCTCGGCAAGATAGGACCCATTGGCAACGACGATGCGGTACCGGTCGAGATCTCCGAAGCCGTCCTGTGTCTCGATCAGCTTGCTGGCAATGGCCGCGTCAGTTGCACCCGCAAGGGAGGCAGCCGACTTCATGTAGGCACGCAGGTCGGAATACTTGTATTCCTCTACCCGGCGATGCGGCAGTCCACGGTCCCGAATCTGGCCGAGCGCCGCTTCGCGGAGAGCCTTGACGGCAACCGAGCCGGCCAAACCGTCTTTCGCGCTGTCGAAACGCTCCAGCAGGTCGCTTTCCGCCTGGGTGTGTTTGATGGGTGCGCTGGCGTTCATATCGCTTTGCTCCCTCAGGCGGCCGTGTCGATGTAGTCGGCGTAACCGTTCTTTTCCAGCTCCAGCGCAAGGTCCTTGTCGCCGGTCTTGACGATGCGGCCCTTGGACAGAACGTGGACGACGTCCGGAACGATGTGGTCAAGCAGACGCTGATAGTGGGTGATCACCACCATGGCGCGATCCGGACCGCGCAGCTTGTTCACACCTTCAGAAACGATCCTGAGTGCGTCGATGTCGAGGCCGGAATCGGTCTCGTCGAGCACGCACAGCTTCGGCTCCAGCAAGGACATCTGCAGAATTTCCGCACGCTTCTTCTCGCCACCGGAGAAGCCCACATTAAGCGGGCGCTTCAGCATGTCCATGGAGACGTTCAGGTGGCCGGCAGCCTCCTTGACGCGCTTCATGAAGTCCGGGATCGACAGCGTGTCCTCACCGCGTGCCTTGCGCTGTGCGTTCATCGCCGTCTTGAGAAATTCCATGGTGGCAACACCTGGAATCTCGATTGGGTACTGGAACGCCAGGAACAGGCCCGCAGCAGCGCGCTCATCCGGCTCCCTCTCAAGAAGGTTTTCTCCGTTGAACAGGATCTCGCCTTCGGTAACCTCGTAGTCGTCCTTGCCGGCCAGGATGTAGGACAGCGTCGACTTGCCGGAACCGTTCGGGCCCATGATGGCGTGTACTTCGCCTGCATTGATGGTCAGATCGATGCCGCGCAGGATCTCTGTTTCGTCTTCCGCAATGCGGGCATGCAGGTTTTTGATCTCAAGCATTGAGATTGTTCCTCGTATTTCGGCGGGCATTCAAGGCCCAAATCAATTCGTAACTTTGCAGGCCCTCTAGCCCACGGATCCTTCCAGGCTGATCGAGATCAGCTTCTGTGCCTCAACGGCGAATTCCATCGGCAGCTGCTGGATGACGTCCTTGACGAAACCGTTGACGATCAGCGCCACAGCTTCTTCTTCCGACAATCCGCGCTGCAGGCAGTAGAACATCTGGTCGTCCGAGATCTTCGAGGTGGTCGCCTCGTGTTCGAACTGGGCCGAGGCATTCTTGCTCTCGATGTAAGGCACGGTGTGAGCACCGCAGTCCTGACCAATCAACAGTGAGTCACACTGGGTGAAGTTGCGTGCATTCGAGGCTTTCCGGTGAGCCGAAACCAGGCCACGATAAGTGTTCTGGGACTTGCCTGCGGAAATGCCCTTGGAAATGATCCGGCTGGAAGAGTTCTTGCCCAGGTGGATCATCTTTGTGCCGCTGTCGACCTGCTGATAGCCGTTGGAAACCGCGATCGAATAGAACTCACCACGAGAGTTCTCCCCGCGCAGGATGCAGGACGGGTATTTCCAGGTAATCGCTGATCCGGTCTCGACCTGAGTCCAGGAGATCTTGGAATTCTTGCCGCGGCAGTCGCCACGCTTCGTGACGAAATTATAGATGCCACCCTTGCCGTCCTTGTCGCCCGGGAACCAGTTCTGAACGGTGGAGTATTTGATCTCCGCATCATCCAGGGCCACCAGTTCAACGACAGCGGCATGAAGCTGGTTCTCGTCACGCTGAGGTGCCGTACAGCCTTCCAGGTAGGACACGTAAGCGCCCTTCTCGGCAATGATCAGCGTGCGCTCGAACTGACCGGTGTTCTGTTCGTTGATACGGAAATAGGTCGACAGTTCCATTGGGCAGCGAACGCCTTCAGGCACATAGACAAAGGATCCATCCGAAAAGACAGCCGAGTTCAGCGTCGCGTAGTAGTTGTCGGTCACCGGAACGACGGAGCCAAGATACTTCTTCACCAGATCCGGGTATTCGCGCAGTGCTTCAGAAATGGAGCAGAAGATGACGCCGGCTTTCTTCAGCTCTTCCTTGAACGTGGTCACGACGGAAACGGAATCGAACACAGCGTCGACCGCAACCCGGTTCTTCGGCTCGACACCGGCCAGGATTTCCTGCTCGCGCAGCGGAATACCGAGCTTTTCGTAGGTCGCCAGCAGTTCCGGATCGACTTCGTCCAGGCTTTTCGGGCCTTCGACGGATTTCGGAGACGCCCAGTAATAGAGGTCGTCGAGATCGATCTTCGGGTAGGAAACGCGCGCCCAGGTCGGCTCTTCCATCTGCTGAAAGCGGCGGAGCGCATCAAGGCGCCATTCGGTCATCCACTCCGGCTCGTTCTTTTTAGCCGACAGAAAGCGAACGGTTTCCTCGGACAGGCCTTTGGCGCCTTTTTCCGACTCGATATCGGTCACAAAGCCGTATTTATACTGGTCGACATCGATGGCTTTCACCGTATCGATGGTTTCCTGTACAGCTGGCATGTCTTGCCTCCATTCAACAGGCCTCGTGCCTGCTTTTGTTATTTCCTGCAGGGACCTTGTCACCTGCGCCATGTCTGGCAGCGAAGCTGCCTAAATCTTGTCGTCAAGCCGCCTGATGACGTGCTTGCGGATTGAGCCTGCCGACGATTTTCGGCCACAGCTCAAGGAACCTGTCGATATCGGCGCCGCTGGTATTCCACCCCATGCTGATACGCAAGGCGCAGCGGGCAAGATCTTCCGGAACGCCCATGGCTGTCAGCACATGAGACACGGACACCTTGCCGGAAGAACAGGCTGAACCGGATGAAACCGAGATATGGTCGAGATCGAAGGCGATCAGCGCGGTTTCTGCCGGAATGCCCGGAACGGCAAAGCAACAGGTGTTGGACAGTCTTTCAGCCTTGTCGCCAAAAATAACTGTCGAAGGACAAATCGCGCACAGCCCGGCTTCGAGCTTCGCCTTCATATCGCTCAGATGGCGCGTATCGGCGGATTCTTCAAGAGCGGCTTTGCTGGCAATGCCGAAGCCGGCGATTGCCGAAACATTCTCGGTGCCGCCACGGCGCCAGTTTTCCTGTCCACCGCCAACCATGAGTGGCGCAGGTACACGGGCCGTTGAACGCACCACAACCGCGCCAATGCCTTGCGGACCACCGAACTTGTGAGCAGACAGCGTCAGGACATCTGCCTTCCAGCTTTCCAGATCGATCGGCATCCGGCCGGCAGCCTGAACCGCGTCGACGTGAAAGAAGTGGCCGTGTCTTTCGGCAATGGCACCGATTTCGGCAAGAGGCTGGATGACACCGGTTTCATTGTTGGCAGCCATCACGGAAATGAGGCTTGGCCCGGCGTCCTTGACAGCCAGTTCGAGGGCACCGAGCTCAACACGGCCATCGCAGTCGACAGGTATGACCACCTGATCGGAAACCGCAAAGCGTCCGCCAGTCATCACGGAAGGATGCTCGATAGCGCTCCTGAACAACTTGTCGAGGTAAACGGGCGCTCCCTGGTCCTGCCAGGCCGGTGAAAGCGCCGTCATGTTCGCTTCCGTTCCGCCGGAAACAAATGTCACTGCACGGTTCCTGGCGTTGCAAAGACGGGCAACCTGTTCGCGCGCAGTTTCAATGCGTCCACGCGCCTTGCGGCCGTGAGCATGAACGGAGGATGCGTTGCCTGCATCATTCAGCACCTCGATCATGACCTCACGCGCGGTTTCGCGCAGAGGCGCGCCGGCGTTGTGGTCCAGATAGATCGGGGCTGACTGCTGCTGCATAGCGCCTCTTACGCTTGAACTCGAGTTTCGCAAAGAATCGAAATTTCGCTTTACTATCAGCTACATGTGCGAAAAACCTTGAATTTTTCCGCCATGATGACGATAACTGCCCCCAACCGGTCGAACCGAGCATCGTCTGCCTGCTGAGGGATGGTGCGAACTTTCGAATAATTCTAAACAGGGTTCTAGAAACTCGGAGACAAAGAGTCAAGTTTAGACTTACGGGAAACCACGTATCGTGAGCCCAAATTACCGCGCGATCTTCTTCTGCGCGACAAAATGACAAGGACATAGCGTTTCATGCCTGAGGTGATCTTCAACGGTCCCGCCGGCCGGCTTGAGGGCCGGTTCCATCCCGCCAGAAAACGCAACGCGCCCATTGCCCTGGTTCTGCATCTGCATCCGCAATTCGGCGGCACGATGAACAACCAGATCGTCTACCAGATGTACTACATGTTCGCCCGGCGCGGATTTGCAGTGCTGCGTTTCAACTTCCGCGGCGTCGGCCGGTCGCAAGGCTCCTTCGACCATGGCCAGGGTGAACTGTCCGATGCAGCGGCGGCTCTCGACTGGGTGCAGACCGTACACACCGACGCCCGCGCCTGCTGGATTGCCGGTTTCTCGTTCGGTGCCTGGATCGGCATGCAGTTGCTGATGCGCCGCCCTGAAGTGGAAGGCTTCATCTCGGTCGCTCCACCGGCAAACCTGCACGACTTCTCGTTCCTGGCCCCCTGCCCGTCCTCCGGCCTGATCATTCATGGTGATAACGACAAGGTCGTTCCGCAGAAGGATGTGCAGACGCTGGTCGACAAGCTGAAAACCCAGAAAGGCATCGTGATCGATCACGAGACCATTCCGGGAGCCAACCATTTCTTCGAAAACGACATGGACGAGCTCATGCAGCGTTGCGGCACATATGTGGATGGGCGGCTTGGGCTGACGCCATCCGATTATGTCGACATCGACTGACACGACACCGAAGCCCGCCACCCGGCGGGCTTTTCATTTGTCCGAACGCCTGCGGTTCTCATGCCCGTCTCAACAGACAGTCTCGTCATCCGCTCGGCAAGGTCCGAAGATTTCCAGGGACTTTGCGCGCTCTATGTCCAACTGATTTCCAACGACATTGCCGCTGATGATGATTTTCGCCTCGAAACTTTTCACCAGATCCTGACGCAACAAGGTGTCGATTTGCTTGTCGGAGAACTGGCAGACACATTGGTTGCAACCTGCATGCTGATTGTCGTGCCTAATCTGACGCGTGGCTGCGCATCATTCGCCCTTGTTGAAAATGTCGTTACACATTCCGACTGGCGGGGGTGCGGAATTGGAAAGGCACTACTTCGTGCTGCCACCGACAAGGCGTTTTCGGCCGGATGTTTCAAGGTGATGTTGCTGTCGGGTTCAGCCAACAAGGACGCGCATCGGTTCTACGAGAACCTCGGGTTCACCACCTCCAAGACTGGCTTTGAATTGCGCGCTCCAGGGTACCCTGCACGCAATTGAGAGCAACCGCCAAGTCCCTGTAACAATTAGCAGACTGGACAGACCGGTATTTGCCTGCCTTGATTTCCCAGATTGAGAACCGGGAGGCGTGAACACGATGGCCGGCTATTTCGGGACGGAACAGCAAATCAAGCTCCAGCAGCGAGCGGAAGAACGTTACGGCTGGACCATGAAGACGCCCGGAGCCTGCTGCAATGTACGCACGCTCGGTACGGACGATCCTGATGCCCTGGGGTTCGACTCCATTTTCGAAGTACTGGCAGAAGATGGCGTGTTCGGGTTTCGTCTGCTTGAGAAAGCCCGTCAGCCCGACCTGGAAAACGCTCTGACAGAAAACGGCTACCGGCTGGACACCTGGGATGTCTTCGTGGGCGACACAAATGCGATCCGCGACGCAACAAGGCCGACCCTTTCAACCGCCCTTCCAGGCGGCATTCGCGCATTTTCAGAGCTTGACGGCGCAGAGGGTCGGCTGACGCGTTCGTTCCAGGAATTCATGGCAGCGGCTGGAATCGCTCCGTTCTCAGGATCGTTCCTGAATGGCGATCATGGTGCGGTTGTTTCCGTCGGCTTGATGGATGACGCAGGTTGCCTTGCCGCTTGTGCCCACGCCTATCTGCCGCACAATCATCACAGCCCCTATCACAGTTATGCCTGGGGTGGTCTCGTTGCCGTTGCTCCCGAACATCGCGGTAAAGGACTCGGCACTTACGTCAATGCGCTGATGGCGGACGCAGCACTGACACGACTTTCAGCGACACATGTCTATGAACTGGTAGCGGCAACGAACACAACATCACGCCGAATGGTCGAAGGTTGCGGGCTTTCGATCCAGACCGTCGTCAGGTCCAGCCAATGGGTCTTCGCCCTCTGCAACGGTGCCTTTAATCGGAGGACCGGCATAATCTTCTGGCGGCGGAACGCTTGAGGCAAGTTTACAATCGGTCAGCCAGATATCGTACACGGGGTGCTCAACCGCGTGGAGGCCCGGGCTGGCTGCAAACATCCAGCCGGAATAGATCCGCCGAACTTCGTTGTTGAGCGTGATTTCATCGACCTGAACAAAACCGGTCGTGAGAGGCGATTCTGTCTGAGGGCGCGTGTGACAGACCCTTGGCGTGACTTGCAGCGCACCGAACTGGACGGTTTCACCAATGTAAACGTCAAAGGAGATGATACGTCCGGTGATCTTGTCGAGGCCCGAAAAGACGGCGACCGGGTTTTCGATCTTTTGAGCGTTTGCAGAAACCAGGGGCATGACCATCGCCATCGCCGCGATTCCAAGGCCTGCGCCCAGGCGCTTTACCGCTTTCATCGTGTCAAACTGGTCCGCCATCAGCTTCAATTCGATTCCTCAGGTGCTAAGCATACGTGTGTTCTTTTATGCGGCGCTAGCACCGAATTGCGGCCCGGAAAAGACAAAGCTCGTTCCGGGCCGAGAAATGATCTAGCCGATTTCCGCCAGACGACCGAGCGCCGTCTGGACCTTCTCCAGCTTTTCCTTGGATTCGGCAACTTTTTCGCGTTCGCCGTCAACAACCTCTTCGGGGGCCTTTGCAACGAATGCCGGGTTGGAAAGCTTCTTCTCGATCTTCGAGATCTCACCTTCCAGCTTGCCGGCTTCCTTCTGAAGTCGGGTCTTTTCTGCACCAAGGTCGACGACCCCGGCGAGTGGCAGACAGACCGTGGCTTCGCCAACAATAATCTGGGCCGCTCCGGAGGGAGCTGCATCAGCCAGGGAAACGGTCTCTGCCCTTGCCAGACGAAGAATGGCAGACTCGTGGGTCTTGAGCCGGGCCTTGGTCTGTTCACTGGCCCCTGCGACGACCACGGAGACCTTCGCACCTGCCGGAATGTTCATTTCCGCGCGAACCGATCTGATTTCGGAAATCAGATCGACAAGCCAGTTGATCTCACCAGCCGCAGCCTCATCGGAAACCTTGGGCTCCGGCCAGGCAGTCAGCATCAGCAAGCCATCATGCGCGTTGCCTTCGTCTCCGAGACGCTCCCACAGTTCTTCCGTCAGGAACGGCATGATCGGATGCAGAACCTTCAGGATTTCGTCCAACGCCCATGCTGCCGTTGCCCGGGTTTCAGCCTTGGCAGCTTCATCATCACCGTTGAAGATCGGCTTTGCGAGTTCCAGGTACCAGTCGCAGAACGTGTTCCAGGTGAACCGATAGGCAGCACCGGATGCATCGTTGAACCGGAAGTCCTCGAGTGCCGCGGTCACCTCGGCGATACAGCGGCTTGCTTCCGTTGCGATCCAACGGTTGAGCGTGTGATTGGTTGCTGCCGGGTCGAATCCTTCCATCCGGGCACAGCCGTTCATTTCGGCGAACCGGGCAGCGTTCCAGAGTTTGGTGGCAAAGCGCTGACCGCCTTCGGCTGCCTGGTCGGACATCCGAAGCATTCTGCGGGCCTGAACCTCCTGGCTCGCAAGCGCAAACCGGGTGGCATCGGCGCCGAAACGGCCGATCAGATCGAGAGGATCGATCACGTTGCCGGTCGACTTGGACATTTTCTTGCCCTTGCCGTCAACAACGATCGAGTTGAAGTAAACCGTGTGGAACGGCACTTCGTCCATGAAATGAATGCCCTGCATCATCATCCGGGCAACCCAGAAGAAGATGATGTCGAGACCCGTGATGAGCACATCCGTCTTGTAGTAGCGCTCGAGTTCCGGCGTCTTGTGTGGCCAACCAAGCGTCGAAAACGGCCAGAGCGCAGAGGAGAACCACGTGTCCAGGACGTCCTCGTCGCGCGTCAGCGCCTTGCCGCCTGCCATTGCAACGGCCTCTTCCTCGGAATGCGCGCAGTATTCCTTGCCATCTTCATCGTACCAGACAGGGATCTGATGGCCCCACCAGAGCTGGCGGGAAATACACCAGGGCTGAATGTCGTTGAGCCAGTTGAAATAGACCTTGTCGGCGTTGCCGGGAATGAGTTTGGTCGTGCCGTCCTGAACGGCTTTCAGGGCGGGAGCCGCCAGTGTCTTGGCATCGACAAACCATTGGTCCGTCAACATCGGCTCAATGACGACCTTGGAGCGGTCTCCGAACGGCTGCATGATCTTCTTGGATTCGACCAGCGGCAACCGCTCCGGCGCTTCCACGCCTTCCTCCAGCGGACGAACGACGGCCCGGCCAAGCGTGTTCCATTCAGGGGCCTGCCCCTTCATCCAGGCGACGTCCGGATGATCCGCCGGCGCCGTAACTGCCAGACCTTCCGCCGTGATCTGTTCGATAACGCGTTTGCGCGCCTCGAACCGGTCAAGTCCACGCAGATCGTCCGGAACGATGTTGATGAGATCGACTTCTTGAATGGTCATCTCTGCGCCATCGATGATCGCCTGGGCCTTGGCGGCCTCTTCGACATAAGGCGCACCATCGGCGCGCATCGCACCCTTGGTGTCCATCAGGCGGTACATCGGGATCTTGTTGCGCTGAGCGACACCATAGTCGTTGAAATCATGTGCACCGGTGATCTTGACCGCCCCCGAGCCGAAATCCGGATCCGGATATTCGTCGGTGATGATCGGGATCAGACGGCGATGTTCCTTCGGCCCGACCGGGATTTCGCAGAGTTTGCCGACAATTGGCTTGTAACGCTCATCGTCCGGATGAACGGCGACGGCACCGTCACCCAGCATGGTTTCCGGCCGCGTCGTGGCAATCGAAATATAGTCACGGGTCTCGCGAAGGGTGATGTTCCCCTCTTCGTCTTTCTCGACGTATTCATAGGTCGCGCCACCGGCAAGCGGGTAGCGGAAGTGCCACATGTGTCCGTCGGTTTCGATGTTCTCGACCTCGAGATCCGAAATGGCTGTCTCCATCTTCGGATCCCAGTTGACGAGCCGCTTGGACTTGTAGATCAGGCCCTCGTTGTAGAGGTCGACAAAAACCTTGCGGACGGCCTCCGACAGGCCCTCGTCCATGGTGAACCGCTCACGCGACCAATCGCATGATGCGCCAAGACGCTTGAGCTGAGCGATAATCGCGCTGCCGACTTCTCCCTTGTAGCGCCACGCACGCTGTACGAATGCCTCGCGGCCGATCTCTGTGCGGCTCGGCTCGTCACGTTCGGCCATCTGTCTTTCGACAGCGATCTGAAGCGCGATCCCCGCATGGTCGGTGCCCGGCTGCCAAAGGGTGTCGAAGCCCTGCATGCGCTTCCAGCGGATCAGGATGTCCTGAAGCGTGTTGTTGAGAGCGTGCCCCATGTGCAGCGAACCGTTTACGTTCGGTGGCGGAATTACGATGGAAAAGGAGGCTGCACCCTCTTTGGCACCAGCTCCGGCCTTGAAGGCCTCCGCCTTTTCCCAGGTTTCGTAAATCCGCGGCTCAACGCTGGCCGCATCGTAGGTCTTATCCAGCATCAGGGTCACTCAATGGGAGAATGAATTTCGATTTTCGTGAAGCACCGTGTAAATCGGATGCGCTGCCGCAAGTCAACCGCCTATGCGGGGCAAACCTGCTGCCCAGTAGCGCTTTTGATAGGTGAAGTACCGGTCTGCCGATCAGAACTTGGGTTGAATGACGTTTGCTGCGATAAGCGGGTCATGACCGTTTCAATCCGTCCACACCACCTGCTTTGCATGCTGACCTATCTGGGCAAAGGCTATACGCCGGCCTTTGTCCAAAATTACAGCACAATCGTTCAGCGCCTGAATGAAGGTGAACCCATTGAGCTGGTAGAAGGTCCTGACACCTTGTGCCAGCCAATGTTGGACGAACCGGGGTGCCATTGTCGAAATGAAAGCGTTCGCAACAGGGACCGGACAGCGGCCGCTGATATTGCACTGGTGCTCGGACGCCCTCTTGAAAAGGGCAATTCCATCATTTTGGACCGACAGACCCTGTCTTTTCTGAGGGATGCGTTCGCTAACGGCTCAATCCGCAAGGCTTGCCAAGGCTGCGAATGGCAGAATATGTGCTCAGCGATTGCCAGAAACGAATTCAGGGGATGCCATCTGACATCCCCTGACTGAAATCTTCGGACAAATCCGGCCTAGCGCCGGCGCGTCACGCGCTGAATTTCCTTTTGAACCATCTGCTCGACCATGCCAGGCAGGTTCTGGTCCAGCCATGCCTTCAGCATCGGCCGCAGCATTTCCTTGACCAGCTCCTCAACAGTCTGCGCCTGCGAGCCAACAAACATGTTCGACAGGTTGTCGAATGCCGCGTGAACGGCTTCACCGGTGTTCTGCGATGTCAGAGGGGCATCGTCCGCCACATTCGGCAAATCGTCAGGCACCGGCCGAGCGGCCATCACAGGCTCAGGGTCGAAAACAGGTTCCGGTTCGGGGTCAAATTCAGGAGCAGGTGGAGCCGCGAAGGAAATGTCTCCTTCGTCGCCGTCCAGGTCCTCTGCCATTCCTTCGACAATGTCCATCGCATCATCGTCAGGAATCGCCAGTTCCTCGGTCAGCTCCAGAACGTCTTCGCCTTCGTCTTCTTCGGCATCCGCAGCCATGGCCGCAGCCATGTCATCCGCGTCGTCATCTTCTACCGGAAGGTCGTCTTCATCATCGTCGCTGCTCATGTCGAACAGCTTGTCGAGATCGTCCTGGGACATTTCGGAGGCATTGCCCATATCGTCCGCCGCCTCTTCTTCTACTGGTGTCTCTACGGGTTCGCTGCTGCCGCTTTCGCCGTCTTCGGCTCCCTGGGAGTCCTCATCGGATATGATTCGGCGGATCGACGCGAGGATTTCCTCCATCGACGGCTCATCAGCCTTCTTCGCCTGCGCCATGACTTCCCCCGTACTTACCGGCTACGCTCAGGAACAGTCTGTTCCATCAAAATGATTCGTTAACCGAAATTATGCGGGTCAATAAGAAACGCGCAAAGTGAACGCGCCCCGAAGCATCGCCTTATCCCCTTTTTAGTCGGGAATTACCGATCAAGGGTGGAATTCGGCCAGGCGTTTCACGTCATCCTTCGTAAATTTGTCAGGATGTTCAGCCGAATAACAAAAGCGGCTGAAGATCTTTCGACCGTCAGCCGCCATCGTGAAGAATATAAGTTACCAGTTTCTTACCGGCCATCCGGAGTGCGCAGACCAAACCACTGGTCCCGCACAGCCTCGTAATGCTGCTTCGGATTGTAGCGGGCAACGTTGAGGCCAAGTGATTCAGCGTCCAACCGGCCAATCGAAGCAACCAGCTGATATCCGCTGACAATCCGGTTGCGCTGCGCTGTTACGAGATTGGACTGCTGAATGACCAGTTCGCGCTGAGCGTCAAGAACGTCGAGCGTGGTGCGTTGACCGACGCGCTGCTCTTCAATAACGCCTTCCAGAGCCAGCTGCTGTGCTTCGACAGCGGCCTGGGCTGCAACGATGGAAGCTTCTGCCGCCTGGTAGTTACCCCAGGCGGAAATGACGTTGGCGCGAATCTGATCGCGCGCCACATCCAGCTGCAGACGGGTCTGGCCCAGTTCTTCCTTGGCCTGCCGCACACGCGACGACACGCCACCACCCTGATAGAGCGGAATACTGACGTTACCGAAGATCTGCGCATTATCGCTGTAGTCGGTCGTTGCAGACGGGTTCCACGATCTGGAAATGCTGCCATCCAAGGTGACGGTCGGCAGAAGTTCGCCTTCGATCGTCTTGGTGTTGAAAATGGCGGCATCGACAAGGTGTTGCGCCTGACGGATCAACGGCTGATGTGTTTCACTCAGCTGCATCGCCTCGTCAATGGACTTGGGAACGTAGCGGCTGATCGACGTATCGGCCGACAGGCTGCGTGCCTCAACGCCGATCACCTGACGGTAGATGGCGCGGCTTGTATTCAGGTTGGCCATCGCGGTGTTGAGGCTGGCGCGGGCTTCGGCAGCGCGGGCTTCTGCCTGGCTGACGTCCGTCCGGGTACCCTCACCTACGTCGAACCGGTCACGTGCGGCTCTTACCTGTTCCTGAAGGAAGGCAAGGTCACTGCGCTGAAGCGATACCAGAGCCGTATCCCTGATCACATCCACGTAGGACGTTGCCGCATCCAGCAGCGTATCCTGCTCCGTCGACATCAGGCTTTCACGCTGAGCACGCACGACAGCTTCTGCCTGACGGGTGGAATTGATCGTCCGGAAGCCGCGGAACAGGGTCTGACTGATCGTCAGCGAGATCGACGCATTGTTGCGATAGTCGATCGCCGAGTCGGCCCCGGCTGCGAGGCGTCCGGCCGCTGCGGATGCTGTCACGGTTGGCCGCCAGCCCGTCAGTGCCTGAGGCACATTCTCATCCACACCACGAAGCTGCGCACGCGCCGCGTTCAAGGTGGGATTGTTCGAATAGGCAAGCGCCAGCGATTCTCTGATGGTTTCAGCATCAGCGGGAGACAGGGAGGCACCGGTCAAGGCGGTGGCGGAAACGCCACCCAACAGGCCAATAGCAATGGTCAAAACTTTTAGAGTTGAACGACCAGACACCCCACACTCCTTCCGGGTCAACCTACTTGATCCTGTTGAGTAAACTGATGGGTGTTATTCTTCAACCGTTTGAGAGCGGATAATTGCGAATTTCCGCGAGTGCGGCTTAATGGCAACAAGTTATCGCTGCGTTAAGCCATTTCTCCGCTTTTAAAGCAAAAACCCGCCATCATTCGGCGGGTTTCTGTCAGTCTGGACCAAATTGATCGCTCAGAAAACGAATTCGTCAGCCTTGTCGAAGCCAGGAAGCACGCTAACGGAGGCATTGAAACCGAATCGGCTGCTCACCGCAGAACCCGATTTCTGGTAGAGTTTGGCGACGCCAGCACCACCGCGTCCTTCAATCACTGCCAGACGTCCTGTCGGCTTCAGCTGGTCAGTCAGAGTCTTTGGCAGCACCTCCACGGCTCCGTCCACGAAAATGACGTCGTAAGGGCCTTCGGAAGAATAGCCTGCTGCCAGTGCGCCTTCCACGACAACCGCATTTTCGATGCCGAGATCGACCAGAACCTCGGTTGCCGTCTTGGCAAGGTCCGGATTTTCCTCAAGAGCCACGACGGAAGCAGCAAGTTTGGAAACGACTGCAGCGCTGTAACCGGTGCCAGCTCCAATGACCAGAACGACATCGCCTTCCCGGATATCCGCCAGTTGAACCAGCTTTCCGAAAATATGCGGCTTCATCAGCATGCGGCCGGTTTCAACTGCTCCAATCGGCAGATCTTCGTCGATATAGGCAACGGCACGTTTGGATGCGGGAACGAAGCGCTCGCGCGGCACCACTTCCATTGCGTCCAGGATCCGGTGATCGGTCACATCGTTGGTGCGCAGCTGGTTATCCACCATCTTGCGGCGGGACTGATTAAAGTCCGTCATATCGGCCCTCACTTTGACATGCCGGATTACCGGCGCCTCTTGAGAAACGTTCATTAGCGATGCAAAGGCTGCCTGACAAGTATGCGCGCGAGCAGATCCTGCGATGGCACCCGGATTCTACGGAAAATAAGCAGCAACTCATGGCTTTCCTCAGATCGATAATCGGCAACGGTGGAAATGTGTACGACGTTGAAAACAGGGCTTGACCAAAACGCGCAACTGTTTGATAAGGCGCGGCACACCACCTAGGGGCCCTGTGGCGGAGTGGTGACGCAGCGGATTGCAAATCCGTGTACACCGGTTCGATTCCGGTCGGGGCCTCCAGACACTTTTTCAGATCATTGCATGTTTTCAGGCGTTCGTTGTCTTGAACGAAGCCGATGCTACATCTTTCCCTTGCGTCATGTTAGCTTCTGTCCAGAAGCCTTGAAAAAGGGGATGTGCCATGAAAACACCAGGTGGAAGTCCGCCAGCGCCAGGCAAACCGGCGCGAGTGATCACGACATCAACCATGAAACGCGTTGAACCGCCCCGGCCGCGCAAGACACCGCAAGCGGTTTCCGCGAGCGACAATACCGCGGCTCTTGTGGAAGCCTTGCGCCAGCGCATCAATGACCTGGAAAACCGAATAGCTGATCTGGAAAGCGTGATTTCGCTACAGAACCAGGATGTCATCATCAGTGCGCCGAAAAGCGTGCTCATCCAGGGCATGGACACTGTCGAGATCTCGGCCGGCAGCAAATTCAAGGTTTCTGCCAGCATGACCGAGACAAGCACTCCAATCGCCAGATTTTCCGGCATTCTTGAGTGCGACATCGTCAAGGCGAACACGGTGATGGGTGCTGCCTATACGCCTGGCGCGGGTAACATCTGGTAGTTTTTGGCAAGGATCCGGGTGTCGATCGTTTCTCAGGTGCTCCATCCGCATTTATCCTGCCTTGACCGAACGCTGCAACAGCACGGAAGCTGCCTGCATGAAGGAACCGAGTTTCAGCATTGGCGTCGAGGAAGAATATCTCCTCGTCGACAGATCGACCCGCATGTTGGCGAGTTCGCCGCCACCGGAACTGTTCAAGGCCTGCGAAACGGCCCTCGAAGGACGGGTCAGTCCTGAATTTCTGAAATGTCAGATCGAGGTTGGAACACCGGTTTGCTCCAGTCTGCAGGAAGTACGCACGGAACTCGGTTATTTCCGCAAGACCATTGCGCGCGAGGCAGCAGTGTTCGACCTGGCGCCGATTGCGTCTTCAACCCACCCGTTCGCCGACTGGACGGACCAGCCGCACACAGACAAGGAACGTTACAACGAGATCGCCAGGACCATGCAGCTCGTGGTCAAGCGCATGGTGATCTGCGGAATGCATGTTCATGTCGGTATCGAAGACGAAGAACTGCGCATCGAGCTGTTCAATCAGCTCGCCTATTTCCTGCCGCACCTGCTCGCACTCAGCACTTCGTCCCCGTTCTGGCGTGGTCGGAACACCGGCCTGAAGTCCTATCGCTTATCGGTTTTCAACGAAATGCCGCGGACCGGCCTCCCACCCGGATTCGACAGTTACTTCGACTATCGGCACACGGTCGACATTCTCGTTCGCGCCGGTGTCATCGAAGATGCCACCAAGATCTGGTGGGACCTGCGCCCGTCCGACCGGTTTCCGACACTGGAAATGCGCATTACCGATGTCTGTCCGTTGCTTGACGACGCCGTCGCCATAGCGGCGACTTTCAGATGCCTGTGCCGCATGCTTTATCGGTTGCGCCGCGCCAATCAGGGGTGGCGGCAATATTCACGGTTTCTCCTGGCGGAAAACCGCTGGCAGGCACAACGACACGGCACAAATGCACAACTGATCGATTTCGGCCGCAACGAAACGGCAGCCTTTCCGGACATGATCGAGGAACTGATTGAACTCATTCTCCCGGACGCAGTTCATTTTGACTGCGTGTCCGACGTGAACCATTTGAGGGAAATCGCCGCCAGGGGCACCTCCGCAGAACGCCAGCTGGAACTGGCTGGTGATATTCCTGAAGACGGTCATTGTTCTTCTTTTGTTCTTTTTTCTGCACTTTGACGGATCTGTCAATGCGCCCAAAGTTGCGTCGCCTTGCGCCGTACCCGCCTCCCTTGCACCCTAATGATAGAAGTGCGGTACCGAACACGGATAAATGTTTGAAAAGGCAGGCAACAGCGCATAACAGCTTTTGGGACAGGACGAACAAATGCGCAGGACGTTCTTGCGGCAACGCATGTCGGGAACCGTCTGTACTTTTGGCCTTTCTACCGGCTAGATGAGTGACAAAAGGCAGATCGGCCGACCTGCCAACTGCAAGAGGCATTTTCATGGAACACGGCGGGGATTTGACCCTTGCGATAGAGCGCTTTGGCGGAACGCATGACGACTGGCTGGATTTATCGACCGGGATAAATCCATACAGCTATCCCGTGCCTGACGACCTGCCGCTGTCCACCTGGACCAGCCTTCCGGCACGCGGGGCCGAAGAACACCTGATTGCAGCTGCTCGCCAAGCTTATCGCATTCCCGACAATCTCGCTGTCTGTGCAGCGCCTGGAACACAGGTCCTGCTGTCGCTTCTACCGACCATCCTTCCTGAAGGGCCGGTCGTTCTCGCCTCGCCCACCTATACCAGCCACAGGGATGCCTGGACGCGGGAAAGCCGAGCACCTATCGAAGTATCCAGCGTCTACTCCCTGCCCGCTGATGCAAAGATCGTGGTTCTGGTCAATCCGAACAATCCGGACGGACGTCTGATAGATGTCAAAAGCCTGATCGAAATCGCGCGGACATTGAGCACACGCGGCGGTTATCTGGTGGTGGACGAAGCCTTTGCCGATGTCGTACCGGGCGCGACCTTGCTGCCGCACATCGGAACCGAAAACGTTGTCGTTTTGCGGTCCTTCGGAAAGTTCTTCGGTCTTGCGGGACTGCGGATCGGATTTCTTGCAGGCGAAAAAACCGCCATTTCCAGAATGTCCGGCCTGCTGGACAGCTGGAGCCTCAGCGGACCGGCACTGGAAATCGGGGCCAGGGCACTGCGTGACAGCACCTGGCAAGATCGGACAACCAGGCAGTTGATCGAAGACATGGCGGACCTGACAGTCGCACTTTCCGAGGCAGGCCTCAGTGTCTTCGGCGGCACCCCTCTCTATGCGCTTGCCGGTCTGCGCAATCCAAAAGGCCTGCATGAGGCCCTTGCCCGCAGAAGGATCTGGACGCGGATCTTCGACTACGCACCAACCTGGATCCGCTTTGGCCTTCCAGGTGGACCGGAAAATCTCAAACGTCTGACAGACGCTCTTGCAGAAGCGCTAAAAGAGGTCTGACGGACCGGGATGCTGCTTTACGACCACGCTCTCTGGCTGCTTCTCGCCGCGCTGTTGCTGGACGCCCTGATCGGTGACCCCAACTGGATGTGGCAACGTCTGCCGCATCCGGTTGTCTGGATCGGCAAGTTGATTGGCCTGTTCGACCGGCATTTCAACAAAACGGAATTCGCACCGGCGACACGCAAGCTCGGCGGCGTGCTGACACTTCTGGCGCTGCTTGTCAGCGCCGGACTTGCTGGCGTCGTGATTGAGGCAGTTGCGAAGTGGTTGCCATATGGCAGGGTGCTTGAAGCTGTCGTAGCTGCGGTATTTATCGCCCAAAACAGTCTTTACCGTCACGTGGCAGCCGTGCGGGATGGCCTGTTGAAGGACGGGTTGGAAGGTGGCCGCAGGGCGGTTTCCTTGATTGTCGGGCGTGACCCGAACCGGCTGGACGAAGCCGGTGTCTCGCGGGCAGCCATCGAATCCTGCGCCGAGAACTATTCCGACGGTATCGTGGCGCCCGTCTTCTGGTTCGCCGTGCTCGGCCTGCCCGGATTGATCGTCTACAAGGCGGTGAATACAGCCGACAGCATGATCGGCCACAAGAACGAGGTTTATGCCGACTTCGGCTGGGCGGCTGCCCGTTTCGACGATCTGGTCAACCTGCCCGCCTCGCGCCTGGCTGGGCTGTTTATCGCCTTGTGTGCGCCCTTGTCCCGGGGCTCGGTTCGCAAGAGCATTGCCTGTATTCTGGACGACGCCCGCAAGCACCGCTCGCCAAATGCCGGTTGGCCGGAGGCGGCCATGGCAGGCGCATTGAACCTGGCTCTTGCAGGACCGCGGATCTATCCGGGGTACACCGTCAATGACCGGTATCTGAATGCGAGTGGACGAAAGGATGCGAGGGCAGAGGATATTTCGCGCGCCTTGAGGATCCTCATTGGCTGCTACGCACTCGAAGCGTTACTGATTGCAGGTCTGGCGCTATTGCTGGCCTTCTAGGTCAGGCGTTTTAAGCCGCGCCGCGTGCGATCTTCAGGATGGCCTCCACGTCGAGGACGCTGTCCAGATGCCCTGCAAGATCATCCAGAATCCTGTCTATGTCCTTGTCATAACTGATGTCTGAGCGCACGCTGAAAGCATTCAGGTATGCCGTCCGGAAGGCATCGTCGGTGAACAGGCCGTGAATGTAGGTTCCGTACACTCGGCCATCCGCTGAGACCGCACCATCGGACCGACCATCATCAAGGCGCATCATGGGATTGGTACAGTCTGGCCCGGACGTTCGGCCAACATGAATTTCGTAGCCGGAGACAGGGGCTCCGCTGGCAACATGGGTCGCGCGTGCGGCAACCGTCGATTTATCTGCCGTCAAAATGGTCTCGACATTCAGATATCCCAGGCCTTCGACCGTTCCGGGGGACCCCTCGATACCGTCCGGATCCGAGATGATCTTGCCCAGCATCTGATATCCACCGCAGACGCCCAGGATGTGCCCGCCCCGCCGGTGGTGTGCCTTGAGATCTATGTCCCAACCCTGTCTGCGGAAAAAGGCAAGGTCACCAACCGTGGACTTCGACCCAGGCAACAGCACGACATCGGCGTCTCCCGGCAAAGGGGTGCCGGGTTGAACAAGCTCAAGCGTTACACCCGGTTCAAGCCGGAGCGGATCCAGGTCGTCGAAGTTCGCGATCCGCGAGATCACGGGAACAACGATCTTGAGCCCCCCGTCACCAAATCCGTCCGCCAGACCGAGCGCATCTTCTGCCGGAAGTTTCGCAGCATCCGCAAACCACGGGACTACACCGACACCTTGCCAACCGGTGCGCTGCTCGATTTCTCGCAAGCCTTCGTCGAACAGGCTCGGGTCTCCCCGAAACCGGTTGATGAAGAAGCCCTTGATTCGCTGCCGTTCGTTTTCTTCCAGCACAGCACAAGTTCCGACGACTGATGCAATAACCCCGCCGCGATCGATATCCGCACACAGGATCACCGGCAGATCCGCCGCCTCGGCAAATCCCATGTTGGCGATGTCTCCAGAGCGGAGATTGATTTCCGCAGGGCTTCCTGCCCCCTCGACAATCACCAGATCAACACCTGAGGCGTTTATCGAAAAACTCTCCAGAACATTCGGTAATAATTGAGCTTTCTGCTTTCCATATTCGCGCGCCCGCATCGTGCCGTGTCGCTTGCCCTGGACGATTACCTGAGCACCGGTGTCGGTTTCGGGCTTCAACAGAACGGGGTTCATGTGAACACTCAACGGAACGCGGCAGCCCATGGCCTGAAGCGCTTGGGCCCTGCCGATTTCGCCGCCGTCGGCTGTTACAGCAGCGTTGTTTGACATGTTCTGCGGCTTGAAGGGGCGAACGTTCAGGCCACGGTTGGCAAAGAGACGACACAGACCGGCGACGATCAGGCTTTTTCCAACATTCGAGCCTGTGCCCTGGACCATGATCGCCGGTACCTTGCCGACCGCTTTTGTCTCAACCATGCAACGTCAATCTTTGCCGAATGGTGCTGCGCCATATGGCCGAAATTCGCTTGGCACCGGAAGATTGGCGAGCCGCAGTTCCAGCATCAAGCGAACCGTCGGCCGAACGGCAAAGAGAACGGATCCGATCACGAACAACCATGTTCCTGCGTACATCAGGCTGTCGTAGAAAAAGAAGACGCTGCCGACAAGAAACGTCAATGCAGCCAGAAATTCGACAACGGTTCGGTAAAGTTCGTATTTCCGGACCGTTTCCACATGCGCCTGCGAGGCCGTGCGAAGACTGTGGTCGAATAGCTTGCTCATCCTCGATCCCCTTTGATTACCTCTGGGTTTCGTGATCCAAGTGCCCGGGTTTAAAACTCGATGCCTTCCTGTGGTTTCACACCAGACCGGAAGGGGTGTTTTATCTGGGTCATGTCGGTGACAAGATCTGCAATGTCGATCAGCTCGTCCTTGGCATTGCGCCCCGTGATGACGACATGCACATCGTCCGGTTTTTCGTTCTTCAGGAATTCGACCACTTCGGCGATGTCCAGATAATCGTAGCGCAGAACGATGTTGAGCTCGTCGCACAGGATCAGGCGATATTCACCGGATGTGATCATGTCCTTGGCGGCTTGCCAGGCTTCGTTCGCCGCATCGATATCCCGCTGCCGGTCCTGCGTTTCCCACGTGAACCCCTCACCCATCCGTTTGATCGTGACGAGGTCGGAGAACCGTTCCAGCGCCATGCGCTCACCGGTTTCGATCCGCCCCTTCACGAATTGCACCACGCCCACCTTGTGGCCGTGACCGAGAGAACGGAACACCATCCCGAAACCGGCTGTCGACTTGCCTTTACCCTTGCCCGTGTGGACGATCAGCAAACCCTTTTCGATGGTCTTGGTCGCCATGATCTTGTCACGTGCGGCCTTTTTCTTGCGCATCTTCTCGGCATGGCGGGCATTGAGTTCTTCTTCGGTCAGTTCCGGCTTGTCCTTGTCGGCGGTCACGATGCGTCCGTCCCTTCCAGTCTTGTTTTCAAATCATTCAGCGCAGCATGGGTCGAATTACGCCGCGGCGTCCAGAGGCCGCGTTCAATTGCTTCATGAAAGCGGTCCAGCATTTCGGTGAGCCCCGCCGGATTGGCGTCCTTGAGGAAATCCAGAACTTCTTGGTTATCCACGTAGGCATCATACAGCTGGTCAAAATGGTGATCTCCCACGGCACGGGTGGTCGCGGCAAATGCGAACAGATAGTCGAGCGTCGCAACCATCTCGAACGCGCCCTTGTAGCCATGCCGCATGACACCTGCGATCCATTTCGGGTTTGCCGCACGAGCGCGCACCACGCGGCCGATCTCTTCCGAAAGGGTGCGGACCACCGGACGCTCAGGCCGCGAATGGTCGTTGTGGTAGACCGTCGGTGCTTCGCCTTTCAGTGCTTCGACAGTCGCTGCCAGTCCGCCCTCGAACTGATAATAGTCGTCACTGTCCAGAAGATCGTGTTCGCGGTTGTCCTGATTGTGCAGGACTGCGTCCACGGTTTTCAGCCTCGTTTCGAGATCGTGCCTGGCGACGGAGCCTTCCGCACCGCCACCGTAGGCGTAACCACCCCATGTCAGAAAGGCATCGGCAAAATCCGAACGTTCCTCCCAAAGCTTCTCGTCAATCAGCGCCTGCAAGCCAGCACCATAGGCACCCGGTTTTGAGCCAAAGACACGGAAACCTGCCCTGCGTTCGGCTTCGTTCTTGTCCAGCCCTTCAGCCTGAAGCCGTGCACTTTCCGATCGCATTCGTGCGGCAATCGGATTGGCTTCGTCCGGTTCTTCAAGCGCACCGACCGCACGGGCGGCGCTGTCAAAAAGATCCATTTGATGCGGGAAGGCATCGCGGAAAAACCCGGAAACCCGCAAGGTAACGTCGACACGCGGTCGCCCAAGCTCTGAAAGCTTCAGAATTTCGAACCCGGTGACACGGCCCGAACCCTGCTCCCACACTGGACGCGCCCCTATAAGCGCCAGCGCCTGGGCAATGTCGTCACCTCCGGTTCGCATGTTGGCAGTGCCCCAACATGTCAGGACCAGCGATTTCGGCCATTCGCCTTCTTCCTGGAAGTACCGTTCTGCAACGAGAGATGCAGATTGCCAGCCGAGCCGCCATGCGGTTTCGGTCGGCACCGCACGTACATCGACGGAGTAGAAGTTCCGGCCGGTGGGCAGCACATCCGGACGCCCACGCGAAGGCGCGCCGGACGGCCCGGGGGCAACGAACCCACCTTCCAATGCCGTCAGCACTGCGCTTGTTTCAGCGTGTCCGGAGCCGGTTACGGCCGGTCGCAGAACCTGGTTTAGATCATCCAGAACAGCAAGGGTCGATTGCCACGCCTCAGGCACTCCGCGATTACCCGCAACGATTTCGCGGGCAAGAAGCTCGATACGTTCAACCGTATCGCCTTGCGATCTCCAGGGAGCCTCCAGAACATTTGTAAGGAGCTCCGGTCGACCCTGCTGCCAGGGGGCAGCGAAATCGCAATCCAGTGGATCAAATCCATCAAAACCGAGGTCCGAAGCGATAGCCCTTTGCAGGCTCTGCTGTTCCGACCTGTTGCCTCGCGGCACCCTTGCCAACGCAACCAGCAGATCCATCAGAAGATCGCCTTCGGGACTTTCGCCAAGAATATGCAACCCGTCCCTGATCTGCAGTTCCTTCAGGTCGCACAAGTGAGCGTCGAGGCGCGCAAGGCGAGTTTCCTCGTCCATGGTCTCGGTTATACCGATATCCTTGTCCAGACCATGCCGCGCAGCGGTGTCCAGGATGTCCCGCGTCAATGCCTTCAGGCGGCGCGGGTCAACGCCGCTCGCCAGATAATACTCATCAAGCAGCGTCTCCAGCTCTTCGGCGACGCCATGGCTCTCCGCCCGGGCCAAAGGCGGTGTCAGGTGATCGACGATGACGGCCGAGGTTCGTCGCTTGGCCTGCGCCCCTTCGCCTGGATCATTGACGATGAACGGGTAGATGTTCGGAATTGGCCCCAGAACGGCTTCCGGGAAACAGCTTTCTGCCAGGGCCAGTGCCTTGCCGGGCAGCCATTCCAGATTGCCGTGTTTGCCGAGGTGAATGACGGCATCGACCGCGAATTGTTCCCGCAGCCAGATGTAGAAGGCAAAATAGTGGTGCGGCGGCACCAATGCCGGATCGTGGTAGGTTTCCTTCGGATCGATGTTGTAGCCACGCGCCGGCTGAATACCGACCACCTGATTGCCGAACCGGTGCAGGGCCAGGCGGAAATGGCCATCCGTTACATGTGGATCGTTCGACGGTGCTCCCCAACGATCAACAACTGCTGACCGAACAACGTCGGGCAACCTGTCGAAGGAGCGCTCGTAGTCCTGAAGCGACAAGGCTTGATATTCGTCCTTGCCTGATCGGCCTTCCAGGGCATTGGTTACGCCCGAAGTCAGGATTTCCATCAGATCGGCGGAGCTTGCTGGAACCTTGCCGACGTCATAACCCGCGGCGGCCATGGCCTTGAGCAAATGAACGCATGACGCAGGCGTGTCGAGCCCTACGCCGTTGGCAAGACGCCCGTCCCGGTTCGGATAGTTTGCCAGGACAAGGGCCGACTTTTTGGCTGCAGCCGGTTTCCGGCCGAGTTTCCCCCAGGCAGCCGCAAGCGCCGCGGTAAACATGATCCGATCCGGAACAGGCGTAAAGGCAACCGGCGTCGACTGGGTGGCCTCATCGAAGATCCCTTCTTCCTTGAAGGAGACAGCACGGGTCAAGATCCGGCCGTCAATCTCCGGCAAGACGACATGCATGGCGAGGTCACGTATCGACAAGCCTTGATCGCTGTCTTCCCAGCCCTCTTTGGAGGAAGACGAAAAGACGACCTGCAGCACAGGTTTGCCGGGACGATCGAGCGGTGTCGGCTGATGGGCTGCTCCGGCCTTCGAGACGGCGAAGGCAGTACCGTTCAAAACGACATCAGGCGGAGCCCCATCGAACAGGCTTTCCAGAACGGCGACGGATTCCGCTTCCTTCAGGCTGGACACATAGATCGGCAGTGCATTTACGCCGGCTTTGTCGAGAGCAGCGATCAACGCATCCAGTGGTGCGGTTTGGGCACCTTGCACCAGAGCGCGGTAGAACGTGATCGCTGCAACAGGTCTTTCAGGATCCCGCCAGGAGGCCTTCAGTTGCGCTATATCGGGGGCGGCCTTGCCAGCAAGATAGATACCCGCGCGAGGAAGGGGCACCGGATGTGCGGGCTCCTCGCCCTTTCCGATCAGGTGCGCTGCATATCTCAAGGCATTGGCGTAATTCTCCGCGCCGCCTTCCACACAGTATCGCCAGAAGCGATGCACTTCCGCTGATGATCGGGTGGAACGAGACGTCAGTTCTTCGTCCCACTTGTCGTCGCCCGGAATGACGATCAGATCGATGCCATTCGCGCGGACTTCTTCTTCAAACCTTTCCAGGCCGTAGCGCCAGTACTCCACTCCACCCAGAATTCGCAGAACGATCAGCCGAGAGCCACGGACGGTCTGTTCGGCATAAAGGTCGACCGAATAGGGATGCGACAGGGCCATGAGATTGGCGAGCCGCAGGTCTGCACGGGCTGTTCCAAGCCGTGATTGCGCAGCGGCAAAGCTTCCCAGTTCGGTGTCTGCAGCTGACAGGAACAGAATGTCGGCAGGGGACTGGCCGAGGTCGACCGCGTCCCCACCGTCATCGATCCGGCGCGTCTGGCTGGCGAGAATGTGCATGCTTGGTCTTTATTTCCAGCTTCTATCCAGCGTGTCAGGCAGCAGCCGTCAATTCACCCAGCAGGCCACGAACCGCAGTCAGGTCGAGGCCTTTCAAACCGATCACGACCAGTCTGCCGCTGCTCTCGGCGCCGGCGGCGAACCAGGTTTCGACACGCGGTCCGACAGCTTGAACCATTGCAGGCGCTGCCTTGCCCTCGATTTTTACAGCCCCCTTGATACGCAGGACGCCTTTTTGCGCCATGGCTTCCAGAACCTTTGCCTCTGCATCTTTCAGGCTGGCGAAAGACGAGACTGCCAGCACGTGACTTTCAAAATCACCTTCGGCTTGACGCTCGGCCAGGAGAAGGCCCGAACGAGCGGCTGCGGCAGAGCCAGGCCGGAGGTTTCGATAACGATATGCTCCGGCGGATTGTCCCGCGCGAGCAGCATTTCCATGGTCGGCAGGAAATCGTCGGCAACGGTGCAACATATGCAGCCATTGGTAAGCTCAACCACCTCTTCCGCGGCGCAATCGGGATCAGCGCATCCATTCACCAGGGATCCGTCGAAGCCCATGTCCCCAAACTCGTTGACGATAAGGGCAATGCGTTTGCCATTGGCATTGGTAAGCAAATTGCGGATCAGCGTGGTCTTGCCTGCTCCGAGAAACCCAGTGACGATCGTTGCCGGAATTTTTGCGCCCGGCTGCAGGGATGAAGTGGTCATAATTTGATATCCGGTTGTGATGTGGGTTTCAAAAGTATCGGCAGGCCCGCAGCAACGAAGACGACCTGTTGGCACCTATGCGCCATATCCTGGTTCAGTCGTCCCTGCACATCGCGGAACGACCTCGACAGACGGTTCTCCGGCACGATCCCCATACCAACTTCGTTGGAAACGAAAACGCACGGCCCCTGAAGATCCTTCAGAACCGCGCAAAGCCGCGCCGTTTCGGCGGGGATGTCCTTGTCTGCAAACAGCAGGTTCGACAGCCACAGGGTCAGGCAGTCAACAAGAACCACCCGGTCTTGCCTGCATTCGTTTTCAAGCACGGCCGCAAGTTCGAGCTGTTCTTCCACGGTGAGCCAGGACGGGCCACGTTGATCTTTATGAGCGGCGATCCGGCTGGCCATTTCATCGTCGTGGGCAGCACCAGTCGCGACATAGATTTTTTGCAGACCGGTTTCATGGACAAGCTTTTCCGCGAACCGGCTTTTTCCGGAGCGGGCACCGCCGAGGACCAGCGTCGTCCTCTCGCCGTTTGAATGCGTCATTCCTTCTCCCAGCCGTCCGCCCGACAGCGCCATAGGGTTGACAATGTGACGGCCGGTCTCCTGGCTTGCGGCTCAGCGCGGTCTGTACCCCTTCCCGGCCCCATCAGGACGCCAGTGGTTTTCGTACAGCCACTCACCGCTCACAGTTGCGGGGGCAGCTCCGGATCTGGACTTGAAAAAGACCGCACCGGATTCCCGTTTCATCCGGATCAGGCAAGGCCTTTTCCGGAACCGTCGGTTTCTTCCTAAACGTATCTTGAGGCCGACACAAGCAGCAGAAAGTCGCTGACGACTAACCTTGAAAATCGGCCAGGCAGTCAACACGGACGCCTTATTGCGACAAAGTCAGAAAAAGGCACAGCCGATTTAGCCTGCCCGGGGTGTTCCAATCGTCGCGAAACGTAGGGTTTTCCAAGCTCGACAGAACGCCTAGCCATCTGAAATATATCGAGTTTTCCACACTGAGATCAAAAAAATGACGGCTTGATGAAAAAAACGCCCTCGGGGGCTTGGCAAACGGATCAAGCCTTTGATATACGCATCTCCATCGACGGGGCGGCAACGCGCTGGCCCCGAGCGTGGTGATCCCCAGTAGCTCAGTTGGTAGAGCAAGCGACTGTTAATCGCTGGGTCGCTGGTTCGAGTCCGGCCTGGGGAGCCATCACCACCTCTTCTTAATCCTCCCGAATGCTGCATTTCTGAAGACTGGAACACTGTTCAGTGTCCGGATTGATCTTATTCACATGCGATCTTGCAGCAATCTGCACCGCCTCAAAAATAGACAGCCATTTGATGCGAGCGCGTCTTTCGCAGCAGTAACGTTCCGCACCATCTTCCTAAACAACATTTCCTGGCTACGTTTATAACGAAGATCGCGCCTCCAGTGGCTCTGCGTTGTTGAATAGCGCTTCTTGATAAAGCTCCAGGTTGCTCCTATCGTGATTTTTCCAAAGGGAGCATCATGGAAAATCGCAGCTAAATCCAGCGCCCCCGAACCCGCAAATCTTCAAATGCGTGGTACCTTTTATGAGCGGCGACAACACACACACCATTGCCACCGTAACCGCAGCACCAGGTTATGCCGAATTTCTTGAAGCCTACTGCGACAAGGAACAGCCCCTGCTGATAAAGGGACTAGCGAAAAACTGGCCCGCGCGGGAAAGGTGGCAATCCGGCCGATTACGAGCAGTACTCCATACACTGCCAAAGGTCCGCGACAGAGGTGTCTTTTTCGTCAGCCGCTCCCCCGTACTCGAACAAGATATCGAGATGCCGGATTTCCTGAAGGAGATCCTCGCGTCCGATCGGATAATGCAAGACTCCGTTGCCTGGAGATTCTGGATCAACAGCAGGAACAACCGGACAGAGTTCCACTACGATACCAACGCCGAGAATGTCATTACAGTTCAGGTGAAGGGCCGTAAGGAATGGGTACTGGTTTCGCCCGAAACACCGTTACCGTGCTACCCGTTCACCAACTTCTCTCTACTGAAAGACGAAGAGCGATTGCTGCGGAACAAGCGATTCTACAAATTCGATCTGGAGGAAGGTGATCTTCTCTATCTGCCTCCACATTGGTACCACCGGGTGGTTGCCAAGGAAGACGAGAACATCAACATCAATTGGACTTTCACGAAACGCGAAACTTCGGTCATCTCGAAGGAATTCAAGCGTGACATGGAGCGGTGCGGCCTGCTGCATTCATTCAAGAACAGTGATTCCGCGCTGGTTCGGCGCTGTTACGAAACCGCTATCCGCGCCCTTCCAAATGTCGGCGGTATTGGCTGGGGTCTGAAATCGTTCATTTCATCGCCCTATACGCCAAGCCGCGGAGCATTGGTCAGCCGCTTCTTCAAGGAATTGCTGCAAATACCGAATACGCTGCTGACACTTCCAAACGTTCGCTCAACGCTGAAAAAGGTCGACAAGACCTAACCGGCGAACGCGCTGCCAATCCCACAAGTTCGGCGCGGTATGTAGACCACCAGCATATATGCCGGGCTACGTATTCGAGAATTGCTCTCCCGCAATCCATACGCCCTCGACCTCATAGGCATTGCCAAGCTGTACGAAGTCAGCTGGATAGCCTTCTTCGAAACGACCGAGCGGGCGCCCGAGAACGTCCGCAGGATCACTGGTCGCCATTGCAAGAGCAGCTTCAACCGGAAGCTCGAGTGTACCGGTGAGAAACCTCAAGGACGCCGGCAAATCTATATCGGCGCCGGCAAGCGTGCCGTCTTCGAGGGTCAATGTGCCATCGCGGCGAAAGATTTCCCGACCTCCGAGAAAGAAGGATGTCACATCGGTGCCGGTCTGGGACATGGCATCGGTAACGATAAAGATCCTACCCGGGCCAGTCTTTGATTTGAGCGCAACCCGCATCGCGACCGGGTCGACATGGACACCATCAGCAATGATGCCCACGTTGAGCGCGCCCAGATCGAGCGCGGCGCCCACAAGGCCGGGTTCGCGGTGTTGCAACGGGCTCATGGCGTTAAAAAGATGGGTGACCATCGAAGCACCCGCTTCAGCCGCTGTCTTGCACTGCCGGTATGTTGCTCCGCTGTGGCCAAGACTGACGTGAATTCCCGCGTCAGCCAATTCCCGCATCTGTTCTGGCGGCACCGTTTCCGGTGCCACAGTCATGATAAGGCTTGGCAATTCCCGCGCCGCGCGCAGGTAAAGCGCCATATCTTCGCGGTTCAGAGGCCGGATCAGATTCGGGTCATGGGCCCCCTTGCGCCCCGCAAACAGATGCGGCCCTTCGAGATGCAGACCATGAAACCCCTTCACGCCCCGCGACCATGCGGCAATTGCCAGATCAACGACTTTGCGCGTCACGTCGGGCGTGTCCGTAATCAAAGTCGGTGTCAGGGCTGTTGTCCCGAGGCTTACATGGGCGGCGCAAATACGTTCGATATCGTCGACTGTTTCCGCATCCCCCAGCATCAAGCCACCGCCGCCATTGACCTGCAGATCGATCAATCCCGGTGCGAGAATGCCGTCACCAAGATCGACAGTCTCTACGCCAACGGGCACCTTATCGGCCGAAAGAAGGCCAGCCACCTTGCCATCTTCGACAAGCAGGGCAGCATTCGCATGGATTTTCTCACCATCGAAAACCCGGCTGCAGAGGTAGGCGGTTGTGGAGGTCATACGGTCTGGGTGACTTTCTTCAGGTGCTTGGGAACGTCCGGATTGAACCCGCGCTGCCGCGCAAACCATTCGATGAAGGCGTAGAAAGAAACAATCTGCACCAAGGCGTCTGTCAAGGGATGCCCGGTTGCCTGGAACGCCAGCTTTTCCGCCCGTTCCACCTTGTCGGTCGTTGCAAAAACACTTCCGCCCTGGTCCACCATGCGATCCGCAGCCTGGGCTAGCCCCTCTTCGGCTGCATCGCGCACACCAAGTGCCAGGATCGGGTAACCGTTTTCGACGATCGAGACAGGACCGTGCATTACCTCGGCGGAGGAATAAGCCTCCGCATGGATCTGGCAGGTTTCCTTGAATTTCAGCGCAGCTTCATTTGCGATTGCCAGACCAGGTCCGCGTCCAATGACATAAAGCGAACCCCGCTGCTCGATCGGCTTGGCAAGCGCGCGCCAGTCCTTGTCGATTGCTTTTTCAAAATGCTCCGGCAAGGCAGCCAACGCGTCGAGCAATTCCTTGTCAGCTCCGATTTCCGCCAAAAGCAGCAGGCCCGCCAAGACGGAATTGACGAAGGTCTTGGTCGCCGCGACGCTACGCTCAGGACCTGCGCAGATATCGATCGCGGCGCTGGAAAGCTTTGCCAGCTCACTTCCCGACGTGTTGGTAAACCCTACAGTGAAAGCCCCCTGCTCGGTTGCACTTTCCACAACCGAGAGACTGTCCGGGCTGGCGCCGGATTGGGAAATTGCAATCACAAGAGCCTGGCCCAGCTTGACCTTGCCGCCATAAACCGAGGAAACGGATGGTCCGAGAGAGGCCATGGCAAGACCAAGGTAGATCTCCGAGGCATACTTGAGAAACGTCGCAGCGTGGTCAGAAGAACCCCGAGCGACGCTTGCCAGGAACACCGGCGCGCCTGCCTTCTTTGCAATGTCGCGGATCAACGGGTGTCCATCGGCCAACAG
>MRWG01000284.1_pt1 | contig 77777 bp, 69 predicted proteins | sample 1013341 | NCBI WGS metagenome assembly MRWG01 (sample SAMN06117577, study PRJNA244670) | biofilm metagenome | biome: Water; feature: Cathode Biofilm; material: Biofilm; isolation source: microbial consortium enriched at the cathode of a solar microbial fuel cell | place: USA: District of Columbia ...
ATAGATGAATTTAAATCACCTATACTATCGATCAGCTGATTGTCAGTCCGGAGATTGAGTTTGCAGGTATCGTTACAGGCGCTGAAAGCCTTTGAGTCGGCCGCCCGTCATGGAAGTTTCAAGTTGGCGGCAGAAGAACTTTCGCTGACGCCAACGGCCATTTCACACCACATTAGCAACCTGGAAAGTCGGTTGAATGTAAACTTGTTCCATCGACTGGGAAGGCGGATATCACTAACCGGAACAGGTACAAGATTAGCCAGCGCAACCTCAGACGGGTTTCGGAAAATTGACAGTGCTTTGGAAGAGGTGATGAAGGCTGGCAGCGCGGTCAGGGTGACGACGACATCATCATTAGCAGCTATGGTGTTGATCCCTTCCCAGCATGAATTTGAACAAGCTAACCCCGATATTTCCATGGAAATATCGACCGGCGAGTCGGTTGACAACCAGTCATACATTATTCCCATACGGTTCGGCGATGTCTCAGTCGCCGAGGATTCTGATGTCATCAGATCGGAGTCATTCAATGTATTTGGCGCTTATGGAATGACGTCTCCTGCCTGGTCAAATGAACGCATCACCCTTTTCACAACCGAGTGGAAAAATAAATCGCTACCGGATCCCCCACTACGCGCCTGGTTAGAAACGAATGGGCTGGATGGGTCAAATATTAAACTCAAAAAATTTGATCAAGAGTTTCTCGGGATCCAGCAGGCTGTGGCAGGAAAAGGACTTGTGTTCTGTTCCACGACGCTTACCAAAGGGCTGGTAAAGTCTAAGCTCCTGCGACAATTTGGAACTCGATCGGTCCAATCAGATTTTTGCTATTACGTCCCAAACAAGGACAGCTTCGAAACCAGAAGCGCAGCCAGATTTATCAATTGGATCGAAGATATTTTGAACCAATAATTCGTGCGCGCACTTCTGGCTAGGCGAGTATTCCCAAGGGAAAATACCTGCATCGCAACTTGCTGCGCACGCAAACTTTACTCGCTGCGCTCCCAATTATCCGGTGAGCACGGCCTGAGCCACCCTGGATATGCCCGGTGAGAATGCGGAAATGGGGACATCCCACATTAACGAACATCGCCCCGCGGATCCGATGCAAGTCCGGCACCCGCGCCAGCGCGCCCGCTGGTCCGCGACAAGTTCCTCGTGGGATACCCGCCCATTGACGCTTATGCTCGAGATTGCCTGGCGGAGAAATCGGGACCCACATTTCCGCTTCCACCCTTAGCCCCGACCTGCGCTCACCGGCGCCCCACATACCGATTACCCCGGCATTCGTTTGCGTCCGGCCACCACCACGCCGCCAACCGCGCTGATGAACATCCACATAGCCGCGGGCAGCGGCACGGGCGCCAGCACATTCGCGCGGACCGTGTAGAGGTTGTCCTCGAAGACCCCGAGGTCAACCTCGCGCTGCCCGATACCTGCCGCGGCAACACCTTTTATCTCGGTCGGCCTGGCGCCGATCACCGTATCACTGAAAACGGTGCTGAGCGGGTTGACGACTCCGTTCAGGCCAGCCGCCGCCCACGCAAAATTGATCGCCGTGTCGGTGAAATTCTGCACCGAATTCGTGTACGCATAGCCGGCTTCAGTTCTGACGACCCGGCTGACGAAACTGATTTTCGTCGGGCTGCCGGAGATATCCGATTTCGTTTCGACGGCATCACCGATGAGGTCGAGTGCTTCGGACAAGGCTTCGATGGCCGCTCCCGGCGCTTCTCTGAAATACCCCGCTGGACCCGCGATGCCCACATCAGGGTCCAGCCCTATATTCGTTATTGTCAGGCTCCCGGTGGCACTCGCGACCGTTTCGTAGGTAGTGTAGGTGCTCGTCGGTGTGAGCCCTGAACCCGTCGGGATAACCCCGGAAAAGCTGTAGCCCGCGTCGGGCATGTCCCAGACAAAGCTGACATCGCCATCAATTGCTTCACCTTGAATGCTGTGAGTTACGGTGCACGGCGCGCACAAAAATCCGGCCACGGCGTCCACGGTCGAGGTCGCCGTCCAGGAAATACCACTGTAGACCGGATCGGAAAGGCTTGATGTCAACGTGGCCGCGCCCGCGGGTACGCTGCAAAAAAGCGCTGCAATTAACAGCACCTTGTTTCTCGTTGTTCGAATGGTCAGAAAACGTTTCATTGTGTCGGGAATGTCCTGTTCGCGCAGTTCTATGCGGAGAGTGAAATAACGAGCGCGGCATGCTACAGGAAATTATTCCGGGCTCCCGGAGACAATCCGGTAGTAATGCAGATTTCGAAGATTTACACGGCGATGACGAAACGGCGACGCACGGCGCAGCTCTTGCGTTAGCGTTAGCCCGATCCAGCCGCAACGCGACCCACACAGGCAAAAGGCAATAACCGGCCTTTGCGGTGTTACACCGCGCGAGGATCATCGAGGCGGGACGCACTCATCTACGGTGAGTTGGTGTGCCCCCTAATATTGTTACGGGTCCTTGCGTTTAGTCGACTTAAAGCGCACGGTACCGGTCCGGTCCTTGTTTCGGCCTGTCTTTTTGGCAACCGATCGTTCTCCAAACGCTCGCCTCAAGCGCTTCGGGATGTCTGGATTGTTCGTTGCCACGTGCGATTAACGCGCGGCATTTATGCTTTTTTTTGGGAAATTATCATGAAGGAATTTCGTCTGCGGGGCGCTGTGTGTGCCTGCCTGCTACTGTTGCTTGCATCAATCGAAGCCAATGCCGCGATCGTGTATGAAATCAACCGAACGATCGAAAACGGCACCATAACCGGGTTTGTAGAAACCGACGCGACGCTCGGCGTGCTGGGCAGCGCGAACATCACGGACTGGTCACTGTCGCTGAATGCACCGAATCTGAAAGACGGCCCCACGGTGGAAATAGCTGCCGCTACCGGCACCCTTCAATTCAAGGGTACCGCCTTATCGGCGAGTCCCACGGCCCTGACGTTCGACTTTTCGCTCCCGGGCAATTCGAACAGCATCATTTTCTGGGGTAATGGCTTTGTACATGCGTGGGGCATAAGCGAATGCTTCTCCGGAACGAATCTGGAGTGCATCCTGCGCGACGACACGATCGCGAATAGCGATGCCGTATTCACCGCGCGCTCAAGTGCGATCGACATCGGGGTAGCCTCAGTCGTGCCGGTACCGGCCGCGGTGTGGTTCCTCGGCTCCGGCCTGGTGGGCCTCGTTGGGATTCGAAGACGCCACCCGCGTTAGTGAGAAAAAAATGGGGACATCCCACATTTTCACTACGCCGCCCATGCGCACTGTAAACGGGCGGGTGCGTGAGCAATTGAATATCACCCGGCGCGGTCGCGAACGCCTGGTCTGAAGCAATAGCACACGGCTATTGATCGCCTCGAACGCATTGGGTTTTTATCGAGCGAACGCCGGTCGCTACCCGGTGTATCGCGTGTTTCGATTTCGGGCGGCGCCGCGCGTGTTGACGCTGCACGGCGGCATCGACGTGCGATGCATCCTGAAGGCTTCGCAGTTCCTCGCGATGGCGAAGTCGCATGCAATTAGCCGATCACGGCGCGTCAGGCGGCGCACGTGTTTTAATATGCGGCTTCGTTGAATCGGGCTGAAGAAACGGTCGTGGCACGGGGCCGACCTACCGGCGTTACACGCACAGCAACACGAACTGACGCTGCGAACGTACCCACCTTCGGGCCGTTAATGCAAACCTGCGGATGCACGGCTATTGCGGGGGACCGGGATGAAACCTGATGAATTGATGCGGACGTTTCTCAACGACGTCGTCGCCCGGGGCCGACTGGAACTCATCGATGAACTGGCGACCCCGGATATGGTGGACGAGGTCAACCGCGCCTTCGGTGGCCCACCCGGCCGGGCCGGGCTCGTCGCCCATGCAAAAGGTTTCCGCCGCAATATTGGCGACCCGCAGATCACCATCGAACGCATCGTCGCCGGCGACGATGCCGTGATGGCATGGTGGACGTTTACCGGCCTGCACACCGGGCCCTGGCTTGGCCGACCACCCACGGGCAACCGGATCCGGGCTACCGTGTTCAGCTTCTTCGATCTCGTCGACAGCCGTATCGATCGCTACCGACTGTTCCTCCATGCCGAGTTCCCGGAATCCGTCATCGTGGACACATCCCGCCCCGCCCTCGCGCACGGAAATGGGGACATCCCACATTAACGAACATCGCCCCGCGGATCGGATGCAAGTCCGGCGCACGCGCCAGCGCGTCCGCTGGTCCGGGACAAGTGCCTCGCGGAATACCCGCCCATTGACGCTTATGCTCGAGATTGCCTGAACCAGGGAACGTCGAAGCGCCGAACGCGCGCGTGTTTGCGCGGTTACAACCGACCGCGGTAATCAGCGGCATCGCCGCGACAAGCAACGCCAGACGATCGAAGCTGCGGCGCCGGGTATGGGTCCGGGCACCCGGCGGCGACTCGTGCCGGCGGGCGCCGCCAGAACTCGTTCGCGAGCGCCTCCCCGGGCGCGTCAGGTCATACGAAATCAAAGCACGCGAACTGGTCAGCGGTTGATCCCCGCACGCCGTGTACGGTTTACGGCGAGCGATGCGCGTAATCGCAGGCTCAGGGATCGCCCGGGACAGCGCCCTCTGCGCGAAATGACGATCGAAAAATGTGGGATGTCCCCATTATTGGCGACTCGTGCCGGCGCGCGCCGCCAGAACTCGTTCGCGAGCGCCTCCCCGGGCGCGTCAGGTTATACGAAATCAAAGCACGCAAACGCGAACTGGTCAGCGGTTGATCCCCGCACGCTGTGTACGGTTTACGGCGAGCGATGCGCGCAATCGCAGGCTCAGGGATCACCCGGGGCAGCGCCCCTCTGCGCGAAATGACGATCGAAAAATGTGGGATGTCCCCATTATTGGCGGGCAGGGGAAATTCTTACATTCGATTGTAGTGTTTTCCGCGCGACCCGCGCCCGGTTCGCCTCGATCACGCTGCAGCGCGCGCGCATTCGGCAATCCCGCTGCATTTGCGGCACCCGGCACGCAATTTGCTTTTATCCGGATAAACCCAAGGAACCAACACCGACCAGGAGGCCAGCCATGTTCGCAATCCGGCGAATCCGCTACCGCATCCCGCTGATGATCTTCTTCCTGCTGATTTTTGGCGGTTCGATTCCATGCGCCGCCGCAACCCCCGATCCCGACGAAATTATCGGGAATATGAAGCGCGTGTTCGAGCCGCCGGAACCGCGGATCGCCGATGTCACGATCACGATCGTCACCGACAACGGCGCGCGCAAGACATGGACCGGTCGCCAGGCACGCAAACCCTATGGCGACGGACAACGTTCGCTGCTGTATCTCGCGCAGCCTGAGTATCTGAAAGGTACGGCGTTGCTGATCGCGGAATCCGCGCAGCCTGACGAGTCGGATGGTGATCCGATGTGGATCTACCTGCCGGCGCTGGACCGGGTGCGAAAAATCACGCCGGCGGATACGTTTCAGCGTTTTCTGCAGACGGACTTTACGTACGCCGACCTCGGGTTCGTCGATCGCCGCGGCCGCACCCGGTTTCTTCGTGCCGTCGACGATGACGGCAAACCGGTCTATGAAATCGAATTCCTGCCCGCGGATTCCTGGTACTACTCGCGCATCGTGACCCAGGTCGATCCCGATACGATGCTGCCGATCGAACGCGATTATTTCGACCGCGCGAATCGCCTGTGGAAAGTGCAGACGTTTACGCGCATGGCCATGGTGAACGACTTGCCGGTGCCGCTGTACATCGAAATGCGCGACGTCCAGCAAGGCTCGCTCACGACGATCGAATACTCGAACGTCGTGTATGCGGCGGACCTGACCGACGCGCTGTTCGACCCGGGCAATCTTCGCAAGCTGAACACATTATTCCGGCCATAAACATGGCCTCTCTGAAGCCGCAAGACCGTCCAACCCCGCAACCGTCGACGGTGCGCACGCAGATCCGGACGGTGAATCAACCGAACGAGGGAACCCCGTGAGCTACCACGTCTTTGCACCGATACGCTGCTGCCATCGACGCCGCGCCGGCGTCCGTACCGCGTTTATCGTACTAACCTTGTTCCTTGCGGCGGCCGCGCCGGCCCAGAGTATCGGCACCGCCGACGGCGGGGACGCGGACAGCGTACCGGCGACGGAGGCGGAGCTCAGCGCGATCGTCGCGACCCTGTCCGACGAGACCGCGCGCGCGGCGTTGATCCGGCAGTTACGGGTGCTGCAGCAGGCGTCCGCCGGGGAACAGGAACCGACCATCGAGGGCGGCATTGACGGCATGCAATTGTGGTCGCGAGTCCGTCAACGGCTCGAAACCTGGTGGGACTCGGTGTGGAACATCGACCCGCTCCGGTTGCTGAAACGCGCCGTCATCACCGTCATCATCCTGCTCGCAGCCTGGCTGGCCCGCCATCTTGCGCTGACGAGCGCGGAACGGATCCTCGCGCGACTGTTCAATGGCGAGGAATCCGACGGCGACGCAGCAGCTACCGACGACCCGTCCGCAACAAGCGGCGGATCGAAACACGTGCCGCCCGTCCTGCAACACATGATCACCGCTGCGATTGTCATCGCCAGCCTGCTCGCGCTGCTGATCATCTGGGGCGGCGACGTCGGTCAGGCGCTCACCCGGGTGGCGGATACGACGTGGGGTGAATCGCTTGTTGATATCGCGCTGATCGTGGCCTTGCTCGTTGCCCTGTGGAATATCGTCGATTTGCTCATCGTACGATCGCTGCGCGTGCATGCGCGCAGCGCCGACGGGCTGCGTCGCAGTAACCGTCTCGAGACGCTTGCGCCGCTCATGAGCAAGGTTCTGCGTATCTCGATTCTGGCGCTCGGCGTGCTGTTGCTGCTGTCGGAACTCGGGGTCGACATTGCGCCGCTGCTCGCCGGTGCCGGTATTCTCGGCCTCGCTTTCGGTTTTGGCGCGCAGTCGCTGGTCAAGGATTTTCTGACCGGGATCACCGTGTTGCTCGAGGACTCCGCGTCGGTCGGTGACATTGTCGAAATAGGGGATCACGCAGGCAAGGTCGAGTCGATGGGGATCCGGGTGATGACGCTGCGCGATCTTGCCGGTACGGTCCACACGATCCCGTACAGCGAAGTCAGCATCGTTCAGAACATGACGAAGCTGTTCTCGTACGCGCTGCTCGACGTCGGCGTTGCGTACCGCGAAAACACCGACGAGGTCTGCGCCGAGTTGACCAACGTTGGTGAAGCGTTGCAGCAGGATGAATCCTTCGGCTCGGCGATCCTCGAGCCGCTCGAAATACTCGGCGTGGACGCGCTCGGCGACAGCGCCGTCGTGATCAAAATCCGGCTGAAGACGCAGCCTGGCGAGCAATGGCGGACCGCGCGGGAGCTGAATCGCCGCATCAAGCTGCGTTTCGATGAAGCCGACATCGAGATCCCGTTCCCGCATACGACGATCTACTTCGGCGAATCCCGCGAAGGTACTGCGCCACCGATGCCGTTGAAGATCATCGACGGCGATGCGTCCACAGCGTCGCTCGCATCGCACGCCGCCACATGACCCTGCCCCGCCCGGCATGTCGGCCGTTCCGGAGTGCTGCGGCTGGCGCGACAGGGGAAGTTGCCGCCGCACGCCGATCCGTAGCGTAACTGTGCCCGGCCCGGTCCCGCGCAACCGCGGTTGCAAGCTGCTTGAATACCGGTTCCGTCAGATGTGATGACGTCGCAACGCCAAGCGAACATCCCGTAAGGATTGTGCCTCATGCCTGAGGCGCGGCATCCCGCGCATCAGGCTCGCGAGCGCCGGATCCGTGGCCACAATACCGGCAGAATTCGCACCGTGAAGACGAGCAAGGCGAGCCAGGCAATTGCCGCTCCCGCGAACATCGCAATGCGCACACCAGCGAGGCTACCCACAGCGAATGTAACGAGCCCGAGATGCGCCAGCGCCTGCTGGAACCACGCCCACGCGCCGAACCGGATCGGGTTACCGGTAAAGCGCGGCAACAGGTGCTCACCCAGCCCGTAGATCATGAACATCGTGAATCCGAGCGTGAACACATGGATCGTCACAAGGCGCGGCGGTTCGCTCCGCGGCAGGCCGCCGTTCACAGCAAGCAGAGCGCCGAACAAAACGAGATAAGCCACTGCCCCCATGACAGCCGCCCGGCTTGTCGTTCCCATAACGAGCCCGACGTGGCGCACGGCAACGCTCGCGCGCAGCGGTGCGCTCGCGACGAATTCGAGCGCGGCGCTTTTCGTCTGCACGCCGACGGCTTTCAGCGCACCGTCGATAACGACCGACGGAATGCTTCGGATCCCGAGACGCCGCGCGAGTTCGCGACCCTCGGGCTGCGCCATGTCAAGCACCTCGAATTCAATATCGCGCGTGTCCGCCACTTCGCGCCAGACATCCTCCGCGCGGTCGCACGGCGCACACCATTCCGAAACCAGCAGTTGCACCTTCATGCCTGCCGCTCCCGTGGCCGCGCCCTTACTCCGTGCATCGCATGCAATCGATGTCGTAGCGGTCGATCCACGCCTTCAGCGCGGCGATGGCCTCAGGTCCTTTTTTCAGGTGGCGTACTGCTTGCTGTGGATCGTCAGGGCGCGCAACGAGCAACCACGCGTCGGTATAGGGTGAAATGTTGACGAGGCCGGGATTATCGCTGAGGACCGGGTTGACCCGCTCGATGGTGCCGTCGAACGGCAGCGGCACGCCGCCAACCCACTTGCCCGACTCAAGCGTCGCGACGTGGCGGCCGGCCTTGCGGTGCGTGCCGACCTTGCGAAACGTGACGGCGACGACACGGCCGGCCATGGTCTGCGCCGGATCCGTCAATCCGAGCACATAAGTGCCGTCCTCATGCGGCCGCGCCCACAGATAATCGAGGTCGTAGTACAGTTCTTCCGGCAGTTCGCAGCCCCGGTATTCGTCCATGTCGCTATGCCCTCGGGCCAATGAGTCGCACCGTCATCGCGATGTTGATCGCGAACAGCACCATCGCGAGCCACGATACGCCTGCGCCGAACATGAGTTTGCGGTCGTCGTCGACGAACCAGCCGTAGATCATCACCCACAAACCAAGATTAGCGAGGATGAACTGAACGTCGGCCATACGCTCGGAAAACAACACGCGACCGGCAAAGCGCGGCAGCACGTGCAGTCCGATCCCGTAGATCATCATCGTCACGAAGCCCAGCAGCATCAAATGCCCGTGCAGCCGCGCGACATCTCCGGGCAGAACTACCGGCGTTCCGAGCCGACTGATACCGACAAGCCCGGCAATCAACGCGTAGACGAGCGCCAGCGTGATGAATGCGCGATTGCGCTTTAGCATGTCGACCTCTCGTATTCCTCCGGTCGGTGCCTCGGTGCCGTGTGCCCGGAAGCATGAGCGCAGGCATAAACGCAGCATAAAGCTTCATTCCGGTGAAAGACAAACCCTGTAGCGGCCACGTCGCGTGCGGCGCCATTCCCGAGAGCCCATTACCCTCCCGAAAATGGGGACATCCCACATTAATTGACCACGGCCCGGGCTATCATCCGCCCGCACGAACGAACTCGCCGGCTATCGGGGATCGTGTGGATTCAGTCACAGCGCGAGTCGCCGATGCCATAATATCCGCGTCGTGCGAAAACACTGAGCAACACACGCGCGTTGCACGACGCAAGGAACGACTTTCTCCCGCGGCGACCCAATTGTTGAAATCTCCGGTCTTGCTAGATTCAGCATACGGAACCGTTGCGTTGTTCGGGATAGCGAATAACGAGACCCGGTGCCCCGTGCCTGTTTCCGGGATCAGCGAATCAATTGCCATCATGAATCGGGCTACGGATTCGGCAAACTCCTGCCGCGGGCAGCGAGCCCACCCGATTCGCCTTTGTCTTGGGCGGGAATTAACTAACGCGATGGACATCGCTCCCGGATCTACGCGCGCCGCCTTGTCGCCTCGACCTGGCGCGCTGCAGGGGGCGCGTAATCGCAACGTCACGCTAGTGAGAATCGATAAACCATGGCTTTAATTTCTTGCGTTGAATGCGGTAACAGTATTTCCGACAAGGCGGCGAGCTGTCCGCAGTGTGGTGCGCCAAACGTTCCTGCAGCGCCGCCGTCATCTGCGGCTCTGGCTGAAACCGCGACAACAAACGGGACGACCTGTCCTTTTTCAGGGCACCCGATCCCTGAAGGTGCAAGCGTTTGTCTCTGTGGTGCCTACTACGGCTACGAGGATCCGGGCGCTGAAAAGCGCAGGCAAGTCGGGCGCATAATTCTTATCGTTTGTGTGGTCGGGCTGTTTATCATTCCGTGGCCGGCGAAGCTGCTGCCCGTGCTCTTTCTGCTGCCCGGGATTGCATTCGCCTTTCAGTCCTGGCTGCAAATGCGAGGGGGCAAGAAGTGGTGGCGCGAAATGGGTTGAAGCGGGAGGTTGTGACAACAAACGTGGATTGAAGTGTGCACCGCGATCCGCAGCGGCGCACCGGCAGAAGAGTCGACAGTGCGCCGAGCGGCGGCCCTAGCGTTCCGGCTGCTCGCATCGATGGGCAATGAAGCGTTCCACAAGAGCCGTCAGGCCGGGAGTTTCAGCATCGGTATATTCGTAGCGCGCGCGCACGACCGGTTTGTCGATCCGGATCAGCGCACCGAGGTCGCACGGTGTTCCCGCGACGACGACGTCGGCCGGGGTTCGGTTGATCGTTTCCGCGAGATCACGCAGTTGGGCCGGATGGTAGCCCGTCGCGGGCAGCACCGTACCGATATGGGGATACTTCGCGTAAACCGCCGCGATGGAGTCGACCGCGTAAGGCCGCGCATCGACCACGCTCGCCGCGCCCGCAGCCATCGTGGCGACATAACCGGCACCGTACGCCATCCCCCCGTGCGTGATCGTCGGACCATCCTCGATCACGAGCACGCGTTTACCATGAACCGCCGCCGGTGTATCGAGGGTTACCGGGGAGGCGCCGCGTACGATGACCGCGTTCGGGTTGATCACGCGGGCATGCTCACCGATCCGCTGCACGTCGGTGTCCGCCGCCGTATTCGTCTTCGCAATGACGACAATATCGGCCATGCGCAACACCGCCTCTCCCGGGTGATGGCTCGTCTCGTTGCCGGGCCGTAGCGGGTCGACGAGCACGATGTGCAGGTCGGGCCGGATAAACGGGAAGTCGTTATTGCCGCCATCCCACAGCAGCACGTCGGCCTCTGCGGCCGCGCGCTCGACGATACGTGCATAGTCCACCCCGGCATAGACGACATTGCCGATGGCAATGTGGGGTTCGTATTCCTCGCGTTCCTCGATCGTGCATTCGGCGCTATCGAGATCTTCCCGTGTGGCGAAGCGCTGGACGGCCTGCCGCGTGAGGTCACCGTACGGCATGGGGTGGCGGATCACCGCGACGGTGAGACCGTGCGCCTCGAGCAGGCGCGACAGCCAGCGGGTGACTTGTGATTTGCCGCAGCCCGTGCGCACGGCGGACGTCGCGATCACCGGCACCGACGCCGCGATCATCGTGCGTGCCGGTCCGAGCAGCAGAAAATCCGCTCCGGCGGCGAGCGCCACCGAGGCGGTGTGCATAACGTCTTCGTGGCTGACGTCGCTGTAGGCAAACACGACCTCGTCCACCGCTTCGTCGCGACACAACCGGGCGAGTTCGCTTTGCTCCACGATCGCAATGCCGTCGGGATATCCCGGCCCGGCCAGTTCCGCCGGGTAACGGCGACCGGCAATAGCCGGGATCTGGGTCGCCGTAAACGCAACGACCCGGGTCGCTGCGTCGCCCCGGTAGACCTGATTGAAGTTATGAAAATCGCGCCCGGCCGCGCCCATGATGACGACCCGCCGGACATCCCTACGCTGCGCCATACCGAACCCGAACACCCTGTTCCAGAAATGGGGACATCCCACATTATGCCGAAATGGGGACATCCCACATTAAAAAGAATACCGACCCGCCGCGGCCCGCACTCGCGGACACCGGCCCGGTTTAAACCTCCCGTTTGCGGCTTTTGGGTCGTCCCGCGCAGCGCAGCGTGGAGCCGAGCCCTAATCGAGCGGCCACCTCCGCGGTCCACCCGGACGTTCCGAACGGAGCCCCCTTGGCCAGGCTGCGCAGGAACCGGCGGTATTCCCGCGCGGTGACCGGTTCGTTAACGCGCTTGACCCAGTCCTTGCCCAGGTTCACCGGGCACGGGCTCAACCATTTCGCGCAGGTGCCGGTTGCGCGACCGGCGAGACTGCCCCACTGCCAGTGTTCCGCCCGCGATACGAGGCCCGCTTGTAGTGCGTTGCGCTCGACATAGCGCATGACCGTGTGCAGATGGTCGTCATGCTGAACCGGGAAGGCCTTGAAACGACCTTGCCACAGCCGACCCGACGTCTCATGGTGACGGTGAATATGATGCGCGAATGACGTCATGGTCCAGTGCATCCAGTCCGCCAGCCCGTTATCGACCCGCGGACACAGCACCAGATGAAAATGGTTCGGCATCAGGCAGTAGGAATACACCTCCACCGGGAAACGGGCGGAGGCTTTCGCGGCGAAGCGGACGAACGCGGCATAATCCGCCTCGTCGCGGAAAATCGTGGCGCGCCCGTTGCCACGATTCAATACGTGATAACAAATCCCCGCCGCAATGTTGCGTGCCGTCCTTGGCATTAACTGAGAATAGTTTCAGGCGTCCGCAAATTCAACATGACGCAACCCGGGCGCTATTCGGTCGCTGAAATTGGGGGGTGCTAAATGTGGGATGTCCCCATTATCATCGCGGGATGAATGATGTGATTATTGCGCGCGCCTTGCATGTCCTCGCCGTCGTCGCCTGGATAGGCGGCGTCGCGTTCGTGACCACCGTCTTGCTACCGGCGGTACGCAGGCTGAAAGCGCCGCAGGAACGCGTGCAGTTTTTCGAGGAAATCGAGAGCAAATTCGCGTGGCAGGCCCGGGTTACCACGCTGATCGTCGGCGGATCCGGGTTTTATATCGTCCATGCGTGGGACTTGTGGGGACGGTTCGAGAGCGCGAGCTTCTGGTGGATGCATGCGATGGTGATCGTGTGGGCGATATTCAGCGTCATGCTTTTTCTCGCCGAACCTTTGTTTCTGCACCGCTGGTTTCTGCGCAGAGCGACGGAAAAACCGGAACAGACATTCGCGTTGATCGAACGCATGCACTGGCTGCTGTTCCTGATCAGTGCGCTTACGGTCATGGGTGCCGTTGCCGGCAGTCACGGCGCGACGTTCTGAGCTGTTCACGCGCCGGCTTCGATTCACGTGGGCAACGCGGCCGCGGTGATTTTCGACCAGGACAGGCCGCCCGGTCGTGGCCGGAGATGACGGTCGCCTCCACGCATCCGCAATGCGCGCAACGGCAGGCGCGGTATCACGGCGTTGCGCGGACTTGATTGCGAGCGCGAAATGACCCGGAGCACGCGAAGGTTGTCGCGACCGCGCTGCTCGTCCCGCCATCGCTGTGCGTTGCGATAGACTACGCGCGACGGCAATGGACAAACGCGCTTGCCCGCTTCCCGTGCGGTTCGCGCGGTGCTGAATCGCCCACGCGACAGTAAGCTCGGGATGCCCCCATTCTTCGAAATGTGGGATGTCCCCATTACCATTAGCGGAGACTTCGTTCATGAATCGACGCGCGGTCCGGATTCCCGATGACGTCATGGCGTACGCAAGGCGTGGTGACAAGATCGCAGCAATCAAAGCGCTTCGCGAACACACCGGGCTCGATCTGAAACAGGCCAGGGAAGCGATCGAGGCGTACCTCGCGGATCCCCGTCGTGATGCCGCGGCGGTCCCCGCGCATGAACCACTGCAGTCGCAGCCGATCCCGCGTCGCGCGATTGTCGCGCTCGAAAATGGGCGCCTCGTGGAGGCCGTGAAACACCTCCGGGAAGCGACCGGCGCAGGCCTGAAAGATGCGAAAGAACACCTCGAGCGCCACCTCGCGGACAACCCGGCGCTGGCCGCGAAATTCAATACCGCCGCCACTGCCGAACGCCGACGTGTGGTCAATAAGATCGCGGGCTTTGCGTGCGTATTGGGCGTGGTTACGCTGGCATACCTGTATGCGACAGGCCAGATTCAATAGCGCACCGAAGCAGCACGCTCGCTGCGGCCTCGTGCCGGACCGGGGCATGAGATTCGCGTTCGTGAACGAGCGCGCGTTTGCCGGCTGCATCGGGAGCCGCGGCCGCACGGTATCGCCGCGGGAAACCTCGCGACGCCGGCACCAAATGCCGGGTCGACCGATCGGGGCAAGCGATCACGACACCGATCCCGGTGACCGCGCGTTGCCACGCCGCGTCGCCACAAGCGGCATGCAGTCGGCGGTTACAGCGCCGCCACCGGGACAAGCGGACCGGCCCCACGAGGCATTCGCGACCGGCCGTAATCCGTGAACAAGCGACGGCACACAGCGACACGGATCCGCGGCAGCGGGCTCTTTCGGATCCTCGAACTCAAAGTCCCTCCGCTCGTGCTGCTCATGATGACCGCCGCCGGCATGCGGGCGATATCGCGCATGACTTCGGGCTTGCGTTTACCGATCCCGGGTGCGACGTGGCTCTTCGCCGGCAGCGCGATTGCCGGTATCGGGATCGCCGTTATCGGGGTCGTGGAATTCCGCCGGGCGGGTACGACGGTAGACCCGCGGGTGCCCGGCCAATCGGCGCAGCTCGTGGCCAGCGGCGTTTATCGCTACAGCCGTAATCCGATGTACGTGGGCTTCTTGCTGGTACTGTGCGGGTGGGCGGTGTTGCTAGGCAATGCACTGTCATTGCTGCTCGTCCCCGCGTTCGTCGTGTATATGAATCACTTTCAAATCGCGCCGGAAGAACGGGCCATGCGGGAAAAGTTCGGCGCCGCCTACACACAGTATGCGGACACGGTACGCCGATGGCTATGATGCGAACCCCGCCACCGCGGCCGCGCGGATGCGAGCTGCTTCGTCGCCGGCAGTCCCGTCGACAACCCGACTGCAGGGGCATCCGTGAATAACGTGCGTTATCCTGTGCACGACGATCCCGAAACGGCAAACGAATCGATGTACGGCAGGCATGCTTCAGCATGAAAACCGGACGCTTACGCGGGCTGACGGATCACCGGACGCGACGTCATCGCCGCGCCGAGTGTGCCTCGCGGAGCGGTGCCGATGACTAATCCGGAAGACGGCCCGGTCACGGTCAGTATTGCCCGGCGGATCCGGCCGGGGCAGGAAGCCGCGTACGAGCAATGGGTGCGCCGCGTGATCGCAACGGCGTCGACGTTCCCGGGTCATATGGGGGTTGACGTACTCAAACCATCGCCCGGCACGCGTGGCGAATACGTTATCGTGAACAGATTCGACAACTATGCGAACCAGCGCAACTGGGAAGAATCGCCGCAGCGAGCGGAATTTCTCGCCGAGCTGGCACCGATAGCGATCGGTGATACCCGGATCGCGAAAGTTTCGGGACTGGAATTCTGGTTCGCGCTGCCGGAAGTCCCCGCCTCGGTGACCCCAAACCGGCACAAGATGGCGCTCGTGCTGTCGGTCGTGGTTTTCGTGCTCGTCCTTGTCGTCAACGTCGTGTTCGACGAATGGCTGAAACTGATCCCGCTCATACCGCGCGTCGGGATCGTCGCGGTGGTGCAGGTGTTGTTGCTCACCTACGTCGTGATGCCAAGGGTCACTGCCGTGCTGAAAAACTGGCTTTATAATCGCTGATCGTTACCGGAGAAGTACGCTGGCAGCCAACAAGCGACAAGCACCGCAAGCCGCGCGCAAGGGGATGAACGCGTGGGGTCCGAAGCGCACGGGAGCCGATGCAGCGCTCACGCGTGAGACGCGACGGTCGGTTCGCGGCTGCGAACCCGGCTCCGTGCACACAACGGGAGCTGACGATGCGTGAACCATCGCCGTCACGCACGGTCTCCGGAGAGATCGCCGCCACCAACGCGTTCCTCGAATGCCAGTGCGGGCAATGTCGTTTGACCCTGTGCGATCCGAACGTTCGCTACCGGCTCGAATGCCTGTGCTGTGACTGCCGCCAGCGCGGTCTGCAGTTCGCGCACGCACGCGCCGAAAACAAACTGCCGGCCGCTATCATCAATTACGAGCGCGGCATTGATGATTACTATTTCGCGAACGCGTTTCTCGTCGACGACGCTTCGCGCGCGCTGCTCGCGTTCAGCAAGCTGCGCGCGGATGCGTTCAACACGACGACAAGCGCGGCCTGTTGCGGTACCCTGCTGTGTGGCACGCACCCCGTCTACGAAGGCGCTTCCGTGTCGGTCAATGCCGATTGTTGCCGCGTGAGCGTCCCGCACGTGACACCGAACCAGGCGCTGCTGTTTGGCTGCGATTTTCCCGCGGACAAGTATGCCGCGGTGCTCGAACGCTGCACCGTGCCGGCGCTGTTTACGGTCTACGACGAGGCCGATCACCCCGAGATGATTGCGTTTCTCAAAGCCGTCACGGAACCACTGGCCGAACGATTCAACATCGACGGTCACGTTACGTTCGAGCAACTGTGCGCCGGGAAGCCGCTCACGATCGATAATTCGTTCTTCGAAGAAAGCCGTCAGGGCAAGCCCGGACCCGTGTCCGCCGGCGGCTGAAGCGCCGGAAAACGCATCGCGCTACGTACTCGCGGGCACGCGCGGCGCCGCGATCCCGTGCGCCGGCGCAGACAGCGGATCCGGGTGCACACCGCGGTCCGCCCCTATTTCCGCCCCCGCACGGTAGAATCCGCCGGTGCCTCAGGCACGCTGATGCCAAATCCAATCCACAGCAGAGACTAGAGAGTGCCCATGAATTCGCTGTTTTCCCCCCTCACGTTCAACCGCGGACCGGCCATGAAGAACCGCTTCATGCTGGCCCCGCTCACGAATCAACAGAGCCATGACGACGGCGTCTGTTCCGATGAAGAATACACCTGGCTGACGAAGCGCGCGGAAGGCGGCTTCGGTTTGACCATGACGTGCGCCGCGCACGTGCAAGCCGAAGGGAAAGGTTTCCCGGGACAGCTCGGGATCTTTTCCGACGACCATGTGCCGGGTCTCACCCGCCTCGCGGAAACGATCAAGGCGAACGACAGTATCGCCATCGTGCAGCTCTACCACGGTGGTATGCGTTGCCCGAAAGACGTGATCGGGATGCCGCCACTGTGCCCGTCCGACAATGAAAAATGGGGTGCCCGCGCGATGACGACCGCGGAAGTGGAAGGCATGATCGAAGCGTTCATCACCGCGGCAGAACGCGCCGAACGCGCCGGCTTCGACGGGGTCGAGTTGCACGGGGCGCATGGCTACATCCTCGCGCAGTTCCTGTCCGCGGAAGTCAATCATCGCGACGACCGGTACGGCGGTTCACTGGCGAACCGACAGCGCCCGATCCGTGAAATCATCGACGGGATCCGCAAGCGCTGCGGCAGCGATTTCATGCTCGGCGTGCGTCTGTCCCCGGAACGCTTTGGCATGCAACTCGACGAAGTCGTGAATCTGGCCGCCCTGCTGATGCGTGAGGAATTGATCGAATTCCTCGACATGTCGATGTGGGACGTCTTCAAAATGCCGGAAGACGGCGGCGAAGACGGTAAAACCCTGCTCGCCTATTTCACTGAACTCGAGCGCAAGGGCGTGCGCCTCGGCGTTGCCGGCAAGCTGCGGACGCCCGCGGAAATGCAGCGCGCGCTCGATCTCGGGGCGGACTGGGTCATGCTCGGCCGCGCCGCGATCCTGCATCACAATTATCCGAACCTGCTCAGCGCCGATGCGAACTTCAAGCCGGTGGAACTGCCGGTGCCAGCGGAACATCTGCACACCGAGGGCCTGAGCGATGCGTTTGTCGACTACATGAAAAACTGGAAAGGGTTCGTCAAGGGCAATGACGGATTCGTCGACAACGACCTGATCCTGAATAGCTGAGGCGATCGTTGCCGGCTGGCGCCGCCTCGCGGTTGCCGGCCGGACAGACCGGGCCATGACCACCGATGCCGCGAACGCCTGGGAGACCCACGCGCGCGAGTTTCTCGCCGCGCGCGACGGCTCGACCATCGGCGCACGGATCGTGCACGACTGGGCGCGCTCGCTGGCCCCCGGTGCCGACGTGCTCGAAATCGGTTGTGGCGGCGGCCTGCCCGTATCGCGTGTGCTGGTCGACGCCGGCCTCGAACTGTGGGCCGTCGACTCCTCGCCCACACTCGTATCCGAATTCAAGGTCCGATTCCCGGATATTCCGATCAATTGTTGCTGCATCACCCGGAGTCGATTCTTCGATCGCCAGTATGCCGCGGTCGTCGCGATCGGTGTCGTGTTTCTCCTCGAGCCGACCGCCCAGGCCGCGTTGATCGAGCGGGTGTCGGCGCTACTGAGACCTTGCGGTCGATTCCTGTTCTCCGCCCCGGCAGAAACCGCCCGGTGGGCCGATCGGACAACGGGCTACGGGTGTGAATCACTCGGCTATGAACGTTACGCAAGCCTGCTCGAAGGTGCCGGCTTGCGCGTCACCACAACAATGACAGACGAGGGTTGCAACCACCATTACGCCGCGGTCAAATCCGTGCCCGCGCACAACTCCGCCGGATAATTTTGTGCGTGCGTCGCCGCGCCCGATTCGATCGCCCGGAGCGCATCGTTGACGTCCGAGAACGACCCGTCTGTCTGAGCTGACCCGCATCGGCTCCGCCAGGTCACCCACGTGCCATTGCTCCCGCTCCGATGATCGGGCCGTTTCCGCGACGAAACCGCTTGTTGTAATCTGTCCGCGTCTCCGAACGACAGGCGATCAGCGATGACAATTCAGAACTGGGTCTATTTCAGTGAAATCGTCAGTGCGGCCGCGGTCGTCATCACCCTCGCCTACGTCGCGCTGCAGATCAAACAAACGAACACGGCGACGCATCGACAGATGTACATCGCGGCCGCGACCGGATTATCCGATTACTGGCGGGCGCTCGCGCAGGACTATTCGCTGTATGAATTGTTCGTGTCGATGCTGCGATCACCAGGCGAGCTGTCGCGCACGGAAAAGGGGCGCGCCTACATCGTCATGGACTCCTACCTCACGCTCATGGAGAGCTATTACCTGCACAATCAGCAATACGGCGAGAAACTCTCGCAGGAACGCTGGGAGCGGATCCTCGCCCGGATGTTCAGCACGCCCGGCGGCAACGAGTACTGGCACAGGCGGCGCTTTGCGTATCACGATGAATTTGCCGCTTACATCGACACCCTGCTGTCGCCCCCGGAGCCCCCTGCCCCGCCGCCGGGCGGGACCGCCTAGCTTGCGCAAGGTCCGGTTGCATTCGCCGCGCGCGGGATACCCGGCGGGGTTAACGTCCGCGGCACGCACAGAGTATGATTGGATGCGGTTGTCCGCATGTTCCACGGCTGCCCGGCAGGAATGTCGGCGCACCGGCGTCGTTCGCTAATGCCACGCTACGGAACCCGCCGGGCCGTGCAGGACGGGCAAGCCCCGGCACACGCCAAACATCGAAAACCTGGTTAAAACGATAGGAAGTGAGGAATATTCAATGGCAAGCGAAGGTTACCATGAGCCGATCAGCGAGTTGTCCGATGCAACCCGGGACATGCACCGGGCGATCGTCTCGTTGATGGAAGAACTCGAAGCGGTTGACTGGTACAACCAGCGTGTCGATGCGTGCAAGGACGACGAGTTGAAAGCGATCCTCGCGCATAACCGCGACGAGGAAAAGGAACATGCGGCCATGGTACTCGAATGGATCCGCCGCCAGGATCCGACGTTCGACGGTGAACTGAAGGACTACCTGTTCACCGATAAACCGATCGCCCACAAGTAACCGCTGCCCCGGGTCCGGGATCCCGCGATGTCGCACCGTGCGTTTGTCACCGGCGGCACGGGTTTTGTTGGCGCCAATCTTGTCGCGCGCCTGACCCGCGACGGGTGGGACGTTACTGCCCTGCATCGCGCGACGTCCGCGCTCGATGTGCTCGAGCGCTTTCCCGCCAGGCTCGTGTGCGGCGATCTGATCGACCACGCCTCGCTGCTGACGGCGATTCCGCAGGGGGTCGACGTCGTCTTTCACGTCGCCTCCGATCTGAACTTTCAGACTGAAAAGAACGCAGCCCAGACCGCGACGAACGTCGACGGCACGCGTCACCTCGTCGACGCGGCGATAGCCCGCGGGGCCGCGCGATTCGTCTATCTGTCGACGCTTGCGACGTACGGCGTGCACGACGCCATCGTGACGGAGGCGACCCGACAGACGGCGGCGAACTCGTCGCTGAACTACGCGCGCACGAAATGGCAGGCGGAAGAAGTCGTCCGCGCTGCCGCGAACCGCGGCCTGCACACGACGATCCTGAATCCGGGCGGAATCCTCGGTCCCCTCGATCGTTCAACCTGGGGTCTGTTCTTTTTTCTCGTACGCGACGGCCTGATCCCCTACGTGCCGGACACCGGCATCATGACCTGGAGCCACGTCGCCGACGTCGTGGCCGCGCTCATTGCGGCCGCTCGCGTCGGTCGTAGCGGAGAGAACTACATTCTCGGCGGCGCCGAGGCCGATTTGTATACCGTGCTCGGTCTCATGGCCGAACGCCTGCACGTGGCGTTTACAACGCGCCGACTGCCCGCCGATTTGTTACGCCAGTACACCGACGCCCAGGCGGCAATCGCCGCCCACTTCGACGAGCCGACGGTCTACACCCCGGAGGTGATGGACGTCTTCGCGGCGAGCTATCGTTGCAACGACACCCGGGCACGCGAGGAACTCGCCTGCACGTCGCGACCACTCGAGCAGATGATCGCCGACGCCCACGCGTGGCTCGTGGACGAAGGCCTGTTGTAGCACCACGGCGCGGCATCGCTGCCGCCGACCCGCACCGGGTTCGACGAACGCCACCGCCGCGGCGGGATTTCGCGTATCATCGGCGTCGCCCCGTGTGTCACACGGCGCGCGATCGATCATCCATTATTGCGAGTCCAACGAAGCCCCATGTTTGGTGCCGATGCCAATGTCAGCGGGGTGGCACACGCCATCCAGCTCGCGCTCACCCCGGTTTTTCTGCTCACCGGCATCGCCGGCATCCTGAATGTCATGACCGGCCGTCTTGCGCGCGTGATCGATCGGGGGCGCTACCTCACGGACCGCGCCACAACGACGGACGGCCGTCTGTCAGAAGATACCGAAGCGCAGCTCGTGATTCTCGAGCGGCGACGACACACCGCCAGTATCGCCATCACGATGTGTACCCTGTCCGCGCTGCTCGTGTGTATCGTCGTGACTACCCTGTTTCTCGAAGGGCTGCTGCAGCTGCCCCTGAAATGGCTCGCGGGTGTGCTGTTTACCGGCGCGACGCTCGCGCTCGTGGTCGGGCTCACGTTTTTCCTGGCCGAAGTTCGTCTCGCAACGCGGTCCGTGCGAATTCGCGGATCGGGCTCGAGACCGTGAGCGCGACGACGATCCGATCACTCGCCGACAACACCTCCCCTGAGCCACAATAGCGCCCGCACATTCATTCACCCCCGAACAGGAGCCGCCGTTATGGATCATGCTATCGCCGACCGCATCTATGCCGAGTTCGCCCGCTGTTTCAACGCCCGGGATATGCCCGGATTGCTCGACTTGTATGAACCGGATGCCGTGTTCGTCCGCGGCCCGGGCGATCACGTCACCGGGCGGAGCGCGATCCGTGAGGCATTGCAGGAATTTCTCGACACCGGCGGCAACATTGCGTTCAAAACGCGCCACGCCGTACAGCACGGAGATATCGCGATGCTGAGTAACGAATATACGCTGCAGGGTACCGGTGCGGACGGCAAGCCTTTCACATTGACCGGCAAGACCGCCGAAGTGTTGCGGCGTCAGCCGGACGGCCGCTGGCTGTACATCATCGACCATCCCGCCGGCGCGCAGGACTAGCGCGCGCTTGCACGCACCCGGGCCATGATCGACCATGCGGTTCCGCCGGGTCGCGCGGCGCGCGAAGCGACGGATTACGGCGTCACCCCGGCAGGTCGTACGGGCCGCGACGCGAGCAGCACGACGGCGACGAACATCGTCACGGCCGCCATGATCGCGTAACCGGTGACGAAGCCGCCGGCCGCTTCGCTGACGAGGCCGAACAGCGGTGGGGCCACGACCACCCCGGCGAACGTAACGAACAAGCCGCCACCGGTGGCATGTCCGACTTCCTGCGGCCCGACGCTGCGCGTGATTTCCGCAAGGTAGACCCCGTTCCAGGCCGCGCCCGTGGCGCCGAACACCGCGCACACGAGATAGATTCCCCACGCCGGGGACGCCGCCGAAAACGCGGCCGTTGCGGTGGCCGCGCCACTCATGGCGAGCGCGATCACCCCGAGGATGCCGCGACTACGGCCGGTCGCATCCGCGAGTGCACCCCAGAACATGCGTCCGGCCACCGCGGCGAGACCCAGCACCGACAACGCGAACCCGGCGTCGCGCGTACTCCAGTCGAGACCGAGTTCGAGATACGTGACGAGGAAATAGATATAGCTCTGCTGGCTCGCGGAGAAGAAAAACGACGCGAGCGCGAGCGCCCGCAGCCCCGGTCGCGAAAAGATCAGACGCAGCGGGCCGATCACATTGCCACTGACGAGTGGCTGCGACACGTTCACATCGATGTCGAAGCGCCGCCGCCAGATCTGCAGGATACAGGCCCCCGCAAGCGTCATCGCGGCGATGATCACGCTCACGCCCTGCCAGCTGAACGACAGCAGCAACCACGGCACCGCGAGTCCGGCGAGCACGCCACCGAGCGGCACACCGGTTTGCTTGATCGAGAACACGAGCGACCACAAGCGCGACGGTGTGTGCCGCGACAGGATGTAGCTGCTCGCCGGCGTGGTCGGGCCGTAACCGAGGCCGAAGATAAACGCGGATAATACGAACCACCACCAGTGTGCGCCAACACACACGAACAGACCGAGCGCGCACAGCAACATCGCGACCTGGCTGAAGCGGATCGCCCCATAGCGCAGGATAAAGCCGCCGGACACGAGCGAGCCGAGCATCGCGGCGATGTACGTGAGCGAGGCGTACACCCCGATGTAACCGGGCGCGATGCCGATATCCCGCGAGGCCTGTGGCGCATACACGGACACGGTCAGGGCGGCCATCGTCACGATCGCCTGTACGGCGGTCGTAGTCGATAAGGCGATGGTGGCGGATAGCAGTGAGCGGTCGGTCGCGGACAACGGCGGTATTCGGGTTCGGGGCTGATAGACTACGACGCGTGAGTCTAGCGGACTCCCGAACCGAACGGTAACCGGTTCCCGCCTTTATCCCTGCACAACACGCACTACCGGATCGCCCAGCCTGTCGCGGAGCCGGAGATCACGCCTTAGACCTCACTGTGCCGTTGCCCACGACGGTCGGCGCGGGGACCGGGGGCCGCAAGGCGCCCGGGATCCCGGTATTGATCGGGATGCCCCGGGCTTGGCGGTTTGGCCTGCTGTGTACCCCCAGGTGCTACTTCCTCGTGCGCCGCTTCAGCAAAACGAAGCCGGCGGGGAGCCGCACACGGGCATCAGGCGTCGAGCCGCTCGAAGAACCGGATGGACACTTCCCCGTCCGCCATCGCCGCCAGCTTGTCGACGACTCCGGTTTCCGCCCGCCAGGCGAGATAACGCTCGTAATGCGGGCGGGTCTCCCATTGCTGGACGAGGAGTAATTCGTTCGGACTGGCGTCACTCAACGCCATGTAGACGTCGATACACCCGTCATAAACCCGGGTCTGTCTGAAGTTCTCCGCGAACATCGCGATCAGGTCGTCGCGACATTCCGCTTTCGCCGTTACCGTCAGCAACACCGTCACGCTCATCGCGGTCCTCCCGCGTGTAAAGCTACTTCCCGGCGCCCGGGAAACCCATCGGTTCCATGTTGTCGGTCACCGCGCCGAGCGAGGTCATGAATTCGACCTCGATGCGACGCGTCTGAAACAGCCACAGATCGCTGCCGCGCACGAGCGTGTCGTGGTACGTACCCTGCACCTGGTGCGCGATGTTGTCTTCGAGCGTGACGAAATAGGCCGTGAGGTAGCACACCGAACTCGCGGCGCGACCGTCGCTGTCGATCAGGATGGAATGGATCAGGTGCTTCAGGTTTTTCACCTTCGCACCCATCGTCTGATGGTAGAACGCATACCACCCGCGGATCCCCTCGCGCCCGTGAACCTCGTACCTGCCATCGTAGTACGGCATGAGTACGGCATCGGAGGTAAACAGTGCGGCCACGTCGTTCGCGGTTCCGCGGTCGACGCAATGACAGTACGCCGCGAGTGTCTGCTCAATCCCGACTATATCGTCCGACATGATTCGCCTCCGCGATTATGCGTCCCGGTGACGCTCACGCTCAGTTGAATGTACCACCCGATTCCGCGAGTTTTTTCAGCAACGGCGCCGGCTTCCACGAGGCCGGGTCGCGCGCGGCGAATTCGCACACGCGCCGGTAGACTTTGTCGAGGCCGATTTGATCGGCATAGAACATCGGGCCGCCGAGGTAGGCCGGTACCCCGTAGCCGTAGACATAGATCACATCGATGTCGCTCGCGCGCTGCGCGATGCCTTCCTCGAGGATCCAGGCGCCTTCGTTCACGAGCGCGTACATGAGTCGTTCAAGGACTTCCTCGCTGTCGATCTTGCGTCGCTCGATACCCTTCTCGGCCGAATAATCGATGATCAGCTGTTCGATTTCCGGGTCGCGTTCGCGCGCACGGGTCTCCGCGTTGTAGCGGTAAAAGCCCGCGCCGGTCTTCTGACCGAAACGGCCGAGTTCACAAATCCGATCAGCGATTTCGCAGTAGCGCTCGCCGGGAGCGAGGCTTTCCGGCAGGCCCTTGCCCTGGCGAATCCGCCAGCCAACATCGAGACCGGCGAGGTCTGACATCGTCAGCGGCCCCATCGCGAAACCGAGATCATAGATCGGCCCGTCCACTTCGTGCGGCAGCGCGCCTTCCTCGAGCATGTATTGCGCTTCGGCCAGGTACTTGTGAATCATGCGGTTGCCGACGAAGCCGTCACACACGCCAACGACGACGCCGACCTTGCGGATCGCTTTCGTCACCGCGAGCGTCGTGGCGAGCGTTTCATGACTCGTCTTCGCGCCGCGGACGATTTCGAGCAGCTGCATGACGTTGGCCGGGCTGAAAAAATGCGTCCCGATCACCTTGTCCGGGCGATCCGTCACGGACGCGATCTCGTCGACGTCCAGCGTCGAGGTGTTCGTCGCGAGGATGCACGCGGGATTCGCGATCTCGTTCAGCTTCGCGAACACCTCTTTTTTTACGTCCATGTTTTCGTACACTGCCTCGATGATCATATCGACCCCGGCGAGGTCGGCGTAATCGAGTGTCGGCGTGATCAGCCCCATGCGTTGCTCGACCTGCTCACTCGTGAGACGGCCCTTCTTCGCGGTGCGTTCATAATTGCCACGAACGACCCCAAGCCCCTTGTCGAGAAACTCCTGCTGCATCTCGAGCAGCGTCACCGGGATCCCGGCGTTCGCGAAATTCATCGCAATCCCGCCACCCATCGTACCGGCGCCGATCACGCCGACCGATTTGATGTCGAGTACGTTCACGTCCTTCGGCATGTCGTCGACTTTGCTCGCCGCGCGCTCGGAGAAAAAAATGTGCCGTTGTGCCGCGGACTGCACGCCGTCGTGCAATTCCTGGAACAGTTCACGTTCACGCGCCATGCCCTCGTCGAATGGCAGCGTACACGCGGCTTCGACGCAGGCGATACAGCTCAGCGGCGCCTTGAAACCACGACGGGTCTTCGCGGCCTCGGCGCGCGCAGCGTCGAAGATCGCCGGGTCGACCCCGGTAACCTTCTCGTTCATATCGCGGACTTTGCGTAACGGCGCACCTTCGGCGACGATCCTGCGCGCGAACGCTTTCGCGCCTTCGAGCAGCTTGCCTTCTTCAACGAGTTCGTCGATTACGCCCTGCGCATGCGCGACCTTCGCCGGGATCTGGATCCCTTTCGCAATCGCTTCGAGCGCGGCTTCGGCGCCGATCAGGCGCGGCAGACGCTGCGTGCCACCGGCACCGGGTAGCAAACCGAGATGCACTTCCGGCAGTCCCACCCGCGCCGACGGGACGGCCACGCGGTAATGGCAGCACAGTGCGGTTTCGAGACCACCACCGAGCGCGGTGCCATGGATCGCCGCGATCACGGGCTTCGGCATGCTTTCCATCGCGCCGAGCGTGTCGAGGAAATTCGGCGGGGCCATCGGTTTGCCGAATTCCGAGATATCCGCACCGGCGATGAACGTGCGGCCGTCGCAGATCAGGATCACCGCGGTGGTCTCGTCCGTGCTCGCCGCCTTGAACGTTTCGCTCAAGCCCTGACGAACATGCTGGGACAATGCGTTCACCGGCGGGTTGTTTACGGTAATGATGCCGAGATCACCGTCTTTCGTGTAGGAAACGGAATGAGTCATGAGCAAACCTTTTTCGTTGTATTGAGAGGCGGAACGGGACGCCTATTCTACGCCAAACGCCACCGGGTGCAGCCCCGCGCGGCGAGGCGGGATCCGCGGCCAGCGTTCAAAGATACCGCGTATACCACGCTGCCGCGGCTGCCGCGGCTTCGTCGATCCGATCCATGTAGACGTCGTAATGGCGGCAGTCGATTTCGACGATTCGCTTCGGCTCGCCCATCAGCGCGAACGCCTCGCGCTGCCACGCCGTCGGGGTCTGGACATCGTTCGTGGCGACGATCATGAGCAGCGGGGTTGGCGTCACCCGGGGCGCGAAATCGACCGGCTCGTAGGTCCGGATCAGGTCGAATGAGCGGATCGTCAGGGCATTCTCATAGCGCCCGTCGACGTCACTGTGGCGAACCCATTCGTCCGTCTCGCTGTCGGGCAAGGCGGCCGGACTCGTTACGGGCGCCTCGCCGCGGTAGCGCGCGTCGCGATCGGCGTCGAGGCGGGCGAGAAATTTTTCGCGCTTCGCCGCCGGCACCCAGGCGTCGAACGTGCGCGAACCGCTGATCAACGGCACCTGGGACACCGTCGCGCGCACGCGCCGATCGAGCGCCGTCGCGGTGATGACGTGGCCGCCGGCGTAACTCGTGCCCCACAGGCCGATCCGCTCGGGATCGATCTGCGGCAGCGTGCGCGCAAACGAGATCGCTTCGCGCAGATCCGCCACCTGGCGCCAGGGATCGGACTCGCCGCGCGGCAGACCGTCGCTGCGGCCCCAGTTGCGGTGGTCGTAGGCCAGGCAGGCAAAACCGGCCGCGGTGAACGCGGCGGCGTAGTGCCGGAGGTCGAGATCGATAATCCCGCTGAGCCCGTGCGTTGCGATGACGAGCGGGTGTCGGGTGGCGGGCGCGTCCGGCGGCAGGGCGAGCCAGCCGCGTAATTGCACGCCGTCGCTGAGAAATTCGATATCGTCGGTTGCCATCTGCTTCTCCGGATGCTGCTTACCGGCCAGCCGCTTCGCGCACGCGCAGCGCACGCGCGAACAGTGCCGCGGCGCCGGCACAAACCCCGCACGTGGCCGCGAACGCAAACGCGAGGTCGTAATTTCCCGTGCGATCGAACAGGTGTCCGGCGAGCCACGGACCGCCGGCACTGCCGGCCGCACTGCCGAACAATCCAATCCCGATGATCGAACCGAAGTGCACGCCGCTGAAGCGATCGCTCATCATCGCCGGCACGAGCGATGCGGTCGCGGAATAGCCGATGCCGAGCATAACCGCGTAGATGTACGCAAGCCATGCCCGCGGGATATGGCTGACGAGCGCGAGCACACCGACGCTCAGCACGAGCACGGAGATACCCGCCGCGAATACGAGTTCACGCTCGATCTTGTCCGATAACCAGCCGCCGCCGGTTTTGCCGACAACGCTCGCCAGGCCAACGGTACCGACAACCGACGCCGCGACCATGGCCGGGATCCCTTCATCGACAAGGTAGGCAACCTGGTGCACGTGCAGTGTCTGGGAACACAGGCTGCCGAAAAAGAACGCGGAAACCATGAGCCAGAACGGCGCGGTGTGTGCCGCCTCGCGGAGCGTGATCGACTGCTTCGTGGCCGCCGGGCCGGCGTCGCCGGTGACGGAATCGGCGAGATCGCGCGCGGCGTCGGTTTGCAGTTGCGTATAGGCAGGACGTTGCGGCGTCGTACGCCACAGATAAACCGCGGCCGGCACGATCCATGCGGCGCAAATGACTCCGAGCACGCGAAACGCGCTGCGCCAACCCAGGGTTTCGATCAACAACTGGCACAGCGGCACAACGCTCAGCATGCCGACCCCGATCCCGGAGCTGACGATACCCATCGCGAGTCCGAGACGATGCTGGTAGCGGCGTTCGACCATGACGAGCGCGGGCAACCAGCCGCACACGGAGACCGACACGGCCGTCATCACCCCGAAACCGAGGTAGAGCTGCCACGGTTCGGAGATCGTACTGTTGAACCACAACGCCGCGCCAAGGCCGAGTCCGCCGATGCCGACGAGCAGCGGCGGCCGCAAGCGGTCGCACAGCAGGCCGACAAACGGATTCGCTACCCCGTGGACGATCGCGAACGTGCTGAATGCGCCGGCGAGCAACGAGCGGCTCCAGCCGAATTCCGCGAGCAGGGCAACGAGAATGACGCTGTAGGAATACCAGATCCCGTAGGCGAGTCCGAGCGTCGTCGCGATCACGCCGAGGCTCGTCGAGCGGCGCAGCAAGTTGCCTAATCCGCGCGATAACATTATTCGTACAACATCAAAGTTTGCGTCGTGGTCCGGTTCCCCGCCCGACGCTCGTGACGCGGGACGTAACGCGACATAATAACGACTCAGCGCGGCAAACGCAGTGCGGGTAAAGCCCCCGCGAATCGTCTTGTCGCTGCGTGCGCGCCAGATGCGATATCCGGGAGGCCGGGATGAGCGCAACAAAACCCTACGGTCAGCCGGTCGGCAAGCCGGACAACCACGCGCACAGCTACGCGAATCTGCGCGTGCGTCCGCTCGCGAGTGCGATGGGCGCGGAAATTCTCGGCGTCGACCTCGCGCACCTCGACCGGCCGACTTTCGTCGACCTCACCGACGCGCTGTATCGTCACAAGATGATTTTCGTGCGCGATCAGGATCTGGATTTCGCCGCTCAGGAAAACCTGACCGCCCGCTTCGGCGAGTTTGGTACCGACGCGTATACCGCGGGCATCCCCGGTCATCCGCATATCCAGCGCGTGCTCAAACGCGCGGACGAAAGCGCGCCGCTGATCTTCGGCGGCAGCTGGCACACGGACTCACCGTTCCTCGACCGCCCACCCGCGATCAGCGTGCTCTACGGGGTCGACATTCCACCGTACGGTGGCGATACGCTGTGGACGAACACGGTGCAGGCACTCGCGGCACTGAGCGACACGATGCAGACGATGCTGCGACCGCTGCGCGTGCACATGTCCGGCCGCAACGTACTTGCTGCGCTGCATCAACACGCCGCCGCCGGCGCGCCCGCGCTGGCCTCTATGGATATCGAGTTAGCGGAACAAATCATGCTCGACGGTGCCTTTCATCCGCTGATCCGCACGCATCCGGTCACCGGCGAGCGCAGCCTGTATGTCGACGAAACCTACGCCGTCGGAATTGCCGGCATGAGCGATTACGAAGCGGCACCGCTGCTCGCATTTCTTTGCGCTCACGTCACCCAACCGCTGTTCCAGTGCCGGCTGCGCTGGGAACCGCGCACGCTTGCGCTGTGGGACAACCGCGTGTGTCTGCACCATGCGTTCAACGACCACGACGGATTCCGGCGCGAAATGCTGCGCACGATCGTGGCCGGCGAAATTCCGCGGTGAGACACGGCGCAACCGTAGGCATACGTGGCGCATAGCAGTATGCTGGCCCATCCCTGCCCTTTCGAGGAGACTCTCACATGTACGATCTCGTCATTCGCAATGGCACCGTGGTCGATGGCACCGGGGCCGATCGTATCGCCGCCGATATCGCGGTCACCGATGGCCGCATCGTCGAGGTCGGTCAGGTCGACGGTCGCGCGCGCGAGACGATCGACGCGAGCGATTTGATCGTCGCCCCCGGCTTCGTCGATCCGCACACGCATTACGATGCCCAGATCTGCTGGGATGATGTCACCTCGCCGTCGTGCTGGCACGGCGTGACGACGGTCATGATGGGCAACTGCGGCGTGGGTATCGCGCCGTGCCGTCCCGAGTCCCACGAAGTCGCGGCCTGGGATCTCGTCAACGTCGAAGCGATTCCGTTCGATGTCCTGAACCAGGGCGTCACCTGGGACTGGGAGACGTTTCCGGAATATCTCGATGCCGCCGCGCGCCGCGGCTCGGGCCTGAACCTCGGCTTCCTCGCCCCGCTCACCCCGTTCCGCCACTACGTCATGGGTGATGAATCGATGGAACGCGCGGCAAGCGCTGAGGAAACCGCGACGATCGCCGGGTTGCTGCGCGAAGCAATGGAAGCCGGGGCATTCGGATTCACGACGACGAACGCGGGTCAGCACGTCGGCTTCCAGGGCCGTCCGCTCGCCTGTCGCCTCGCCGACGATAACGAATTACGCGCCTACAGTAATGTCCTGCGCGACCTTGGTCGCGGCGCGATCGAAATCGCGCTGACGAACGAAGTCTCGAAAGTCGACGCGCGGGAACGCGAACTGCTCGATCTGTTGCTGACGGAAAGCGGGCGACCGGTCACATGGCTCGCGTTGCTGAACCGCGACGACAACCCGAACGCGTGCCAGGACACGCTCGCGGAAGTGGCGGATCTGCTCGCGCGCGGCGCGGTACCGCAAAGCACGTGCCGTCCGTTCATCATCCAGATCGATCTGCGCACGCCGTTTATCTTCGCGAACATGGACTGCTGGAACCCGGTGTTGAACCGCACCCCGGCGGAGCAGATGGCCGTGCTCGGCGATCCGTCGTTTCGCGCCGCGTTCAAGGAAGCGCTGAAGCGCCCGCTCATTTTCACCGCGCGCTGGGAACTCGCCACGGTACTCCAGGTAGGGCATGCGGCGCTCGAGCACTACGTCGGGCGCACCGTTGCCGACATCGCCCGCGAACGCAACGCGGATCCCGTCGATACGTTCCTCGACATCGCCATCGAAGACGGACTCGAGATGCAGTTCGACTACGAACTGTTCAACGCCGACGAGGATCGGATCCCCGAGTTGATCACCGACCCGCGTACGATGATCGGTTTGTCCGACGGCGGCGCCCACGTCGACAGCCTGTGTGACGCCGGTTACTGCACCTACCTGCTCGGCACCTGGGTGCGCGACAAAGCGGTGATGACGCTCGAGCGCGCCGTACAGCGTATTACGACGGAACCGGCCGCGCTGTTCGGTATCACTGAGCGCGGACGCATCGCACCGGGACTCGCGGCGGATTTCGCGATTTTCGATCTCGCCACGATCGGCTCGGACAAGACCGGGGAAATGCGCCACGACCTGCCCGGCGGTGGACGCCGTCTCGTCGTGCCGGCACGCGGTATCGAATACACGATCGTGAACGGCGACGTGCTGTTCAAATCGGGCACCGATACCGGTACGCGCAGTGGCCAGGTGATCCGCTCGGGCAGCGCCTGAGCGCGGATCCGCAACGCCTGCGCTCAGCGCGCGGCAGGCTTCAGCCCGATGCCGCGCTCGGCGAACAGCTCGCGCGCGACCGCGAGTCCGTTCAGGCTCGCCGGAAAGCCGGCGTAGACGGCCATCTGCAAAATCACTTCGACGATTTCGCGCGGCGCGCAGCCGGCGTTCAGGGCGCCGTCGATATGCGCGCGTAACTGCGGCGCGGCATTGCCGAGCGCGGTCAGTGCCGCCACGGTGGCGAGCTCACGCGAGCGCAGATCGAGCGCCGGTCGTGAGACGACATCGCCGTAGGCAAAATCGACGATCCAGTCGAACATCTCCGGCGCGAATTGCTTCAGCTGCGCGAGCCGCTGTTCGGTTTCGCCTCCATTGATCACATCGAGCGCCGCCCTGCCCCGCGCCCGGTTGTCGTCGGCAGCAAGCGCCCCCGCGTGCAGGCCGATGCACACCATCATCACTACGAGTCGTCTCATGATCTCAAGCTCCTCATTCGGGATTGGGTTTTGCCGGCGTCCGTGTGGCGCCGGTTCCGGCGCTGCGAATTAGCGCGGAGCGTCCGCGATTCTCAGCAATACTTCCTGCGTAAACGATGCGACGAGGCGGCCGTCGGCCGACCACACGGCGGCCGTGCCAACGCCGCGTTCGTTCGTAACGGTAACGGCGCGTTGCTCGACGAAATGCCACGCGTTCAGGTCGACGACATCGTGGAACCACATCGCGTGATCGAGACTGACGCAGAACACGCCCGCGTCACCCCAGGTCACGTCGAACGGGACGAGCAGGGTGTCGGCAAGAGATTCATCACTCTGGTAGGCGAGCGCGGCGTTGTGCAATTGCGGATCGTCCGGCAGTTCCCCGTTCGCGCGGATCCACATGCGGATGCCGCCATCGGCCGACGGACCCGACGGTGCCCACGGTGCGTTGACCACGCGCACGTCGATTCCGTGCTCGCGCAACGCCCATTCTTCCGGCAGCGGCACGGGATCGTGCGACCCCATCAGTTCCGAATAGCGCGGCAGCGACGTCGGCGCCGGCAGATCAGCGAAATCGCCCGGCGTCGGCGCGTTCCGGGTGAGCCCGCCGCTGCGCTGGCGCGTGAACGATGCGTGCAGCTCGAACAGCAGGCGATCGTTTTGAAACGCGCACACGCGACGCGAGCTGAACGACAGTCCGTCGCGCACGCGTTCGACGGTATACGCGATCGCCTGCCCCGGTTCGCCGCGACGCAGGAAATACGCGTGCAGTGAATGCGCCGTCTGGTCGCGCGCCACGGTCATCAGTGCGGCCGCGGTGGCCTGGCCGAGAAAGTGACCGCCGTAAGTACCGTCCGCGCCGTCGCCGCTGGATCCACGGCCAAGGAAGCAGTCCTCGGCGGTTCGTTCGGGGCGCAAAATTTCGATCAACTCATCCAGCGGGGTCAAGGTTATCTCTCCAGGGTGTTGTTTTGGGTTCGTGTTCAGTGGCCACGTCGCGACGTGGCGGCGGGGCCGCGGCCCGCTGTGCGTCTAGCGCTCCGCCATGCGGTAGATGGCACGGTGCAGGACGCGCATCGCCGGCCGCGCGGGATCGCCGTCGAGCAACAGCGCGACATCGAGATCCGCATACTCATGCCCTTTGCGCTCGAACAGATCCTGTACCCGCGCGCGGACTTCGATGGTGTCGCCGTGGTGCACGCGCGCGTGGTTGCGAATGCTGCTCGATACATGGATCCACGGCCCGAGATCGAAATTGCGATCGACGATCAGGTTCGCCTGCCGCAACAGCCAGGCCGGATGCGTTACACCGGTGCGGTATACCGCCTCGGTCTCCTGCAGGGCGGCGAGGAAATCATCGGCCGCGGCGGCTGCGAATTCGGTGCGAAAACTGCCGAGTTCGCGCTCGCTTGCGAATCCGGCGGGCGTCGCCGGACGTCGCCTTGCGGGGAGGTCGCGGCGTGGCGGCACGCGGCCTTGCGGGACGTCCGGCACGACATCCTCGATCGCCGCGAGCGTACCGGACATGATCGCGCACCTCGCGCCGTCAGGATTCAGCGCATCGACGGTAATTATCGGCAGGCCGGCGGGCGTGGCCCCGGTTTGTGTGCTGATCGTTACCGTGTCGCCCGCGTACACCGGTTGACGCAGGCGCACGTGGGCTGCGCCGTCATCGAGCCAGGCAGGTCCGAATTCGCGCAGCAAGGCGCCGCTGAGATAGCCGAACACGGTGACCCCGGGAACGAGCGCACCGGTGAAGTTGAAACGCCGCGCGGTCTCGTCGTCATGTATCGGGTTGCCGCTGTCGGCGGCATCATTGTGGGCGACGACCTGACGGGGGTCGCGTTGTTGCTCGCTTGTCACTTCCGCGTACCGCGAATTCCGGACACGACAGTATAACGAACACGCTCGCGCTTGCCGCCCCGTCCGTTACCGGCAGCCACCGCACGCGCCTCTGCGTGCGCAATATGCCGTGCGGGACCGATCCGATCGCGGCCACGAGCCGAGGTACGGCGCGGGCACGCCGTTACCGCCGGCCGCGCCTCATCCGGCAGCGACGACGTTCGCCGCGACGAGCTGTTCGATACGCTCGCGGTCGTAGCCGAGCGCGGTGAGGACCTCGACCGTATGCGCGCCGAGCGCCGGCGCCGAGACCGGTGCGCATTTCGGGAAGTCGCGGAGTTCCAGCGGACTATTCACGACCCGTCGTCCCGGGTCGTCGGCAAACTCGACGAAAACCCCGTTCGCGTTCATCTGCGGATCGTTCACGGTATCGGCGATCGTCGCGACATCGCCGAACGTGATCGCATGCGCTTCGAACCGCGCGCGCCAGTGCGCCAGCGGCTTGCGCGCGAACCAGTCCGACAGCAGCGCCGCGAGTTCATTCGCGTGCTCGCGTCGTGCCGGCAGCGTGGTGAAACGCGGATCGGCCGGCAGATCCGTCCGCTCGATCGCGACGCAAAATCGCTCGAATTCCTGCGCTTCCTTGATCAGAACGAGAAAAAACGCCCGCCCGTCCGCGCACTGGTAGTGGTTCAGCATCGCATTCGGGGTCATCGTCTGGGTCGGCGGCACGTAGTCGCTACAGCCATCGAGCGCGGCCTGGATCAGAATGCTGTTCGCCCAGGCCCCGTTCGCAAGCAGCGACGAGGAAACTTTCGTGCCCTTGCCGGTACGTTCGCGTGCATACAGCGCCAGCGCGATACCGGCGAATGCCGTCATGCTGCTCGGGTGATCACCCATCCCCGCGGTCGACATTGCGCGTGCGGATCCGGCGGGGCGCACGGCATCCATGAGCCCGGATCGCGCCCACCAGGCCGTGGCGTCGTAACCCGGCTTCTCGACTTCGTCGCCGACCTCGCCGTAGCCCGTGCCGTGGGCGTAAATCAGCCGCGGATTGATCGGCGCGAGGTCTTCGTAACGAATGCGCAATTCGGCGAGTACGGAGGGGTGGTAGTTCGTGATCAACACATCCGCCTCGCGGATCAAGTCGACGATGATCGCGTGCCCGGCGTCCGTTTTCAGATCGACGACGAGGCTGCGCTTGTTCCGGCCATCGAGGTTCCAGCAATAATTACGCTCGCCTTCCGGCAACGGGCGCATTTTGTACAACGCGCGGTAGGGATCACCACCGTCCGGCGGTTCGACATGGATCACGTCGGCGCCAAAGTCCGTGAGCACCGTGCCGGCGCCTGGCATGAACACGAACGTGGCGATCTCGATCACGCGGATTCCGTCAAGTAGTCCGGGCATGCTTTGCTCTCCTGTTGGGCTCGCGACGATAGACCGGCGTCCGGACTACGGCAAGCGCGGCCCCCGTTCGCGATGGCGCGCCAGGCGGGCACCGACACGTTGCAGCGGGCGCTCGAGCGCGAAATACGATGCGCTCGCGATGACGATGCTCAGGCACAGGCTCGCCAGTGCAAACCCGGCCGGGTGCGCGGCCGGCGTCGTGCCGGGAATGTCCATCAGCTTCTCGACGAGGCGCATCACGGGGTAGTGGAACAGATAAAAACCGTAGGAGATCCGCCCGGCATAGCGCAACGGCGCGCTACCGAGCAAACCGCCGACGAGCGCCGCGCGCGGTGCCGCGAGCAACACGGCGGCGAACGCGAGGCTCAACAGCGGCCAGAAGTAGCGCGCGTCGGGCGGCGACCAGCTTACCCCGAGATCGGTACCGACAAGCGCAAACGTCGCGGCGATCGCGATCACACTGATCACCTCGGCGCCGCGCGACTGCCCGCCCGCGGCCGCGCGCCCGCGGGTAACGACCTGGTAGCCCGCCGCAATCACGCCGAACAGGAAATGCGGCAGATGCGCGAGCAGCGAATGCGTCAGCACGACGCCGGGCGCCCCGTTCGGCATCATCGCGCCGGCAAGCAATTCGCCCCCGATGACCCCTTGCAGCAACGCCGACTGCACGCCGTACGCCACGACGGCGAGCGCGGCGCAGGCAAGCCACGCGACCGCCGCGCTGACCCGCCGCACGAGCAGAAACAACAGGGGCAGCAGCACGTAGAACTGCATTTCCACCGCGAGCGTCCAGAACGGTGGATTGAAATCGTAGAAATAATCGTTCGAATAATTGAACACGAACAGGTAGTGCATCACCACGTTCGTGACCTCATCGGCATCGAACAGCGCGCCGTTGTACACGAGCAGGGCGGTCAGGCACAGGTAGTACGCCGGTACGATGCGCACGATCCGGCGCACCCAATACGCGTCGATCGCCGGCTGTCGCGCGACGCCGGTCTTTGCGCGCCAGAACGGGATGCTCAGGAGAAAGCCGCTCAGCGTAAAAAACAGGCTGACGCCGACATTACCGTTGATCAGCGCGCGTTCGATGTCGAACACGCCGATGTTCCCGGGGCTGAACTGCGCTATTTGCTGGAAGTGCACGCCGAATACCGCGAGCGCCGCGCAGGCGCGCAGGCCGTCGAACGCGGCGATCCAGCTGTCCCGTGCGGGTTCCGGCATCGTCTATTCCCGCGCGCGCCCCGGTTCGCTCGCGAACGCGCGCGCCGCCGCGGCATAACCGATCACGGCCCCGGCGAACATGAACACGGCATCGCTGAGGCGTGGCACCTTCGAGACGAGCAGCAACTGGCCGGCTTCGACCCCCAGCGCACAGGCGCCGGCCGCGGCAAGCGCCGCGAGTTTCGCCGGCAGCACGGCGTGCGTTGCGCGAACCTGCGCCAGGACATAGGCCAGACCGATCCCGATCGGGAGGAACAGCGCGGCCTTGCGGAAGACGCTCGACGTCGCGCCGAGAATCGACGCGCGGTAGTAGCTTTCGAGCGGCAGCGAAAAGAACGCACGCACGCGCTCATTGAAAAACGCGCGCTCGATGTGCAGATCGAACGGATACCAGAACACGAGACACAGGCCGACGAACCACACGAGTACGCAGGCCAGTCCGAGGATCACGCGCTGCCCGGGGCCCGCGATGGAACGCGCGGCCGGGGCGCGCACCGTCCGGCCACCGTGCAACAGCGCGAGCCAGCAACCCGCGGCGGCCCCCGCGGTGCCGAACAAAACATCCGTTACCGCCGTATGGCGCGAATAAACGAACAACTGCAGCACCTCGACGCCCGCGATGAGCAGCAGGCTGCCGGCTACGACACCGGTGACTGAATAGCGTCGGGCACTGAACGCGAGATAACCGAGCGGCACCCAGGCGAGCATATCGGCGAATATTTCGTAGGCCAAGGCCGCGATCCCTGCGTCGGTCGGCAGTTGCGGCAACAGGCTGATCCTGCCGAGCTGCCATTTTTCGACGAGGTCGCCGGGATGGATCGTGATATCGAGCGGGGTCATCTGATACAGCAGCATGGCGACAAGATAGACGATCAGCAGCCGGGTATACCCGTCGCCGGCCAGCGCCTCGCCGGCGCGAAAATACCGTGGCCACAGACGCCGCCCCCACAGCCACCAGACCCCGATGCCGAGTAGCGCACCGAGCGCCTGGGCGACGACATCGCGGTAGGCCGTCGATCGGGACTGAAAGAACAGTTGCAGAAATTCGACCCCGATACTCACCGCGAGGCACAGCGCGAGACACACAATCGCGGTCACGACGTTGCACCAGGGACGCGTGCGTGACCACGTAAGACCGGCGAGAAAGAAACCGGCCGGCATCATCAGCAGCACGTTCGACCCGAAATCGACCCGGGAACCGGGCAGCATTCCGGCCTCGCGGATGATGCGGAAGCTGGCCAGGGCGACGTCGAGCCCTACCCCGTTGCGATCGAACGGGACCAGCGAGCCGTAAGTCACGAACAGCAGCGACAGTGCCGCACCGAGCGCGAGCCAGCCGCGCCGGGGCATCGCATGTTCAGTATTCATTCGGCGTCAACCACGAGCGAGCCACAGGTCGGTTCCCCATCCGGTCGCACAGCCTTCGCAAGCCGCGACCACACACGTTAGACAGTCCCGGGAGCCGCGCAACCCGCGCCCGGCGGCGGTTACCTTATACGATGCGGATCCAATATAGTATGAGACCGGCATCAACTGGACGCACCGTATGACGCTTGCTGCATTTCGCGCCGAGACCCGCGCCTGGCTCGAGGAAAATTGCCCGCCCGGCATGCGCACGCCGATGCCCGACGAGGAACGCGTCTGGGGTGGCAAGAACCCCGAATTCAAGCATCCGGAATCGAAAATCTGGATGGACCGCATGGTCGCGCGCGGCTGGACCGCGCCGACCTGGCCTGCCGAGTATGGTGGCGGCGGCCTCGACCGCGCGCATGCCGCCGTGCTCAGCGAGGAAATGCAGCGCCTGCAGTGTCGTCCGCCGCTGTTCAGCTTCGGGCTTCATATGCTCGGCCCCCTGCTGCTCGATATCGGCACCGCGGAGCAGAAGCAGCGCTACCTGCCGCCGATCGTGCGCGGCGAGATCTGGTGGTGCCAGGGTTACAGCGAGCCGGGCGCCGGGTCGGATCTCGCGAACCTGCAGACCCGCGCCGAAGACAAGGGCGATCATTACCTCGTCAACGGGCAGAAAGTATGGACATCCTACGCGCATCACGCGGACTGGATATTCTGCCTCGTCCGCACCGACACCTCGAACAAGCACGGCGGGATCAGCTTCCTGCTGTTCGATATGCACAGTCCCGGCGTCGAAGTACGCCCGATCAAATTGATCAGCGGCGCGTCCGCGTTCTGCGAAACGTTTTTCGACAACGTGAAAGTGCCGAAATCCCAGCTCATCGGCGAGGTCAACGACGGCTGGACGATCGCGAAAAAACTGCTCGGCCACGAGCGCAGCATGATCTCTCAACTCGGTGCGCGCGGCGGTGGTCGCCTGCCGCCGGTGGAAGAACTCGCCCGCCGCTACGCCGGCGACGCCGAGGGCCGGATCAGCGATCCCGCGTTACGCGACCTGCTCACCCGGCAGCTCATGAACGACCGCGCGTTCGACTTCACATCCAGGCGCGCCATGCGCGGCGGGGACGCCGCGGCCGGCGTCGCCTCGATGCTGAAGTACTACGGCACGGAGCAAAACAAGCGCAAGCTCGAACTGCTCATGAAATTTTCCGGGTCTGCCGGCCTGGGCTGGGAGGGCGAGGAATTCGACGACGACGACCTCGCGTTATGCCGTTACTGGCTGCGCTCGAAAGGCAACTCCATCGAAGGCGGCACGTCCGAAGTGCAACTGAACGTGATCGCGAAACGCGTGCTCGGGCTACCGGGTTAATTATCATGCAAACGCTCACCCCGGAAGATCTGGAATTACTGCGCGACACCGCAAACCGCTTTTTTAGCGATGAAATGCCGCTCTCCAGCCTGCGTCGCCTGCGCGACGAGATCGACCCCACCGGTTTCGATCGCGACCGCTGGCGCGACATGGCCGACATGGGCTGGACCGGGATCCTGGTCGGCGAAGACGATGGCGGCATCGACTTTGGCTATGCGGCGCTCGGGGTCGTGCTCGAACAGTCCGGACGCACCCTGGCGGCCTCCCCGCTCGTCTCCACCGCGCTCATCGGTGCGCCGCTGGTCGCCGCGCTGGGGAACGAGAACCAGCGCGCGGCCGTGCTCGGCGATGTCGTCGCCGGCAACTGCATCCTCGCGCTCGCACTCGATGAGCGCGCACGCCACACGCCGGATCTGATCGCGACCACCGCTACCGCGAGCGGCGACGGTTATACGATCAGCGGCGAAAAAACGTTCGTACTCGACGGCCACATCGCCGATCGACTGCTCGTCGTCGCCCGCACGCGTGGCGAACCGCAAGCAAGCGACGGCATCAGCGTGTTCCTCGTCGACCCCGAAACAACCGGGATCACGCGCCGGCGAACGATCATGGTGGACGGCCGCAACGCCGCGAACATGACGTTTGCGAACGTCGCGGTACCGTCCACGGCCCTGCTCGGCCCGCGCGACGGGGCCGGCCCCGCGCTCGAAGCGGTCCTCGACGGCGCCCGTGCCGGTCTCGCGGCCGAAATGCTCGGCACCGGGGTCGAGGCATTCGATCGCACGATCGAGTACCTGAAGGTACGCGAGCAGTTCGGCGTACCGATCGGTTCGTTTCAGGCCCTGAAGCACCGCGCTGCGGAGATGTATTGCGAAATCGAACTCGCGCGTTCGGCCGCTTACGCCGCGCTCGAGGCGCTCGACGCGCGCGACGACGACACCGCGGAACTCGCGAGCCTGGCGAAAACGAAAGCGTGTGAAATGCTCGAACTCGTCAGCAATGAAGCCGTTCAGCTGCACGGGGGCATCGGCATGACGGATGCCGCCGATATCGGCCTGTTTCTCAAACGCGCGCGGGTTGCGCAGCAATGTTTCGGCGATGCGCTGTTCCATCGCAACCGCTACGCCGATCTGATCGGGATCTGATCGCCGACAGACGGACCGCCCGCCCATAGCCGAGGCCCCCGCCGACATGAGATTCGAAATCGCCCGCTGGGTCATGCAACACCGCGTCGCCGTCAGCGTCGCGTTCGTTCTCGTCACCGGATTCTTCATGACCGGTTTTCCAAACGTGGACATCCGCACGGTGTTCAACGATTTGCTGCCGAAGGACGATCCCTACGTGCAGATTTACTTCGATCACCGCAATTTCGGCAACCCGCTCACGATCGCGATCATGATCAAACGCAAGGATGGCGACATCTACCACGCGGATACGCTGAAGAAAGTGTGGAAAATGACCCGCGACATCGATCTCGCACCGGCGGTCGATCACGATCAAATCATCTCCATTTCGACGGAAAAACTGCGCTACGCCGAAGCCACTCCGTTCGGCGTAAACGCGCGCCCGCTCATGGACAACAGCCCGCCGGAAACCCCGGAGGAAGTTGCGGAATTCCGTCGTCGGGTCGGCGTGTCGACGAATGCGCAGACGTTTTTTATTTCGCGCGACGAAACCGCGACGATGATCCTCGCGACGTTTCTCGACAAAATCGATTACGGCGAAGCGTTCACCTACGCCCAGGGACTCGTCGAGGCGGCGCGCGACGACCAGCATGAGGTCTACCTTGCGGGTCTGCCGGCGCTGACCGGCTGGGTATACAAACTGCAGAAACAAACCTACAAGATTTTCGCCGTCACGGTCGGCGCACTCGTCATCGCGCTCGTGTTCTATATGCGCAATCTCGCCGGCGTCCTCACGCCGATCATCTGCGCACTCGTCGCGGGCGTTTGGGGATTCGGTTTCATCGGGCTGATCGAACGCCCGATCGAGCCGCTGTTGATGATCGTCCCGCTGCTGCTCGTCGCGCGCTCGTTTTCCCACTGCGTGCAGTACACAGAGCGGTATTACGAAGTGCTCATGCACGTCGACCACGACCGGCGCAAGGCGGCGGAACTGACGATGGCGATCATGATGGCCCCGTCGATCCTCGGTATTCTCACGGACGTGTGCGGGATAATTTTCATTGCCATCGCACCGATCAAATCGATGGTGAATCATGCGCTGTTCTGCGGATTCTGGGCGTTGTGGATCATTCCGACCGGGGTATTCTTATGCTCGATCCTGCTGTCCTACCTGCCGGTACCGAAGAACATGGACAAGATCGTCGGCGGCAGGACGAAGGAAAGCGGAATCCATCTCGCGCAGGAAAAATTACTCGACCGCGTGTCGCATCTTTCCTATGGCGCGACCGCGAACAGGACCGCCGTGGTCACGATCGTGATCGCCGCGATTGCGATCTACCTGAACTCGCAGATCAAGATCGGCAACCCGGTCGAGGGCAGCAACCTGTTGTGGCACGATTCCGAGTTCAACACGGCCGTTCGCGCGATCAACGATCACTTCCCCGGCACGAACACACTCGAAATCGTCCTCGAAGCGAAGGAGATCGACCTCGAGAACCCGGTCGCCCGCACCCCCGGGGTCGTTGAAGTGGCGACGAAGCTGCAGCGCCTGCTCGAATCCGATCCGGTATTGCCGCCCCGCGCGACCCTGACGTTTTCGGATTACATGCGCGAGGTTAACCGTCTGTTCGCCGGCGGTAATCCGAAATGGCAGGAACTCGACCTGACCCGCGAGGCGATTTATGCCGCCGCATTCGCCGCGCTGCTCGGCAACAACACGGTGAATTTCGGCCACGTCGCCGATTTCATGTTCCAGCATTCAACCGTCACCGCCTGGTATAAGGACAACAAACAGGAAACCGTGGACGCCGCGCTCGCGAGCGCCGAACGCGCGGTCGCAATCGTCGGGGAAGACCACCCCGAGTTTCGCGTACGTCTCGGCACCGGTGTGATCGCGCTGCAGCAGGCGCAGAACAATACCGTCGAGAAATACCACTGGCTGATCATGGGCATGGTCAACGGCGCGGTATTCCTGATCGCGGCGTTCGCGTATCGCTCGTTCGTCGCCGGGTTCATCCTGCTGATACCGGTAAACATGTCGAACCTGCTGCTCGGTGCGTGTATCCACCTGCTCGGGATCGGACTCGACATCAACGCCGGCATCGTTGCCGTGATCGGGGTCGGCGTCGGGATCGATTACGGCATCTACCTGCTGTCGCGGATCTGCGAGGAATACTCCGCCAACGACCGCGATCTCGCGAGGTCGATCAACGCTGCGCTGACCACGACGGGCAAGGCGATCATGTTTACCGCGACGATCATGCTGATCGGGATCCTGCCGTGGTATTTCCTCTCGGATCTGAAATTCATGGCGGACATGGGCATGCTGCTCGTCGCGGTCATGTTGATCAACATGGTGCTCTCACTCGTCGTGCTGCCGATGCTCGTGTGGTTCGTCAAACCGAAATTTCTCGACCGCGATGATCTGATGGTCGGCCACAGCGTCGATCTGAAGGAGCTCGTGCGCAGCGTCGGTTGAACGCAGCGGGTCGCGGTCGATCCGGATCCGGGACGTGGCGGGGCCGGTCGTGCGCCGCGGGCGGTGAGCGCGTGCACGCGACAAACGATACACTAGCCCGGTTCCGTTCAGACAGATCGCCCATGAAGTATTTCGCCGCATTCGGCACCGCGCTCGCCCTCGCAATCGCCCTGTTGCCCGCGCGCGCCGACCCGCTCGATCACCTGCAGCGCTACATCGCCATCGACACGACGAACCCGCCGGGTAACGAAGCGCTCGGGGTCGCGTTTTTTGCTGCCATCTTCGACGATGCCGGGATCGAATATGAAACCGTCGAATCCGCACCGGGCCGCGGCAATATCTGGGCCCGGCTTCCCGGCGGTGACGAACCCGGGCTGATCCTGCTGCATCACATCGACGTCGTGCCGGCGAGCCCGGGTGCGTGGCAGAGCGACCCGCTGAAGCCGACGGTTCGCGACGGCGCGCTGTATGGCCGGGGCGCGATCGACGCGAAATCGCTCGGCATTGCCCATCTCGAAGCGTTCCTCGCCCTGCATCGCAGCGGCGTGCGGCCGAACCGCGATATTGTTTTCATGGCCACCGCGGACGAGGAAGCCGGCGGTCTGTTCGGCGCCGGCTGGCTCGTACGCAACCGGCCGGAACTGTTCGACGGGATCGGCTATCTGCTGAATGAAGGCGGTACCGTGCTCGCGACCGGGGCGCACGTGCGGGTACAAATCGAAACGGCGCAGAAACGACCGTACTGGCTGCGACTCGTCGCCACGGACGAACCCGGACATGGATCGAGCCCGCGAGCCCATTCCGCGACGACCCGGCTCGTCACGGCACTGCATAACATCGACGCTCAGCCGTTCGCACCCCGGATTACCGCGCCGGTGCGCGCGATGACGGCGGCACTCGCAGCGTACGTCGAACCACAATGGCAGGCGGCACTCGCGGACATCGATGCGGCCATCCTCGAACCCGGCTTCCTCGATCGACTGCAGGCGGAGAAACACCGGTGGCACGCCTTGCTGCGCAACACCTGCTCGATCACCGTGCTCAACGGCAGCGCGAAGATCAATGTCGTACCCGCCAGCGCGAGCGCGGAACTCGACTGCCGGATCCTGCCCGATCAGGACGCCCGCGAGTTCGTCACCGCGCTCGCCTCCCGGATCGCCGACGAACACGTGAAGATCGAGGAGATCATGCTGTTCGCGCCCGCCGAATCGAGTACGGATACGCCGCTCTACCGCCTGCTCGCGGCAAAGAGTCGCGAACACTATCCCGGCGCCGGTGTCCTGCCGTCGGTGTCTACGGGATTTACGGACAGCCATTTTTTTCGTGAGATCGGTATTGCGAGTTATGGCTATGGTCCGTTTCTGTTACCGGAAGCGTCGCTCGGGTCCGTGCATGGCAACAACGAGCGGATCGTGATCGAAAACTTCCACAAGGGTGTTGCACTCATGCGGGAAATCGTGGCGGAATTCGCCGGGATAACGCTGACGGAGGAATAAAACGATGCTCGAACAAACCCGCTCACCGCGGCCTGCTGCCCGATGAAAGCAGTCCTCGTCTCCGAATGGGCCCCGTTTGATCAACTCTCGCTGACGGACATCCCGCCGCCGGTGCCACGCGACAATGAAGTCCTGATCCGCGTGCAGGCCGTCGGGATCAGTTTCGCACTCAGTCTCGTCGTCCAGGGTAAATACCAGCGGCGCCCGCCCCTGCCGTTCGTGCCCGGCACGGAAGTCGCCGGGATCATCGCGGCAGTCGGCGCGAACACGGAGCGGTTTGCGGTCGGCGATCGCGTCGTCGCGGTGATCGACTGGGGCGGGCTCGCGGAGTTCGCAAGCGCACGGGAAGTCAATGTCTTCGCGCTGCCGGACGGGCTCGAATTCGCCCGCGCGATCGGGCTGACGAATTCCTACGCGACGACGTGCGCGGCGCTGACCTGGCCCCGCCTGCTGAACGTGCAGGCCGGCGAGACGCTGCTCGTACACGGCGCCGGTGGCGGGGTCGGGCTGGCCGCGGTGGAAATCGGCAAGGTCCTCGGTGCAACGGTGATCGCGACCGCCAGCACGGCGGAGAAACTCGCGGCGGCGAGTGCGCACGGCGCCGATCACGTGATCAATTACCGCGACACGGAATTTCGCGACGCCGTGCTCGGGCTGACCGACGGGCGCGGCGTGAACGCGGTCTACGACCCCGTCGGTGGCGATGTGTTTCACCAGTCGCTGCGCTGTATGGCGCCGGAGGCGCGAATCATGCCGGTGGGTTTCGCGGGCGGTGAAATCCCGCAGATACCGGCGAATATACTGCTCGTAAAGAATCTCACCGTGTGCGGCCTGAACATGGGTCTGTATTACGGCTGGACCCCGGTCGACGAGCGCGAACGCTATGCGGATCTCGTGCTGCGAACGATGAACCAGCTGTTCACGTGGTTCAACGCCGGCGCGATCAGGCCCGAGCTTGCCGCCAGCTTTCCGCTCGAGTCGTTCCAGGCGGCGATGGACGAGGTCCTGTCACGCCGCGCAATCGGACGCGTCGCCGTCGTCATGGACACCGAAGCGCGACGTCTCGGACACCTGCAATAGATAACACCGGGGAAACCGATCATGACCGACCGCGACATCCAGTTTGGCACCTCGCTGCGTTCTCCCTATGACGTTGCCGTCACCGCGCAACAGATCGAAGCGCTCGGGTTCGACATCCTCGCGTGCGGCGAGCACGTGACGTTTCACGGTGATACCGCGAACGGCCTCATCTCGCTGTCCGTTGCCGCGGGCGCGACCGATCGGATCCGGCTCATGAGCGCGATCACGCTGCTGCCACTGTATCCGGCGGCACTGCTCGCGAAGATGGGCGCGGCGCTCGACGTCGCCTCGAACGGCCGCTTCATGCTCGGGGTCGGGGTGGGCGGCGAGTACCCGAAGGAATTCGCAGCCTGTGGCGTGCCGGTAAAACAACGCGGTTCACGTACCGACGACTGCCTCGAAGTACTCGAGCGCGTGTGGCATGAGACGAACGTGAGCTACACCGGTCGTTACACGACGCTCGACGATTTCACGCTGAAACCAATGCCGATCCAGCAACCGCGGCCGCCGATCTGGATCTCCGGCCGCAAGGAAGTCGCCATGCGCCGCGCGGCCCGCTACGGCGACGGTTGGCTACCCTACATGTACACGCCGGAACAACTCGCGGAAAGCATCGCGACGATCCGCAAGTTCGGCGAGGAGTTCGATCGCGATCTGAGTGATTTCAAACCGGGCCTGTATATCTTCACGACGGTCGATGAAGACGGCGAACGCGCGGTCGCCACCGCAACGGAAACCCTTAGCCGGCAATACGCGCAGGATTTCAGCCAGCTCGTGCACAAATATGCCCTGGCCGGCGACCCCGATGCCTGCAAGGCGCGGCTGCGCGAATACACCGATGCCGGGGCGCGGGTCGTGATCCTGTCGCCGTGCTGCCCCGACGACGAGGTCAACGGGAATCTGCGGAATATCGCGAACGACGTGATCGCCGATTTCTGAGCCCGCGCTCAGTCGACGAGCGTGCGTCCGATAATTTCCTTCATGATCTCCGAGGACCCGCCCGCGATCCGCGCCATGCGGTTGTCGGCCCAGGCGCGGGCGATGGGAAATTCCCACATGTAGCCGTAACCACCGTGTAACTGCACGCAGTCGTCGAGCACTTCGCACATGACTTCCGTGCTGTGCAGCTTCGCCATCGCGGCGTCGTTCGCATCGAGGCCCTCGGTGACGTGCAGGGCGAGGCAGGCGTCGATGAAACTGCGCGTTACCGCGGCCTTCGTCTTGATCTCGGCGAGCTTGAAACGGGTGTTCTGGAAATTCGCCAGCGTGCGGCCGAACGCTTCGCGCTCGTTGACGTAGCGCGTGGTCCAGTCGAGCGCGGCCTCGATGATCGCGGCCGAGCGCAAGGCGACGACGAGACGCTCCTGCGGCAACTGGCTCACCATCTGGATAAAACCGTTACCCTCCTTGCCGAGCAGATTGCCGATGGGTACCCGGCAATCGGCGAAAAACAACTCCGAGGTGTCCTGCGCGTGGTAGCCGACCTTGTCGAGGTTCTTCCCGCGCTCGAAGCCCGGCGCACCACGCTCGACGATGATCTGGCTGATCCCGCGGCCGCGCGCTGCAGGATCGGTTTTGCACGCGACGAGCACGAAGTCCGCGAGTTGACCGTTTGAGATGAAGATTTTCTGCCCGTTGATGACGTAATCGTCACCGTCACGCCTCGCGTGCGTTTTCATGCCCTGCAAATCGGAGCCCGCGGCCGGTTCGCTCATCGCGATCGCGGTGATCGTCTCGCCGCTGACGAATTTCGGCAGCCACTCGCGCTTTTGCGCTTCCGTCCCGTAGTGCAACACGTACGGCGCAACGATGTCCGAATGCAGGTGGAATGCCACCCCGGCATATCCGGAACGACCCATTTCCTCGATCACGACGGCGCCGTAGAGGAAATCGGCGCCCGCGCCGCCGTATTCCTCCGGCACCCACGTACACAGCAGCCCGGCGTCGCCTGCCGCCAGCCACACCTCGCGGCTGACGATCCCGTCTTTTTCCCACTGGGCGTAGTGCGGGGTGATTTCTTTCGCGATGAAACGGCGGACGGTTTCGCGAAAGGCTTCGTGGCCGTCGTCGAACAGGGTTCTCGGGATCATGGTGGCGGATTCTCGTTGAAACGGGCCTCTAGTGTAGCGTTCCGTGGGGTGAGGCAAGAAATTCGCCGGTGGCCGGCGGTCCCGGATCGGAATTGCACTAAACTAGCGCGATGTCGATCCACAGCCGCCTCCGCGAATGAGTGATCCACGCCGTGCGGCCATCACGCGCGACACGCTGCTCGCGCTCGATTTATTCCGTGATTTGAGCGCCGCGGACCGCACCGCCATTGCCGCGCGCTGCATCGGCGCGCAGTACCACGCCGGGGAAAACATCGTCCTGCAGCGTGACGCGCGCCGGGACGTGTTTTTTATCGTCAGCGGCAGCGTCCGCGTCAGCTTCCATTCGAAACCCGGCAAGGACGTACAGTTCCGGGTGTTGAGCGCGGGCGAGTGCTTCGGCGAATTGTCCGCGATCGACGGCGCCGAGCGTTCGGCCGACGTCGTCGCGCTCAGCGATGTGTTCGTCGCAACGCTGAAACCCGCCGATTTTCTCGACATTGTGACCCACTACCCCTCGGTCGGCACGAAAATCCTGAAACAGCTCGCGGCGATGGTGCGCTCGCTCAGCGACCGGGTTGTCGAACTGTCGACGCTCGGGGTCGCGAACCGCCTGCATGCGGAACTGTTACGGCTGGCCCAGCAGCACGGGGTGCGTGACAACACCGCCGTGATCAAGCCGGCCCCGACGCACGCGGAACTCGCGAGCCGGATCAGCACCCAACGCGAGGCCGTCACGAAGGAAATCGGCGCGCTCGTGCGCCGCGGTATCGTCTCGCGCGGCCGGGGCGCACTGACGGTGGCGGACGTCGCCACGCTCACCCAGATGGTGATGAACGTCGCCGACGCCTGAACGCAGACGATCGGCCGATTCATGTGGGAATTTCCACATCGCAAACCGGCCGCACTCCTTAATATGCGCCCATACACAACGAGATGTCCCGGCTTGTCCGGTGGCGTCTCCCGGAGTGGGCAGCTGGCCCTGAAGGAGTTCTCATGGAAACGATTAAAGACAACGCCGTCAGTCTCGCCGTCACGACACTTTCACTCGTCCTGACCGCGTACCTCGGGTACCACATCGCGACGGGCCTGACAGCACCGATCCTCTGATCGTTTGGCCGGGTGGCCCCTCAAAGCCCCCGCCATCTGATCTCATTCCCCCCCAACCCCTCGAGTTACCGGGCGCACGCGCCCGGTTTTTTTTTGCCCGGTTCAATCCCCGTCCGGTTCGGCAAACGGCGCCGGCGCGAGGAACCGCCGCACGACGTTTGCCGTGATCCGGGCCACATCGTTATCGAAACGATCGCGCGCGAGCGCGCCGAACCACGCAATCGACCCCACCGAGAACACGGCGCCACCGTCCCCGGTCTCGAAAAACACGACGTCGGCCCGCACGACCGGATCCGGTGACGGCACGATGATCGCGGCGTCGAGTTCTTCTTTCGTGCGCGTCATGTCGGCACCGAAATCCGTCGCGGAGGCAAGCACGAGCGCGTGTGGCGGCGATCCGAGCGCCGGATTGTAGCTATCCACTTCCTGTCCGGCGGCGCCGCCACCAAGCCCCGAACGCCCTATTGCCCGGCCGTCGACGCCGGCGAAAATCCACGCGGCGCGGGAGTCATAACTCGCCGCACTGCGTTCGTAAGCCACCGCACGCTCGAAACCCTGGGCGACAAAGCCGACCCCGACGAGCGCGTTCGGAGGCCGTCCGAGGCGGCGCCACAAACCGCCGTATTCACCATTGAACGAATGATAGGACTCGCCGCTCGGCGTCTGCCAGTTGCGCACACCGTCTTCGGCCCGTCGCAGCTCAATGGTCCCCGGCCAGGCCTCGGAGAACGCGACGCGCCAGTAAAAGCCGTTGCCGCCGAGGTAGATGAGTCGCCCGCCACCGCGCACATAAGCTTCGAGCGCATCGAGCATGCGGGTCGACCAGTACTCGGGATGAGAACCGGTGACAATCACCCGGTAGGGTGCGAGTGCCGCGAGTCCGTCGCCGTGCAGATCTTCGTCACTCAGTACGTCGTGTCCCACCTCGAGCCAGTCGAGAAACGCGTTAATGTCCGTGTCGGGGGTAAAATTCCAGCCGTCCGCACCCGGGCGCAATTGCAGGATCGGCCGGCGCCGGGAGCTGTACATCACTCCGCTGCCATCGCTGTGCTTCTCGTACAGCGACGGTCCCACTTCCGGGTGGGCGCGGACATATTCATGCTCCGGGCGCAGGCGCTGACGCGCGGCGACGAAATCCGCGCCTTCGAACAGCATGCGGTGGTTTGCATAAGCCATGTACGTACACGTCGGCATCAGCAGCGCGACGGCGGCCGTCGCCGCGCTCGCGTGCGGCCGCACGAAAAACGGTACCCGGTCGACCTCGCTGCCGCGGCGCAGGCGAAACGCGTAGATCCCGCTCGGCAGATCCGCCGCCAGTTCGAGACTCGCCGTAACCGGCCAGCCGGCATCGTTCAGATCGTCACTGTGAAAATGGATCGCATCGTAGTGTTCCGGCCGCACCGTCCAGGCGTGTGCGCTGCCGTCCCAGTCCGGCCCCGTGACCCCGCGGGCGGGACATTGAAACAACAGTCCGTGGCGGCCTTCCTCACCGGTATCGATGAGCCGGCGACTATCGATGCCGCGGGCGAAATCCCAGCTTAAGCGATGCTCATCGATGGCGAGGCGGAGTTTCGCCAGGCGACCGTCGAAGCGCGCGCCATCCGTCGAGGCGGCCAGCAAACAACGATCGAGCGCGCGCGGCGCAATGTCGCCGGCGCGCGGTGCGCTGTCGCCGCAGTCCATGGCAGCACCGAGCCCCGCCGCGTAATCACTGCCGGGCGACCGGGTCGGCAGCGCGGCAACCCGGGTACGGATCTGTCCGGGTGCGCCACAGGCGAGGTGGATTGCCACCTCATACCAGCGCCCCGCCAGGAGCCGGGCCGGTCCGAACGCGGTCGTAACGCCGTCGATCTCGAGCAGCAGGCGTGAATCGGCAATGCGCAATGCGATTCCGGCGCCCCGGGTGTCCGCGAGCATCAGCACGGTTTGCTCCACCTGCGGTCGGGTTGGCTGCAGGCAGAATTCGAGCGCAAGTTCGTGCGCGAGCGTCAGGCCCCGCAGGTCCACTTCACCCCAGGAGCCCGGGATCAGTGCCCGGGTTTCCAGCATGACGGTCGGCGGCAGCGCGGACCCGACGGCCTGCTCGCGGAACCCGGGTCCCGTGCGTGTCGGGTCACCGCAAATGATCCGGACGAGGTCGAGTTCAACCGGTCCCGGCTCGAGACACGACGCCATCAACTGGATCGTGCCGCCGGCCCGCAGCGACAATGGCTCCGTATACGCGGTAATCGTTTTCGTATCGTCAGCCTGCATCGGCCCGCCTCCTCGAATTCGTCCCGGGCCGCTATCCCTGAACTGCGAATAATTGTGTCACCCGGAGCGAGTTGCTGTATGCGCCACAACTCAAGCCCGGCGGCGTTGTGACCGAAACCCTCATTATCTATACTCCGCACGCGAATCAGCACTCCTTAAATCACTGCTCGCCGGTCAGTCCGGACAGCGCCAATCCCGAATGCAATTTCAATGTCCTCATATACCCTGACACACCTCAAACAACTTGAGGCGGAAAGTATCCATATTATTCGCGAGGTCGCGGCGGAATTCAGCAATCCCGTTATGCTGTATTCGATCGGCAAGGATTCCGCGGTGATGCTGCATCTCGCGCTGAAAGCCTTCCATCCCGCGAAGCTGCCGTTCCCGCTGCTGCACGTCGACACGAAATGGAAATTCCGCGAAATGATCGAATTTCGCGAGAACTACATCCGCAAGGAACTCGGGCTGGACGTACTCACGTACACGAACGAGGAAGGCCTCAAGCATGGCATCAGTCCGTTCGACGACAGTGAGAAACACACGGAACTGATGAAAACCGACGCGCTGAAGCAGGCGCTCGACAAGTGGGGTTTCGACGCGGCATTCGGCGGCGCCCGTCGCGACGAAGAAAAATCGCGGGCAAAGGAACGCGTTTACTCGTTCCGCGATCGTAACCACCGCTGGGATCCGAAGAACCAGCGCCCGGAGCTGTGGAATATCTACAACTCGAAAGTGAACAAGGGCGAGAGCATCCGCGTGTTTCCGCTGTCGAACTGGACGGAACTCGACATCTGGCAGTACATCCACCTCGAGAACATTCCGCTCGTACCCCTGTATTTTTCCGCCGAGCGGCCGGTCGTCACGCGCAATGGCGTCATGATCATGGTCGACGATGACAGGCTCCGGCTCGAGCCCGGCGAAAAGCCGGAAATGCGCATGGTGCGCTTTCGTACACTCGGCTGCTACCCGCTCACCGGCGCCGTCGAGTCGACCGCAACGACGCTGCCCGAAATCATCCAGGAAATGCTGCTCGCGACGACGTCGGAACGGCAGGGCCGTGTCATCGACCAGGACGAAGGCGGCGCGGGCATGGAAGAGAAAAAACGCCGCGGTTACTTCTAACCGACCGAATCAAAGCCGGAATACCAGCAACAAGCTATGTCTCATCAATCTGAACTCATCGCCTCCGATATCGACGCCTACCTCGAGCAGCACGAGCAAAAAGAGCTCATGCGCTTCATCACGTGTGGCAGCGTCGACGACGGCAAAAGCACGCTCATCGGGCGCCTGCTGTACGACTCGAAAATGATCTACGAAGACCAGCTTGCCTCACTGCAGCAGGATTCGAAGGTTCACGGTACGACCGGCGGTAATTTCGACCCCGCGCTGCTCACCGACGGGCTCAAGGCGGAACGCGAACAGGGCATCACGATCGACGTCGCCTACCGCTATTTTTCGACCGCGAAACGCAAGTTCATCATTGCCGATACCCCGGGGCACGAGCAGTACACCCGCAACATGGCAACCGGCGCTTCCACCGCCGATCTCGCGATCATCCTCGTCGATGCGCGCCACGGCGTCATGACGCAAACCCGCCGTCATTCATTCATCACCTCGCTGCTCGGCATCAAGCACGTACTCGTAGCGGTGAACAAAATGGATCTCGTGGATTTCGACGAAGCGCGCTTCGACGAGATCTGCCGCGAGTACCAGGATTTCGCGGCGCGGCTCGATATTCCCGATTTGAACTTCATCCCGCTGTCGGCGCTGAACGGCGACAACGTCGTCGATCCGTCCGAAAACATGCCGTGGTTCAGCGGCCGCACGCTGATGAACTTCCTCGAAACGGTGTACATCGGCTCCGACCGTAATCTCGAAGACTTCCGCATGCCGGTGCAGTATGTGAACCGGCCGAACCTCGATTTCCGCGGCTATTGCGGCACGATCGGTTCGGGAATTATCCGCAAGGGTGAGGAGATCCTCGTCCTGCCGTCGCGTAAATCGAGCCGGGTGAAGGACATCGTCACGTACGACGGTTCACTCGACGAAGCATTCACGCCGCAGGCCGTGACCCTGACGCTCGAAGACGAAATCGACATTTCCCGTGGCGACATCATCGTGCGTCCGGGCAACCTGCCGCGGGTCAATGACCGCTTCGATGCGATGGTCGTGTGGATGGCCGAAGACGCGATGGTGCCGGGCAAGACCTACGTGTTCAAACATACGACGAACTCCGTTACCGGCACGATCGATACGCTGCGCTACCTTGTCGACGTTAACACGCTGCACCGGAGCAACGCGCCGGTGATGAGTCTGAACGAGATCGGTCGCTGCAGCATCCGCCTGAACGAGCCGATCCCGTACGACGGCTACCGCCGCAACCGCACGACCGGCGCGTTCATCATTATCGATCGCATCACTAACGTGACCGTCGGCGCCGGCATGATCCAGGATCGTGCCTCCGACGCGGATCGCCACGACCACTGGGATGACGAACCGCAAAGTGATTCGCTGCAGCGCGAACTCAGTAACGTGACCCCCGAGGAGCGCAGCGCACGGTTTGGCCAGCAACCCGTGACCCTGCTGCTGACGGGCCTGACCGGCGCCGGCAAAACGACGTTGAGTTATGCGCTCGAACGGCGCCTGTTCGACCGCGGCCGCACCTGCGGCGTACTGGACGGTCAGAACCTGCGCCTCGGCCTGAACAAGGACCTCGGCTTCTCCGGTGAAGATCGCTCGGAGAATCTGCGCCGCACGGTCGAAGTCGCGAAGATGATGAACAACGCCGGCATCATCTGTGTCGTCGGGCTCGTCGCGCCCGAGGCCGCGGTGCGCGAACGTGCGGCGGCCGCACTGGGTGAAGATCGCTGCCTGATCGTGCACCTGTCAGCGCCCGTGGAGGTGTGCCGGGAACGCGATACGCAGGGCCAGTACGCACTCGCGGATTCCGGCGAACTGCCGAATTTCCCCGGTGTGACCGCGCCTTACGAAGCACCCGAAAGCCCGGACCTCGTTGTGCCGACGCACGAACTCACGATCGACGCCTGCGTTGATCAGTTGATCGCGCTGCTCGAGAACAAGGGGATAATCTGAGGTCACTCAGCCGCGCAGTTCGAGCACCCTGCTGAACGGTGTTTCGGTCACCCGGTTCACGTAGCTGAACCCGCCGTCCGTCATCACCTCGCGCAGGCCTTGTTCGCCGGCCCGGAACCCGAGCGCCGCCCCGACTTCCCGCGACAGGGATGCCGGTACGCAAACCATCGTCGGCGCGGAATAGAACAGCCGACCGATCGGATGCAGCATGTCGCTGCGGCTGTCCCGGGCCTGCGGCTCGACCGCCAGGCACGTGCCTCCCGGCTTTAGCGCCGCACGCACGTGCGCCATCGCGCGATAGATTCCGGCTGCCCGCCGATCCGCATGAGCGGCGTGCCGAACGCCCCGCCGGGGTCGTGCAGGCGTTGGCCGATCAGGGCATTGAGCTGGTCATCGTTCATATCCCGTTCCCGCATGCGCAGCGCGGTGTTCCGCCACGCGCGGCTTATGCCGCGTCACGCTTGCGCGTCGCCGCGCGTACGACGACGCCATCGGCGAGCGCCGGACGGCGATGGAAGCGGCCGTCCTTCATCACCATGAGGATCCGATCCCGGTCCTGCAGCAACGATAAATCCGCGAGCGGATCACCGTCTACGAGCAGCAAATCCGCGAGGTAACCTTTCGCGACCCGGCCGAGCAACTCGCCGCTGTCACCGGCCCAGGCTTCGCCGCCGTAAGCCGTTGCCGCGCGCAGCGCTTCCCATGGTTTCATCCCGAACAGGTTCACGAGGTGTTCCAAATCCCGGCTGTCGGTACCGATCGGCAGCCACGCGAATCCGTAATCACCAAACGGCAACACGCGAATGCCGGCCTGGTGCATCTTCGTCATTGCCGCACAGCCCGCTTCGAGTTCGCGTTTGTTGCCGATCGCTTCGGCTACCTCGGTCGTAATGCCCCAGTCCGACGCCTCGTACGTCGTGTTGTAGCGCGCCGCGATCGCCGGGGTTACCCAGTGTTTCCGCGCGCGCGCGGCGAGCTTCTCGATCGTCGCATCACTCGCGAACGTCGCGTGGTTGATAAACTCGACACCGTATTTAATGCACTGCAGCACGCCGCTGTCCGTGTGCGCATGCGCGGCGACGCGTTTGCCGAGATTCAACGCGGTTTCACAAATCGCCCTGACCTCGTCTTCCGTCATCGGGTTGACCGTGCCCGGCAAGCGGCCGAGCGTGAAACTGTCGCCGGAGTTGTTGAACTTGACGATGTCGACGCCTTCACGCGCGAGTTCGCGGATCGATTTGCGAAATTCGTCCGGCCCATCGCGCACGATGCCGATCGACGGCACGTACAGATCGAGTCGCGAGTCGTCGCCGACCCCCCCGCTCACCGTGTATTCCGGCGTACTGGCGAGAATCCGCGGCCCGGGAAACTTGCCGGCATTGACCGCATCCCGCACGACGACCTCGAGGCGCGGTTTCGCCGACGCCATGCCGATCACGGCGGTAAAGCCATAGTCGATGTAGGTCGCCGCGTTCTGCAGCGTCACGAGCAGGTTCTCTTCCACGGGCAGGGCCGTGATGTCGGCGAGACTCGTGGCGTTGTTGTACGTGAAATGGCAGTGCGGGTTGACGAGGCCCGGCATCAGGGTTGCACCCGCGCCGTCGATGACGTGTGCCGCGCGTGCACGGTCGATCCCGCCGCGCCGCGCGCTGACCGCCTTGACCCGGTTGCCTTCGACGAGCACGTCGCCCGGTTTCGCTTTCGGCTTCGTACCTTCGAAGATACTCACGTTGGTAAACAATGTCGTAGTCATGACGTTCTCCTACCAGTGTCCCCGCGGCGGTGTGCGGACGCTAAGTTTAGCGCGCAACGCTTCGGGGATCTTTTCCTCCGCGACCTCACCCGTCGCCGCCCGCCAGTAGCAATCACCAAACGCGAGGATTTGCGGCAGGTCCGCCGGCGTGACCCGACTGAAGCGATAGCTGTAGCGGTCGGGGCCACGGAACGCGACGTTGCAGGGTTTCAGACAGCCGTTCAGACACGCGACCTCACGCACGTCCCAGTCCGCACCCGGGGTCGTCGCGAGCAAACCACGCAACGTCGTCGCCAGCGCCGTGCCGGCTTGTGCCGCGGTCGTCGCGGGCGGCGCGTTGCGATCACAGGTGCGACAGACATGGACGACGCGGGTCAACGCCATGCCCGCGTTCGCCGACGTGTGGACGCCGCTGCAGGTGTCGCGGCTTGTTCGGATCGGGATTTCGACATTTAATGGAACATACCACGCCATGCGGCGTGGTTATGCAAAGCCTGAGGAAAAGAATAATGCGAAACCTCCTGCGCGCCCTGCCGGGCGTCATTTCCGCACTCGCCTGCAGTGCCGTCGTCGCGGCGACGACCGTGGTTGACAACACCGCCCTGACGAACGACGCCGACGGGCGTAACTGGCTCGCTTACGGGCGTACCTATAGCGAGCAGCGTTACAGCCCGCTGACGCAGGTCAACGACGACAGCGTGACGAAGCTCGGTCTCGCCTGGCATATGGACCTGCCGAACGACCGCTCGCTCGTCGGCACCCCGCTCGTCGTCGACGGAATTATGTACTTCGAGGGCAGTTACAACGTCGTGTACGCGGTTGATGCGCAATCCGGCGAGCTCCGGTGGCGCTACGACCCGCACGTGATCGACACGGCCGGCAAACGCCTGCGCGTGATGTGGGATACGAGCCGCGGCCTCGCCTACTGGAACGACAAGGTCTATACGGCCACGATCGACGGCCGGCTGATTGCGATCGATGCCGCGAGCGGCAAGGAAATCTGGAGCACGATGACCGTCGATCCGCGCAAGGCGTTGTTCATCACCGGCGCGCCGAAAGCAATGAACGGCAAGATCGTCATCGGCAACGGCGGCACGGAATGGGGCCCGTCGCGCGGCTACGCCACCGCCTACGACGCGGAAACCGGCGAGCAGGCCTGGCGGTTCTGGGTAGTACCCGGCAATCCGGCCGATGGTTTCGAGAATCCGGCGATGGAAATGGCGGCGAAAACCTGGACCGGCGAGTGGTGGGAACACGGCGGCGGGGGCAATATCTGGAACGGCATTACCTACGATCCGGAATTCAACACGGTGTATTTCGGCACCGGTAACGGCTCACCGTGGAACCCGAAAGTCCGCAGTCCCGGCGGTGGCGACAACCTGTTTCTGTGCTCCATCGTCGCCGTCGATGCCGATACCGGCGAGTACAAGTGGCATTACCAGACCACCCCGGGTGAAGCCTGGGATTACAACTCGAGCATGGACATCGTGCTGATCGACCTGCCGCACGGCGGCCAAACGATCAAGGCGATCATCCATGCGCCGAAAAACGGCTTCTTCTATGTCATCAACCGGGCGAACGGTGAACTGCTGTCAGCCGAGAAGTACGCGAAGGTCGACTGGGCTACGCACGTCGATCTGAAAACCGGCCGCCCGGTTGAGCGCGCCGGCGCACGTTACGAGGACGGCGAGGAAGTCGTCTGGCCGAGTGCCGTGGGCGGCCATAGCTGGCACGCGATGTCCTACAACCCGAACACCGGTCTCGTTTACATTCCGTCGATCGAAATGCCGGGACTGTACACGGACAAGAGCATGAAACCGCTCGAGTGGGAATCGCCTTATTTCGCGTTCGACCCGGCGGTCGACACGGTGCGCGAAGATGTGCCGGCGAACGTCGGCACCGGTGCGCTGCGCGCGTGGGACCCGGTGAAGCAGAAACTGATCTGGGAAGTGCCGCTGCCCGGGATCTGGAATCCGGGCACGCTGACGACAGCCGGCAATCTCGTGTTCCAGGGGCGTGCGGATGGCGAGTTCGTGGCCTACCGTGCCGATACCGGTGATGTGTTGTGGCAGGAAAACCTCGGCTCGGGGATCTCCGCACCGCCGATCACCTACGAAGTCGATGGCACCCAGTATGTGTCCATACTCGTCGGCTGGGGCGGCACGGGCGCATCGATGGTCGGCTCGATCGCGGCGCAACACGGCTGGGCGTACAAAGCGCAGATGCGGCGTGTGTATACGTTCGCGCTGAACGGAGCCCGCGCGATGCCGGACACCGATCCGCCGTTCATACCCACCCCGCTCGCGGCACCGGATTTCACCGTCGATGCGGCGCTCGCGGACAAGGGCAGCTGGCTGTTCAAGGAGTCGTGCATGATGTGTCACGGTAGCGGTGCCGTGTCGGGCGGTTATGCTCCGGATCTGCGCGCATCCCCGCTCGTACTGTCGGCGGAAGCGTTCAAGGGCGTCGTTGTCGGCGGCGCATTGCGGCGTAACGGGATGCCGGACTTCGCGGAATTCAGCGACGAGCAACTCGCGAGTCTGCGTCATTTCATCCGCAGTGCGGCAGCGCTGCCGCAAGTGCTCGGCGCGACCCCCTAGGGCGCGCGGCGAGAAAAAAAAAAGACCGTCACGGTACGCCGTGACGGTCTCATGACGTTCCGCGCCCGGCATGATGCCGGCGCGCGACTACGCCGATGCTAGCGCGGCGCCATCCGGATCGCGCCGTCGAGACGGACGCTCTCACCGTTGAAGTAACCGTTTTCGATCATCGTCAGCGCGAGGTGCGCGTACTCCGCGGGCACGCCAAGGCGTTTCGGAAACGGCACGGATGCCGCGAGTGCGGATTTCACGTTATCCGGCAGCGTCTCGAGCAGCGGGGTCGAGAAGATACCCGGCAGGATCGTATTGACCCGGATCCCCTCGCTCATCAAATCGCGTGCGATCGGCAAGGTCATGCCGAGCACGCCGGCTTTCGACGCCGAATACGCGGCCTGGCCGATCTGGCCGTCTTGCGCCGCAACGCTCGCCGTGTTGACGATCGCGCCGCGCTCGCCGTACTCATCGACGGGGTCCAGCGTCATCATTCCGGCGGCGGACTTCGCGATGCAGCGAAACGTACCAAGCAGGTTGATCTGGATGATCCGTTCGAATTTATCCAGCGGATAGTGACCGATCGCACCGGTTTTCTTGTCGCGGGACGCGGTCTTGAACGCATCCCCGGTACCCGCGCAATTCACGAGCACGCGTTCCTGCCCGATAGCGGCGCGCGATTTTGCAAACCCCGCGTCAACGTCGGCTTCGGACGTTACGTCGACTTTGCAAAACACCCCTCCGAGTTCGCTCGCGACGGCTTCGCCCTTGTCTTCATTGAAATCGAAAATCGCGACTTTTACGCCTTTGGCGGCGAGTGCGCGGGCCGTTGCGGCACCGAGGCCGGATGCACCGCCGGTGACGACGGCGGATACGGTTGCGTCGAGGTTCATGTGAGTCTCCCCTGATTGAACGAACTGGTGTAATTCCCGACCGACTAGCAGCCTGTCGGACTTAGGCAATCGTAGCGAGCAAGGTGGGAGAGCGAGGGCAAAAGCGTGCGATTTTGAGGAGCATAGTGATGCTACGTGACGAAAAATCGCGCGTTTTTGCGCCGCTGTCCCGCCGGCGCAGCAGATTGTTCCTAAGTCCGACAGGCTGCTAGGGTACCACGCGGCTCCGCCCCCGTGGCAGCGCGGCCTTTCTTGCGTCGGCACCCCGCGCGGCCTACTCTTGAATCATGACTACCGCCATGAAAATCGACTTTGTCTCGGACGTGTCCTGCCCCTGGTGCATCATCGGGCTGAACGCGCTCGAACAGGCCATCGAGCGGCTCGGCGACGACGTCGACGTCACCGTGCACTTCCAGCCCTTCGAGCTGAACCCGCAGATGCCGGCCGAAGGCCAGGAACTGTTTGAACATATGCAGCAAAAGTACGGCTCGACGCGGGCGCAATCCGATGCCGCGCGCGAAATGATCCGGGCCCGCGGCGAGGAACTCGGGTTCACGTTCCGCATGGATCGCTTGAAGCGGATCTACAATACGTTCGACACCCACCGCCTGCTGCACTGGGCCGGACTCGAAGGCCACCAGGCGGCGCTGAAACGCGCGCTGTTCAGCGCTTATTTCACCGCGGGCGAGAATCCCGGGGACCGCGCAGTACTGTTGCGCGCCGCCGCGGACGTCGGTCTCGATACGGATGCGGCGGCGGACGTACTCGATTCCGGCCGTTACGCCGGGGAAGTGCGGGCGCAACAGGCTTACTACCATCAGCACGGCATCCATGCCGTGCCGGCGGTCGTGATCAACGACCGCCATCTGATCCAGGGTGGTCAGCCGGTCGAGGTGTTCGAGCAGGCCTTGCGCGAAATCGCCGCGGAAGCGGCCGGCGCCCCCCCGGCGCGAGCCTGAGCCGAACCGCGAGCGCGGGTACCTGGCGCGCCCGGCGTGATCGCGATCACGCGCCCACTGCAGCGGCCAGCGCGGCGTGCCGGTCGAGCAGCTTCAGCGTGTCGTCGACGGATGCGACGGGGCAGGCGAGGATAGCCCGGTCGACCCCGAGATCGCGATAACGCTTCAGTTCGTCCGCGTCTTCGGGCGCCCAGAAAAACGAAATCTCGATGTCGCTGAGTTTGCGCCCGTGCTGTTCGAGCCGGCGTTCGAGATCCGCAATGTCCTCGGCGATATTGCCCATCTGGCCCGGCAATGGCACCCAGCCGTCACAATAGCGCGCCACCCGCTCACGGCCCCACGGCGATGCCGCGCCCATGATGATCGGCGGGTGCGGTTTCTGCACCGGTTTCGGCCACGACCAGATCGGATCGAAATCGACGTACTTGCCGTGATATTCCGACGGATCGGCGGTCCAGCACGCTTTCATCGCCGCGATGCGTTCTTCGAGTACTTTCCAGCGTTCCTCGAACTTCGTGCCGTGATTCTCCATTTCCTCCGCATTCCAGCCGGCGCCGATCCCGAACAGGAATCGTCCGCGTGAAAGAAAATCGAGGGTCGCGACTTCCTTCGCCGTCACGATGGGATCGCGTTCCGTGATCAGGCAGACGCCGGTACCGATTTTGATCGTCTTCGTCGCCGTCGCGGCCGCGGTCAGCGCGATAAACGGATCGTGCATATGCCAGTAATCGTGGGGCAGATCACCGCCGCCGGGGAACGGGGTACGCCGACTTGCGGGAATGTGCGTGTGTTCGGGGTACCAAACGGACTCGAATCCCCGCTCTTCCGTCGCCACGGCGAATTCGTCCGGGCGCATCGCTTCATCGGTGGAGTACAGCATCGTCGCAAATTTCATGACTCGGCTCCTGTCAGGTGGGGTGACGGGATAATGACAGCGATCACGGACGCTGTGAAATCCCCGCGCCGGGGTCCGGCGACGCCGGCGCTGGCCGTGCCAGGACAATCGCGTTAACGTCGCACGATGTCACACGCGATCGCATTACTGCACCCCGGCGCGATGGGGACGGCACTCGGCCAGTGCCTGCGCGCGGCCGGACACCGGGTCGGCTGGTGTTCCGCCGGGCGCAGTGCGCGCAGTGCCGAACGCGCGGCGGCGAACGGGTTCGACACGTTCGCGGCGCTCGCCGATTTGCTCCGCGTCAGTGATATCGCCGTGGCCGTGTGTCCGCCCGATGCAGCCGTCGCTACCGCCCGCACCGTGGCCGACGCCGCCTTCACGGGGATCTACGTCGATGCGAATGCGGTTGCGCCGGCCACCGCGATGACGATCGCCGGCATCGTCGAATCCGCCGGTGCGCGCTTCGTCGACGGCGGCATCATCGGCCCGCCCCCGCGCGCACCCGGCACGACGTGGCTGTACCTGTCCGGCGAACACGCGCGTGTTGTCGCGCCGGTATTCGCGAATCCGCCGCTCACCGTCGTCGACCTCGGGGTCCCGGCGACTGCCGCCTCGGCGCTGAAGATGTGTTACGCGGCGTGGACGAAAGGCTCGAGTGCCCTGCTGCTTGCCGTTGCGGCGCTCGCGCGGGCCTCCGGCGTCGACGCCGCACTCGCGGCTCAGTGGCAACAGTCGGATCCGGAGTTGCCGCACCTGCTCGCCGCGCATGCCGCGCGCGATGCGCCGAAAGCGTGGCGTTTCGCCGGCGAGATGCGCGAGATCGCAGCGACGTTCGCGACCCATGGCCTGTCTCCGCAGTTTCACGCCGGCGCGGCGCAGACGTTCGCGGCACTCGCAGGATTCAGGGATGCCGATCCGCCACCGGATCTCGACCGCGTGCTCGCGAGCCTGCCCGGCGACACGTCGGCCGATACCTGAAGCGCCGACGTCAACGATGACGATTATAATCAGCCGATGAGTGTCACTGACTTGCCCCGACTCGGCATCGTGCTGTCGACGGTTACCGAGGGTCCGCCGCAGGAGTTCGTCGACATCGGACAACTCGCGGAACAGCACGGTTACGAATCCGTGTTCGTGAACGAGGGCCGCGGTGATGCCATCGCGTGTGCCGAAGCGATCGCGCTCGGTACGCAACGGATCGTCACCGGCACGAACATCGCGAATATCTACTTCCGCCATCCGTTTCTCGCCGCGGCAACGACGCGCACCGTCGCCGAGTTGAGCCAAGGCCGCTTCATCCTCGGTTTGGGTATGAGTCATCGCGCGCTGTTGCGCTCACTCGACATCGAGATGGGCGATGCGCGCGAAACCCTGCGTACGTACACGAGCAGCGTGCGGGCCGGTCTGCGCGGGGAGGCAGGTAGCGGGTTTCTCAAACAACCCGCGGCGGCGTTTCCGGCGCCCGTCTATGTCGCCGCGAATACGGTCGAAAGCGCGGTCGTTGCCGGCGCCTGTGGCGACGGGATCATGCCGTTTTTATCGCCGCTGTCCTACCTGCCGCAACTGCTCGAGGCGGCCCGCAACGCGCGCACGGACGAGGCGGCGTTCGGCTGCATCCTGAGTATCCCGACATTTGTCAGCGACGACGAGGCGGCGGCGCGCTCGGCGGCGCGCTACAACCTCGCGTTTTTCTCGCAATTGCCGAACTACCGGCGACAGTGGCGCCGTGCCGGTTTCACGACCGCGATGGACGCGGCCCGGGCAAGCTGGGCGGAGGGTTCACGCCACGCGGCGGCGAAACAGATCCCGGACGAGTTGATCGACGAGGTTTGCGTGTACGGCACCGCGGCGCGATGCCGCGCGCAGCTGGAGGCGTTTCGCGACGCGGGTGCCGATGTCCCGCTGCTCGCGGTCAGTCCGGTCAACGACGAACGGCTGTCCGCGACGCGCAAGGCCATCGTTGCGCTCGCCCCGGGTTCATGAGTGGTCGCGTGCCGACGCGGCGGCTGAACTGACATCGACAGCACGCGACGCCGGGTCTCGAAGCAGCGCCTCCTTCCCTGCCGGTCGCGGAGATGAAAAAGCACAAGGGCGCATGCTACCAGGGCGTCCCGGCGCCCGATTATTGCGGGCCTTGAAACGCGGATTCAGCTGAACTGCTCAAGCACTGTGTTGAGCGTCGTGCTCGGGCGCATCACGCGTGTCACCTGGTCCCAATTCGCGTGGTAGTAACCGCCAAGATCGGCATGATTGCCTTGCGCCGCGCCGAGTTCCGCGATGATCGCCGCTTCGCTTGCCGCGAGCTTATCCGCGAGCGGCGCGAAATGCGCCGCGAGTTCGCGATCTTCCGTCTGTGCCGCCAGCGCCTGCGCCCAGTACAGGCCGAGGTAGAAGTGACTGCCGCGGTTGTCGAGTTCACCCGTCTTGCGCGACGGTGACTTGTTCAGCTCGAGCAATTTACCCGTCGCCTCGTCGAGTGTCTTCGCGAGGATGCTGGCACGCGCGTTGTGTTGCTTCGTACCGAGGTCTTCGAGCGACACCGCGAGTGCCATGAACTCGCCGAGTGAATCCCAGCGCAGGTGGTTTTCCTCGACGAGTTGTTCGACGTGTTTCGGCGCCGAGCCACCGGCACCGGTTTCGTACATGCCCCCGCCGGTGAGCATGGGCACGATCGAGAGCATTTTCGCCGACGTCCCGAGTTCCATGATCGGAAACAAATCCGTCAGATAATCGCGCAGCACGTTGCCGGTAACGGAGATCGTGTCGAGCCCGCGGATCTGGCGTTCCATCGACCAGCGAATCGCCTCGTTGTAGGACATGATCCGGATGTCCAGATTGTCCGTATCGTGTTCGCCCAGGTAATGGTGAACCTTGTTCATGAGCTGTCGATCATGCGCGCGCTCGGGGTCGAGCCAGAACACGGCGGGCGTATTCGATTGCCGCGCGCGCGTCACCGCGAGTTTGACCCAGTCGCGGACGGCGGTGTCCTTCGTCTGGCACGCACGCCAGATGTCGCCTTTTTCGACTTCGTGCTGCGTCAGCACGCGGCCGTCCGCGGTGACGATGCGCATCGTGCCGGACGTCTTCATCTCGAACGTCTTGTCGTGCGAACCGTACTCTTCGGCTTTTTGCGCCATCAGGCCGACGTTCGCGACCGAACCCATCGTGGTCGGATCGAACGCCCCGTGGTTTTTGCAGAAATCGATGACTTCCTGGTAGATCCGCGCGTACGTGCTCTCCGGCATTACCGCCTTCGTATCCTTCTGTTTACCGTCCGGCCCCCACATCTGGCCGGAGTTGCGAATCATCGCCGGCATCGACGCGTCGACGATAATGTCGCTCGGTACGTGCAGATTCGAAATTCCCTTGACGGAATCGACCATCGCAAGCTCGGGACGCGCGGCGTAACAGGCCTGAATGTCTTCCTCGATTTCCTCGCGCTTCGAGCCCGGCAGATTCGCGATCTTGTCGTACACGCTGCCGAGGCCGTCGTTCGGGTTCACGCCGAGTTCTTCGAACAACTGATGGTGCTTGTCGAACAGGTCCTTGTAGAACACGGTGACCGCATGACCGAAAACGATCGGATGCGACACCTTCATCATCGTTGCCTTCACGTGCAGCGACCACATGACGCCGGTTGCCTTCGCGTCCTCCAGCGTGCCTTCGAAAAACTCGCGCAGTGCGCGGCAACTCATGAACATGCCGTCGATGATTTCGCCGCGCTCGAGCTGGAGTTCTTTCTTGACTTCGACGGCGCCGGCCTTCGACACGAACTCGATGCGCACGCGGGTCGCTTCTTCGACGGTTGCCGATTGCTCGCTCGAGAAAAAATCACCCCCACGCATAAAGTCCGCGTGTGAACTCGAGGCCTTGCTCCAGGCGCCCATCGAATGCGGGTATTTGCGGACGTAGGCTTTCACCGCAGCCGGTGCGCGACGATCGGAATTGCCCTCACGCAATACGGGATTGACGGCGCTGCCAAGCACCTTGCCGTAGCGTTGCTGGATCGCCTTGTCGGCGTCGGTGTGCGGGTCTTCAGGATAATCGGGTACCGCGTAGCCCTGTTGCTGCAACTCTTCGATGCATTCCTTGAGCTGCGGCACCGAAGCACTGATGTTCGGCAGTTTGATGATGTTTGCGTTCGGATCCTGGGTCAGCGCGCCGAGAAACGCGAGACCATCGTCGACCCGCTGTGATTCATCGAGGTAATCCGGGAACGCCGCGAGCACGCGGCTGGCGAGAGAAATATCGGTCAGTTCCACCTCGATCCCGGCAGCCTGCGTAAACGTGCGGATTATCGGCAGCAGCGAGCAGGTAGCAAGCGCCGGTGCTTCGTCGGTTAATGTGTAGTAAATCGTCGTGTCGTTCGTTCCCATAATGTCCCCGAAGATTGATCAGGCCGGTTGCAATACGCTGCCGTACAGCGCAAGAGTATAGGGGTAATCGCCGTCGCCGTTAACGCTCACGCGTAATTCGCGGCGCATTGCCTACCCGCGACCGCGGCCAGCGTTTATGATCGCGTACCGTCATCGAAGAGTCCCGAACACCATGCCAGCCCGTCATCCGTTAACCGCCATTTTTATCGCCGTCGTCCTCTCTGCCTGCGCCACGAGTCCCACCGGTCGCTCGCAATTCCTCGTTATATCCGAGCAAAGCGCGATCGCCGCATCGCGCCAGGCATACACGGAAATGCTCAATCCGCTCGCGGCGGAAAACCGCCTGAATACCGACCCCGCGCTGAACAAACGGGTCGGCCCGATTACCGATCGGATCATCGCCCAGGCGATCGTGATGCGTCCGGAAACGCGCAGCTGGGACTGGAATCTCATGGTGATCGACGATCCCGAAACGGTGAACGCCTGGGCCATGGCCGGTGGCAAAATGGCGCTGTACACCGGCTTGATACGGAAACTGAAACCAACCGATGCGGAACTCGCGCAGGTACTCGCACACGAGATCGCGCATGCGCTCGCGAAGCATTCAGCGGAGAAAATGTCGGTCGCCGCGGCGACGAATGTCGGCGTGCAAACCGTCGGTGTGGCCACGGGATCGCCGGTTGCGATGCAGGGCACGTCGCTGCTCGCGGCGCTCGCGCTGTCGCTGCCGAACAGCCGGACGATGGAATCGGAGGCCGATCAGATCGGTATCGAACTCGCGGCGAAAGCCGGTTACGACCCGAATGCCGCCGTATCGCTGTGGGCGAAAATGGCCCAGCTCGGTGGCAGCGGACAGATCGAATTTCTCTCCACCCACCCGGCCCCCGCCACGCGACAGCAGCAACTGAAGGCGCTCGTGCCGAAGATGATGCCGTACTACGAAAACGCGCGGCGCTGAGCCCTATCCGTCGAGCCGGTAGACCTGCTTCGCGGTTCCCGCGAGCAGTGCCTTGCGTTCGGCAGCCGGATAAGCGGACGCGATTTTCTTGAACGCATTCCACAGTACGGTGTAGGAAACGGAAAACTTGTCGACCGGAAAGTTGCTCTCGAACATGCACCGCGAGGCGCCGAACGTGTCGATTGCGTGACGATAATAGCGGCCGTGCAGCGCAACGATTTCGTCGGATGTCGGCGGCAAATCGCGTTGCTCGAGGCCGAAACCGTTCCACGGCATCGCGAGTCCGCCCAGTTTCAGGTACACGTTCGGCAAGCGCGCGAGCGCGTCGAGATCGCGCGCCCAGACCGTGAAAATCTCGTCATGACGGCCGGCATACGGCCCGACCCCGAGCGGCGTACCGAGGTGATCGAGCACGATCACCGTGCGCGGAAACGCGCTCGCAAGTTCACCGAGCAGCGGCGTCTGGTGGTAGTAGTGCCACGCATCGAAGCTCAGGCCGCGTTCTTCGAGCAACGCGAAGCCGGCGCGAAAATCCGGGTCGCGATACAACGCCGCATCCGTCACCGGGGTCATGACGGGCACCGCCTCGGCGTCGTCATACGCGGCGGCCAGGCGGATCCCGCGAAACAGTCGGCTCGCCAGTGCATGCGCATCGAGCACCTTGCCGACTTCGGCGCCAAGCCTGAGTTCCGCGGTGCCGACGATGGCACCGACCTGCGCCGTATCCGGCCGCGAGCGCGCGGCGGTCGCAATCCCGTCCACCCACATCGTCTCACCGACCGGGCGCAGGGCTTCCGGTCCGGTGGCGAAATGATGTTCCCCGCATTGCACGAACACCGTCTGCGCGACCCGGTGCGCCGCGGTGTCCGCCTGCAGACGGTCGAGGTCGTAGCGCTGAAAGAAATCGCCGGAGGAAAAAAAGTGATGATGCGGGTCGACGACTTCCCAGGCGGGCTCGAACGCGGGTTCGACGACTTGTGCGAGCCAGTCTTCACGTACGCTGTATTTCATCCGCGTCCTCCTTTGCCAGCCGGCCCCGCGGCTGTCCGAACGCCACGAGCCGGTTGCACGTCAATCCGGGCCCCCGCGGGATCCGGAACGGAATCGCCTTGTGCACCCTGTCGCTGCCCCGCTCGCTCGAATCGAGCGGAACGCTCACCGCTCCACCGCGGTCGGTGCTAGCTCATTTTCCACCCATACTCAGTGCGCGAGCGGATCCGGCCGCAACTGTACCTTGCCCGCGTAGGAACGCGGAATCTCGGAATGCAGGATCGGATCGAGCCCGTTCGTGAACCACAGGCCGCGGCCCTTCCACCCGGCCTGCGGGTCGTCGATGCGCCCGTCGAGTCCGCGGGTATACGTGTTCAGCGGATACGGGATCCGGATCGTCGTAAACGTTTCCGTGCGCGGGTCGAACGCAATCAGCGAATCGGAATTCGTCCCGTTCACGATCACGACGTCCTTGCCGAGACCGAGCGTGTCGAACTGATCGACCCACAAGTAGTAGTGCATATCCGTCGAGCCGGCCGGTTCGCCACCCGCCAGACCCTGAAACGCCGGGCCCGGCGTCGGCCACAGCGTCCAGCCTTCGGCACATTGCCGTCCGTCGCCAAACGTCTGCTCGCAGCGGCTGCGATCGAATCGCGCGAGGTGACCGCTACCGGCAAGCGCCGTCCACACCCGCCCCTGTGAATCGACGTCGACCCCGCGCGGGCCCATCCCGGGCGCGGGCGGCGCGAACGCTTCGTGACGGTCGCGCGGCGGATCGTAACGCAACAGGTATCCCGGTTCGCCGGCCGGGCTCGTGATCCCCGGGGTCACCGCGCTCCAGATCGACCCGTCAACGAGATTCGGGGCAACGCCGTAATGGAATCCAACGAGCGCGCGATCGGCCTCGCCATCGCCGTCCGTGTCGAGGCGGACTTCCGAATGGCCGTTCGCCGCCGCGAGGCTTGCCGGCCGCGCGGGATCGTAGCGCGCCGGGTCGAACCAGCCGACGACGTAATCGTCGCCACTCGTCCACACGACGCCGTCACGATCGAACTGCAGGTGATGCGTGCCGTAACACGTGTCGATGAGTTCGAACCGCTCCGCCGCCGGGTCGTAGTAACCGAGCTGACGATGATGACGATTGTTCGCAATGACCGGATCATCGCGGCAGAATGCCGGCGCATCGCCGGCCCATTGACGCCGGATCTGCGTCGTCATCCACACGCGACCGTCGGCGTCCATCATCGGGTTGTGCGGGTTCGCGGGATTGTCGTAGCGACCGGCGTGCGCCGTGGTGCCGCCCGGCCACGGACAACCGAGCGAGCCGAAGCCAAACGGCTTCACTTGTTCATCACCGAAGCCCTGGTAGGTTTGTTCGCACCACGGGGTGTCGAAGCCATCGCGCGTCGGCACCTTGATCCGACTCGCCGTGTGCGTGTCGGGGTCGACCATGAGCAGGTAGTCGTTCGCGAGATCGACACCGTATACCGGTCCGCCGGCGTTCACGGTCGGATCGCGTTTGTCCGTTGCGACCTCGTCATGCGCGTAGGTGTACGCATCGCCCCACGCCCATTGCGTAATCACGATATTGCGTTCGATCCCCTGCGGGCGCGGCGGTGCCGCGGGCACCTCACCGGCCGCGATACGGGCACCCCACTGCGACAGCGCCGGCACGAGGCGGTCGGCACCGAGACGGTCGGCGAAGTATTTCATCGCCGCGGCTTTCACAAACCCGTGCTCGAATGCCGCGCCGTTCGGCAGTCTGGTCACCGCCGCGCCGAGTTGATGACACAGCACGCAGTCGAGTTTGAACTGGTTTATCCACGTCCGCCGGGATGGAAACGGATCGCGCTCGGCATCGCCGGCAGCGCTGTCGAACAGCCGGCCCTTGCCGCCCGTCGGCGATGCCGTGAACGCGGCAAGCGGCGGCGGCTCGAACAGGGTCAACCAGTAATTTGCCGGGTACACGAGCGCGGCTTCGAACGCGTCTTCGGCGGCGGCGACGCGTAACGACAGCGTTGCGCCGGGCGCCGCCGCGGTGCGCTCCGAATCCACGAGGCCATACCCGCGTACCCACACGGTGTATTCCGCCGCCGGCATCTGCGGCAGCACGAAGCGACCGGCGTCATCGGTGACGACAATCTTGCGGTACGGCGTGGGCAAGGCATCGGTTTCGGCGATCACCCAGACCCCGGCTTCCGCAACCCCGGCCCCGTTCGTTACCGTTCCCGTGATCGTGTCACTGGCGGCAGTGGCCAGCGCCGGTAACAGCAGCGCGCCGATCGCCGCGAACAATGTCATACGTGTCATGTGTCGCTGATCCCCCGTTCGCGACCCGCCCGGCCGCAGGACTACCGACGTTAGCGGATAGCCGCGAGCGGAGCAAACACGCCGCGCGAACGATTCGGCTACAATCGTGCGCACCCCGCGCGCTCGCGCGATGTCCGACAGCTGAGGAGTTCAACAGATGGCAACATTCGATCGAATTATCCAGGGCGGCACTATCGTTGATGGCAAGGGCCACGCGCCGTACACCGCCGACATCGGCATCAACGGCAGCACGATTTCCGCGATCGGCCGCGATCTCGGCAGCGCAAGGGAAATCATCAACGCCGACGGCTGTACCGTAACCCCGGGCTGGGTCGACATCCACACGCATTACGACGCCCAGGTAACCTGGGATCCGGAACTCCTGCAATCGGCATGGCACGGGGTCAGCTCCGTCGTGCTCGGTAACTGCGGGGTCGGCTTCGCCCCGGCGAAGCCCGATCGCCACTCGTGGCTGATCAATCTGATGGAAGGCGTCGAGGACATTCCCGGCGTCTCGCTCGAAGCCGGTCTCGAGTGGCAATGGGAGAGCTTCCCCGAATACATCGACGCGCTCGACCGGCTGCCACGCACGGTCGACGTCGGAACCCAGATGACGCATGGCGCGCTGCGGGCCTACGTCATGGGGCAACGCGGGGCGAACAATGAAGCGGCGACGGATGATGATCTCGCGCACATGGCCACGCTCGTGCGCGAGGGCATGGCGGCCGGCGCCCTCGGCTTCACGAGTTCGCGCACGGAAGTTCACATCGATGTCGACGGCGTTCCGGTCCCCGGCACGTTCGCGCCGGCCGACGAACTCATCGCGCTCGGTCGCGCGGTCCGGGACAGCGGGCACGGCCTGCTCGAAATGGTCATGGCGGGGGTGGCCGGAGAAGATCCGGATCTGGGACGACTCGATCGCGAGATGGCGCTTGCAGCCGGTGTCGCACGCGAGTCCGGATGCCCGGTCATGTACCTCCAGGTGCAGCATAATTCGGACAGCCAGCAGTGGCGCAGTCAACTCGCGGCCTGCGAACAGGCCGCACGCGAGGGCGCACGTCTGATCCCGCAGGTATCGGGGCGCCCGATTTCGATCCTGTTCAGCATGGCCGGCGAGCATCCGTGGAAGTTCATGCCGAGTTACCAGGCCATCGCCGACCTGCCACCGGCCGCGCGGATCGCAAAAATGGCCGAACCCGAAATGCGCGCGCGCCTGCTCGCCGAAACCGATCCGAACGATACCGGCTTCTCGCTGTTGTACAAAAACCCGACGCTCTGGGACATGACGTATCCCGGCGGCAACCCGATCAACTACACGCCCGATCCGGATAACAGCATCGCGAAAATCGCCGCGCGCGAAGGCCGTTCACCGCGGGAAGTCGCCTACGACCTGATGCTCGAAAACGACGGTTACGCGATGCTCATGCACACCGTCACCGGCTATGCCGAAGGCACGATCGACGCGGTGCACGAAATGCTCGTGCATCCGCTCGCGGCATTCGGCCTGAGCGACGCCGGCGCCCACTGCCGGTTTATTTGCGACGGCGGTGTCCACACCTATATGTTGTCGCACTGGGTACGCGACCTCGCGCCGGATCACCCGCATCACCTGCCGCTCGAATTCGTCGTCAGGAAACTCACGGGCGATAATGCGAAGCTTTATGGCCTGCATGATCGTGGTGTGCTCGAACCGGGTCGCCGCGCGGATATCAACCTGATCGACCTGCCCCGCCTCGGTTCGCTGATGCCGGAAATGGCCTACGACCTGCCGGCCAACCAGCCGCGCCTGCTGTGCCGCGCGACCGGCTACGTCGCGAGCTATGTCGCCGGTGAACTCGTGCAGGCGAATGGCGAGCTGACGGGCGCACGACCGGGACGTGTTATCCGCGGTAGTTGAGCAATACAACAGGATCTTTTGACCATGAGTGATTACGTATTATCCGCCGACGACGAGTTCCCGCACGTTCCCGACGAGTCGTCGAACTTCAATGAATCCGTCTATGTGAACGGCTTCGATCCCGAACGCGGCTTCGGCGGCTGGATGCGGCTCGGCAACCGGGTGAACGAAGGCCATGCGGAAGTGCAGGCATGCCTGTACCTGCCGGACGGGCGGATCGCGTGCCAGTTCCAGCGGCCCGACATCGAGGCGAACACGGGGTTTTCCGCCGGCCCGCTGTCCTACGCCGTGCACGAACCGCTGCGCGCGGTGTCGATGAAATTCGATGGCGAGTTCATGCTGCTCGACGATCCGAACCTGCTGCGCGAACCCCGCCGGCTGTTTACGGAAGCGCCGCGCGTGCCTGGCAGCGCGAGCTTCGACCTCGTTGGCGTCTCCCCGGTGCACGGCGGCGCCCCGGCGACGGACACCCAGGAAACGCTTTACGGCCGCAATTTCTCCTACGGCCACTTTTTCCAGCACACGCGCTCGGACGTGACGCTGCGGGTGGGTGACGAACAGTGGTCGTTCAACGGCGGCGGCTGGCGCGACCACTCCTGGGGTCCGCGCTACTGGACGAACATTTACTACTACCGCCTGCTGATTGCGAATTTCGGTCCCGACCGCGCGATGATGTTGCTGAAGATCACGACGCGCGACGGGATCACCCGGCGCCACGGCGTGCTGCAGATTGACGACCGTTACGAAGACATCACGGACATGGACCTGATCACCGAGTGGGATGCAAACAAGGATCCGGTCTCCCTGCAGCTCAGCGTGCGCACCGCCGAACGTGCCGTGCGACTGGACGGACGTGTGAAGACCCTCGCGCCGCTGCGAAACCGGCGCAAGGTGGGAGACGAAACCCTGCAGTGCCGGATCGCCGAAGGTCTCACGGAATGGGATTGGGACGGGCAGTACGGGATCGGCGTGACGGAATACATCGAGTTCCTCGAAGACGGCGAACCCGTGGGCTATCCACTGTAGCGGGAGCGCGCAGCAGCAGCGGGTCGCACGGTCCGGTGGTCGCCGGCGTCCCGCGCCCCGCCACCGGCATCAATCGGAGGCCGCGACCCGGGTTCGCTTCAGCGCATTCTGCAGCCGGTTTTCCAGTACCGTGGCAGAGGCCTGCCCGGTGACGAGATTGCGTATCGTGCGCAGGATCCGGCGCGGGTACAACACGTAGCCGAGCGTGTAATTGATCAGCATGAACAGGAGCCTGAGGCTCGCGAGTTCAAACCGCGATACGTGACGCGACGTCACGCCTTCCGGCAACAGGTTCGAGAACTTGCCGTTCAGCGAGATCAGCGACAGAAAATAGCGGTCGTCGAGTATCACTTCGCCGCGTTCACGCAGATCGCGAAAAATTTCCGTGCCGGGATAACTGGAGAAAATAAACAACGGCACCTCGTCGACGCCGATCACGGCCATTTTCATCCCGAAGCGCAGCGTGCGGAAGATTTCGCCGCGCGTTTCATCGGGGAAGCCAATGATCAGATTCGTGCGCACCGTCAGTCCCGCGCGTTTTGCTTCGCGTATCGACGCGATCATGCGATCGAGACGCACCCGCTTTCTGATCCGTTGCAGCGTTGTCGGCGCGCCGCTCTCCGGCGCATAGGCGATGTAGTCGCAACCCGTTTGCTTCAGCAGTGCGAGCACTTCCGCATCGAGCACTTCGCTGCGCGTGCCACTCGGCAACGACCAGCGGATGTCGAGCTTTTCCTCGCGCAGGCGGCGGCAGAATTCAACGGTCCAGCGTTTGCGCGTGAACGCCGTCAGGTCGTAGAGCTGAAACGAGGTGGCGCCGTAGTGTTCGATGTAGTGCCTGATTTCCGCGATCACGTCTTCGACGTCACGCATGACGTAACGCGTCGACCACATCTGCGGACTCGAACAGAACGAACAACGGTAAGGGCAACCGCGCGTCGCGAGCAGCGGGATGTCGCGCGAACTGCGAATTCCGTACGACTTCCCGGCGGCCCAGAACTTCTCGAGATAATTCTCCGGCCAGTATGGCCACGGGATCGTATCGGCTTCACGGATCCGCGGCAGCGCCCCGTTGTCGCGGAACGTACCGTCAGGGTTACGCAGGCAAATTCCTTCGACTTCGCTGATGTCTCCGGTTTGCCACGCTTCGATCAGGCGCAACAGCGTCGCTTCACCTTCACCCTTGACGATGACGTCGAGTGCGGGACAGTCGTCGAGCGAGTACGCCGGCAGCGCGGTGAAATGTTCGCCGCCGGCGACGAGCAAGGCATCCGCGAAGCGCTCGCGGACCTTGCCGATCAGCTCACGCATCAGCACCCATTCGGCGGAGAACATCGAGGTGAATCCGATAACCTCGGCCGCCGCCGGGATCCTGGCAACGAGATCGTCGAGCGTAATGCCCTGCAACTGGAATCCCGGCTGCCCTGGCCACGGGTGCACGCTGTTGAGTCCTTCGGCCGTGCCGTCGATGATGGCGACCGAATGGCCCACCGCGCGGAGCGCGCCGGCGAGATAGGCCAGGCCGATATGTGGTACGGCTTCGTTGTTCAACGCGCCAACCCGCGACAGTAGCGGCGCGCGTACGAGCGCGACGGTCGTCGTCGTGTTTACCGTTTCAAAGTTCATCGGGCCGTTACCCTGGTGGCGGATCCGGGACCATGAGCGGATGCGTGGGGGAAGTCAATCCGGCGATTGTCAGCGATTGTGAGGACCCGTACGCCGTCACATCGGGCTGACGGTCGACGACGGCGTAACCCGGGTTCAGGCGCTCGCAATATCGTCGAGAAATGCCGGTTTCGTGACCCTGACCTTGCTTTCCACGTGCGTGATCAGGGCCGCGAGCAGGTCCGGCATGCGATCGTCGAACGCCCCGCGCCGGATCGCGATGGACAGATCGGCGGTGAGACGCTCGAGCGGGTGTTGCGGGTCGTCGAGCAAGGCGCGCAGGCGTTCATCGTCCGCGCTCGCCTGCGGTGCCCACTCGGCGAGTTCGCGCAGGACGATTTCGAGCAAAAACGTCGAGCACAGCGCGTGGTAGCGGTCCTCGCCCTCGAGTTTCGGGGTGATGCGCTCGATGAAGTCACGCGACGTGCGCACGAGTTCAGGCAAATCCGGCAGGTCGTGGGCCATGGCAGGTTCTCAGTCGAAGCGTCCGTCGATCGTCATGAGCAGATCATATTCGATCAGGGCGGTATTGCGCCCGCAGGCGGCAAACACCGGCGAACGACGACCGCTGAGGTGACCATGCACCTGCATGACATTCAGCAGTGCCCACCTGAGCAAGCCGAAGATCTCCCACCAGCGCACCGCGGCCGGATCCACGTGCGCGCCGCCGGCCGCCTCGTAGGCGGCGAACAGTTCCGCGCGCTGGCCGATGCCGCCGACCGGTTTGTCGTTGAACCCGAACCGCCATGAACGCGTACACAGCCAGCCGAGATCGGCCATCGGGTCACCGAGGTGGGCGCATTCCCAGTCGAGCACGGCGCGGATCCCGTCGTTGTCCATGATCATATTGCCGACCCGGAAGTCCCCGTGCACGAGGCAGCGCCGCGACACCGCGGGCCGTCGTTGCGCCAGCCAGCGAAACGCGAAATCGAGCGCGGGGTGTGGCTCAGCGTAATAATCATAGCGTTCGAGTTGCGCCGCCAGCGGGTCACGGCTGTCCGGCGACGGTTCGAGAAACGCCGCGTGCGCCGGATCGATCGCGTGCAGGCGCGCGAGTACACCCGCGGCCTCGCGCACAAAGCCGGCGCGGGCAGGCGCAAACGCGGGATCGGTGAGCAGGCGTTTCGGCAGCGTTTCGCCGTCCACCCGCCGCATGACGTGTCCACGTCCGAGCCCTTCGTCCGGCGCGAATTCGAACCATGGTTCCGGCACCGGCACGCGTTCGCGGTAGGCGAGTTCGAGCAGGCGAAACTGCAGCGCCGGCGGCAGGAACGGCGATTGATCGAGCGTATAGGTTTCCTGGCGCGAGACGAGCGCTTCACGCCCCGTATCGGTCACGAGATCGAACAGGATCGTGCGGCTCGAACCGCCGAGCGTGGCGACCGAGACGTTCTCGATCTCCGCGCTGGCGCCGTAGCGGCGACGACAGGCGGTACGCAGCTTATCGACCGCGTCGACGACATCGGGCGGCAATGCCAGGGGTTCGGCCATGATCAAAACCGGAACACGCCGTAACCCGGTTCGTCGAACGGCGCGTTCAGTGACGCGGAGATCGCCATGCCGAGTGCGTTGCGCGTATCGACGGGATCGAGAATACCGTCGTCCCAGAGTTCCGACGTCGAGTAATACGCGCTCGCGTTCCGCTCGTACTCGGCCGCAATCGGCGCGCGTATTGCCGCCACCTGCTCTTCGCTCGGCGTTTCGCCGCTGCGTTCGAGCTGCCGGATTTTCACTTCGGTCAGCGTCTTCGCGGCCTGCTCACCGCCCATGACCGAAATCTGTCCCTGCGGCCAGATGAACAGAAAGCGCGGATCGAATGCGCGTCCGCACATGCCATAGTTGCCGGCGCCGAACGAGCCATTCACGATCACCGTGAACTTCGGCACTTCGCTGCACGCCTGGGCCATGATCATTTTTGCTCCGTCCTTCGTGATCCCCTGGCGTTCGTAATCACGCCCGACCATGAAACCGGTGATGTTCTGCAGGTAGACGAGTGGTACACGGCTCTGATTGCACAGTTCAACGAAATGCGCACCCTTGAGCGAACTGTCGTTGAACAATACGCCATTGTTCGCGAGGATGCCGATCTTGTAACCCCACAGGTGCGCAAAGCCGCACACGAGCGTCGTGCCGTAATCGGGTTGGTACTCATGAAAGCGGCTGCCGTCGACGAGACGCGCGATCACCTCGCGCATATCGAACTGGATCTTGATGTCGTCGGGAATGATGCCGTAGAGCTCCGCCGGGTCGTAGTACGGTTCCTCGACGGCCTGGGTCGCGATCACGGTTTTCGTCGCCGGCTGCCAGGTGTCGACGATCTCGCGCGCGAGCGCGATCGCCTCGTGTTCACCGTCGGCCGCGTAATCCGCGACCCCGTTGACGACCGTGTGTACGCTCGCACCCCCGAGTTCCTCGGCGGAAACCTCTTCGCCCGTCGCCGCTTTCACGAGCGGTGGTCCACCGAGAAAAATCGCGCCGTTACCCCGCACCATAACGGAATACTCGCTCAGTGCGGGAATATAGGCGCCGCCGGCCGTGCAATGGCCGAACACAATCGACAGTTGTGGCACCCCGAGTTTCGACAGCCGGCACTGATTCCGGAAGATCCGGCCAGCGTAGTAGCGGTCGGCGAACAGCGCGGACTGTAAATGCAAAAAGCCACCGGCGCTGTCACACAGGTGGATCACGGGCAAGCGGTTCTCGAGCGCGATGTCGAGCACGCGGACGATTTTTTTCACCGACAGCGGATACCAGGCGCCACCCTTGACGGAGCTGTCGTCGGCGTGCAGCAGCACCTCGCGCCCGGCAATCATGCCGAGACCGGTCACGATCGAGGCCTGCGGCGCTTCACCGTCATAGGCCATGTTCGCCGCGAGCGTCGACAACTCGAGGAATGGCGTACCCGGATCCAGCAGGCACTCGATGCGTTCGTGCACGCGCAGCTTGTCCTGCTTTTCCAGGCGTTCGATGTCACGGGCCGGCCGTTCGTGACGTGCGGCATGGCTCTTGTCACGGAACTCGCGCAGCAACCCGAGGTTGTGTTCGCGGTAACGCTTGTAAGTGACCGAGTTCGTGTCGAGGCGTGAGGTGATTCTGCGCATCATGGATTTCCCTGATTCATCATGCCGCGGGGGCATCGACGTAGCGGACGAGTTCGGCACCCTTGTCGAACGTCGCTTCCGTGTCGAAGCACACCGCATCGATCACGCCGTCGCGTTCCGCGATGATCGACGTCTGCAGTTTCATGCTTTCGATCACCATGAGCGTCTGCCCGGGGTGGACGCTGTCACCAACGGCGACTTCGACCGACACGACGACGCCGGGCATCGGCGCCCGGACCGCGTTCGCGCCGGCACCGCCGCCGGCGGCAGCGGCGATCGGGTCGATCGCGCCGACTTCCCACGTCTCGCCGTCGAGGTGCACGAATACCGCATCGCCGTTGCGCGCGACGAACGCCGCGCGCGGCACGCCGTCGATCACGTAATGCTGCAGTCCCGCTACCGGGTCGCGGGCATCGACAGTTAACGTGCGCCCGTCGATGGCGAG
>MRWG01000286.1_pt1 | contig 76963 bp, 84 predicted proteins | sample 1013341 | NCBI WGS metagenome assembly MRWG01 (sample SAMN06117577, study PRJNA244670) | biofilm metagenome | biome: Water; feature: Cathode Biofilm; material: Biofilm; isolation source: microbial consortium enriched at the cathode of a solar microbial fuel cell | place: USA: District of Columbia ...
CCGGTGGACGGCGTGACAGATGCCGACGTGAAGGCGATCACCGCCTATGTGCGCGCCCTTCAGAAGGAAAACGGGATTTTCTGATGGATTCGGCGCGACGCATGGGGGCGGCCCTTATCGCCTGGCTGGCCATACTTGCGACCTCCGTCGTCCTTCCAGGTGGAGCAGGGATGTATCTTGGGGCCATCGATGTCCAGCATGTGCAGCATGCATCGGAATCCAGCGCTACTGTGCGTCACGAGCATGGCGAACCTGACCGGTCAGAGGACTGTCATCCGGGCATGACCTGCTCATTATCCGCAATCGGCACCCAACGCAAAGATCCCCCCCGGACACAACGTGCTTCTGACCTGATGCCGGTCACGGTTGCCTGCGTGGCGGACCGGTTCACGCCGGTATACGATCCGCCGCCCCCACGACAGACGGTCTGATTTCAACCACTCAACACTACACTCGACCGACACAAGGAACTGATATGCAACCTTATCGAACAGCCATGGCAAGCGTCGCGTTTGCTCTTGCAACCTCAACCGCTTTCGCAGGGGCAGGCCACGACGGCGGTCACGGAGGCGAACACGCAGCCATGATGGGGCAGCCCGGCAACCCGGCAAAGGCGGATCGCATTGTCGAGGTCAGCATGACCGAGATGGCGTTTGAGCCATCAAACATTCAGGCTATGGAAGGGGAGACCATCACGTTCGTGGTCAGCAACGATGGCGAATTCGTGCATGAGTTCAACCTCGGCACTGAGAAAATGTGGCAAGGCCACATGGACGAAATGATGAAGATGATGGACACTGGCATGATGACGGTCGACGAGGTCAATCACGACAAGATGATGCAGGCCGGCATGATGCATGATGATGCCAACAGCGTCCTGCTGGAGCCTGGTCAAACCGCAAAAGTGACCTGGACGTTCGGCAAAAAGAGCGAGATCGGCTTTGCCTGCAACGTGCCCGGACACCGTGAATCCGGCATGGTCGGTGATATCACCTTCGTGAAGCAAGTACTTCCGTCCAGTTGATCATCGCATCCAGAGAAAAGACTCTCGGAGAAGGGCGCGGTCAGCGCCCTTCTCGGTTTTTTGGTGACAGGTTTGAAAACCGCTTGTTATGCTTCTCGACCGGACCAAATTTTCTTTCATATCGGCATGATGTGATCGGCGCGACGGCGCGCGCGGGTTGGTTTCGCGCGGGCAGGCCCTGCGTGACAGTGCAATGCCGCCCCTCCCTCACTCTGCCGGGAACACCGGGCTGTCCTTGACGACGCCGTAGGCGAAGCTGGTGTCGATCGAGCCGATTCCGCCGATGCGCTGGAGCCGGGCGCGGATGAACGCCTCGTAGGCGTCGAGCGAGGCGACGACGACCCGAAGCTGGTAGTCGGTCTGGCCGGTCATGACGTGGCACTCGGTCACTTCTTGCATCCGGCCCACCTCGCGCTCGAAGGTCTGCACGGTGGTTTCGTCGTGGCGCTCCAGGCGGATGCGCACGAAGGCGGTGATCGCGAGGCCGCAGGCGCGCGCGTCCACCCGCGCGGCGTAGCCGCGGATCACGCCCGCCTTTTCGAGATTGCGCACCCGGCGCAGGCAGGGCGAGGGCGAGAGGCTGACCTGTGCGGCGAGGTCCTGGTTCGATATGCGCCCGTCGCGTTGCAGGGCGCGGATGATCTGGCGGTCCTTGTCGTCCATTTTGGGCCTCATGTTGGCATAGTATGCCAAAATACTGCGATACATTGGGACACAAAGCAATCTGTGCCCCGACATGATGCGATATCCTGCCACAAACAGGAGATCAGACATGAGCAATTCCCAAGGCTTCGCCACCCGCGCCATCCATCTCGGGTACGACCCGCTTGACCACGAGGGCGCGCTGACGCCGCCGCTGCACCTGACCTCGACCTTTGCCTTCGAGTCGGCCGAGGCGGGGGGCGAGCTATTCGCCGGGGAGCGCGCGGGCCACGTCTATTCGCGCATCTCGAACCCCACGCTCGACCTGCTGGAGCGCCGCGCGGCCTCGCTCGAGGGGGCCGAGGCGGGGCTGGCGCTGGCCTCCGGGATGGGGGCGATCACGTCCGTCTTGTGGACGCTGCTGGCGCCCGGCGACGAGGTGATCGTGGACCAGACGCTCTATGGCTGCACGTTTGCGTTCATGCATCACGGGCTGCGCAAGTTCGGTATCACGGTGACCCATGTGGACATGACCGAGCCCGAGAACCTTCGCGCGGCGATCTCTGACCGCACCCGCGTGGTCTATTTCGAGACGCCCGCCAACCCCAACATGCGGCTGGTGGATATCGAGGCGGTCGCCGCCATCGCCCACGAGGGCGGCGCGCAGGTGGTGGTGGACAACACCTATGCCACCCCTTACCTGACGCGCCCGATCACGCTGGGTGCCGACCTGGTGGTGCATTCGGCGACCAAGTACCTGGGCGGGCATGGCGACCTGGTGGCCGGGCTGGTTGTGGGCCGTGCCGAGGCGATCGGCGAGATACGGCTGGTGGGCATGAAGGACATGACCGGCGCGGTGATGGCACCGTTCAACGCGATGCTGGTGATGCGCGGGCTCAAGACGCTCAGCCTGAGAATGGAGCGGCATTGCGCCAGCGCGCGCGTGGTGGCCGCGTGGCTGGAGGGGCACCCGGAGGTGGCGGCCGTGCATTACCCGGGGCTGGAGAGCTTTGGCCAGCACGCGCTGGCCTGCCGGCAGATGGCGCTGCCCGGCGCGATGATCGCCTTCGAGCTGACAGGCGGGCTGGAGGCCGGGCGCCGGATGATGAACGGGCTGCGGATGATCGCGCGCGCCGTGTCGCTGGGCGATGCCGAGACGCTGATCCAGCATCCCGCCTCGATGACGCATTCGACCTACAGCGCCGAGGAGCGCGCCGCGCACGGAATCAGCGACGGGCTGATCCGGCTGTCGGTGGGGCTTGAGGATGTTGCCGATATCCTCGACGATCTGGACGGGGCGCTGAGCCGTACCGTGCTCCGCGACACCGCCTGATATGTCCATCTCCAGCACGAAAGCATCCTGATGCCATTCCAGATTTCCATCGGTCCGAACCTGCGCAAATCGCCGTTCTTCGACGCCACCGTTCGAAGCGGGGTGCGGGGCTTCTCGGTCTACAATCACATGCTGATCCCCGGGCATTTCGGCGATCCCGATGCCGAGTATGACCGGCTGATGACCGAGGTGGCGATGTGGGACGTGGCGGCGCAGCGGCAGGTCGAACTGACCGGGCCGGATGCCGGGCGGCTGGCGCAGTACCTGACGCCGCGCGACCTGACGAAGACGCGGATCGGGCAGGGCCGTTACGTGCCGCTATGCGATCACGAGGGGTGGCTCATCAACGACCCGGTGCTGCTGAAGCTGGCCGAGGACCGGTATTGGCTGTCGGTCGCCGACAGCGACATTCACCTGTGGGCCGCGGCCATCGGGCGCGAGCGGCGCTGGGACGTGGCGGTGGGTGAGCCGGACGTGTCGCCGCTGGCGATCCAGGGGCCGAAGGCGGTGCTGGTGGCCGAGGCGCTGTTCGGTCCGCGCGTGCGGGACATGCGGTATTTCGGCTTCGAGGAAACCGAGCTGCACGGCATCCCGCTGGTCCTCGCGCGGTCGGGCTGGTCCAAGCAGGGCGGGTTCGAGCTGTATCTGAGGGACGGCGCGCGCGGTGGCGAGCTGTGGGACCTGGTGGCCGAGGCGGGCGCGCCCTGGGGGATCGGACCCGGGGCGCCCAACGATATCGAGCGGCTGGAAAGCGGGCTCGTTTCCTATGGGGCCGACATGCGCTGGCAGGGGGCGCGGGCGGACCCGTTCGAGATGGGGCTGGGCGCGCTGGTCGATCTCGGGGCGGGGCACGATTTCGTCGGTCGCGCGGCATTGGAGCGGATCGCGGCGCAGGGCCCGGCGCGCAGGCGCGTGGGGCTTGTGCTCGATGGCCGCCCGACGCCGCCGGGCCATCCGGTGCCGCTGATGTTGGGGGAGACGGATGTCGGGCGGGTTTGCGAGTTTGCGTTTTCCCGGCGCCTTGGGCAGACCATCGGTGTCGGGATCGTGCGGGCCGACCTGGCGGAGGATACGGCGGGGCTGACGGTCGCGCTGGAGGGCGGAACGATGCCTGCGCGGATCACGCCGTTGCCGTTCGCGGGCTAGTGAAAACAGGGGGATGGGGCGCGCCATGACCGAGACAGGGACCGACCACCTCAAGACAGTCGAGCAGCGGCTGTTGTGGCTGTCGCACTGGATGATCCATCACGCCAACCACGTCCGGCCCAAGGTGGACGGGATCAAGACGGGCGGGCATCAGGCGAGCTCGGCGTCGATGGTGTCGATCATGACGGCGCTCTATTTCTCGACGCTGCGTCCCGAGGACCGGGTGGCGGTCAAGCCGCACGCCTCGCCGGTGTTTCACGCGATGCAATACCTGATGGGCAACCTCGACCGCGCGCGGATGGAGGCGTTTCGCGGCCTGGGCGGCGTGCAGAGCTATCCAAGCCGCACCAAGGACGTGGATGACGTGGATTTCTCTACCGGGTCGGTGGGCCTTGGCGTGGCGATCACGAGTTTTGCCGCGCTGGTGCAGGATTACATTACCGCCAAGGAGTGGGGGGCAGATGTGCCGCTCGGGCGCATGGTGGCGCTGGTGGGCGATGCGGAGCTGGACGAGGGCAATGTCTACGAGGCGTTGCAGGAGGGCTGGAAGAACGACCTGCGCAATTGCTGGTGGATCATCGACTACAACCGCCAATCGCTGGACGGGATCGTGCGCGAGCGGCTGTTCGAGCGGATCGAGAAGATTTTCGACGCCTTCGGCTGGGATGTGGTGCGGGTGAAATACGGCGCGCTGCAACGGGCGGCCTTTGCCGAACCGGGGGGCGAGGCGCTGCGCGACTGGATCGACCAATGCCCCAACGCGGAATATTCGGCGCTGACCTATATGGGCGGCGCGGTCTGGCGGCAGCGGTTGATGGACGACCTGGGCGATCAGGGCGAGGTGACCGCGCTGATCGAGCGGCGGAGCGACCGCGAACTGGCGGACCTGATGGAGAACCTTGGCGGCAATTGCGTGGCGACCATGGCCGAGACATTCGCGAGCATCGACCACGACCGCCCGACCTGTTTCCTCGCCTACACGATCAAGGGCTGGGGCACGCCCATCGCGGGCCACAAGGACAACCATGGCGGGCTGATGACAAAGGCGCAGATGGCCGAGTGGCAGACGCATATGGGCATTCCCGAGGGGCAGGAATGGGATCGGTTTGCCGGCGTCGAAGATGTGGACAGCCTGAGCGCCTTTCTCGACGGTGTGCCGTTCTTTGCCAAGGGCGCGCGGCGGTATGGAGACGCACGGCTGGCGGTGCCCGAAGTTGCGGCGGTGACGGACCGCGAAATCTCGACGCAGATGGCATTCGGCAAGATGCTTGACGGGCTGGCGCGGGGCGACAGTGCGCTCGCGGCGCGGATCCTGACCACCTCGCCGGACGTGACGGGCACCACCGGGCTGGGGCCGTGGGTCAACCGGCGCAAGCTGTTTTCGCGGACCGAGCAGCGCGATGCCTTTATCGAGCATCGCATCCCCTCGACCGCGAAATGGAATTTCTCGCCGGAGGGGCAGCACCTTGAGCTGGGCATTGCCGAGATGAACCTCTTTCTGCTTCTGGGGGCGGCAGGGCTGGCGCACAGCCTGTGGGGCAAACGGCTGATCCCCATCGGCACGGTCTATGATCCGTTCGTGCATCGCGGGCTCGATGCGCTCAATTACGCCTGTTACCAGGATGCGCGGTTCATCGTGGCGGGCACGCCATCGGGGGTGACGCTGGCGCCCGAGGGGGGCGCGCACCAATCGGTGGGCACGCCTCTGACGGGCATGGCGCAGGACGGGCTGGCGAGTTTCGAGCCCGCCTTTGCCGACGAGCTGGCGGTGATCCTGGAATGGGCCTTTGACTATTTGCAGCGCGATGGCGAGGGCGACAGGGGAGGGGGCGTGGACGAGCGGACATGGCTGCGCGACGAGACCGGCGGTTCGGTCTACCTGCGGCTGAGCACCAAGCCGCTGGAACAGCCGGGCAAGCGCGCCGATGATGCGTTCCGGCAGGGCGCCATCGACGGGGCCTACTGGCTGCGCCCGCCGGGGCCGAATTGCGAGGTGGTGATCGCCTATCAGGGCGCGGTGGCCGACGAGGCCATCGCGGCGGCGGGGCTGGCGGGCGGCACGCGCCGCGACGTGGGTGTGCTGGCGGTGACCTCGGCGGACCGGCTCAACGCGGGCTGGACCGCGGCGCAGCGCGAGCGCGCGCGCGGCAACGCGGATGCGGTGAGCCATGCCGAGCGGCTGCTCGCCCCGCTGCCGCGGCACTGCACGCTGGTGACGGTGATCGACGGGCACCCCGCGACGCTGGCCTGGCTGGGGGCGGTGGCCGGGCACCGGACGATTTCCCACGGGGTGGAGCATTTCGGGCAGACGGGCACGATCGGCGATCTCTACCGGCATTTCCGTATCGACCGCGACGCCGTTGCCGCGTCGGCCACCGGGGGCTGAGCGGGCCGAATAGGGGCTTGTAACCTGCCGGGATCGGCGCGCAGTCTGGCGGGCAGGACCAAGCGGCAAGGGAGAGCGGGATGGATCTGGGTTTGCGGCCCGAGTGGCGGGCGCGTCTCGAACAAGTGGCGGCGATGGTGCGCGACGAGATCGCGCCCTGCGAGGCGGAGTTCCACGCCGAGGTGGCGCGCGGCGACCGCTGGGCGCTCAGCCCGCGGCAGGTGGAGATCCTCGACGGGCTGAAGGCGCAGGCGCGGGCCGAGGGGCTGTGGAACCTTTGGCTGACCGACGAGGGCGGGGCCGGGCTGCGCACCGTGGACTATGCCTATTTCGCCGAAGTCATGGGCCGCAGCCCGCTGGCGCCGGAGGTGTTCAACTGCAATGCGCCCGACACCGGCAACATGGAGGTGTTTCACCGCTATGGCAGCGCCGAGATGAAGGCGCGGTGGCTGAAACCGCTGATGGAGGGGGAAATCCGCTCCGCCTACCTGATGACCGAACCCGAGGTGGCAAGCTCTGACGCGACCAACATCGCCATGTCCTGCGTGCGCGAGGGGGACGAATACGTGCTCGACGGCGAGAAGTGGTGGGCCACGGGCGCGGGCGATCCGCGCTGTGCCGTCTATATCGTGATGGTGCGGACCGGCGGCGACGACCTGCCGAAGCATCAGCGTCACGCGATGATCGTGGTGCCCGCCGACAGCCCCGGCATCGAGGTGCTGCGCGCGATGGAGGTCTACGGCCATGACGACGCGCCGCACGGGCACATGCATATCCGGTTTACCGGGGTGCGGGTGCCGGCGGAGAACCTGCTGCTGGGCGAGGGGCGCGGCTTCGAGATCGCGCAAGGCAGGCTGGGGCCGGGGCGCATCCATCACTGCATGAGGGCCATCGGCATGGCCGAGGCGGCGCTGGAGATGATGTGCCGCCGCGGCCTCGAGCGGGAGGCGTTCGGCAAGCCGTTGGCGCAACTGGGGGCGAATCACGACATCATCGCCGAGTGCCGGATGGAGATTGAGCAGGCGCGGCTCTTGTGCCTCAAGGCCGCCTGGATGATGGATCAGGGCGACGCGCGCGCCGCCGCGCCGTGGATTCACCAGATCAAGGTGGTCGCACCGCGCGTGGCGCTGAAGGTCGTGGACGAGGCGGTGCAGTTGTTCGGCGCGCAGGGCATCAGCCAGGATGTGCCGCTTTCGGCGATGTGGACGCATCTGCGCACGTTGCGCCTGGCCGACGGGCCGGACGCGGTCCACCGGCGGCAGGTGGCGCGGGCGGAACTGCGGCGGCACACGCAGGAGAAGGTGTGAACGGGGCGCGGCCCGGGTGGGGGCGCTGCCCCCACACCCCCGGGATATTTCCGGCAAGATGAAGCCAAGGCGCGCGCATTCGCGCACAGGTATGTCTGCGCCAGAGCACCGGCCTCACGATGTGGTGACCGGCGGGGCGGTTACATGGCGCGCGGCCCCTGATTAGCTATGGCGTGAGCGTAATCAAAGGAGGCTTACATGACTGCCGAATTCAAGATCACCACTGCCCCGGTGAGCGACGATGCCGCTAAAGGCGCGGCCAAGGAGATGCTGGACGGCGCGCGCGCCAAGCTCGGTTTCGTGCCGAACATGTATCGCGGCATGGCGATCAATCCGGGGCTGCTGAGCACCTATCTGCACGGCTATGCGCATTTCCGAGAGCAGGGCAATTTCACGCCGCCGGAGCAGGAGGTCGTGTTCCTGACCATCTCGCTCGCCAATGGCTGCGACTATTGCACCGCCGCGCACTCGATGCTGGCGGTGAATGTCTCGAAGCTGTCGGAGGCGCACACGCAGGCGCTGCGCGACGGCAAGCCGCTCGTTGATGCCAAGCTGGAGGCGCTGCGCCGCTTTACCCATCACATGTGGGAGACGCGCGGCCTGCCGACGAAGGCCGAGGCCGAGGCGTTCAAGGCCGCGGGATACTCGGATATCCACGTGCTGGAGATCATCCTCGCGATGTCCGTGAAGACGATCAGCAACTATGCGAACCACGTGAATCACACGCAGGTGGACGACGCCTTCGCCGCCTTCGCGGTGGACAAGACGGTGGCGGCGGCCTGAGCCGCGCCTAGCTATTGCGCCCCTGCGCGTCGGGGGCGCAAAACATCTCGTACAGGACGCCGAGCAGGCGTTCGGCGCGCGCGTCGGCAAGGCTGTAGTAGATGATCTTGCCGTCGCGGCGCGTGCGTACCAGGCCTTCGTGGCGCAGCCGCGCGAGCTGTTGCGAGACGGCCGCCTGCCGCGCGCCGAGGAGGGCCTCGAGCTCTGAGACGGATTTCTCGCCGGTGACGAGGTAGCACAGGATCATCAGCCGCCCTTCGTGGCCGAGCGCGCGCAGGAATTCAGCCGCGTCGGTGGCGTTCTGCTGCATTTGCGCCAGGTCGGCGCTGTCGGGGGCGGTCGTGAGCATGTGCCATTGCTCCTTTTCGCTCAATCTAGGGCGATTTCGCGCTCGCGGCAATTGCCAAACCCGTGATCGCGGGGGGTGTGCCCGGAGCGGGCCCAGACTTTTGCGCAACACGGCGTCGAATCGCGCGCGCGCCCTTGCAGGGGGTGGGGCGCGTCACTAAGACTCCGTTAGCACGCCGTCGGTTACGATCGGCGAAACCTATTGGCGCGGACAGGACGGCCGGGCCGCAACAGCAGGCGGGACAGGATGAAAGACCCTTTCGAGACATACATGAACACGCTCGTGCCCATGGTGGTCGAGCAGACCAGCCGGGGCGAACGCGCCTACGACATCTTCTCGCGGCTCCTGAAGGAGCGGATCATCTTTCTCAGCGGGCCGGTGCATGATGGCATGTCGAGCCTGATCGTGGCGCAGCTTCTGCACCTCGAGGCGGAGAATCCGTCCAAGGAAATCAGCATGTACATCAACAGCCCCGGCGGCGTGGTGACGAGCGGGCTGTCGATCTACGACACCATCCAGTACATCAAGCCCAAGGTCAGCACGCTGGTCATCGGACAGGCGGCGAGCATGGGGTCGCTGCTGCTCACCGCGGGCGAGCCGGGGATGCGGTTTTCGCTGCCCAACAGCCGGATCATGGTGCACCAGCCCTCGGGCGGCTACCAGGGGCAGGCCACCGACATCATGATTCACGCCAAGGAAACGCAGAAGCTCAAGGACCGGCTTAACGAGATCTATGTCCGCCATACCGGGCAGGATATCGAAACCGTCGAGGCGGCGCTGGAGCGCGACAATTTCATGTCGCCCGAAGAGGCGAAGGAATGGGGCCTCATCGACGAGATCGTGACCAACCGTAACAAGCCCGGCGACGGCGATGACGCCAAATGAGGCGATGAATGAACGGTGATCGCCCGTGCGCGGGCGGTCGAGAAAATCGCATTGTGGTGCTATCCACCCTGACTTAAGCTGGTGGAACGAACGAGACGAGACGACGCGCATGCCGCCCGACCGGCGGCGCTGAAAGGAAAGCCATGGCGAACAATTCCGGCGACAGCAAGAACACGCTCTATTGCAGTTTTTGCGGAAAGAGCCAGCACGAGGTGCGCAAGCTGATCGCAGGGCCCACGGTATTCATCTGCGATGAATGCGTGGAACTGTGCATGGACATCATCCGCGAGGAGACCAAGAGCGCGGGGCTCAAGGCGACCGACGGCGTGCCCACGCCGCACGACATCGCCAAGGTGCTCGACGATTACGTGATCGGGCAGGCGATGGCCAAGCGCGTGCTCTCGGTGGCGGTGCACAACCACTACAAGCGGCTCAACAACTCTGGCAAGAGCGACATCGAGCTCAACAAGTCGAACATCCTGCTGATCGGCCCGACCGGCTGTGGCAAGACGCTGCTGGCGCAGACGCTGGCGCGCATTCTCGACGTGCCGTTCACGATGGCGGATGCCACCACGCTGACCGAAGCCGGCTATGTCGGCGAGGACGTGGAGAACATCATCCTCAAGCTGTTGCAGTCGAGCGAGTACAATGTCGAGCGCGCGCAGCGCGGCATCGTCTATATCGACGAGGTCGACAAGATTACCCGCAAGTCCGAGAACCCGTCGATCACCCGCGACGTCAGCGGCGAGGGCGTGCAGCAGGCGCTGCTGAAGCTGATGGAAGGCACCGTGGCGAGCGTGCCGCCGCAGGGCGGGCGCAAGCATCCGCAGCAGGAATTCCTGCAGGTGGACACCACCAACATCCTGTTCATCTGCGGCGGGGCATTCGCCGGGCTCGACAAGATCATCTCGCAGCGCGGCAAGGGCAGCGCAATGGGCTTTGGCGCCGATGTGCGCGACGAGGACGAGCGCGGCATCGGCGAGGTCCTGTCGTCGCTGGAGCCGGAGGATTTGCTCAAGTTCGGGCTGATCCCGGAATTCGTCGGCCGCCTGCCGGTGCTGGCGACGCTGGAGGATCTCGACGAGGAGGCGCTCGTCACCATCCTGACCGAGCCAAAGAACGCGCTGATCAAGCAGTATCAGCGCCTGTTCGAGCTGGAGAACGCGACGCTGACCTTTACCGACGATGCGCTCAAGGCGATCGCCAAGCGCGCCATCGCCCGCAAGACCGGGGCGCGGGGGCTGCGCTCGATCCTTGAGGATATCCTGCTCGATACGATGTTCGACCTGCCCAGCCTCGAGAATGTCGAGGAAGTGGTGGTCAACGAGGAGGCGGCGACATCGGACGCCGCGCCGCTGATCATCTATGCCGAGACCAAGGGCAAGAAGGGCGGCGCGAGCGCCGGCTGAGTAGTCACGCCTATGGAAAGAGGCCAGCGCCGGAAGGCGGGGGCCTCTTTCGTTGAGGGCGCGTGGGCGAATGGCCTGTTCCTGCCATGCGCATCCTGCCCTCGGCGCGGGACAAGGCGCGTTTACGCGCCGCCGCGCAGCGCCCGACCGCCCACTCGGGCGGGCGCTTCTGCAACGGCGCAAATAGCGGTGATTTCTAAAGTATCTTGCACCATAAATCGCGGAGCGTAATCGAGTTTGCGCCCACCCGGCGGTCGGGCGCTTCACGCCATCCCCGCCGCGCTCACCCCCGTCCGCGATAGGGCGGCACGCCTTGGTCGGGCAGCCAGACCCCCTCGGGCGCGGGGCCGGTCTGCCAGAACACGTCGATTGGGATGCCGCCGCGCGGATACCAGTAGCCGCCGATGCGCAGCCATTGGGGGCTGAGGAACTCGACCAGCCGCCGGGCGATGGAAACCGTGCAATCCTCGTGGAACGCGCCGTGGTTGCGAAAACTGGTGAGGTAGAGCTTGAGCGACTTGCTCTCTACCAGCCACGCGCCCGGCACGTAGTCGATCACCAGATGCGCGAAATCCGGCTGGCCGGTCATCGGGCAGAGCGAGGTAAACTCCGGCGCGGTGAAGCGCACCGCGTAGGCGGTGTCGGCCTGCGGGTTGGCGACGCGTTCGAGTTCCGCCTCCTCGGGGATTTGCGGCACGCGGGTCGCGCCGCCAAGCTGCGTCAGGTCCTTGTAGATGTCGTTGTCGCTCATCGTGGTCTCCTTTTACACGCCGCGCTTGTTGCCCCAGAGCGTCACGTGCAGTTGCGGCAGAACGGTCGCCGCGAACCAGCCATCGGCCACCACCCGATCCACCAGCCAGCGCATCCGCGCGTCGATGCCCGCCTGGTCCACCACCGCCGTGTCGTCGCCGGGCGGGGGCGGGGTGTGGTTGCCCGGTTGCAGGTAGACGGCCAAGGATGGATACCGCGCTGCTACCTCGCGTGCCCAGTGGTAATCGGCCTCGTTGAACACGACGATCTTGAGCACCGTCGGCGCATCGCCCGCGGCGGCGCGGCAAGCGTCGAACGCTGCCCAGTCCACCGCCATGCCCGACGAGGGCGGTTTGGGGGAAAGCACCAGCATGTCGAGATCGGCGAACCAGTCGCGCGCGACAGAGCCTTGGGTCTCCATCGCGAATCGGTAGCCGCGCGCGTGGCCCATCCCGATCAGCGGGCCAAGCGGCTGGATCGCGGGATTGCCGCCCGAGAGCGTGACGAGGATCGGCCGGTCGCCCGAGAGGCGGGCCACCTCGGCCATCACGTCCGCAGGCGGCATCGGCGCCCATGTGTGGCGATACTCTGCGTCCACCGCGTGCAGGCTGTCGCACCACGAACAGCGGTAATCGCAGCCGCCGGTGCGCACGAATACGGTGGGCTGCCCGATCAGCGCGCCCTCGCCCTGGATGGTGGGCCCGAAGATTTCCGAGACGCGGACGGGATCGGTCACGGCCGGTATTCCGCCCATGTCTTGGGTGTCTCGCTCACCCGCACCGCCGAGACCTCGGGCCAGCGGGCGCGGCACCAGTCGAAGAAATGCCGCGCCATGCGCTCGGCTGTCACGCAACCGTCGCCCAGAACGTCGTTGAGGTGGCGGTGGTCGAGATGGTCGTCGATATAGGACTTCAGCGCAGCAAGGTCGTGATAGTCGCGCACGAATCCGGTCTCGTCTAGGTCCACGGCGGCCAGTTCCACCACCACAATATAGTTGTGCCCGTGCAGCCGCGCGCAAGGATGCCCCTCGCGCAGACCGAAGAGCTGATGCGAGGCGGAAAAGTGGAATTCCTTGGTGATCCGGTACATCAGCGCCCCTCCACCGCGGCCTGCCAGTAATCGGGGTCGTCATAGGCGGTCGGGTCCGCGACCCCGGCGAGGTGGAACGCCTCGCGCCGCTCGACGCAGGTGCCGCAACGCCCGCAATGGCGCAGCCCCCCCTTGTAGCACGACCATGTCTCGGCGAAGGGCACGCCGAGGTGCGCGCCATCGGCCACGATATCGGCCTTGGAGCCGTGGACATAGGGCGTCCAGAGGTTTACCTCGGCCACGCCTTCGAGCGCGTGATCCTGCATCGCCTGGAAGGCGGCGATGAAGCCGGGGCGGCAATCGGGGTAGATGAAATGATCGCCGCCATGCACCGCCGCCGCGACCGCACCCGCCTTTTGCGCCGCTGCCATGCCGAAGGCCACGGCCAGCATGATGGCGTTGCGGTTGGGGACGATGGTGATCTTCATCGTGTCCTCGGCGTAATGGCCGTCGGGCACGTCGACGTCGTCGGTGAGCGCCGAGCCTGAGAGCGCCGCGCCCACGCCGCGCAGGTCCACCACCCGGTGCGGCACGCCGAGCCGCGCCGCGCAGGCGCGCGCGCTCTCGACCTCCTTGACGTGGCGTTGCCCGTAGTCGAACGACAAGAGCGCCGCGAGACGGCGCTCGGCGGCGGTCTTGTGGGCGAGGGTCACGGAATCGAGCCCGCCCGAGCAGATGACGATTGTATCCATACCTTGTGTCCTTGTTTTTTAGAGCGGGTAGGCTGCGACCGCTTGGGCCCGCGCCTTACGCCTTTCGCGCGATCATGGCAAGACGTCCGCCCCGCGCAATTCGCTTGGAGCGCCGCCGCGTGCGCGGCATAATGGGGACATGGAGACCGAGAAACTCGCCTTCGATCATGCGCCGGTCGGGCTTGCCGTGTTGGAGCACCGGATCATCCGCACCTGCAACCGGCAATTCGCCGCGATCTTTGGCGGGGATCCGGGCGATTACGCGGGCGTGCCGCTGGCGCGATTCTACCCTTCGATCGAGGATTACCGCCGGATCGGCTCGGACGCGCTGGCCGTGATGCGCGAGACCGGGCGCTATGCCGACGAGCGGGTGATGAGGCGCGGCTCGGGCGCGCTGTTCTGGTGCCGGGTGCGGGGGCAGTCGCTGACGCCCGACGCGCCGTTCGCGCGCGGCATCTGGTCATTTGCCGATCTCTCGGACGAGCGCCCGCTCGTCGCGCTCACACGGCGCGAGCGCGAGGTGGCGATCCTGACGTGCCGGGGGCTCACGTCCAAGGAAATCGGGTTGGAGCTGGGGTTGAGCCATCGCACCATCGAGGTCTACCGCGCCCGCCTGCTGGAGAAATTCGGCGCGCGCAAGCTTGCCGAACTGGTGGCGAAGCTGTCGGGAATGCCGCTCTGAGCCCGGGTATCGTGGGGGAAATGGCCGCTTTTCTCAGGCATCTGCATGCCCTATAAGCGTCGGAAACCATTGCGATGGGCGCGGCCTGCGCGCACCATCGCCGTTACCGAGGAAGCAAATGTCGAACGAAACGCATGAATCGGACGTGGCCTTTATCCGGGCGCTCGCGGAGTTGTTGAACGAGAACGATCTTACCGAGCTGTCGGTCAAGCGCGAATACGGGCAGGACGACACGCTCAACGTGCGGGTGAGCCGACGGGGCGAGATCGTCACCACGCAGGTGAGCAGCGCGCCGGCGGCGCCTGCCGTTGCGCCCGCTACCGCGGCGTCGGCGCCCGCGGCCGCCCCCGTCGAGCCCGTGGATGACCCGGCGAGCCATCCCGGCGCCGTCACCTCGCCGATGGTCGGCACCGTCTACATGCAGGCCGAGCCCGGCGCGCCCTCCTTTGTCAGCGTGGGTCAGCAGGTGAGCGAGGGCGACACGCTGCTGATCATCGAGGCGATGAAAACCATGAACCACATCCCCGCGCCGCGTGCGGGCACCGTCCGGCGCATCCTGATCGAGGATGGCGCGGCGGTCGAATACGGCGCACCGCTGATGATTATCGAGTGAGGCGGGCATGTTCGACAAGATCCTTGTGGCCAACCGCGGCGAGATCGCGCTGCGCGTGATCCGCGCGGCGCGCGAAATGGGCATCCGCTCGGTCGCCGTCCATTCCACGGCGGATGCCGACGCGATGCATGTGCGCATGGCCGACGAGACCGTGTGCATCGGCCCGCCGGCGTCGTCGGAGAGCTACCTGTCGATCCCCGCGATCATCGCCGCCTGCGAGGTGACCGGTGCGCAGGCGGTTCATCCTGGCTATGGCTTTTTGTCGGAGAACGCCAATTTCGTGCAGATCGTCGAGGATCACGACCTCACCTTCATCGGCCCCTCGGCCGAGCATATCCGCATCATGGGCGACAAGATCACCGCCAAGGACACGATGAAGGCGCTGGGCGTGCCGTGCGTGCCCGGCTCGGAGGGGGGCATCGACGATGTCGCGGCGGCCAAGGCGCTGTGCGCCGAGATCGGCTATCCGGTGATCGTCAAGGCGACGGCGGGCGGCGGCGGGCGCGGCATGAAGGTGGCGCGCGACGAGGGCGAGCTGGAGCGCGCCTTTCTCACTGCGCGGTCCGAGGCCAAGGCCGCGTTTGGCAATGACGAGGTCTATATCGAGAAATACCTGACCACGCCGCGCCATATCGAGGTGCAGGTGTTTGGCGACGGCAAGGGCCGCGCCGTGCATCTGGGCGAGCGGGACTGCTCGCTCCAGCGGCGTCACCAGAAGGTGCTGGAAGAGGCCCCCGGCCCCTGCATCACCGACGAGGAGCGCGCGCGTATCGGCGCGATCTGTGCCGATGCCTGCGCCAATATCAACTATCGCGGCGCTGGCACGATCGAGTTTCTCTACGAGAACGGCGAATTCTTTTTCATCGAGATGAACACGCGGTTGCAGGTCGAGCACCCGGTGACCGAGGCGATCTTTGGCGTGGACCTCGTGCGCGAACAGATCCGCGTGGCAGAGGGGCTGCCGATGTCCTTCACGCAGGAGGAGCTGGTGATCAACGGCCACGCCATCGAGGTACGCATTAATGCCGAGAAGCTGCCGGATTTCGCGCCGCGCCCGGGCACCATCACGCAGTTTCACGCGCCCGGCGGGCTTGGTGTGCGGATGGATTCGGCGCTCTATGACGGCTATCGCATCCCGCCCTATTACGACAGCCTGATCGCCAAGCTGATCGTTCACGGGGCCGACCGCGACACCGCGCTGCGCCGCCTTGCCCGCGCGCTGGGCGAGTTGATCGTGGACGGGGTGGATACCACGGTGCCGCTGTTTCACGCGCTGTTGCAGGAGGAAGACATCCGCAACGGCAGCTACAATATCCACTGGCTCGAACACTGGCTTGAAACCAACCTGCGGGAGTGATGCCCGCCTTCCTGCCCCCCGCGCTGCTGTTGCGCGCCTATGCTGCCGGCATTTTTCCGATGGCCGAGCATCGCGACGATGCCGAGGTGTTCTGGGTCGATCCGCCGCGCCGGGGCGTGCTGCCGCTGGACGGATTTCACCTGTCGCGCAGTCTTGCCCGCCGGATGCGGCGGGGGGGATATACCGTCACGCTCGATGCCGATTTCGCGGGCGTGGTGGATGCCTGCGCCGACCGGGACGATACCTGGATCAGCGCACCCATCCGCGAGGCCTATCTGGAGCTGCACGCGCGCGGCGACGCGCATTCGCTGGAGGTGTGGGAAGAGGGCGTGCTGGCGGGCGGGGTCTATGGTGTCACGCTCGGGCGCGCGTTCTTTGGCGAGAGCATGTTCTCGCGCCGCGCCGACGGCTCGAAACGGGCGCTGGCGCACCTGGTCGATCACCTGCGGCGCTGCGGCTTCGTCCTCTTTGACACGCAGTTCATCACGCCGCATCTGGCGCGTCTGGGGGCTGTCGAGATCGACCGCGCCGCGTATCGTGCGCAGCTTTCGGAGGCGCTGGAGACAGAGGCGGATATAACGGCGCTACCGCTGGAGGGCGACCCGGCTCAGGTGGTGCAGCGGATCACCCAGACATCGTAGCGCGGATGCTCCAGCGCGTTGAGCGCGGGCGAGGAGGCCAGTATCCAGCCGTCGAACCACAGCTTGCCGCCTTGCGTCTCGCGGATGGTAACATGGGCATAGGCATCGCCCGCCGGGTTGCCCTCGGGGTAGCGGCACTCGGTCAGCTTTACCGTGAGCGAGCCGAGCTCGGCGACCTCGCCATTGGCGAGGTCGAGGTCGCGCAGCTCTGTGGTGATCTTGTCGAGCCCGCGCAGCACCGCGCCGCGCCCCGGGGCCGTGTCCTCCTGCGCGTTCGCACCGCCGCAGGCGATCAGCAGACAGGTCGCCGCTGCGCGGATCATTGCGCGGCTCCATCCTCGTTGCCGGATACGAATTTCATCAAGAGCGAGACGAGGCTGACCGATCCTTGGGTGAACTCGATCTCGTCGCCCGGCGCGAAGTAAAAGGGCGAGCCGCCGGGCAGGATCTCGACGTAATTGCCGCCCAGGAGCCCCTCGGAAGAGATCGCCACGGCGCTGTCATCGGGGACGTCGATGCCTTCGCTTACGGTAAAGATCGCCTTGGCGCGATAGGTGTCGGGATCGAGGCGCAGCTCGGTCACGCGGCCCACCTTGACGCCCGCGAGGCGCACATCGGTGCCCGTGCTGACGCCATCGGCGCTGCGGAAACTGGCGTTGAGGGTATATTCCTCGCCCGCTGTAGTGAAGCCGGTGGTCTTGCCGGCATAGGCGACGAAGCCCAGCGCCACGGCCAGCACCAGCCCGCCCACAAGGACTTCGGTCTTGTTCTCGGACATGGCTTTGCCCCTATTCCGGCGTCCACGCCTCGTAGTCGCGCCGCTCGACCGGTTCGGGGCGGCGAATCGACCCGGCGGGCGCATAGGCGAGCGGCGTACCGGTCAGGTTCTCCTGATGGGGCTTTTCCCATGCCTTGTGTGGCAGCGGCGCGTCGCTCGGCGGCTCGGCATAGGTGTAGTGCAGCCAGCCGTGCCAATCGGGGCTTACCCGGCTGGCCTCGGCCTCGCCGTTGAAGATCACCCAGCGCTTCTTGCCGTCACGGGAGAGGTAGAAGATGTTGCCCTCCGTGTCCTCGCCCACCTTCACGCCGTTGCGCCAGGTGTAGAACTGGGTGTTGAGCGTCTGCCCGTTCCACCACGTCACGGCGCGCAATAGCGTGTTGAGAATACCCATCAGACCCTCCGGCTCATTCCCTGTCCGATATGGCGGATTTGATGGCAAAGGTCCAGTGCCGCGTGCTGCGCGCCCGTGTCCGGGCGCGCAGGAAAATCCGGCTCAGCAGGGCACGGTGCGATAGGTGCCGTCGCCGTTGGAATAAGCGCAGCGGTTGGTGCGGGTGTTACGCGCGATGAGCGTGCCTGCCGCCGCGCCCGCCAGTGTTGAGGCCACCGTCCAGCCGGCATTGGCGTCAAAGACGGTAGCCCCGATCAGGCCCGCGCCTGCGCCGATGGCCGCACCGGTGAGTTCGCGATTGTCGTTGGTGTCGACGCAGCCTGCGAGCGCAAGGCTCGCAAGCGCGCCGATGATCGTGTTGCGTGTCATGTTGTCTTCCTTTCCTGCCTGTGAGGACATAGCCAAACAAAGCACACTGCAGCATAACGCATCCTAACGCAGGATAGCGCCGGGGAGAAAGCCGCGTCGGCAAGGATTAGCCTGTCATGGGATTGGCGGCGGGCGCTTGCGCCGCGCGCCCGAGAGTGCGTTGCCCGCGATGGCCGCCAGCAGGATCGCCCCGCCCACAAGCGTGGTGGGTTCGGCGCGCTCGCCCAGGAACAGCCAGACCCAGACCGGCCCGAGCACCACTTCGGACATCGACAGAAGCGTGAGTTCGGCGGCGGGGACACTGCGCGACCCGATCGTGTAGAGAATGAGACCAGCGCCGACCTGGAAGACGCCCATGGCGGTGGCAATCCCCGCGTCGCGAGGGGTAAGCGACAGCGACAGGCCAAGCGAGAGGGAGATCACCGCCATGACCACGGTGCCAATGAGCCCCGAGAGCAGCACGGCGGGCATCATCTCGACCGCGCGTCCGCGGCGCAGGGCCACGGTGAACACGGCAAAGCCCAGCGCCGAGCCGAGCGCCGCGAGATTGCCCCTGAGTGCCGCGCCGGAGGTCTTGTCCCAGACCATCACGGCGATGCCGCAGGCTGCCACGGCGATGGCGATCCAGGTGGCGGGGCGCACGCTCTCGCCAAGGATGATGCGCCCCAGCACCGCCGCGATCAGCGGGGCGGCGGCAAAGAGCATCATCGCGTTGGCAACGGAGGTGGACTGGATCGCCGCGATTCCGCCGGTATAGGCCGCGACGAGCGCGGTGCCAGCGATCACGCCGGGCCAGCCCATCGCGGCTATGCGCGCCAGCGGCGCGCGCCCCGAGCGCAGCCGCACCACGACGTAGAGAAACACGCTCATGGCGAGCGATCGGTAGAAGAGGATCTGCCAGACCGCCGCGTCCTCGATCAGGCGGATACCCAGCCCCACGGTGGACCACAAAACGCCCGCCATGAAAACCAGCAGATAGCCCGAGAGATCGCGCTCTGTGGTGGCCGTCATGCTCACGGCGCGCGATCGTCTTCTGGTCCGGGCTGCGGCGGCAGGTGACCTGGCGTGAAGGTGCTCTCGGCGATCACGGGTGGTGCGTCGCCGCGCCGCGCCGCGCGTATCTCGCGCCAGCCGATATAGAGCCCCGAGGCGATGATGAGCGTCATGCCCGCGAGCGTGGCGGGTGGCGGCACTTCGGCCCAGACCACGTAGGCGAGCAGCGCGGCGAAGGGCAGATAGGTATAGTCGAAGGGTGCCACGAGGCTGGCATGGGTGACCTGGTAGGCGCGCGAGGCAAGCATGTAGGCCACCATCCCGACGAGGCCCAGCGCGGCGAGGGGGGCGAGGTTGGTCAGCGCGCCCGCGGGAAGGCCCCAGCGCAGGTGCTGCGTGGCCGCCGTGTCGGGCACGATCTGCGCCACGGCCCAGCCCGCGGGCAGGATCAGAACGCCCGAGAAGGCCAGCGTGTAGAGCCCCACCGTGAGCGTGCTTTCGCGCTCGCCGATTCGGCGGGCGAGGATCTGCGAGGCGGCGTAGCTGAGCCCGCAGAGAAGCGGCAGCACCGCCACCCAGTCGAGCCCGCCGCCGGGCCGCATGGCGATCACCACCCCCGCGAAGCCCACGACGAGCGCCGCCACGCGGTGCGCGCCAATCCGCTCGCCCAAAAACAGCGCCGCCATCAGCGCGGTAAAGAGCGGTGCCGCGAAGAAGATCGTGCTGACCTCCGCCAGCCCCATGAACGGGAAGGACGCGTAGAACATCGAGAATCCCGCAGCAAACAGCGCCGCCCGCGCGAGATGCAGCGGCCAGAGTGTCGAGCGCAGGCTGTGCGGCGCACCAAGCCAGGCGATGAGCGGCACCAGCAGCATCACCGCCACCACCGAGCGCGCGAAGAGCAGGGGCCAGACCGGGTAGCTCGCGAGCAGCGATTTCATCGCCGCGTCCTGCACCACGAAGAGCAGCATCGCCGCCTTGATACACAGGATGCCGTGCAGGGCGCGCGAGGGGGCCGGGAGGGGATGCGTGCTCATCATCGCCATTGGCGGTTTCCTGTCTTGCGTGGGCGCGGACAGACCGGGGGCGGCGCGACCCCTCGGTGCGGGGCGCGGGCGCGGACGGTCTGGATGCGTCGAGGGCCGGTGAAATGACCGGTGCGCGCAGGCTCTCATGTCAGAAAGCGACTGTCTTGTCTGATAGCGACACGGGTGGAGGCGGCGTCAGGCGCGGGTGGGGTGGAAGCGACCGGCGGGCGAGAGGGTGAATATCTCGGCGCCCTGCGCGGTCACGCCGATGGAATGCTCGAACTGCGCCGAGAGCGATTTGTCGCGCGTCACCGCCGTCCATTCGTCGTCGAGCACGACGCTGTCGGGGCGGCCGAGATTGACCATCGGCTCGATGGTGAAGAACATCCCCTCCTCGAGCCGCGGCCCGCTGCCCGCGCGCCCGTAATGCAGCACGTTGGGCGGCGCGTGGAATACCCGGCCAAGCCCGTGACCGCAGAAATCGCGCACCACCGACATGCGGTGCGACTCGACATGGCTCTGGATGGCGTGGCCGATATCGCCGAAGGTGGCACCGGGGCGCACCGCCTCGATGCCCTTCATGAGCGCGTCATGGGTAACCTGGATCAGCCGCTCGGCCTTGCGCGAAGGTTTGCCCGCCACGTACATCCGGCTGGTGTCGCCGAACCAGCCGTCGACGATCACGGTCACGTCGATGTTGAGGATGTCGCCGTCGCGCAGCGCGTCGTCGGCGCGCCGCTTCTCGTGGTCGCGCGAAATGGTCTCGCTGCCGCTCTTGGGGATGGGCGCGCCGGGGATGCCGTGGCAGACCACGTGGTTGACGCTGATGCAGCTTGCGTGGCGATAGCCCTTGTAGCCGATGGTGGCGGATTTCGCCCCGGCGGCCTTGATCTTCTGCTCGATGAGCGCGTCGATGGCCTCGGTGGTCTGGCCCACGAAAATGTGTTCGGATATCTCGTCGAGGATTTGCGCAGCCAGCCGTCCGGCGGCGTGCATGCCTGCGAAATCCGCCGCATCGTGGATGCGGATGCCGTCGCGCGTGGTGCGCCCCCGATGCGTCTGGTTCACGTCATGCCCCGTCGATTTCTCCATACTTTCCCCCAATTAAGCCGTTTTCGCCGCGAGGACCAGAGGCCAGCGGCAGCGCCGGGCCGATTGTGATGCCGCCGGGCGTGATCTCGGCACGGTGAGCCATCACCTCGACGCCCGCCGCGCGGCCCGCGTCAAACGCCGCGGCATAGGCCGGGTCGATATCGGCTGCGGTGGCGAGCGCGGTCGCGTCGCTGCGCTGAACGAGGTAGAACAGCACCGCGCGTTGCCCCTCACGCGCGCAAGCAGCCAGATCACGCAGGTGGCGTGCGCCGCGCGCGGTCACGCTGTCGGGAAACTCGGCGTGGCCCGGTGTGCGCACGAGGGTCACCGATTTCACCTCGATCACCGCCTCGGGCAGACCGGGTCCGCGCAGGATAAAATCGGCCCGGCTCGTATCGCCGATGCGCTGTTCGGGGCGGACCTCGTCATAGGCGGCGAGCGCGGGCAGCGCGCGGGCGGTGAGCGCGGCGCGCAACACGCGGTTGGCAGCACCCGTATCCACGCAGACGAGTGCGCCCCCGGCCGTTTCGGCCAGCCGCCAAGCGTAGCGCAGCTTGCGGCGGGGATCGTCGTTGTGCTCGACCCAGATCGTGGTGCCGGGGGTCGCGAGGCCGGTCATCGCACCGGGATTGGCGCAATGGGCGGTCGTCTCTGTGCCGTCCTCCAGCCGGATATCGGCGAGGAACCGCTTGTAGCGCCTGAGCAGGGTGGCGCGCAGGAGGGGGCTTTGAAACCGCATGGGCGGGGCCTATACCGGGGCCAGACCCACTGCAAGGAAGCCGCCATGCCCAACCCGACCGCCGCCATGCTCGTCATCGGGGACGAGATCCTCTCGGGGCGCACGCGCGATGCCAACATGCATCACCTCGCGCGCGAATTGACCCATGTCGGTATCGACCTGGGCGAGGTGCGCGTGGTGCATGACGACGAAGCGGCCATCATCGGCGCCGTGCGGGCGCTGAGCGACGGTTTCGACGTTGTGTTTACCTCGGGCGGGATCGGCCCCACCCACGACGATATCACCGCCGAGGCGGTGGCGCGCGCCTTCGATACGCCCATCGGTGTGCGCGACGATGCGCGCGCCATCCTCGCCGCGCATTACGAGGCGCGCGGGCAGGACCTGAACGAAGCGCGGCTGCGCATGGCGCGCATCCCCGATGGGGCCACGCTGATCGACAATCCGATCAGCGCCGCGCCGGGCTTTATCCTCGGGAACGTGCATGTGATGGCCGGGGTGCCGTCGATCTTCGAGGCGATGCTCGCCTCGGTGCTGCCCACGCTGACCGGCGGCGCGCCGGTCCTGTCGCAATCCTACGAGGTGCGGCGTGGCGAGGGCGATATCGCCGCCCCGCTCTCCGATCTCGCGGCGCGCTATCCCGACCTGTCGGTCGGCTCCTACCCGTTCATCCGCGATGGCTGTCACGGGGCGCAGATCGTGATCCGCGGGCAGGATGGCGCGCGCCTCGACGCGGCGATGGCCGAACTGGCCGGGATGTTCCCGGCATGATGCCCGATGTCCAAGCGCTCTACGCCGTCACCGAGGCGACATGGCCGCCCGCCGCGACCCGCGCGCTGGGCCCGGTCACGATCCACGAGGGACGGGGCGGGGGCAAGCGTGTGTCGGCGGCAACCGTGACGGGCGCGGCGACAGGGGACGATCTCGACCGCGCCGAGGCGGCGATGCGGGCGCTGGGGCAGGGGCCGCTCTTTCAGGTGCGCGAGGGCGATGACGTGCTCGACGCGATGCTGGAGGCGCGCGGCTACCGCGTGGTCGATCCCGTCAACCTGCATGTCGCGCCGGTGGCCGCGCTGACCGGCGAGACGCTGCCGCGCGTCACCACCTTTACCATCTGGGAACCGCTGGAGATCATGCGCGACATTTGGGCCGAGGGCGGCATCGGCCCCGCGCGCGTGGCGGTGATGGAGCGGGTCGAGGGGTCGAAGACGGGGCTTCTCGGTCGGCTCAGGGATCAGCCCGCCGCCGCCGGGTTCGTGGCCATCCACGACGGCGTGGCGATGGTGCACGCGCTGGAGGTGCGCGCGCGCCACCGGCGCGCGGGGCTGGGGCGGCTGATGATGCTTCAGGCCGCGCATTGGGCCGCCGCGCAGGGCGCGCGACATCTTGCCGTAATCTGCACGCAGGCCAACAAGGGGGCGAACGGGCTCTATTCCGCGATGGGATTTTCCTGCGTCGGCACCTATCATTACCGCCAGAAGGAGCAGCCATGACCCGCAAAGACGACCAGCCCACCGCGCTCGACCTGCCGCCGGTCGATCCCTTGCCCGAGGCGACCGCGCGCTATTTCGAGATATGCGAGGACAAGCTGGGCCTCGTGCCCAACGTGCTGCGCGCGCACGCGTTCGATATCGATAAGCTCGATGCCTTTGCCGGGCTCTACAACGCGCTGATGCTGGCGCCCTCGGGGCTGTCGAAGCTCGAGCGCGAGATGATCGCCGTGGTGGTCAGCTCGATCAACCGGTGCTGGTATTGCCAGGTGGCGCATGGCGCGGCGGTGCGCGCGCTTTCGGGCGATCCCGCATTGGGCGAGGCGATGGTGATGAATTACCGCGTCGCCGATATCGAGCCACGCCAGCGCGCGATGCTCGATTTCGCGGCCAAGGTGACGACGGCAAGCGCCACCGTCGAGGAGGCCGACCGGCAGGCGCTGCGCGATCACGGTTTTTCCGACCGCGACATTTGGGACATCGCCAATGTGGCGGGGTTCTTCAACATGTCCAACCGCGTCGCCTCGGCCACCGGGATGGAGCCCAACCCCGACTACCATTCGCAGGCGCGCTGAGATGCGGGCGCGGCGGGCGGCGTGGCTCGTGGCGCTGCTGCTCCTTGCCGGGGCGGTGCAGGCGCAGGACCTGCCGCTGCCCGAGCGCGCGGAACGCACGGCAGAGGTGATCCGCGAGGCCGACACGGTGCACCTGCCGCAAGGCGCGCTGGAGGGTGGCGCGGTATCGCGGCTGCGGCTTGACGGGACGATTACCAGTCGGGCGTGGCGGCTGCCCGATGGCGGGCAGAGCACGCTGGAGCGGATGGCGCCGCTACGCGCGGCGCTGGAAAAGGCGGGGTGGAAAGAGGTATTCTCCTGCGCGGCGGATGGCTGCGGCGGGTTTGGCTTCCGCTTTACCGTGCCGGTGCTGCCGGCGCCCGCGATGTTCGTGAACCTCTTCGATTACCGTTACCTGCTGGCGCGGCGCGGCACGGGCGAGGCGGTCGAGCATGTCATGCTGTTCGTCAGCCGTGCGGGCGAGCGGGGCTATGTGCAACTCACCCATGTCGGGCCCGCCGGCACGGCAGAGGCGGCGCCCGCCCCGGCCGACCCTGCGCCACAGGCCGGGACGGGATCGTTGGAGGCCACGCTGCGCGAGGCCGGGCACATGGTGCTGCGGGGGCTGGACTTCGCCTCGGGCGAGGCGGTGCTCGGGCCGGGGCCGCACGCGGACCTCGCGGCGCTGGCGGCATTCCTGGCCCAAGACCCCGAAACGCGGATCGCGCTGGTGGGCCATACCGACAACGTCGGCGCGCTCGACGCCAATATCGCGCTGTCGCAGGCGCGCGCCGAGGCGGTGCGCGCGCGGCTCATCGCCGATCACGGGGTCGATGGCGCACGCGTCGAGGCGCGCGGCGTGGGCTATCTCGCGCCGGTGGCGGCCAACGACACGTCCGAGGGCCGCGAGATCAATCGCCGGGTCGAGGTGGTACTCCTGCAATAGATGGATTGGACGGTGCTGTGGGCCCGGTGGATCGCCAGAGCAGCGTTCCCGGACATTTCCGGCCCCCTCACGAAGGGGCCATTTTCGTGACGCGCCGGGCCGTCAGCCGTTATCCTGGTTCTCCAGAAAATCGACGAAATGTTGTGTCGGCAGACGCAGGTTCTCGGCCGCCCACACCGCCTCGGTCACCATGACATCAGCAACGTCACGGATGGGAATGGGCACCAGCCCGCCGGTTCCGAAATCGTAGATGCTCTCGGTCAGGATGGTGATGCCCATGCCGCAGGACACAAGCCCGAGAATGCCCACGGAATTGAACGCCTCCTGCACGATCCGCGGGTGAAAGCCCGCCTTGCGGCACAGCGGAAACAGGTAGTCGTAGAAATGCGCCCAGGCCTCTGCCGGTCCGTGCACGAAATCCTCGTCCGCCAGATCGGCGAGGGCGACCGACTTGCGCGATGCCAAGCGGTGCCCTTCGGGCACGATGCAGATCGGACGGTCGGTTTGCACGACACGGCTTTGAAATCCCGGCTGCCGCACCGGGCCGGTGACAAACCCGATGTCGAGCTTGTCGTCCTTCAACTCCTGAAGCTGCGTGGCCGTGACCCCGTGATGCGGGCGCACCGTGATGCCAGGATGTTCCTGGTGAAACCGCTTGAGCAGTTCGGGCAGCGCGTCGGCGATGGCGAAATCGGTATAGCCGACGCGCAGCGCCCCGGCCTCGCCGATACTGACGCGGCGGGTAAGGTCGATGGTCGCCTCCATCCCGTTCAGTACCCTTTGCCCGCCCTCGCGAAAGGCGCGTCCCGCATCGGTCAGGCGCACGAAGTTCTGAGAGCGGTCGAACAGCGTGACCTGCAACTCGGCCTCAAGATGCTGGATCGTGCGGGTGAGCGCCGGTTGCGAGATGTGCAGGTGTTCCGAGGCACGTCTGAAATTCAGATCCTCGGCGAGGACCAGGAAATAGCGGATATGGCGGAGGCCGATTTTCATGATACCTATTATGCATCAGAAACTAATCAATTGATATTATACTTGCAGATCGCGCCCGGCTACCCTGCCTGGATAACAAGATCAATAAATCCAGCACGCAACAGGGAGCAATCATGTCACAGTCACCCATTCACCGTTTCGCCGGGCCCATCGCGGCGCTCACCCTCATGGCCGGTGCCGCCTCGGCGCAGGACGTCACCATCAACCTCGGCTATGCCGCCGCCGAGACCAGCACCTATGCCGTGCTTGCCGACAAGTTCGAGGAACTGGCCGAGCAATACACCGATGGCAGCATCGACGTGAAGGTGCGCTGCTGCGGTCAGCTGATGGGCGAGGACGAGGCATTCAAGGCCATGCAGCTGGGTACGGTGGACATGTTCATCATCACCGGCAACAACATCTCTCCGCATTTTCCGCTGATGGATGCGTTCGTGCTGCCCTACATCTTCCAGAACAAGGATCACGCCTACCGCGTTCTGGAAGGCGAGGTCGGGCGCGACTTTGCCGAGCAGCTTCATGCCGCCACGGGGGTGCACCTGCTGACCTATGGCTTTGTCGGGGATCGCGATTTCTACAACTCGCGCAACCCGATCACCTCGGTCGAGGACATGGCGGGGCTCAAGGTCCGCGTCCCCAAGAACCAGGTGATGATCGACACCTACGAGGAATTCGGCGCGGCCCCCATCCCGCTGCCCTGGGCGGATACGCCCACCGCGCTTCAGACCGGCACGGTGGAAGGGGCCGACAACGGCACCTCGTTCATCAAGTCGCAGAAGTTCTACGAGATCATGCCCTATTTCACGGTGCTTGAGCATTTCACCTATTTCTCGCCGCTTTTCGCCAGCGAACGCGTGATGGGCAAGCTGGACCAGGCGCAGCGCGACGCGGTCATGCGGGCGGCAGAAGAGGCAGGCGTCCATCACCGCGAAGAGATGGCCGCGCGGATCGACGACATTCGCGCCTTCCTGACCAGTGAGGGCGGCATGGAAACGGCCGAATTCGATCGCTCCGGTTTCATCGAGGCGGGCCTGCGGGTGCAGGATCGCTATGCCGCCGACAAGGGCGAGGCATTCATCGCCCTGGTCGATGCGATCCGCGCCGAAGCAGAGTAACACCTCCGAACCACCGCATGGGGGCAACACGCCCCCATGCCTCTTGACACCTTCAGGGTGGAGGCCGGGGAATGTTGTCCAAAATCGACCGATACTTCGAAGAGGTGATCTGCACGATCTGCCTGGCGGTCGTGGTCGGATCGGTGCTGTTGCAGGTGATCCTGCGCTATTTCTTTTCCACCGCCGCCGCCTGGGCCGAGGAGACCGCCGTCTACGGCATGATCTTCGCGATCTATCTCGGGGCCACGATGGCGGTGCGCGAACGCGCGCATATCCGCATTACGCTGCTGGTCAACCGCCTGCCGCGCGCCTTGCAGGTGGGGGCGGTGGTGCTGGCCGACGGGCTGTGGGCCGGATTCGTGATCTTCATGATCGTGCAGACCACGATCTACACGCAGCTTCTGTTTAACGTCACCTACATGACCCCCGGCCTCGGGATCGAGCAGCGATGGGTGCAGATGATCATCCCGATGGCCTTTGCCCTGATGCTCTTTCGCATCGGGCAGGTCTATTGGCGCTGGGGCCGCGATGGCTGGAAAGGTCTGCCGCTATGAATGGCCCTATTGTCATGGCCGCGGCCTTCGTCTTCGCGATGGCCATCGGCGTGCCGATTCCCTTTGCCGCCGGGCTGGCCACGGTTGCGGGCCTGCTGATCGCCGATATTCCCCTGACCCTGATGGCGCAGGCGGCGTGGACGGCGTTCGAGCCGTTCCCGCTGGTGACCATTCCGCTGTTCATCCTGGCCGGGCAGTTGATGGAGCAGGGCGGGATGTCCGACAAACTGGTCACCATCGCGAAACGCCTTGTCGGGGCCTACAAGGGCGGCATGGGGCTGGTGACGGTGGTGGCCTGCATGTTCTTTGCCGCGCTCTCGGGCTCGGGCCCCGCCACCACCGCCGCCATCGGCTCGATCACCATCCCCGCGATGCAGAAAGAGGGCTATCGCTCGCGCTTTGCCGGGGCCATCGCCGCATCCGCGGGCGCGCTCGGCAGCATGATCCCGCCGTCCAACCTCCTGATCATCTTCGCGCTGGTCACGGACGTCTCGATCCCGCGGCTGTTTCTGGCAGGTATCCTGCCGGGCGTCGTCCTGGGGCTGATGCTGATGGTCGCGGTCTTTGTGATCTCGTGGAGGAACGGCTACGGCGGCACCGAGGACCGGTTTCGCTGGGGGCCGCTGCTGTGGGCGCTGTGGGAAGGGAAATGGGCGGTGTTTGCGCCGATCCTGATCCTGGGCGGCATCTATGCCGGTATATTCACCCCGTCCGAGGCGGCAGCGGTGGCGGTGGCCTACGGTCTCTTTGTCGGGCTCTTCATCTATCGCGGCCTGACCTGGGCCAAGCTGCTGCACGCGTTCAAGTTCACCGCCATCGTCATCGGCTCGGTCCTGTTCATCCTGGGATCGACCAAGGCGTTCGGTCAGCTTGTGACGATCTTCGACATTCCCAGCGATATCCTGGCGCTCTTCCAGGGGCTGGTGGCCTATCCCTGGCTCATCATGCTGTTCATCGGGATTTTCTACATCCTCGTCGGCATGTGGCTGGAGAGCATCCCGCAGATCATCATCTTTACCGCCGTGTTCTTTCCGCTGGTGACCAGCCTCGGTGTCGATCCGGTGGTGTTCGGGATTTTCACCGTGATGACCTGCGAGATCGGGTTCCTGACACCGCCCATCGGCGTGAACCTGTTCGTCGCCGCAAGGATCAGCAAGATCACCATCGAGGACATTTCGGTCGGGGTGCTGCCGCTGCTCATCCCCTACATGCTGATGATCCTGCTTCTGGTGTTTTTCTCGGGCTGGGTGACCTGGCTGCCCGATCTCGTTTACGGCCCGCAATTGAGGTAATCACATGAAAGAAGTTCCCCTGACCGGCTATACCGACCGTCTCTCGGCGCGGCCGGGCGAAGAGATCGCCTTCAAGGTGTCCTCGACCGAGGGCGGCCGCTACCGCGCGCGGCTGGCCCGCTCGATCTGCGCCGATCCGAACCCGGCGGGCATGGGCATCACCGAAGAGGATGCAAGCGTATGGTTCGCGCCGCGCGACCTGCCCGCGCGGCATCAGCCCTTCTTTCCCGGCTCTTACGGCCACACGGAGGGCGTGGTCACGCTGCCCGCGCAAGACGGCGTCAGCCTGAGCGCGACGGTCCAGCCCACGCATCTCAATGGCCGCGACCAGGCGGTTTTGTCCTGCGGGCCGCTGCGCATGGGGATCGACGCGGGGGGCTGTCTCTTCGTGGCGGCCGGGGACGGGCGGGTCACCGTCGGGGCGCCGCTGCCGCCGCATCGCTGGACGCGCATAGAGGCGCGCCTGCAAGATGGCCGGGCAACCCTTGTCCAGACGGTCCTTGGACACCACAGCCGCGAGACGCATGAACAAACCGGACCGCTGCAATGCGGGGCGATCACCGCTCCGGTCGGCCTTGCGGCGTGTCTGGATGGCGCGCGCGCGCGGCATTTCTTCAACGGCAAGATCGAGGCCCCCGCCATCGCGGGCGCGGACGGCATGATCGCGGCCTGGGATCTGTCGGCCTCGATCCCGCACAGCGACGTCCCCGCCATGACCGGGCCGCCGCTGCACCTCGTCAACTTTCCGACCCGCGCGATGACCGGGTCGGCGTGGGACGCCTCGGAGATGTGCTGGCGGCACAAGCCCGAGCATTATGGCGCCATCCATTTCCATGAGGATGATATCTACGATTTCGGCTGGCAGACCGATTTCACCCTGACCGTGCCCCAGGACATGCCCTCGGGCGTATATGTCATGCATATCGAGGGCGATCGCGGCAGCGATGCCATCCCGTTCTACATCTGCCCGCCCAAGGGCACGCGCCGCGCCGATCTCTGCGTGCTCATCCCGACCTTTACCTATGTCATCTACGGCAACCATGCCCGTCCCGACTACGACCCGGCATGGCAGGGACGGATGCGCGATTGGGGGGCCTATCCCCACAACCCGGCGGAATACCCCGATTACGGCCTGTCGACCTACAACACCCATTCCGACGGGTCGGGCATCTGCCATGCCTCGCACCGGCGGCCGTTGTTCAATTTCCGGCCCGGGTTCCTCACCTTCGGGGCGACCGCCTGTTCGGGGCTGCGGCATTTTCCGGCCGACAGCCACCTGATAAGCTGGCTGCACGCCAAGGGCATCGGCTATGACATCATAACCGACCACGAGTTGCATGCCGAAGGGGCCGAGGTGCTGGCCGGTTACAAGGCCGTCACCACCACCACGCACCCCGAATATCACACCGCCGAGACGCTCGACGCGTTGGGCGATTACCGGGATGCGGGCGGCCACCTGCTCTATCTCGGGGGGAACGGATTCTACTGGCGCATCGCGCGGCACGCCGAGAATGACAGCCTGCTGGAAATCCGCCGCGCCGAGGATGGCATTCGCGCGTGGGCGGCGGAGCCGGGCGAGTATTACAACGCCTTCGACGGCACCTATGGCGGCCTGTGGCGGCGCAGCGGGCGGGCACCGCAGGCGCTGGTCGGGATCGGCTTTGCCGCGCAGGGCGAGTTTCACGGCGCGCCTTATCAGCGGATGTGCCACGATCCGGCCTTCGACTGGCTGTTCAAGGGCGTGACAGAGGATCTGTTCGGCGGATACGGGTTCAGCGGCAACGGCGCGGCGGGATTCGAGCTGGATCACGTCGATCAACGCATCGGCTCGCCGCAAAACCATGTTCTGCTGGCGCGCTCCGCGGGTGACAACCGCGCGTTCATGCTGGTTCCCGAAGAGCAACTCACCCATCTGACCAACCTGACTGGCGGACCGGAGGAAGAGGCGAAGCACGCCGACCTGATCTATTTCGAGCTGCCGGAGGGCGGCTCGGTCTTTGCGGTCGGCTCGATCACCTTTTGCGGCAGCCTGCCGTGGAACGATTTCGACAACGACGTCTCGCGCCTGTTGGAGAACTACCTGCGCCGCAAACTGACGGGCACGTAGCACAACGGTGCAACCTGTTCTCGCTCTTGCTCAGCGCCTTCTCCCTGGCAAGCGTCTCGGTATCGGTGTGCAGGCTGATCCCGAGCGTTTCGCGCGGCTCGGCGCACGCGATACCGGCGCGGAACGCGGCGCCGTAGATGGGAGAGACGGCCCTGCCTCGCGATGCTCATGGCCGAGAAGTCCCGCATTTACGCGGAAAATCAAGCAGATCGAAAGCCGCAACAAGCGCGAAAGCACCGAAAACGACCCTACTATCAGAGTATTATGGAGGGACGCCTTGAGCCAAAAATGGCGGAGAGACAGGGATTCGAACCCTGGGACCCCGTGAAGGGTCAACGGTTTTCGAGACCGCCCCGTTCGACCACTCCGGCACCTCTCCGCGGGGGTCTGGAGAGGCCGTGTAATGGCCTTTGGCGGGCGGGGCAAGGGGGTTTGCGCTTGTTTCGCGCGTGAATTTCCATAGTGTCGCGCCTGACCGTCACGGTCCGATGGGAGGACAGGATCATGGCATGGCCGGACAGTGCGGTGCGGCTGCGGGGGCTGTTCGCGGGGCTCGCCTGTATCGCGCTCGCGGCGGTCGTCCTCGCGGGGGCCGCCCGCGCCACAGAGCGTGACCGCCTCCTGGCCTTTCTCGAGGTGACGGGGTTCGGCGTGGCGATCGACAGCATCGCGCTCAGTGCCGCCGACGCGCCCGCGATGATCGGCATGGTGCCAGACGATTTCGGTCTGGCCTGGCCCCGGATCACCGCCGGGGTGTTCGACAGCACCCTGATGCGGGGCTTGGCGCTCGACATGCTCGACGAGACGCTCGACGAAGAAATGCTGGGCCATGCCGCCGCCTTTTATGCCTCCGATCTCGGGCAGCGGCTGGTCGAGGTGGAGAATGCCAGTCACGCGCACCGCGCCGACGAGGCCGCGCGCAAAGAGGCCGAGGCGCGTGCCGCCGCGCTGTCACCGGCGCGCCGTGTCGTGCTCGAGCGGATGAACGCGGCGATTGACCGAGCGGGCATGGCCGAGCGCGCGTTCCGGGAAATACAGGTGCGATTCCTGCTGGCCGCCGCCGACGCGGGGCTGACCGACGGTGATTTCGACGCCGACCTGCTGCGCCGCCTATTGGCGCAGGGGGCCGAAGAGGCGCGCGCCGAGATGAAGGAGGCCGCGCTCGTGAGCGCCGCCCAGACCTATCGCAGCCTGTCCACGGACGACCTGCGCGCCTATGCGGACGCCCTCGAAGACCCGGTGATGGGCCGCGTCTACGAGCTGATGAACGCGGTGCAGTTCGAGATCATGGCCAACCGGTTCGAGGCGTTGGCGGCGCGGCTGGGAGAGGTGCCGCCGGCGCACGACCTCTGAGGCGGTGCGCGCGCGGCTCTTGACACCGCGGCGTCACTGACGCATACGAGCGCGACCGGCGGCAGGATGCGCCGGTTTTGCATTTGTAATGATACCCCGAGAGGGGCGCCGTCCGAGGTGGCCGCGAGGCCCGCAACACCCGCCAAGCCGGGGACCACAGGACGCGGGATGAGAAGGAAAGAGCCATGTTTGCGGTCCTCAAGACCGGCGGCAAGCAATACAAGGTGCAGTCGGGCGACCTGCTGCGTGTTGAAAAGCTTGCGGCGGATGCCGGCGAGAAAGTGCAGTTCAACGAGATTCTCATGCTGGGCGGTGACAGCCCGGTAGTGGGCGCCCCCCTTGTCGAGGGGGCCGCGGTTCAGGCCGAGGTGATCGACCAGGTCAAGGGTGACAAGGTCATCAACTTCGTCAAGCGTCGCCGCAAGCACGGCTCGCAGCGCACCAAGGGCCATCGGCAGAAGCTGACGCTGCTGCGCGTCACCGATATCCTCGAGAAGGGCGCCGACAAGTCCGGCGTCAAGGCCGCGATCGGCGCGGGGTCGGTGGCTGGCGTGGCCGTGGCTGCCGCCGAGGCGAAGAAACCCGCCAAGGCCAAGCCCACGGCAAAGCCTGCCGCCAAGGCAAAGCCCGCCGCCAAGGCCAAGGCCGAAGCGCCCGCGGGCGGCGACGATCTCAAGAAGCTGTCGGGCGTCGGCCCTGCGCTGGAGAAGAAGCTCGTCGAGGCGGGTGTGACCACCTTCGCGCAGATCGCCGCGTGGACCGAGGCGGATGTCGCCGAGATGGATGAGAAACTGTCGTTCAAGGGCCGGATCGAGCGCGAAGGCTGGATCGAGCAGGCCAAAGAGCTGACCAAGGGCTAAGGAGAGACGAGATGGCACACAAGAAAGCAGGCGGGTCGTCCCGCAACGGTCGCGATTCGGCGGGCCGTCGTCTCGGCGTCAAGAAATACGGCGGCGAGGCCGTGATCCCCGGCAACATCATCGTGCGTCAGCGCGGCAACAAGTTCTGGCCGGGCGACGGCGTGGGGCAGGGCAAGGATCACACGATCTTCGCCGTGACCGAGGGTGCCGTGACCTTCCACAAGGGCCTCAAGGGCCGCACCTTCATTTCGGTGCTGCCAGCGGCAGAGGCCGCCGAGTAAGCCGGACCCAAGATATGTCAGGAACATGAGGGGGGACCGGCTCGCGCCGGTCCCTTCTTCGTTTCCGGGGCATCAACCGGTCAAATCGTCGTCACTTTCCGGTGTGGGTGAGGTCCGGCAGGCTTGCGGCAGAGGCGCGTGCCCCCAATTTGAAACGCGGGGGATGTGCCCATCATGCGAAAGGAGGAGCGCATGACTTTCGAGACAGTGATCGACCAGCCAGTGATCGCGGCGGAACGGTTCGACCTGAGACCGCTGCGCGCGTCCGATGCCGGGCTGATCGCGCATAACGCGGGCGACGAGCGGGTGGCGCGGGCCACTGCCTCGATCCCGCATCCCTATCCGCCCGGTGCCGCCGAGGCGCTGATTGCGCGCGCGCAGGCAGAGGGCAGGGTCGAGGATATCTGGGCCATCGACGGCACCCGCGCGGGCGGGTCGGAGGTGATGGGCCTCATCGGGCTTACCCGGGTGGACGAGGGCCAGTCCGAGATCGCCTACTGGGTGGCGCCCGCGTGGTGGAACACCGGCATCGCCTCGGCGGCGGTCGACGCCATCCTCGCGGCCAACCCGCACGCCGCGCGCACCGTCTTTGCCAGCGTCTTTCAGGACAACGCCGCGTCGGCGCGGGTCTTGACGAATTGCGGCTTTCAGTATCTTGGGGACGCCGAGCGCTACTGCGTCGCGCGCGGGGCCAACGTGCCCACATGGACCTACAGCCGCCGGATGGGCTGAGAGCCGCGCGCGGACCGCGGCGCGGCGAAAGGATGGGCAATGAAATTCCTCGACCTCGCAAAGGTATATATCCGCTCGGGTAGCGGCGGCGCGGGCTGCATCCGCTTTCGGCGCGAGAAATACATCGAGTTCGGCGGCCCGGATGGCGGCGATGGCGGCGGTGGCGGCTCGGTCGTGGCCGAGGCGGTGGACGGGCTCAACACGCTCATAGATTTCCGCTACCAGCAGCATTTCTTCGCCGATGACGGGCGGCCCGGGCAGGGGCGTCAGCGCACCGGCGCCAGCGGCGGCGACATCGTGCTGCGCGTGCCCGTGGGCACCGAGATCCTCGAAGAGGACGAAGAGACGGTGATCGCCGACATGACCGAACCCGGCCAGCGCGTCGAACTGGCCCGCGGCGGCAACGGCGGCTGGGGCAACCTGCGGTTCAAGACCTCCACCAACCAGGCCCCGCGCCGCGCCAATCCTGGCCAGCCCGGCGTCGAGCGCACGATCTGGCTGCGGCTCAAGCTCATCGCCGATGTCGGCCTTCTCGGTCTGCCCAACGCCGGCAAGTCCACCTTCCTCGCCGCCACCTCGAACGCGCGGCCCAAGGTGGCCGATTATCCCTTTACCACGCTGCACCCCAACCTCGGGGTCGTCGGGATCGACGGCGCGGAATTCGTGGTGGCCGACATCCCCGGCCTGATCGCGGGCGCGTCCGAGGGGCGGGGGCTGGGCGACCTGTTCCTTGGCCATGTCGAGCGCTGCGCCGCGCTTTTGCACCTCGTCGATGGCAGTTCGGGCGATCCGGTGGCTGACTACCACACCATCCTCGATGAAATCGAGGCTTATGGCGCCGGCCTCGCCGACAAGCCGCGCCTGACGGTGCTGAGCAAGATCGACACGCTGGACGACGAGGAACGCGCCTTCCTGCGGGACGAATTGCAGGCGGCCTCGGGCGGCGAGGTGATGCTCATGTCGGCGGTCTCGGGCGAGGGCGTGCCCGAGGTGCTGCGCACCCTGCGCGCACAGATCGGCGAGAACCGCGCCCGTGTCCGCCGCGAGGAGGCCAGCGACGAGGACGCCCCGTGGCAACCCTGAGCGACGCGGCCCGCGTGGTGGTCAAAATCGGCTCGGCGCTGCTGGTGGACCGCGCCACCGGCGACCTGCGCGCCGAATGGCTGGCCTCGCTCGCCGCCGACGTGGCCGGGCTGCGCGCGCGGGGTGCCGACGTGGTGCTGGTGTCGTCGGGCTCCATCGCGCTGGGCCGCGGGATGCTGGGCCTGCCTGCCACCACCCTCTCGCTGGAACAGAGCCAGGCGGCGGCGGCGGTGGGGCAGATCCGCCTCGCAGGGGCCTACGAGGCGGCCCTCGCGGCCCACGGGCTCAAGGCCGCGCAGGTGCTGGTGACGCTCGAGGACAGCGAGAACCGCCGCCGCTATCTCAACTCCCGCGCCACGCTTGATCAGCTTTTGCGCCTCGGCGTGGTGCCCATCGTGAATGAAAACGACACCGTCGCCACCGACGAGATCCGCTACGGCGACAACGACCGGCTGGCCGCGCAGGTGGCGGTAACGGCGGGGGCGGATCTGCTGGTGCTCCTGTCGGACGTGGATGGGCTCTATACCGCCAACCCGCAAACCGACCCGGACGCGCGCCACATCCCCCACGTGGATGCGATTACGCCCGAGATCGCGGCGATGGCGGGCGATGCGGGGTCGGGTCTCGCCAAGGGCGGCATGAAGACCAAGCTGATGGCGGCGCGCACCGCCACCGCCGGGGGCTGCGCGCTGGCGATCACCCGCGGCGACGTGGACCACCCGCTCGCGGCCCTTGGCGCGGGTGCGCGCGCTACATGGTTCGCCGCGCAGGGCGACCCGCAGCAGAAGCGCAAGGCCTGGATCGCGGCGATGAAGCCGCGCGGCCGCATCACCGTCGACGCAGGTGCGGCGCAGGCGCTTTCCCGCGGCAGCAGCCTGCTGCCCGCCGGGGTGAGCGCGGTCTCCGGTGCCTTCGGGCGGGGCGACCCGGTGGAACTGGCCGACACGGATGGCCGCGTGCTGGGGCAGGGGCTTACCCGCTACGACAGCGGCGATGCCGACCGTATCAAGGGGCTGCGCCTCGATCAGATCGAGGCGGCGCTCGGCCACCCGCCGCGCGGGCCGCTCGTCCACCGCGACGACATGGCGGTCTGAGCGGGGGAGATTGGGCCGTCGCAGATCTTCACGTAAGCCGCGCATCGACGGGCCGCGGCGCGCCTTTATTCCGCGCATTGATGCCAAGTGGCGACCGTCCGCTCCACTCCATCACCCTTCCTTCCCGCCAAAAACCGGGGCGCGTCCGGCCATGTTGGCGGCGACCTGTTCCATCTGCTCGGGCCCGCCGATGAGCGCCGCCTGTTCGCGGCTCTCGGCCATCAGAACATCGGCCACCGCCGCGCCGCTCTCGGCCACGGCGATGAGCCGCTTGGCGGCGCGGATCGCAGCGGGGCTGCGCCCGGCGATCTCGCGCGCGAGGTCTTGCGCGGCGGCGTGCGGGTCCTCGGTGACCTCGGTCACCAACCCCCATGCCGCCGCCTGCGCCGCGTCCACCGGCGCGGCGGTGTAGGTCATGCGGCGGATCACGTCCGACCGTGTCAGCCGCGGCAAGAGCGCCATGCCGCCCATGTCGGGGATGAGGCCCCATTTCATCTCCATGATGGCAAGCCGCGCGTCGGGCGCGGCGATGCGGATATCGGCCCCGAGGGCCAACTGGAACCCCGCGCCATAGACCGCCCCGTGCAGCGCCGCGATCACCGGCACCGGCAGCCGGTGCCAGACCATCGCCAGCTCTTGAAAGAGGTTGGTGTCGCCATGGCTGCGCGGCAGGACGAGCGCTTGCGGATCGCCCTGCGCCAGCGCGGCAAAGCTCATCACGTCGAGCCCCGCGCAAAACGCCTGCCCCGCGCCCGACAGCACCACCGCGCGGATATCCGCCTCCCGCAGGGCATGGCCCGCCGCCACGATGGCCTCGGCCATCTCGGGATCGACGGCGTTGCGCTTGTCCGGGCGGGTGAGGGTGACATGGGCGACGTGATCCACGATCTCGGTGCTGACGCGGGGCATGGGCGATCCTCCTTTTGCCGCGCCCCATGAAACATGGGCGCGGGCCACCACGCCAGCGGAACGTGGCGGCAGGCGAGACTTGCAGGCGGCCCCGCCATTCCGTTAACTGCACCCCATGACCGGACCCCGCCTGACCCCGCTCGCAGCCTCGCTGCCCGCCACCGTGCCCTTCGTCGGCCCCGAGGAGCAGGAGCGCGCCCGTGGCGCGCCCTTCGCCGCGCGGCTGGGCGCGAACGAAAACCTTTTCGGCCCCTCTCCCGCCGCGCTGGACGCGATGCGCGCCGAGGCGGCGGAGGTGTGGAAATACGGCGACCCCAAGAGCCATGAGCTGCGCGAAGCGCTGGCGCGGCACATGCGCGTGGCCCCGGAAAACGTGCTGGTGGGCGAGGGGATCGACGGGCTGCTGGGCAATCTCGTGCGGCTGCTGGTGGCGCCGGGCGACGCGGTGGTGACATCGGATGGCGCCTATCCGACGTTCAACTACCACGTCACGGGCTTTGGCGGCGCGCTGCACAAGGTGCCTTATGCCGACGATGCCGAGGATCTGCCCGCTCTCATCGACAGGGCCCGCGAGGTGGACGCAAAGCTCGTCTACTTCGCCAATCCCGACAACCCGATGGGCACCTGGGCAAGCGGCGCCAAGGTGGCGGCGGCGCTCGACACGCTGCCCGATGGCTGCGTTTTGTGCCTCGACGAGGCCTATGTCGAGTTCGCCCCGGCGGGCACGGCGCCGCAGATTGCCGCCGATGATCCCCGGGTGATCCGGATGCGCACCTTTTCCAAGGCTTACGGCATGGCCGGTGCGCGCATCGGCTACGCGGTGGCAGACGCGGGGCTGATCGCCGCCTTCGACCGCGTGCGCAACCATTTCGGCATGAACCGGATGGCGCAGGCGGGGGCGCTGGCGGCCTTGCAGGACGGCGCGTGGCTTGCCCATGTGCAGACGCAAGTGGCCCGCTCGCGCGACGCGATCACGGCGGCTGCCGTGGAAAACGGCCTGACCGCCCTGCCGTCCGCGGCGAATTTCGTGGCGGTGGATTGCGGGCGCGACGGCGCGTTCGCCCGCGCGGTGCTGGCCGCTCTGGTAGACCGGGGCGTGTTCGTGCGGATGCCCTTCGTCGCGCCGCAGGACCGCTGTATCCGCGTCAGTTGCGGCCCCGAACGCGAAATGGCGGTGCTGGCGGACATGCTCCCGCGGGCTCTTGCCGAGGCCCGAGAAAACACCTGACAGCCGCGCGATTCGCGGTAAACTGTGCTTATGCGCAGAGGCCAGATGGACGCCGCACCGAACTACACCACCGCCGCGCTGGTGATGGGGGGTGTCAACCTGTTCTGGATTCTGTTGCTGATCCGTGGGTTTCTGGGGTTCGGCGCGGTGTTCGCGGTGGGCTATGCGCTTGACCGGCTGATCGTGTGGGGCGCGCGGCGGCGCCGCCGCGCGGGCTGAGGCCGGGCACGGCTCAGACCGGGACCGTGCGCACCGACCAGCCCCAGAACCGCCAGAGCATGAACACGCCCGCCAGCGCCAACCCCAGCGCCAGCCCCAGCCAGATGCCCGGCCCCCCGAGCCCGAGGGTGAAGCCCAGGACATAGCTTGCCGGCACACCCACGGCCCAGTAACTGAGCGCGGCGATGACCATCGGCACGCGGGTATCCTGCACCCCGCGCAACAGCCCCAGCGCCATGACCTGCGCCGCGTCCACCACCTGGAAAAGCGCCGCCGCCGCCAGCAGCATCACCCCGATGGCGACGACCGCCGGGCGGTCGGGATCGTCGGGGCTGAGGAACAGCCCGATCAGCACCTCCGGCGCCGTCAGGAACACGACGACGGTGGCGAGCGCGACGAGGCCCGACACCACCAGCACCACCCGTGCCCCCTCTCGCAAACTGCGCCCGTCGCCGCGGCCCTGCGCCTGTCCCGCGCGCACGGTGGCGACGTTGGACAGGCCGACATGCACCATGAAGATCACCGAGGTGACCTGCAGCGCGATGCCGTGCGCCGCCAGTTGCAGCGTGCCGAGCCAGCCCATCATCACCGACGAGGCGGCGAACAGTCCCACCTCGGCGAGATTGGTCATGCCGATGGGCCAGCCGAGGCGGAACACCTGCGCCAGCGCCTCCCAGTCGGGCCGCCAGAGCCGGGCAAACATCGTGTGCTCGGGCATGCTGCGCTGCACGTAGACGGCCAGCACCAGCATCGAGGCGAGGTTGACCGAGACCGAGGCGATGGCCGCGCCGCGCACCCCCATCTCGGGCATCCCGAGATTGCCGAAGATGAGCGCGTAGTTGACCAGGATATTGAGCGCCACCGCCGCCAGCGTCACCCACAGCACCACGCCGGTGCGCTCGAGCGCTGCGAGGCAGGACTTGAGCACCATCACCAGCAGCGCGGGCAGGATACCCCAACCGGCGATGACGAGGTAATCGCCCGCCAGCGCCGCGGTGCCCGGGTCCTGCCCCATCACGCGGAACAGCGTGGCCGAGCCCAGCGTCACGGGTAGGCACGCGAGCGCGAACAGCGCCGAGGCCCAGAGCCCCATCCGCGTGACCCGGCGCACCTGCGCCTCCTCGCCCGAAGAGGCGGCGCGCGCGACCATCGGCATCACCGCCCAGGCAAACCCCGATCCCATGATGAACAGCACGAAGAACAGGGTGCCGCCCAGCACCTCGGCGGCCAGCGCCTCGACCGAGTACCAGCCCAGCATCACCGCATCGGTGAGCGTGATCGCGAACTGCGCCAGGTGGCTGCCGACGAGCGGCAGGCCGAGGCCAAGGACGGCGCGCAGGTGCTGGCGATATGTAAGGCGCTGCGACATGGATTTGCCCTATGCCGAGGCGCCTGCGGGTGCAAGAGGGGCGAAGGCGCAGGGGCTGGTCCTGGCCTCAACCTGCCATTCGCATCTCCGCCCTGTGCGGCTCATCGCCGGATGCCGAACGCCCGCAAAGGACCGACCCCGCTCATCGCCCGTGGTCGGCTCTCCGGGCGCCGCCACGCCCCGGTCAGAGCGGCACCGCCGCCACCTCGTCGCCGCGCACGACAAGCCCGATCTCGCCCCGGCACAGGCGCAGCGCGTCCTCACCGAACACCTCGCGCCGCCAGCCCGATAGTGCCGGTACCTCGCGCCCGCCCGCGGCAAGGTGGTCGAGATCGGCGGCGCTCGCGATCAGGCGCGCGGCCACGTCGCTCTGGTCGCTGCGCGCCTTCAGAAGCACGCGCAGCATGTCTGCAATCGCCGGGTTGGCCTGCGCCTTGCCATGGGGCTCCGAATCGACGCGCGGCAGATCGTCTTGGGGACAGTCCAGCCCGGCGCGCACCGCCGCGATGATCCCCTCGGCGATCTCGCCCTTGCGCGCCTCGCGCAGCAGCAGCCGTGCGCGGCCTAGGTCCTGGTGCGATTGCGGCTTTGTCGCCGCCAGTTCCAGAAGCGCGTCATCCTTGAACACCCTTGAGCGCGGCACGTCGCGCGATTGCGCGTAGGTCTCGCGGAAACGGGCCAGTTCGCGCAGGATGGCGAGGAAACGCGGCGCGGTGTTGCGCGTCTTGATGCGCCGCCATGCCTCGTCCGGGTCGGTGCGGTAGGTGTCCGGATCGGCGAGGGTCTTCAACTCCTCGGCCACCCAGGCGCTGCGCCCGGTCTCGTCCAGCTTGGCCGCGAGATACTCGTAGATCTGGCGCAGGTGGGTCACATCGGCCACGGCATAGTTTTTCTGCGCCTCCGACAGCGGGCGGCGCGACCAGTCGGTGAAACGCGAGCTCTTGTCCACCGAGGCGCGGGCGATGCGTTTCACCAGCGTCTCGTATCCCGCCTGATCGCCGAAGCCGCAGACCATCGCCGCCACCTGCGTGTCAAAGAGCGGTGTCGGGATCACCCCTGCCGCGACGGCGAAAATCTCGAGATCCTGCCGCGCGGCGTGGAACACCTTGACCACCGACGGGTCGCGAAACAGATCGTAGAGTGGCTCCAGCGAGAGCGCGTCGCCCCCCGCGATGGGATCGACCAGCACCGCGTTCTCGTCGTCGTTGCCGGGCATGGCAAGCTGCACCAGGCAGAGCCGGGAATAATAGGTGCGCTCGCGCAGGAACTCGGTATCGACGGTGACGTAATCATGCGTGCGTGCCGCCTCGCAGAATTCGGCGAGCGCCTCTGTGGTGGTGATTGTCTGCATGAAGGTTATGCTCTCCGGTGTCGCGGTCCTGCCCCTCGGCGGGGTATATCCCAGCCCCCCGGCAAATGAAATGCCCCGCTCAGGGCAGCATCACCGGGCGCCGGTCGCCAGCGGCAAAGCGCTTCAGCACCGCCGGGTAGAGGATATGCTCCTGTTCCAGCACCCGCGCGGCGAGGGTTCGCGCCGTGTCGTCCGGCAGGATGGGCACCCGCGCCTGCCCGAGGATGGGGCCATCGTCGAGCGCGGGCGTGACCTCGTGGACGGTGCAGCCCGCCTCGGTATCTCCTGCCGCCAGCGCGCGGGCATGGGTGTCGAGCCCGCGATACTTCGGCAAGAGCGAGGGATGGATGTTGAGCATCCTGCCCTGCCAGGGTGCGACGAACCCGGCGGTAAGCACCCGCATGAACCCCGCGAGGGCGATGATGTCGATGGCGTGCGGGGCGAGCCGTTCGGCGATCGCGGCCTCGAATGCCGCGCGATCGCCCGCGAAGGGGCGGTGATCGACCACGTCGGTCGGGATACCCGCGTCCCGCGCCCACGCGATACCGCCCGCCTGCGGATCGTTCGACAGGACCAGCGCGGCGCGCGCGGGGTGATCGCCGGTCATGCTTTCGACCAGCGCGCGCATGTTCGAGCCGCCCCCCGAGATGAAAATCGCGACCCGCTTGCTCAAGCGAGCCGCCCGCAATAGCGCACCCCCGCCCCGGCGGTGACATGGCCGATGCGGTGGGTGGTCTCGCCCGCTTCCCGCAGCGCGGTCTCGACCGCGTCTGCGCTGTCGGCAGCGGCGACCACCACCATGCCGATCCCGGCGTTGAAGGTCTTGAGCAGCTCCGCCCCGGCGAGCCCGCCCGTCTCGGAAAGCCAGCCAAAGACCGGCGGCAGCGCCCATGCGCCGAGGTCGATCTCGGCGCCCGTGCCCTCGGGCAGCACGCGCGGCAGGTTCTCGGTCAGCCCGCCGCCGGTGATATGGGCAAGGCCATGCACGCCGCCCACCGCCAGCGCAGCGAGCGCGGGGCGCACATAGAGCCGCGTGGGCGCGAGCAACGCCGCGCCGAGGGTCTGCTCCGCGTCCCACGGACAGGCATCGTCCCAGCCAAGGCCAGAGCGTTCGACGATCCGGCGCACGAGGCTGTAGCCGTTGGAATGCACGCCATCCGAGGCTAGGCCAATGAGTACATCGCCCTCGACCACGCCGCGCGGCAGGTCGGTGCCGCGCTCCATCGCGCCGATGGCAAACCCCGCGAGGTCGAAATCGCCCGCCGGGTACATGCCCGGCATCTCCGCCGTCTCGCCGCCGATGAGCGCGCAGCCCGCGCCCCCGCAGCCGCGCGCGATCCCCTCGATGATCCGCGCGGCATTGTCGAGTTCGAGCTTTCCGGTGGCGAAATAGTCGAGGAAAAACAGCGGCTCGGCCCCCTGACACACCAGGTCGTTGACGCACATGGCGACGAGGTCCACGCCGACGCCATCCACCAGCCCGGTGTCGATGGCGATGCGCAGCTTGGTGCCGACGCCATCGGTGGCGGCGACGAGGACCGGATCGGTGAAACCGGCGGCCTTGAGGTCAAAGAGACCGCCGAAGCCACCAAGACCCGCCATCACCCCGGGCCGTTTCGTGGCGGCGGCGGCGGGCTTGATCCGCTCAACCAGCGCGTTCCCGGCATCGATATCGACGCCTGCCTCGGCATAGGTCAGCCCGCTCGTCTTGCCGGTCTCGGTCATGCTCAGGTGTCCTTTTCGCTTCTCGCGCAACGCAGTATTGCATCCACCTGCCCCGCGCAATCGCAAAGCCCGCCTGGCGCCGTTCCGACCGTGCTGTATCAGAGGGTATCTTGCATCGTCGCGTCGTCGCCCAGCATCGCGCGCAGCCGTTCCAGCCCGCGGTCGCGCAACTGCCGTATCCGCTCGCGCGAGACACCGTGGATATCGCCCAGCTCCTGTAGCGTGAGCGGCGGATCGGCCAGTACGTTGGACACCACGATATGCCGCTCGCGATCGGGCAGCGCGCGGAAATGGTCGACCATGATAGTGCGCAACCGCGCGCGGTCGTGACGATCCGCGACATCGGCCTCGACGTCTGTATCGAGGTCCGGCAGCAGGTCCATCGCTTCTGCCCCGTCCTCGCCGACGGGGCCGTGAAGTGAGCTGTCGGCCTGCCCGAATTGCCGCCGCATTTGGTCCAGCACGCGCGTATCGACCCCGAGCGCGGCGGCCAACCGCGCCTCGCGCGCCGCCGGGTCCTCGCCGGGTCGGCGGGGCAGATTGTTCTCGATCTGCCCCAGCCGATAGAACGCCTGCCGCGCCTTGGCCGACCGGCCCCGCCGCACCAGCGACCAGTTGAGCAGCCGGTAATCCTGCAACTCGGCGCGCACCCACCACGCCGCGTAGGTCGCGAAACGGATGCCGCGATCCGGGTCAAAGCCGTCGGCGGCGCGCATCAGCCCGATATAGGCCTGTTGCATCAGGTCGGGATCGTCCTGCGCCCGGCCCTTGGTAAAGCGTGCCACCATCGCCTGCACCAGCGGCGTGAAGGCCGTGACCAGCCGGTTGCGCGCCGCCACGTCGCCGCGCTCGCGCCACGCGCGGGCCAGCCGCGTCTCCTCCTCGGGGGACAGGAAGGCGCGGCCCGCGGCGCGCGCGCGCTGGGGCGGTCGGTTCGGGAAATAGGGCTTGTTCATGGTCTCGGGCCCGACTCTTGCAGCGGTGAAGTGGTTTCGAATCGAAACTATCCCTCTCCGCGCCTCTGGTCAAACCGGTTTCGACTCGCTATTACTCTGCCATGAGCCGATCCGAGGCCCCCCAAGCCGACCCTGCCGAGGCCGCGCCCGCCACGCTGGCCGAACTGCTCGTGCATGTCGGGCGCTCGGCGCGCGGCGAAGAGGGCGGCCCCGCGCGCCTCACCGCCGCGCAATGGACGGCGCTGCGTTTCTTCGCGCGCGCCAACCGCGCCTCGCGCACGCCCTCGGCCTTCGCCAGCTTCCAGGCGACGACACGGGGCACCGCCTCGCAGACGATCAAGACGCTGGAGACGCGCGGCCTGCTGGCGCGCCGCCGGTCCGAGAGCGACGGACGCAGCGTGCACTTCGAGGTGACGGCCGAGGGGCAGGAGATGCTCGCCGCCGATCCGCTGCGGCACCTGATGGCAGCGATCGACCATTTGCCACAGGCCGACCGCGCGGCGCTGGCGCGCATCCTGCCCGAATTGTCAGCACAGCTCGCGGGCGCGCGCGGCGGCACCTGCGTGGGCACCTGCGGCCGCTGCGACCACTACGAATCGCGCGGCGATGGCGGCTATTGCGCCTGCGTCGCGATGAGCCTCGCACCGTTCGAAATCGGCCAGCTCTGCACGCGGTTCAGCCCGCGCGAGGCGGCGGAATAGGGCAGGGGGCTGTCTGCCCCCCGTCGCCCGGGACGGGCGCCTCCCCCCGAGAATATTTTGGGCAAGATGAAGCTCAGGCCAGCGTGCCCTCGGGCGTCAGCACGCGCTTGCCCCCCAGATACGACACCAGCGCCTGCGGAAGCACCACCGAGCCGTCCGCCTGCTGCCCGTTCTCCAGCACCGCGATCAGGCAGCGCCCCACCGCGAGGCCAGAGCCGTTGAGCGTGTGAACGTAATCGGGCTTGCCGCCGCCCTCGGGGCGAAACCGCGCGTTCATCCGCCGCGCCTGGAAATCCCCGCAGACCGAGACCGAGGAAATCTCGCGATAATTGTCCTGTCCCGGCAGCCAGACCTCGATGTCATGCGTGCGCCGCGCGCCGAACCCCATGTCGCCGGTGCACAGCACCACCGTGCGATACGCGAGGCCCAGCCGGTCGAGGATGCCTTCCGCGCAGGCCGTCATCCGGTCGAGCTCGGCACGGCTCTCACCCGGGTGGGTGATCGAGACCATCTCGACCTTCTCGAACTGGTGCTGGCGCAGCATTCCGGCGGTATCGCGCCCCGCGCTGCCCGCCTCCGAGCGGAAACACTGGGTGTGGGCGACATAGCGGCGGGGCAGGGTGGCCGCCTCCACCGTCTCGCCATGCACGAGATTGGTCAGCGTCACCTCGGCGGTGGGCACCAGCCACCAGCCATTGGTGGTCTGATAGCTGTCCTCGCCGAATTTCGGCAGCTGCCCGGTGCCGCGCATCATCTCGTCGCGCACCAGCACCGGCGTCCAGGTCTCTTGCAGCCCGTTCTCGGTGATGTGGGTGTCGAGCATGAATTGCGCCAGCGCCCGGTGAAGCCGCGCGACCGCCCCCCGCAGCACCACGAAGCGGCTGCCAGAGAGCTTGGCGGCGGTCTCGAAATCCATGCCCGGGATGACACCCGCGATCTCGTAATGCTCCTTGGGGGCAAAGTCGAACGCGGGCGGCGTGCCGCGGCGGTAAAGCTCGACATTGTCGTCCTCGTCTGCGCCCTCGGGGACATCCTCGAGGGGCAGGTTGGGCAGGCCCATGAGCGCCTCGGTCAGTTGCTGATCGAGGTCGCGCGCCTCGGCCTGCATCGCCGCCACCTCGGCCTTCTTCTCCGAGACCAGCGCGCGCAGCCGCTCGAACTCCGCCTCGTCGCCGCGCCCCTTGGCGGCGCCGACCTCTTTCGAGGCCCGGTTCTGCTCCGCCTGCGCGGTTTCGGCGGCATGGATGCGCGCGCGCCGCGCCTCGTCGAGCGCGAGAATGTCTCCCGACACCCCCGCCAGCCCCCGCCGGGCCATCGCCGCGTCAAAGGCGTCGGGGTTGTCGCGGATGGCGCGGATGTCGTGCATGGTTCGGTCCTTCGCGTGAATCGTCTCCCGCGCGCTTATGCACCAGTTTTCCCGCGAGGTGTAGGGCGGGGTTTCACCCCGCCACGCGCGGTGACTCAAGCCCCGTCCGGCCGCCCTCGGTGCCTCGCACAGGGCATCTCAGTCGTCGGACTCCTCCGGCGGCTCCCCGCACTCCCGAAGAGTTAACCATTCGCGCCAAGCTTCTCGGAACTCTTGCAACTCAAGTTCACGTTTCGGCCAGTGAGTTGGTCGGTCGCAGCCTTCGGGCAGCGTTACCGAGCCATCCCCAAACGTCACTTCGAGGTGCTCAGCGACTTGTTTCACCTTCGTAAGGTCGACTCTATGAAGTGCGACGCCCTCTAGCGAAGCACCCTCGAACTTTGTCTCGGCGTCCATCTCGCTGCCACGAATAAAAGCGCCATCGAGTTTCGCATTTGTGAAGTCAGTGCCTTTAAACTCAGTCGAAATGAAAGTGGCGGCTTGTAGTTGCGCTAAACGAAACCTCGCTCCATTCAGTTTCATGTGCCCAATCATAATTCCTTGCATTTGTGCACTGAAAAAATCTGCTCCGGTGAGATCAGCACGACGTATTACCTTTGCGTGCAGCGTCACCTCTTCGAATTCTGGGCGATAGCCTCTTTCGCGCTCGTGCTGTTTGCGAGCTTCCGACCGTCGGCCAACGACAGTCAGCGCTGCGTCCACGTCCAGTCTGGAGGTTTGCAGATTGGGCGACGCCCAATGCACCCATTGATATGGTGTTGGTTCACCAATCGGTAGGTTCAAATCCTCTCTCCCACTATTCTCACGGACATAGGCGCAGAGGATTTCCATGATCTGGACATGGTCCCGCTCGCTGTCCTGCGCGATCCGTTCCAGCGCGTAGATCGCACCGAGGCGGACTTCGAGGTTCGGGACGGTCTCGGTAAAAACCTGCCAGTCGCCAACCGGGCCGATGTACTCGGCTTCCCCAACGTCCAAGCTCTTTCCCTGCCATTCTATGACGGTCCGATCTTCGGGCCAGGTTGTGAGTTCAACATGCAGGCCGTCGAAAACATCGTCGCCGTAGTTCGGATCGACTTCGGTAATGTCGTGGTATCGACTGCGTTCGACAGATCGAGGGGGTGGCGTGAATTCGTCGTAGTTCTCGACCAAATGAACGACTGTTTTGGGTTTGCCTGTCCATATGGTCACCGGACGCCCAATGGCGCTCACCTCCTTCTCCGCCCCCAACCCCTGCACCGCCGTGTTGATCCGGTCCGTGATGTGCCCTTCCTGCGCGATGTCCGCCTGCCGTTGCGCCACCACCGCGCGCCAGATCACGAAGGGCGCGCCGAGCAGGGCGACGATCACCGCCCCGGTGCCGAAGCCCGTGCGTGGCGTCCCCAGCCCGAGGTCGAAGATCGCGTGGAGCAGGATCCACCCCGCCGCCGTGACCGCCATCACAAAGAGCACGAACACCACCACCGACAGGAGCGACCCCAGCCACCGGGCCTTGGACCAGTCCATGACGCGGCGCAGGCCGAACCAGCCGGGGATATCGGGCTTCTCGGGGGCGCTCACGGGGTCTGCCTTTCGCGGGTCATGGCCGCAACCTACCCGCGAAACGCGCAAAGCCCAAGCCCGCGCGCGCACCGACGGAATACCGACGTAATACCGACGCTGTGCAGCCCCGGCTTTCGCGCCTTGCAAATGCGCGGCCTGAACCTTAGGTTCCGCGTCAATTCGCGGGGGCCGCCCCTGCCATCAGACAAGGAACGCACCCCATGGAAGCCTTCGCGCAATTCGTCCCGCTTATTCTGATCTTCGTCATCATGTACTTCCTGCTGATCCGTCCGCAGCAGAAAAAACTCAAGGAACACAAGGCGATGGTCGAGGCGCTGCGGCGTGGCGACCAGGTGGTGACCCAAGGCGGGCTGATCGGCAAGGTGGCCAAGGTCAAGGACGATAACGAGATCGAGGTAGAGCTTGCAGAGGGCGTCAAGGTGCGGGTCGTGCGCTCGACCATCGCGCAGGTGCTGTCCAAGACCGAGCCGGCCGAGGGCTAAAGGCCGCCACCGATCACGCAAGCCATTGAAAAGGCGCGACAATGCTGCAAATCGACCTGTGGAAACGCCTCCTGATCTGGGGCACTGTCGCGCTCGGGCTGCTGCTGGCCCTGCCCAATGGATTCTACGACCGGGTCGAGACCCATAACGACGCCGCCGCCGCCATCGAGCGTGGTGCCAACCCCTCGGAATTGCAGGACGAATTGGCCCTCTGGCCCGACTGGCTGCCCTCGGGCCTCGTCAATCTCGGGCTCGATCTGCGCGGCGGCGCGCATCTGCTGGCCGAGGTGCAGGTGGGCGATGTCTACAAGGCACGGCTGGAGGGCATGTGGCCCGAGGTGCGCGACCTGTTGCGGGAAGAGCGTGATCGGGTGGGTGCGATCCGCCTGCAAGATACTGAAAACGCAGAGCTTCGCGTGCGCATGGTCGAGCGGCCGGACATGGCCGAAGAGGCCGCGGCGCTGGTTCGCGGGCTCGCGCGCCCGGTCACCAGCCTGACCGGCGCCGGGGCCACCGACATCGCGGTGGCGAGCGAAGGCGCCGATATCATCGTGCGCCTGAGCGAGGCCGAGCAGCGCGCCACCGACGAACGCACCGTGCGACAGGCGCTCGAGATCATCCGCCGCCGCATCGACGAGACCGGCACCCGCGAGCCAACCATCATGCGCCAGGGGGCGGATCGCATCCTCATCCAGGTGCCGGGCATCGGCTCGGCGGGTGAGCTCAAGGCGCTCATCGGCACCACCGCTCAACTGACCTTTCAGCCGGTGGTGAGCCGCACCTCCAACCCTGACGAGACCCCGGGCCCGGGCAACGAGATCCTGCCGGCGATGGACGACGAGGGGGTCCACTACATCCTCGAGCGCGCGCCGGTCGTCACCGGTGAGGAGCTGGTCGATGCCCAGCCCGATTTCGACCAGAACGGGCAGCCGGCTGTCTCGTTCCGTTTCAACCCCACCGGCGCGCGCAAATTCGGCGAGTATACCGCCGAGAATGTTGGTAATCCCTTTGCCATCGTGCTCGATGGCGAGGTGATCTCGGCTCCCGTGATCCAGAGCCACATCCCCGGCGGCTCTGGCATCATCACTGGCAATTTCACCGTCGAGGACAGCACGCAGCTTGCCGTGCTGTTGCGCGCAGGGGCGTTGCCTGCGGGGCTCGAATTCCTCGAAGAGCGCACCGTCGGGCCGGAACTGGGAGCCGACAGCATCGAGGCCGGCAAGATCGCCTGTATCGTGGCCTTCGCGCTGGTGCTGGCCTACATGCTGGCTTCGTATCGGATTTTCGGGCTGTTCGCCAATATCGCGCTCATCGTCAACGTCGGCCTGATCTTCGGTCTGCTGAGCCTCATCGGGGCCACGCTGACACTGCCGGGGATCGCGGGCATCGTGTTGACCATCGGCATGGCGGTGGATGCCAACGTGCTGGTCTTTGAGCGCATCAAGGAGGAGATGAAAACCGCCAAGGGCGCCGCCCGGGCGATTGAGCTGGGCTACGAAAAGGCGATGAGCGCCATCGTGGACGCCAACATCACCACCTTCATCACCGCCGTGATCCTCTACGCGATGGGCTCGGGCCCGGTACGGGGCTTTGCCATCACGCTGGGGTTGGGCATCATCACCTCGATCTTCACCGCGATTTTCGTGACCCGACTGATTGCCATCATGTGGTTCGAGCGCAAGCGCCCCAAGACCGTCTTGCAAGGTCGCGCGCTGCGTCTCGTGCCGCAGGAGACCGCGATCGACTTCTTCGGCCGATGGAAGCTGTGGCTGGGTATTTCGGGCGTGATGATCCTCGTGGCACTCGGCTCCTTTGCGATACAGGGGTTGAATTTCGGTATTGATTTCAAGGGCGGCACGACGATCCGCACGCAGAGCGCCGAGCCGGTGGACGTCGGTCAGTACCGCGATGCGGTGGGTGATCTGGGACTGGGGGATGTGAGTATCACGCAGGTGTTCGACCCGACCTTCGGCCCCGACGAGAACGTGGCGATGATCCGTATCCAGGCGCAGGACGAAACCGAGAGTGTCTCGCCGGAGGTGATCTCGGCGGTGGAGCAGGCCTTGCGGGCTCAGGTGCCCGATATCCAGTTCACCTCGGTCGAGAGCGTCGGGCCCAAGGTCTCGGGCGAACTGATCCAGGCGGCGGTGATCGCCGTGGCGCTCGCCATCGCGGCGGTGCTGTTCTACATCTGGCTGCGCTTCGAGTGGCAATTCGCCGTTGGCGCGGTGCTGGCACTGGTGCACGACGTGGCGCTTACAGTGGGCGTGTTCTCGGAGCTGCAGATCCAGTTCGATCTGGCGATCATCGCGGCGCTATTGACCATCGTCGGCTACTCGCTCAACGACACTGTGGTGGTGTTCGACCGCGTGCGCGAGAACCTGCGCAAATACAAGCAAAAGCCGCTGCGCGAGGTGCTCAACATCTCTATCAACGAGACGCTGAGCCGCACGATGATGACCTCGGTCACCACGCTGCTGGCGCTCTTCGCGCTGTATTTCCTCGGCGGTGACGTGATCAGGGGCTTTGTCTTCGCGATGATCTGGGGCGTGGTAGTGGGCACCTATTCGTCCATCTTCGTCGCCTCGACGATCCTGATGTGGCTGGGGGTGAAGCGCGACTGGTCGAAACCGGATGCCACCGCCGGCACGCAATTTGCCAATGTGGATGCCTGATCCATTCGTAGCGGCCCTGGCGACTCCGGGGTTGCCCTGGCTGATGCTGGCGATCGGGGTGGCCGGTATCGTGCGCGGCTTCTCGGGCTTCGGCACGGCGCTGATCTTTGTCCCTGTCGCCGGGATTTTCCTTGCACCGCAGGTGATCGTGGGCGTGATGATGCTGACCGGCATCGTCAGTTCATCGGCGCTCCTGCCGCGTGCGTGGGGGCAGGCGGATCGGCGCGAGGTGGGGCTGCTGGCCTTCGCTGCACTGCTGACGGTACCCTTGGGCCTGTGGCTGATGGCCCGGATCGACCCGGAACTGATCCGCTGGTGCGTGGCCGTGATCGCCACGGTGACGCTGGCGGCGCTGGTATCGGGCTGGCGCTTTTCGGGGCGGGTGAGTCGCCCGCAACTGGCTGGCATCGGCGCGGCGGCGGGGGGTATCGGCGGGCTGACGGGGCTGACCGGGCCGGCGGTGATCCTGTTTTACCTCGCCGGGCAATCGGTGGCGCAGGCGGTGCGCGCCAACACCATCCTGTTCCTCGCTGCGCTCGACGTGGTGATCGTGGCCAACCTGCTGGCGAAGGGCGTGGTGGACTGGGCGCTTGTGGCGCTGGCACTGGTACTGGCAATTCCTTATGTCACCACCTCGCTCATCGGGCAGGCGCTGTTTGACCCGCGCCACGAGCGGCTCTACCGTTGGGTGGCCTACGCCGTGATCGCGCTCGCGGTGCTGAGCGGTCTGCCGATCTGGAGCAACGGAGCCTGAGCCATGCGCATGACCGAGATCACCTTTGCAGAGGCCACGCCGGTGGACGGCTACGGCCCCGGCTTTTTCCGCGTGGCCGGGCAGGTGATCGAAGGCGCGGTGCTGGTGACCGCGGCGTCGGCGCGCGGGTGGCGGGGCTTTGACGACCCCGCACCGCTCCTGGCGCTGGCGGGCGAGGTGGACGTGGTGTTCATCGGCACCGGGGCCGAGACGGCGCACGCCCCCGCCGACCTGCGCGACCGGCTGCACGAGGCCGGGCTGGGGGTCGAGGCGATGAATTCGCCCGCCGCCTGCCGCACCTACAACGTGCTCCTGTCCGAGGGTCGCCGGGTGGCGCTTGCGGCGCTACCGGTGTGACATCGCGCGCAGGCTTTGGCGCTTTCCGCGCCTGCGGCTTTCGGCTAGGCAGAGCGCATGGTGTTACGTGTCACGGATATGGGCGTCGCCCGCGGCGGAGTGCCGGTGCTGGAAGGGGTGAGCCTCGCGCTCGGCCCCGGTGAGGCGCTGGTCCTGCGCGGACCCAACGGCATCGGCAAGACCACCCTCCTGCGCACGGTGGCGGGGCTTCAGCCCGCCCTTGGCGGCGAGGTCGAGGCCGCGCCCGAGAGCCTCGTCTATGCCGGGCACGCCGACGGGATAAAGGCGGCGCTCACCGTGGTGGAGAACCTGCACTTCTGGGCGCAGGTCTTTGGTACAAAGGACATTTCCCGGGCGCTGGAGACGTTTCGCCTTGGTCCACTGGCGAACCGGCAGGCCGGCGCGCTGTCGGCTGGGCAAAAGCGGCGGTTGGGCCTTGCGCGGCTGTTGGTCACCGGGCGGTCCGTCTGGCTCCTGGACGAGCCGACCGTGTCACTCGACACGGACGCGGTTGCGATGTTCGCGGGCGCGGTGCGTGCCCATCTTGCCGCGGGCGGTGCGGCGCTCATCGCCACGCATATCGACCTGCGGCTGTCGGAGGCGCGCATCCTCGATCTCGCACCCTATCGCGCCGCGCCGCTGGCGGTGGAGGATTTCGACGGGGTGTTCCTGTGATCGCGCTTCTCACTCGCGACATGCGGCTCGCGGTGCGCGCTGGCGGCGGCTTTGGCCTCGGGCTGGCGTTCTTTCTGATCGTCGTGGTGCTGGTGCCCTTCGGCGTCGGACCACAGAGCGCCCTTCTGTCGCGGATCGCGCCGGGAATGCTGTGGCTGGGCGCGCTGCTTGCCTGCCTGCTGTCGCTCGACCGCATCTTCGCCCTCGATCACGAGGATGGCAGCCTCGATCTGCTGGCCACCTCGCCCCTGCCGATGGAGGGGATCGTGGTGGTCAAGGCTTTCGCGCACTGGCTCACCACCGGCCTGCCCCTGGTGCTGGCCGCGCCCGTGCTGGGCGTGCTGCTCAATCTGCCGGGACCGGGCTTTGGCTGGCTGGTGCTGTCGCTGGTGCTGGGCACCCCCGCGCTCAGCGTGATCGGCACCTTTGGCGCGGCGCTCACCGTGGGGCTGAAACGCGGCGGATTGCTCCTCAGCCTGCTTGTGTTGCCGCTCTACGTGCCCACATTGATATTCGGTGCCGAGGTGGCGCGGCGCGGGGCCGAGGGGCTCGCCGTGACCACGCCGCTGGCGCTTCTGGCGGGGATCACCTGCGGCACGATCGCGCTTTTGCCTTTCGCCTCCGCTGCGGTATTGAAGGTCAACCTGCGATGACGGACGGATACAGCCCATGAATCTGAATGCCCTTTGGGAATACGCCAATCCGAAGAAGTTCATCGAGACCACCGACCGCGTCCTGCCTTTCGTGGCGTGGTCGGCGGCGCTCCTGCTGGCGGCGGGGTTGGTCTGGGGCTTCTTCTTCACACCCGAGGACTACCGGCAGGGCTCGACGGTCAAGATCATCTACCTGCATGTTCCTGCTGCGCTGATGGCGATCAACGCGTGGCTGATGATGCTGGTCACGTCGCTAATCTGGATCGTGCGCCGCCACCATGTGAGCGCGCTCGCCGCGCGCGCCGCCGCCCCGGTGGGCATGGTGATGACGCTCATCGCGCTCGCGACCGGTGCGCTCTGGGGACAGCCGATGTGGGGCACGTGGTGGGCATGGGATCCGCGGCTCACGAGTTTTTTGATCCTGTTCCTGTTCTATCTGGGGTATATCGCGCTGTGGGAGGCGATCGAGAACGACGACACCGCTGCGGACCTCACCTCGATCCTGTGCCTTGTCGGTTCTGTCTTCGCACTCTTGAGTCGCTATGCGGTGAATTTCTGGAATCAGGGTCTGCACCAAGGTGCGTCGCTCAGCCTCGACAAGGAGGAGAACGTGGCCGACGTGTTCTGGTATCCGCTGCTGGTGACGATGGCGGGCTTTGTGCTTCTGTTTGTCGCGCTTGTGCTGGTGCGCACGCGCACCGAGATCAGGGCAAGGCGGACGCGCGCGCTCGAGGCACGTGAAAGGATGCAGGCATGATCCCCGAACTGGGCAAATACGCGGGTGCAGTGTTGTCGTCTTACGGGGTGTCGCTGGCACTTCTGGCCGTGATCGTCTGGACCAGCTTGCGGCGCTCGGCACGCGTCAAGCGGGCTTTGGAAGAAATAGAGAAGCGGAGAAGAACCGATGGCTAGGCTTTCGCCCCTCATGGTCGCGCCGCTGGTTGTGTTTGCTGCCTTCGCGGGGCTGGCGTTCATCGGACTTTATCGCGAGAATCCAGATGCGCTCCCTTCGGCGCTGGCGGGCCGGCAGGCCCCGGCGGTTGAGACCACTCCGCTCGGCGACAAGCAGGGCTTTGGAGACGCCGACCTGCGCGCGGGCGAGGTCAGCCTCGTCAATTACTGGGCAAGCTGGTGCGCGCCCTGCCGGGTGGAGCACCCCAACCTGATGCAGCTCGCCGCCGATGGTATCCCCGTCTACGGCGTCAACTACAAGGACAAGCCCGGCAACGCGCTGGGTTTTCTCGAGGAGCTGGGCGACCCCTATACCGGTATCGGCGCGGACGCGTCCGGGCGCATGGCGCTCGAGTGGGGAGTCTACGGCGTGCCCGAGACCTACGTGATCGACGGGCAGGGCGAGATCGTGCAGCGCTTTGCCGGGCCGATCACCGACCGGGTACTGGAGAATACCATCCGCCCGGCGATCGAGGCGGCGCGCGAGCGCTAGCGCCGCCTCAGGGTCTTTCGTGAAGTTTTGGTGACAGCAAGCCGTGGGCCTTGCCACATCTCCTATATTTTGCATATTCGTGAAATATGGAAAAAGAAGTTGCCACCCGCCTTTCAACGCTCGGACATCCGCAACGGCTCGGTCTTTTCCGGCTGCTCATGCGGCGCTATCCTGATCGCGTGTCGGCGGGCGAGTTGGCCGACGCACTCGCGCTCAAGCCCTCGACCCTCTCGGCCTACCTGAATGCGCTGCTGCGCGCCGGGCTGGTCACCCAAGAGCGTCACGCCACTTCCCTCAGATATTCCATCAACATGACCGAGGTGCGCCGCACCTTCGATTACCTGCTCAACGACTGCTGCCGCGGGCGATCCGATATCTGCGTCCCCGCCTCCACCCGTAAAGGAATCCCGGACATGGCCGACAGGAAATACAACGCGCTCTTCATCTGCGTGGGCAACTCTGCCCGCTCGATCTTTGCCGAAACCATCCTGCGCGAGATCGCGGGCGACCGGTTCAACGCCTATTCCGCTGGAACTCGGCCCTTTTCCGAACTCAATCCTTTCGCGCTGGAAGTGCTGAAATCCAAGGGGCACGACATCTCTGACCTGCGCGCCAAGAACATAACAGAATTCACGGGGCCGAACGCCCCGGTGATGGACTTCGTCTTTACCGTTTGCGACCGGGCCGCGAACGAGGAGTGCCCGACCTGGGAAGGGCAACCCGTCACCGCCCATTGGGGCACACCCGACCCGGTCAGCGCCGAGGGCACCGAGGCGGAGAAAGCGCTCGCCTTCCAGCACGCCTATGGCGCGCTGCGCAACCGGATCATGATCTTCGCGGCGCTGCCTTTCGACTCGCTGGACAAGGTGAGCCTTCAGGCCCGGGTGGACGACATCGGGCGCAAGGCGGACGAGGCCGAAGCATGACCGTCTACGCCATTAACGGGTTGGGCCGGATCGGCAAGCTGATCCTCAAGCCGCTGCTGGCGCGTGGCGCGCAGGTGGCGTGGATCAACGACGCGGTGGGCGATGCGGAGATGCACGCGCATCTTCTGGAGTTCGACACGGTGCACGGGCGGTGGGACGCGGCGTTTTCGCATGATGAGAGCGGCGTCACGATTGATGGTATCCGCCTGCCGTTCATCGGGACGCGCGACGTTGGCGACCTGCCGCTCGACGGTGTCGACGTGGTGATCGACTGCACCGGCGTCTACAAGACCGAGGCGAAACTGGCCCCTTACTTCGAGGCAGGCGTTAAAAAACTCGTCGTCTCTGCCCCGGTCAAGGACGGGGACGCCGCCAATATCGTCTACGGCGTCAACCACGACATCTACGATCCCGCTCGCCACCGCATCGTCACGGCGGCAAGCTGCACCACCAATTGCCTCGCGCCCGTCGTCAAGGTGCTGCACGAGGCCATCGGCATCAAGCACGGCTCGATCACCACGATCCACGACGTGACCAACACGCAGACCATCGTCGATCGCCCCGCCAAGGATCTGCGCCGCGCGCGCTCCGCGCTCAATTCACTGATCCCCACCACCACGGGCAGCGCCACGGCGATCACGCTGATCTACCCGGAACTCAAGGGCCGTCTCAACGGCCACGCCGTGCGCGTGCCGCTGCTCAATGCCTCGATCACCGATTGCGTGTTCGAGATGGAGCGGGAGACCTCTGCGGAGGAGGTGAACGCCCTGTTCAAATACGCCGCTGAGGGGCCGCTCGCGGGGATTCTCGGCTATGAGACACGCCCCTTGGTCAGTGCCGACTACACCAACGACACGCGCTCCGGCATCGTCGATGCGCCCTCCACCATGGTGGTAAACGGCACGCAGGTGAAGGTGTATGTCTGGTATGACAACGAGATGGGTTATGCGCATCGGCTGGTCGATGTGGCGTGCATGGTGGGAGCATCATTGTGAGCCCACGCCCCGAGGGCCTCAGCGCCTATATCGCCGTCACGGCGGCCTATTGGGCCTTTATGCTGACCGATGGCGCGCTGCGGATGCTGGTGCTGCTGCACTTTCACACTCTCGGGTTCAGTCCGGTGCAGCTGGCTTACCTGTTTGTCCTCTACGAGATCGCGGGGATGGTGACGAACCTGTCGGCAGGCTGGATTGCGGCGCGGTTCGGGCTGACCTCGACGCTCTACGCGGGGCTGGGATTGCAGGTGCTGGCACTCATCGCGCTGGCGCAGCTCGATCCGGACTGGACCGTCGCGCTTTCGGTGGCCTACGTGATGGTGGTGCAAGGAGCGAGCGGAGTGGCCAAGGATCTGGCCAAGATGTCCTCGAAATCCGCCGTCAAGCTGCTCGCACCAGCGCAAGACGGCGGGCTCTTCCGCTGGGTCGCGACGCTGACGGGATCGAAAAACGCGGTTAAGGGGCTGGGCTTCCTGCTGGGTGCGGCGCTGTTGGCCGGGATCGGTTTCAACGGCGCGGTCTGGGCGATGGCGGGGGTGCTGGCACTGATCCTCGTGGCCGTGGCGCTCGCCATGCCGCCGGGCCTCCCCACGGGGCGCAAGGGCGCGAAATTCTCCGAGGTGTTCTCGAAATCCGCCAACGTCAACTGGCTCAGCGTAGCGCGCGTGTTCCTCTTCGGTGCGCGCGACGTGTGGTTCGTGGTGGGCATCCCCGTCTATTTCTACGGCGTGCTGTCGGACGGCTCCGACGCCGGGAACCGCGCGGCGTTCTTCATGATCGGCAGCTTCATGGCGGGGTGGATCATCCTCTACGGCGCGGTGCAGGCGGGCGCACCAAGCCTGATGCGCGCGGGCATCCGGCCCGAGGGCGACATGATCCGCGCCGCGCGGGGTTGGGCTTTGGCCTTGTTCACGGTGCCGGTGGCGCTGACCGTTGCGGCGCTGCTGGCGGGTGGGCCGCAGACATGGCTCACGATCACGCTGGTGGCGGGGCTGCTGGCGTTCGGCGCGGTCTTTGCCGTGAATTCCGCGCTCCATTCCTACCTGATCCTCGCCTTCAGCCGGGCGGAACGGGTGACGATGGATGTGGGATTCTACTACATGGCCAACGCCGGTGGGCGTCTCTTGGGCACGGTACTCTCAGGGCTGACCTACCAGGCGGGCGGGTTGCCGCTGATGCTGGGCACGGCCAGCGCGATGATCGCTGTCTCGGCGTTCGCGGCGGGGCGGTTGCGCGCCGGGTGAGGCCCCGGCGCGCGTAGGCTCAGGCCACCATCTTCGCTACTACCTCGCCGAAGGACGAGGGCGTAGGTACGATGGTCACACCGGCATCGCCGAGGATCTCCACCTTTTCCTGCGCCGATTCGCCAAACGCCGACACGATGGCCCCGGCATGGCCCATGCGCCGCCCCTTGGGTGCCGAGAGACCGGCAATGTAGGCCGCAACCGGCTTGGTCATGTGGTCGCGGATATAGGCGGCGGCCTCGGCCTCCTGCGGGCCGCCGATCTCGCCCACCATCACCACGGCGTCGGTCTCGGGGTCGTTCTCGAACAACTCCAGGATGTCGCGGAAGGACGAGCCGTTGATCGGGTCACCGCCGATGCCGACCGAGGTCGAGACGCCGATACCGTGCTCCTTCATCTGGCTTGCGGCCTCGTAGCCGAGCGTGCCTGACCGCCCGACAATACCCACGCGCCCCGGCATGTAGATATGCGGCGGCATGAGCCCGGCAAAGGCCTGCCCGGGCGTGATGATCCCGGCGCAGTTGGGGCCGATCAGGCGCATCCGGCGCTCGGCCTTGTAGCGGCGCATATAGCGTTTCACGCGGATCATGTCGCGCGCCGGGATGCCGTCGGCGATGCAGACGCAGGTCTTGATCCCCGCATCCGCCGCCTCCATGATCGCGTCGGCGGCGAACGGGGGCGGCACGAAGCAGATCACCAGATCCGCGCCGGTCTCGGCCACGGCGCCCTTGACTGTGTTGAAAACCGGCAGGCCGTCATGCTTGGTCCCGCCCTTGCCCGGGGTCACGCCGCCCACGACGTTGGTGCCGTGCTTGATCATGTCGGCGGCGTGAAAGCTGCCGATGCGGCCGGTGAGGCCGGTGACGAGCACGCGGCTGGATGTGTCGATGAGAATGGCCATCAGGCGGCTCCCTTTTCCGATTTGTGGGCAGCAGACCACGCCGCCACCACCTTTTCCGCGGCGTCGGCGAGGCTCTCGGCGGTCTGGATGGGCAAGCCGCTCTCGGCGATGAGGCGGCGGCCCTCCTCGACATTGGTGCCTGACAGCCGCACCACCAGCGGCATGGTCAGCTCCAGCTCGCGCACCGCGCGGATAACCCCCTCGGCGATCCAGTCGCAGCGGTTGATACCCGCAAAGATGTTGACGAGGATCGCCTCGACATTGGGATCGTTCAGCACCGCCTGGAACGACATGAGCACGCGCTCGGGGCTTGCCCCACCGCCCACGTCGAGAAAGTTGGCGGGTTCTCCCCCGGCCATCTTGATCATGTCGAGTGTCGCCATGGCGAGACCCGCGCCGTTGACGATGCAGCCGATCTCGCCGTCGAGTCCGATATAGTTCAGCCCGCGATCCGAGGCGAAGGTCTCGCGCGAATCCTCCTGGCTCTTGTCGCGCAGCTCCGAGATTTCGGGGCGGCGGAAAAGGGCGTTGTCGTCAAAGCTCACCTTGGCGTCCAGCGCCACGATCTCGCCCGCGCCGGTGACGACCAGCGGGTTGATCTCTACCATGTTGGCGTCGGTTTCTTCCATCATGCGGTAACAGCCGATGATGGTCTTGACCGCCTGCGGGATGAGCGGCGGGTCGAGGTCGAGCGAAAACGCGATCTCGCGCGCCTGGAACGCCTGCATTCCCACCGCCGGATCGACCACCGAGCGGATGATCGACTCGGGCTCCTCAGCCGAGATTTCCTCGATCTCCATGCCGCCCTGTGCCGATGCCACGACGACCACGCGCTCTTCCTTGCGGTCCATCACGAAGGCGAGATAGATTTCCTGCGCGATATCGGTGGCTTCCTCGACATAGAGGCGGCTCACGAGCTTGCCTTGCGGGCCCGTCTGGTGCGTGACCAGCATCCGGCCCAGCATCCAGCTTGCCGCTTCGCTGATCTCTTTCTCCGACTCGCAGATGCGCACGCCGCCCGCCTTGCCGCGGGCACCGGAATGGATTTGCGCCTTGACCACCCACTTGTCGCCCGACAGTTCCGAGGCGCGGTAGACGGCCTGTTCGGGGCTGTAGGCGATGCCGCCCCGCGGCACCTGCACGCCAAAGCGCCTCAGCAGATCCTTGGCCTGGAATTCGTGGATATCCATTTGATTTCCTCCCTTATCCCTTGGCGGCGATGGCGTCGGCCACGCTCAGCACATTGTTGGCCATCCGCTCTGATGCCGCGTCGATCATCTTGCCGTCGAGGCTCGCGGCGCCGCGGCCCTCGGCCTCGGCCTTGCGCAACTCCTCGATAATGCGCCGCGCGCGCGTCACCTCTGCCTCGGGGGGCGAGAACACCTCGTTTGCCAGCGCGATCTGGCTGGGGTGGATGGCCCATTTGCCCTCGATCCCCAGCGCGGCGGCGCGTTTTGCCGACAGGGTATAGCCATCCGGGTCGGAGAAATCGCCGAACGGCCCGTCGATGGCGCGCAGCCCGTAGGCACGGCAGGCCACGGTCATGCGGCTCAGCGCGAAATGCCACTGGTCGCCCGGGTAATCGGGGTTGAGCCCGCCGATAACCACGGTGCGCGCGCGGTTCGAGGCGGCATAGTCGGCGACGCCGAAATGCAGCGCCTCAAGTCGTCCGGGGGCCGCGGCGATGGCCTCGACATTGGCCATGCCGAGGGCGGTCTCGATCAGTGCCTCGAGGCCAATCTGGTGGCTGAAGCCCATCGCCTCCTCGATCTGGCTCACCATCGTCTCGACCGTGTAGAGATCCGCAGGCACGCCCACCTTGGGCACCAGGATCGTGTCGAGATGCTGACCCGCCTGTTCCACAATCTCGACCACGTCGCGATACATGTAATGCGTGTCGAGCCCGTTGATGCGGATCGAGACGGTCTTGCCCCTGGCTTTCCAGTCGATGTCGTTGAGCGCCTGGATGATGTTGGCGCGGGCCTGCACCTTGTCGGGGGGGGCGACGGCATCCTCGAGATCGAAGAAGATGTAATCGACCTCCGAGTCCGCGGCCTTCTCGATCATCGAGGGGTTGGAGCCGGGCACGGCCAGTTCCGAGCGTTGCAGGCGCTGCTTCTTGAGTGGGTGAAGGGTGTAGCTCATGTCATCTGTCCTTTCAGGCGGCGCGCGCGGCGCTGCGGGTCTGTACTGGTGGGGCCGTCATGCGAAACACCTCTTGCGCGGCGGCGACGCCCTGGCCGGGGCTGATGGCCGCCCCCGCGTCGCGCAGCGCCATTTCCGCTGCCGACAGCGCGCCGCAAAGCATCACCGGGTTGAGTGAGCCGAGATGGCCGATACGGAAGGCACGACCGGCAAGCTTGGCGAGGCCCGAGCCGAGCGAGGTCTGATACTTGTGATAGGCGGTCTCGATCACCTGGCGTGCGTCGATGCCCTCGGGGGCGTAGATCGCGGACACGGTGTCTGAATGCCATTCTGGCGCGTCGGCCACGAGGCGGCAGCCTTGCCATTCGGCGACGGCTGCGCGCACGCCCGAGGCGAGGCGATGATGCCGCTCCCAGACCGATTCGAGCCCGGCCCCGAGCAGCATGTCGAGCGACATGCGCAGGCCGCGCAGGAGCTGCGTCGGGGGCGTGTACGGGAAATAGCCGGTGTCATTCAGCCGGATCATGTCCGAAAAGCTGAAATAGCAGCGCGGCATTTTGGCGCGCTCATGGGCGGCGAGAGCCTTTTCGCTGACCGCGAGCAGGCCGAGGCCGGCGGGCAGCATAAAACCCTTCTGCGAGCCCGCGACGGCAAGATCGACGCCCCAAGCCTCCATCTCGAACTCGATAGAGCCGATGGAACTCACCCCGTCCACGAACAAAAGCGCCGGGTGCCCGGCGGCGTCGAGCGCGGTGCGGATGGCGGCGACGTTGGACGTCACGCCGGTGGCTGTCTCGTTATGGGTGGCAAAGACGGCCTTGATCTCATGCGCCTTGTCGGCGGCGAGGCGCGCGGCGTAATCCTCCACGGGCACGCCTTTGCCCCACTCCACGTCGATCACCTCGACGTCGAGGCCGAGCCGCTCGACCATATCCACCCAAAGCATTGAAAACTGGCCGAAACGCGACATCAGCACGCGGTCGCCACTGTTCAGCGTGTTGGTGATTGCGGCCTCCCACGCGCCCGTGCCCGAGCCGGGAAAGACGAAGACGCGACCGGTGTCGGTGCGAAACACCTTTTTCAGGTCAGCGAGCAGCGGCAGGATGAAATCGCCGAAATCGGGCGCGCGCATGTCCTCCATGGGCAGGTTCATCGCGCGGCGCACTTCCTCGGGGACGTTGGTGGGGCCGGGGATGAATAGATGGGTGTTGCCGTTCATTTGGTCCTCCTCTCAGGTTGGCCCCTTGTCGCCGGCCGCGCGCTGCCCGGGAACGCCCGCGCGCATGGAAAGCGCGGCCAAGAGGGGGGCGTTTCGCCCCGCCGGGTAGGGCGCCCCTACCCGGCGCCGCAGGGGCGGCATACGTCTGTATGCAAAAAAATCGTTTGATTTCATGCAGTTCCTTTGTCTTTGATGACGGATCAGGAGGAGGAGGCCATGCGCGACATGGTGGATGCGACCGCTCAGGACGCGGAACATGGTTTGCCCGAGGTAATCGTGGCGGACAGGCACCTTATTGTCTGTCAGGGGCTGGGCTCGCTCGTGGCGCAGATGGCGCAGGTGCGGCTCGGGCCGTTCGCCACCGATCAGGCGAGCCTGCGCAAGGCACTGGCGGCGCGACGCGGTCCCTGCATCGTGATCCTCGGCGTGCGGCTCGCCGACGCCGATCTCGGCCGTGTGCTCGAGATGCTGCGGCGCGATCACGCCTCGGTGCTCGTGGTGGTGGTGGTCGAGGAGAGCGAATTCGCCTTCATCCGCACGGCGGTCAAGGCGGGTGCCAACTCGGTCTGCCTGATGGGGCAGGTCCTGACCACTCTGCCCAAGGTGCTCGGGCGGCTGGTGGAGGGGCATTGCATCCTGCCGGTGGACGTGATGCGCCGCCTGACCGGCGAACGGGCCGAGACCCTGTCGCGCCGCGAGCACGAGATACTTGGCCTGCTCACCGACGGGCTCACGAATTTCCAGATAAGCGCGCGGCTCGGTCTGTCCGAGAACACGGTGAAATATTACCTCAAGGCGATCTACCAGAAGCTCGAGGTCAATTCCCGTGGCGGCGCCATCGCGAAATACGTGGCCGGGCACTACTGACGGGGCAGCGTGCGTCCGGGCATGTCATGGCTTGGAGCTGCCATTCAGGTTTTGGTGCCAAGGCGCGGAATCAAGGCGCGGAACGCGCCGCCGCGCAGCGCCCGACCGCCCCCTCGGGCGGGCGCTCCTCGACGTCGCAAATAGCTGTGACCATCGAATTATCTTGCGCTATAAATCGCAGAGCACAAACCGAACTGCGCCCACCCGGCGTTCGGGCGCTGCGCGGGTCCTCAAGCGTTGTGCTGGACGTCCCTTCCAGTCCGCCCCTTAACGCACAGCCTCTATCGGTCCCTCCGCCCGGCCATGGATGAACTGGTCAAGATAGGGATCGCCCGACGTGTCCATTTCTCCTACCGGCCCGGTCCATTGGATCACCCCGTCATGCAGCATTGCCACGTTGTCGGCGATGGCGCGCACGCTCGTCATGTCGTGGGTGATGGTCATGGCCGTCGCGCCCATCTCTACCACGATCTCGCGGATCAACTCGTTGATGACGCCTGACATGATCGGGTCGAGACCCGTTGTCGGCTCGTCGAAGAAGATGATTTCCGGTTCCGCGGCGATGGCCCGTGCGAGGCCCACGCGTTTCTGCATGCCGCCCGACAATTCTGCCGGGAAGTTATCCGCCACATCCGGTTTCAGCCCCACGCGGCGCAGCTTCTCGATGGCGATCTCACGCGCTTCGGCCTTCGGCCGCTTGAGCGAGCCGCGCAGCAGGCGAAAGGCCACGTTCTGCCACACCGGCAGCGAATCGAACAGCGCGCCGCCCTGGAACAGCATCCCGAACCGCGCAAGAAAGGCGTCGCGGTCACCCTTGGTCACGTCGCACCCGTCGAGCGTGATCTCGCCGCTGTCGGGGCGGATCAGCCCGAGGATGCACTTGAGCGCCACCGACTTGCCGGTGCCCGAGCCACCGATGACGACCATCGACGTGCCGGACGGGATCGTCAGGTTCACCCCGCGCAGCACGCGGTTCTCGCCAAAGGCCTTGTGAACGTCCGTAAGCTCGATCATGCGGAAAAGAATACCTCGGTCAGCACGTAATTGGCGGCGAGGATCAGCACCGAAGACGCCACCACCGCCGATTTCGTGGCGCGGCCCACGCCCTGCGCGCCGCGGCCCGAATTCATCCCGTGATAGCACCCCATCAGCGCCACGATGAAGCCGAACACCGCCCCCTTGATGAGGCCCGAGACCACGTCCCATGTCTCGAGAAAGTCGATGGTGGTCTTGAGATAGGTGCCCGCCCCGAAATCGAGTCGCCCGACGCCCACCATGAACCCGCCCATGATGCCGATGGCGTCGCCCACTGCCACCAGCAGCGGCAGCGCCAGCGTGGCGGCCAGCACGCGCGGCAGGGTGAGGTATTTCATCGGGTTCGTGGACAGCGTGGTCAGCGCGTCGATCTGCTCGGTCACCTTCATCGTGCCGATTTCGGCGGCGATGCTTGAGGCCACCCTCGCGGCCACCATGAGCCCGCCCAGCACCGGGCCAAGCTCGCGCGTGAGGCCGATGGCAACGATCGAGGGCACCACCGTCTCGGCGTTGAAGCGTGCGCCGCCGGCGTAAATCTGCAAGGCCAGCGCGCCCCCGGTAAAGAGCGCCGTCATGCCCACCACGGGCAGCGACAGCCAGCCGATCTGCACCAGCGCATGGCCGAACTCGCGCCAGTAGAAGGGCGGACGCGCGAGGTGGCTCACCGCGTCGGTGGCATAGAGCGTCACCCGCCCGACCCCGGCCAGCGCGGTGATCACTGCCCGCCCGATGGCCGCGAGGAGGCGTGCGAGCGCACTCACGCGCCGACAAGGCGCCGCGTGTAGCGCCCCCCCAGCGAGGTCAGGATTTCATAGCTGATGGTGCTCGCGTTGTCGGCCAGTACGTCGATGCCCTGCTCGGGACCGAGCAGCCGCAGGCTCGACGGATCGTGGCCCAGTTCGGTGATGTCCACCCCGATCAGGTCCATCGAGATGCGGCCCGCAATGGGGCAGGGTGTCTCCTCGGCATAAAGGGACGTGCGCGGCCCCATGCCCCGCAGGATTCCATCGGCATAGCCCGCCGATACGGTGGCGATACGGGTGGGGCGGGCGGCCACGAAATCGTTGCCATAGCCCACCGTCTCGCCTGCCTCCAGGTCGCGGCACTGGATGACGGGGAGGTCAAGCGTGACCACCGGCCGCGCGTCCGTGAAAGGCGCGCCGCCATAAAGCCCGATCCCGGGACGCGCGAGGTCGAAATGGTAATCGGGGTGCAGCAGGATGCCGCCGGTATTGGCGAGGCTGCGCGGGATATCCAACCCCTCGGTCATCTCGCGGAAGGCGCGCAACTGCTGCGCGTTCATCGCGTGATCCGCCTCGTCGGCACAGGCAAGGTGGCTCATGATGAGCTGTAGCCCCTGCGTCAGCGCGATCTCGCGCACCGCCTGCCACTCGGCGGGCTCCATCCCCAGCCGGTTCATGCCACTGTCGAGCTGGATGCCAAAGGCGCGGCCGGGAAGCGCCTCGGCGTGGCGGATCATCTGGTCGACCGAGTTGATCATCGGCACGAGGCCGCAGTCCGCGATCATGTCGGCATCGCCGGGCATGTGGCCCGAGAATACGTGGATCGCCGCCTCCGGCCCCACCACGTCACGCAGCGCGGCCCCCTCCTCGGCGATGGCCACGAAGAAGCTGCGCACGCCCTCGCGCACCAGCCTGCGAGCGACGCGGGCCGCCCCGAGCCCATATCCATCGGCCTTGACCACCGCTGCCGTCTCACCCGTGTTGGCGGCGTCGAGCGCACGCCAGTTGGCGGCGATGGCGTCGAGGTCGATCGTGAGGGTGGCGGTGCTCATGACATGGGTTTTGACAGTCAGGACGGGGGCGTCAAGCGGAAAGCAGGTCCCGCGCTTACCGGCGCGAGCCATGAGCGCCGCGCCGCCCGCGACCGCGTCAGAACCAGCTCTGGACGCCGCGCGCGGCGCCGGAGATGTCGCGCCCGATGCCATCGACGGTGGCACACCCGGCCAGCCCGGCGATGAGGGCGAGGGCAATCAGTTTGCGCATGTGTCTGCCTGTGCTTGGTTGCTCTGCTCGTGTGACGGCGTAGCCTTAAGGCTATTCGCTCTTCTTGTCCCACCAGACCGTCGGCAGGAAATGAATTCCGTCACCGTAGATCGGCAGGTTATCCACAGGATAGGTCAAATCCGCCCTGTGGGCAATACGGCCCACCGCATAGCGGTGGATGGGGATGACATAGCGCCCGGTCGTCAGCACCCGGTCGAGCGCGCGGGTGGCGGTGATAAAGCCTTCGCGATCGGGTGCAGCGAGCATGGCGTCGATCATCGCCTCGGCCGCCTCCGAGCGCATGCCCATCAGGTTGCGGCTGCCGGGTTCGTCGGCATGATCGCCCCCCCAGTAGAATCGCTGCTCGTTACCCGGGCTCAGTGACAGTGACCGGCGCATCATCGTCAGGTCGAAATCGAACTGCGCCGCGCGCTCGGAATATTGCGCCTTGTCCACCGTCTCGATGGTGAGCGCGATGCCCAACCGCGCCAGCGCGCGGGTGTATATGTCCATCATCGCGCCCGCCTGCGCGATCAGCCCGTCCTGTTGCAGCAGCACGGTCAGTTCCAGCGGGCGGCCCGCGTCGTTCACCAGCCGGCCCTCTTGCACCTGCCAGCCCGCCTGACCCAGCAGACGCATCGCCCGGCGCAGCCCGGCGCGGTTGCGCGCCGTGCCGTCGCTCACCGGCAGGTCGTAGCCGTCGAGCGCGCCGGGCAGCAGCGTGTCCCCGAAGGGCAGGAGCAGCTCTCGCACGCGACCCTCGGCAGGGCCGGGCCGCATGGCCAGTTCGGAGCCCGAGAAATACGAGGTAATGCGCGGCTGCCGCCCGCCGGTGAGCGTGTCGTTGATATGCTCGAAGTTGAACGCGGTGATGAGTGCCTCGCGCACCCGCCAGTCATCGAGCGGTGCGCGTCGGGTGTTCATCACGAAGCCGGTCATCCCCGAGGGCTGCTCGTGGGGGATTTCCGACAGCACGATCTCGCCGCGCTCCACGGCGGGAAAGTCATACTGATTGGCCCAGGCCTCGGCGTTGAACTCGCGCACATAGCTCAGCAGCCCGCCCTTGAACGCCTCCTTGAGCACCGTGTCGTCGCCGTAGAACTCGATCCTGATCTCGTCGAAATTATGCGTGCCGCGGCGATAGGGCAGGTCGCGGCCCCAGTAATCCGGGTCGCGCCGGAGCGACACAAAGCGGCCCGGCTCGTAGTCGGCGACGACATAGGGCCCGGAGCCCACGGGCACGTCGTCGAGCCCGCCTTCGGCGATGTCGCGTCCCTCCCATTGTGCCTTTTGCAGGATCGGGCGCATCCCGGCCAGCAGCGCCAGCTCGCGATCGGCCTCGTTGAAGGTGATGCGCACTTTGCGCGCGCCGGTCGCCTCGATGGAGGCGACCTTCTGCCAGAAGCTGCGATAGCGGGCGTGACCGCGTGTGCCCAGCGCCTCGAAGGACCAGATCACGTCCTCGACCGTCACCGGCGCGCCGTCGGAGAATCGGGCCTCGGGCCGCAGGGTGAATTCCACCCAGGATCGGGCCGCATCGGTCTCGACCGATTCGGCCAGCAGGCCGTACAGCGTGAAAGGTTCGTCATACGAGCGGCCCATCAGCGTCTCGTGCGTGAGATGCGCGATCTGCCACGGCGCGGTGCCGCGAATGATAAAGGGATTGAGCGAATCGAAGCTCCCGACATTGCCAGTGACGATGCGCCCGCCCTTTGGCGCATCCGGGTTGGCATAGGGCAGGGACACAAAATCAGGTGGCAGGGCGGGGGTGCCATACATAGCTATGCCATGCGCGGGCTCAGCACTTGTCGGCGGGGCCGCCAGCGCGACCGCGAGCGCCACCAGCGCGCCGCGCAATATGGAGAAAAAATCCGGTATCATTTTGGCGACAATTCCTGCTCTGCCTTGTTTTCTTGACGCCAAGCCTAAGACCGGATTCACGTCTTTTCAAACTTTTAGCTTGGACTGAACCGCAGGATTGCTTATAAAGGGGTCACTGCTCGATAGGTTTCTTGCCTGTATGAAACCTGCCTCAATGACTAGACCCCGGCCTTGTGCCGGGGTTTTTTTTGTCCGCGTTCCGGCGGCTCACGGCGACGTGACCGCAGAGCCCGCGTGCAATTCCGCGACGCGGCATCTATGCTGCGTGCGCAGTACACATTGGGAGACAGAGCATGAGTGTGAAGGGCAAGACCGCCGTCATCACCGGGTCGAATTCCGGTATCGGCCTTGGCATCGCCGAGGAACTGGCGCGCGCCGGGGCGAACGTGGTGCTGAACTCGTTCACCGATTCGGACGAGGATCACGCGCTGGCCCGCCGAATCGCCGAAGAGACCGGCAGCCAAGTGCGCTACATCAGGGCTGACATGTCAAAACCCGACGAGTGCCGCGCGCTGATCGAGCAGGCGGGGGCCTGTGATATCCTCATCAATAACGCGGGGATCCAGCATGTCGCGCCGATTGACGAGTTTCCACAGGACAAGTGGGACGCGATCATCGCGATCAACATGAACTCGGCCTTTCACACCACCGCCGCCGCGTTGCCGCTGATGCGCAAGGCGGGCTGGGGCCGGATCGTCAACATTGCCTCCGCTCACGGGCTGCGCGCCTCGCCCTACAAGGCTGCCTATGTCACCGCCAAGCACGGTGTCGTCGGCATGACAAAGACGGTAGGGCTCGAGACCGCGAAAGAGCCGATCACCTGCAACGCGGTCTGTCCGGGCTACGTGCTCACCCCGCTGGTGGAGGCGCAAATTCCCGACACGGCCAAGCAATACGGCATTTCCGAGGATGCAGCGATCGAGGAGGTGATCCTCGCCAAGCAGCCGTCCAAGGAATTCGTCACGGTCGAGCAGCTTGCCGGGACCGTGCTCTACCTCTGCTCGGACGCAGCGGCGCAAGTCACCGGCACGACGATCAGCGTCGATGGCGGCTGGAGCGCGCAGTAAGTAGGGGCATTGGCGCGGGCGCGCGGGCGGTCTATATCGGACAGCATGTTTGGAGATCTGCTCAGCCGGCTTCTGGCCCCCGCCCCCGAGACCCTGCCTGACGCGGACGCGCGGCTTGCGCTGTCGGCGCTGATGGTGCGCCTCGCGCGCGCCGATGGCCACTACGATGCCGATGAACGCGCGCGCATCACCGGAATCCTGTCGGGGCGCTACGGGCTCGACGAGGCCGGAGCCGAAGCGCTGCGCGGCGACGCCGAGGCGCTGGAGGCGGAGGCACCTGACACCGTCCGTTTCACCCGCGCGATCAAGGATGCCGTGCCGCACGAGGCCCGCGCCGAGGTGATAGAGGCACTATGGCAAGTGGCGCTGGCCGACGGTGCGCGCGAGGCGCACGAGGATTCGCTTATCCGGCTGGTGACAAGCCTGCTGGGCCTGACCGATCAGGAAAGCGCCCGTGCCCGCCAGCGGATAACGCGCGGATGATCGCCAGCCTGCCGATGTATGACCGGCCCGAGACGGCGGCAGCCAATGACCGGCTGTGGCAGGCGGTGCGGGCGCGACTGGGCGAGGGGCCGGAGGCGTTGACGCGGGATGGCGACCTCTGGGCGCAGTGGCAAAGCCCCGATCTGCTCTTGTCGCAGACCTGTGGTTTGCCTTACCGGTCAAGGCTTTACGACAAGGTGAACCTTGTCGGCACGCCGGTCTGCGACCTGCCGGATTGCCCGCCGGGGCAGTATTACAGCGTCTTCGTTGCGCGTCGCGACGATCCGCGCGACGATCCGCAGGCCTATGCCCAGGCGGTGCTGGCGTATAACGAGCCGCTGTCGCAATCGGGCTGGGCCGCGCCGCAGGCTTGGGCGGCGGCGCGGGGTTTTGCCTTCACCGAAACGCTGCGCACGGGCGCGCACGCGGCATCGGCGCAGGCGGTGGCCGACGGGCGCGCGGATATCGCCGCGCTGGACGCGCTAAGCTGGAGGTTCATGGCGCGAACCGATAGGTTCGCGGATGCGCTGCGAGTGATCGGGCGCACCGATCCCACCCCGGCGCTGCCCTGGATCACCGCCGCCACGCGCGACCCCGCCCCTATCCGCGCTGCGCTGTCGGCGGCGCTGCTCGCGATGCCGCCGGAGGATCGCGACACGCTGGGGATTTCCGGGCTGGTCGAGATCGCGCCCGAGGCCTATCTCGCGCTGCCGATCCCGGCACCGCCTGCCTCCAAATTGACCTGACCGGGCGTCAATTCGGCGGGCAAGCGGCCTGTTCCGCCGCATTGCAAGTTGCATCGCGCAGAATTTTCGGCCCTATTGTCACGAAGACGTCGCAATGCCAGAGTCCGACAGGGGGACGCGCGTGACCGAAACGCCGGTGATCGAAATCCGAAACCTGCACAAGGCCTATGGCGCGCTTGAGGTCATCAAGGGCGTCGATATCACCGCCCCCAGGGGCCATGTCATCTCGCTCATCGGGTCGTCGGGATCGGGCAAGTCCACCATCCTGCGCTGTGCCAACCTGCTGGAGGACAGCCAGCAGGGCGACATCCTGTTCAATGGCGAGCCGGTGAAGTGGAAGGGCGAGGGATTGGGTCGTCATCCCGCTGACGCCAAACAGGTTTTGCGCATCCGTACGAATCTCAGCATGGTGTTCCAGCAGTTCAACCTGTGGGCGCACATGACCATCCTGCAAAACGTGATGGAGGCACCGGTGACGGTGCTGGGGCGCGACCGGGCGGAGGCGGAGCACGCGGCGCGCGGCTATCTCGACAAGGTAGGTATCGGCGACAAGTGCGATGCATACCCTGCGCAGCTATCGGGCGGGCAGCAGCAACGCGCGGCGATCGCGCGGGCGCTGTGCATGGAACCCGAGGCGTTGCTCTTTGACGAGCCCACCTCGGCGCTCGATCCCGAGCTGGAACAGGAGGTGATCCGTGTCATCAAGGACCTCGCGAACGAGGGGCGCACGATGATGCTCGTTACCCACGACATGAGCATGGCCCGCGACGTGAGCGATCACGTGGTGTTCTTGCACCAGGGCCTGATCGAGGAAGAAGGCGCGTCCGACGAATTGTTCGGCGCACCGAAATCAGAGCGGTTGCGGGGCTTTCTCAGCTCCACGATGGCCGCTTGACCGTTACCAACCAGGAGGGAGAAGACCATGAAGAAACTACTCGTTTCCACCGCCGCCGTGGCCATGATGGCCGGCATGGCGATGGCGCAGGACGTCGTGCGGCTGGGCACCGAGGGTGCCTATCCGCCGTGGAACTTCATCAATGATGCGGGCGAGGTCGATGGTTTCGAGCGCGAGTTGGGCGACGAGTTGTGCAAGCGCGCCGAGCTTAACTGTGAATGGGTGACGAACGATTGGGACAGCATCATTCCCAACCTCGTTTCGGGCAACTACGACGCCATCATCGCTGGCATGTCGATCACCGACGAGCGCGACCAGGTGATTGATTTCACCCAGAATTATACGCCGCCGGACCCGTCCGCCTATCTGGCCATGTCCGACGACGTTGACCTCTCGGGCGGCGTGATCGCCGCGCAGACCGGCACGATCCAGGCGGGCTACGTGGCCGAATCGGGCGCGACCCTGCTGGAATTCGCCACACCCGAGGAAACCATCGCCGCCGTGCGTAACGGCGAGGCCGACGCGGTGCTTGCCGACAAGTCCTATCTCGCGCCGATCGCGCAAGAGGACCCGGGCCTGATGTTCGTGGGCGACGATGTGCCGCTGGGCGGCGGCGTCGGCATGGGCGTGCGCGAATCCGACGGCGAGCTGCGCGAGACCTTCGACGCGGCGATCCAGTCGATGAAGGATGACGGCACGCTCAACACGATGATCGAGAAGTGGGAAGTGTCCTCCACCTTCGAGTGACCGCTTTCATCCCCGCGCGCCATGCGGCGCGCGGGCCGATCTTTCGGGGGCGGCCCTGATGTTTTCGTTTTGCTCCGATCCCGCGACACTCGACAGTGCGCGGTGGCTGGCGTGCTACCTAACCACGGTAAAGCATGCCAATCTCTACATCGCGGTGGGCACGGTGCTGCTGCTTCTGGCGATCACCGCGCCCGCGGCACTTGCCTTCGGGTTTGGCGGCGCGATGGCGGCGCGGTCGCGCATCTGGCCGCTGTCGTGGTTCGGCAAGGGCTATATCGCCATCGTGCGGGGTGTGCCGGACATTGCCTTTTTCCTGTTCTTCGTGATCGCGCTCGACCAGATTTTCGAGGTGATCCGCCACAAGATCAAATGCCCCGACTGGCCCGACGAGATATGGCAGGGCAGCGATTTCGTGGTGTGCCAGGCGGCCAAGCTGCCGTTGGGCAATTCGCCGCAATGGGTGCATGACACCTATGGATTCTTCGTCGCTGTTCTGACCTTTGCCATCGTGTTCGGCGCGTTCGCGGCCAACGTGCTCTATGGCGCGATGCGCGCGGTGCCGCATGCGCAACTTGAAACCGCGGAGGCCTACGGCATGTCGCGGCGCCAGAGTTTCTGGCGCATCCTCGTGCCGCAGATGTGGGTCTATGCGCTGCCCGGCCTCAGCAACCTGTGGATGGTGCTGACCAAGGCCACGCCACTGCTGTTCCTGCTGGGGATCGAGGATATCGTCTACTGGGCGCGCGAGATGGGCGGCACGGCGCTGCCGCGCTTTACCGAGTATCCGCACGGTGACTGGCGGATGTGGTATTTCCTCGCGCTGCTGGTGTTTTACCTGGGGCTGACCAAGGTGTCGGAGGTGGCGCTGGAGCGGGTGATGGTGCGGCTGAGCCACGGGCAGGCGACGACGGGCGGCGAAGCGCAGCGGAGGGCGGGCGCATGAGCTGCTGGCAGACGGTTCAGGATTACGCGCTGCGCAGTCTCGGCCATGGCGAGCGGCTGTTGCCACGCGACGGATACACGCTGTGCGAGCATTTCACGCTGATCGGGTCGGGACTGATCTGGAACGTGTATTTCGGGGCGCTGGCGCTTTTCGCGGGGTTTTTCCTCGCCACGGTCGTGGCACTGGGAAAGGGCGCGCGCAATCCGCTCATCAGAAAGCCGTCGGAGTGGTTCATTTTCATCTTCCGTGGCTCGCCGCTCTTCATCCAGTTCTTTTTCGCCTATTTCCTGTTCCTGTCGCTGAAATCGGTCAGCCCGGTCTTTGACGCATTCACCTCGGCCTGGCTGGGGGCGCTTATCGTGCTGTTTCTGAACACCGCCGCCTATTCGGGCGAGATTTTCTACGGTGCGCTGCGCTCGATCCCCAAGGGCGACGTGGAGGCGGCGGATGCCTACGGGTTCTCGGGGCTGCGGCGGTTTCGCAAGATCGTGTGGCCGACGATGCTGCGGCTCGCGTGGCCGGCCTATACCAACGAGGCGATCTTTCTGTTCCACTCCACCACGCTGGTGTTCTTCTCGGGCTTTCCGGCGTGGCAACAGCGGGGCGACGCGCTGTATTATGCCAATTATTTCGCCGACAAGACCTTCAACCCCTTTGTGCCCTATCCGATCCTCGCGGGCTATTTCATCCTGCTGACGCTGGTCATCATCGGGATTTTCGGCGTGGTGAACCGGCACCTCAACCGGCACCTGCCGCAGGAGGCGCGGCGTGGGCTGCGGCTGCGGCTCAACGTCATCCGGTGACGGGGGCGGTGGCGATCCTGGTACCGGCGGCGGGCGCGTCGCGGCGGATGCGGGGGCGCGACAAGCTGATGGAAGAGGTGCGGGGGCGGCCGCTGTTGGCCGATCGTGTGGCGGTGGCGCTGGACCTTGATGCCGATGTACTGGTGACGGTGCCGCCCGGGGGGGCGGCGCGCGCGCAGGCGCTGGCCCCGCTGATGGGGCCGAGGCTGTGGGTCGAGGAGGTGCCGGATGCGGGCGAGGGGATGGCGGCGTCGCTGCGCCGGGGGGCGGAATGGGCCGAGGCGCGCGGGGCGGGGGCGCTGATGGTGCTGCTGCCGGATCTGCCGGACCTGACCGGGGCCGATCTGCGCGCGGTGTGGGACGCCTTTGACGGGCAGCGCATCCTGCGCGCGACCGCCGAGGATGGACGGGCGGGGCATCCGGTGGTGTTCCCGGCGCGGCTATTGCCAGAGATGGCGGCGCTGCGGGGGGACGAAGGTGCGCGGGTGATCCTTGCGGCGCATGATGTAGCGCGCGTCGCGCTGCCGGGCTGCCGCGCGGTGACCGATCTCGACACGCCCGAGGACTGGGCCGCGTGGCGTGAGGGCGGGGCACCAAAACCTTAAGAAAATGTAAATATAACGGGCAGTTGGCGCGCGCGCGGATTTGACTCACCGCGCGTTTGCTCGTATAGGTTGTGTCGTGCTGAGCGAGATGGGCAGGCGGCCCCGGGACACCCCCGGAGGCCGCCTTTTCATGTCGGCGCGGGCGGGGGGCATCGCGAGAAGGGAAACGGCATGAGGCAGCGACACGCATGGTTCTGATCACCCCGGAGGAGGGGCCTTCGGGCCTGACCAGTGCGATCAATTCGCTTGAAGAGCAGCTTGCGGACATGCGCGGGGAGCTCGAGGCGCTTTATCGGCGGATACGGGCCGGGGAACTCGACGAATTGAAAAACGCGACGCGGGCCACGACGGAAATCCGTCAATGGCTCAAGATCGCAATTGAAATGGAGGCACAGCTTGAAAAACGCAGACAACACGAGCGTGGCATCGTCCACGGCTACGCCATCGACTTCGACGCCGCCCGGGTTGAGATCCGGTGCCGCATGGATCGTCTCGCAAGGGCACGATGCCCGGCACGAGTTCCTCGATGCCCTGAGCGAGGGTGAGCTGCTGGCGCTGCCCTATATCTTTGAGTTCTGGGCGATGGAGCATCAGTTGCCGCCCGAGGGGGACTGGCGCACATGGGTGATCCTGGGCGGGCGCGGCGCGGGCAAGACGCGCGCCGGGGCCGAATGGGTGCGCGCGCAAGTAGAGGGCGCGCTGCCGCTCGGTGAAGGGGCGTGCAAGCGGTTGGCACTGATCGGTGAGACGGTGGAGCAGGTGCGCGAGGTGATGGTCTTTGGCGAGAGCGGGATCATGGCGTGCAGCCCGCCTGACCGGCGGCCCGAGTGGCAGGCCACGCGCAAGCGGTTGGTCTGGCCCAACGGGGCGGTGGCGCAAGTGTTCTCGGCGCACGAGCCCGAGGGGCTGCGCGGGCCGCAATTCGATGGCGCGTGGGTGGACGAGCTGGCCAAGTGGAAGAAGGCGCGCGAGACGTGGGACATGCTGCAATTCGGGCTGCGGCTGGGTGAGGCACCGCAGGTCTGCGTGACCACGACGCCGCGCAACGTCGGCGTGGTCAAGGACATCCTCGCGAGCGACAGCACGGTGGTGACGAGCGCGCCCACAGAGGCCAATGCCGCCAATCTGGCGCAGGGTTTCCTGGAGGAGGTGCGCGCGCGCTACGCGGGTACGCGGTTGGGGCGGCAAGAGCTGGAGGGGGTGCTGGTGGACGCCACCGAGGACGCGCTCTGGACGCCGGCGATGCTTGAGGCAGGGCGGGTGGAGGCCGTGCCCGACCTCGACCGGATCGTGGTGGCGATCGACCCGCCGGTGACGGGCCATGCCGGCTCGGACGCATGCGGTATCGTGGTGGTGGGTGTGGTTACGCAAGGCCCGGTGCAGGACTGGCGGGCCTGGGTGCTGGCCGACGCAAGCGTGAACGCGGCGAGCCCTGCGGCCTGGGCGCGGGCCGCGATCCGCGCCATGGAACGCTGGGGGGCAGACCGTCTGGTGGCCGAAGTCAACCAGGGCGGCGACCTGGTGGAGCAGGTGATCCGGCAGGTCGACCCGCTGGTACCGTTCCGCAAGGTACACGCCAGCCGCGGCAAGGCGGCGCGCGCCGAGCCGGTGGCGGCGCTATACGAGCAGGGGCGGGTGCATCACGTGCGGGGGCTGGCCGCGCTGGAGGACCAGATGTGCGCGATGACCAATCGTGGCTACGAGGGGCGCGGCAGCCCGGACCGGGTGGACGCGCTCGTCTGGGCGTTGACCGATCTGATCGTGGAGCCGGGGGCAAAGTGGCGCCGCCCGAGCGTGCGCGCGGTGTGAGCGGCGGGCGGGGGGCGGCAGGGGGCATGACAGATGCGGCCCAAGGGTGATCGGGGTGGTCCCGATGCTGCGGCAGGCCGATGGGGTGGGCGTGGAGATTGGCCTGGAGCGGACATTGCCGTGAGCCGCGCAGCGCCCGACCGCCGGGTGGGCGCAGTTCGGCTCGTGCTGTGCGGTTTATGGTGCAAGATACTTCTGCAGTCACAGCTACTTGCAACGACGAGGAGCGCCCGCCCGAGGGGGCGGTCGGGCGCTGCGCGGCGGCGCGTTCCGCGCCTTGATTCCGCGCA